>Ga0308163_10001238_pt1 | contig 29864 bp, 25 predicted proteins | sample PhyTR1_FD_201037 | JGI IMG/M metagenome (GOLD analysis project Ga0308163, IMG submission 201037) | Phyllosphere microbial communities from UC Gill Tract Community Farm, Albany, California, United States - DLSLT.R1 | ecosystem: Host-associated > Plants > Phyllosphere > Unclassified | place: USA... | reverse complement strand
CGGAGGGGGCTGACAGGTTGCTATCGCGGGCAAGCGCGCTCCTACACGATCAGCATCCTCAGGCCTATCTATGCCCCGCGCCGCCCGCCTTCCTTTATATGTCCTGCTCATCCTCGCGGGCGCCGTGATTGTTGCGACCCTGGCGATGCATCAGGCGCAACGCCATTCGCTCGAAGACGAGGCTGCTCGCGCCCGGGACCAGCTTTCGCTGTACGCCAACACCCTGCAAACCCTGATCGAGCGGTACCGTGCCCTCCCCGCCGTTCTGGCGCTGGACCCGGAACTGCGCAACGCCTTGCGCGGACCGGTCAGCGCTGAAACCACGCAAGCCCTGAACCTCAAACTCGAGCAGATCAACGGCGCTGCGCAATCCTCGACGCTGGAACTGCTTGATCGTGACGGACTGGCGATCGGCGCCAGCAACTGGAAACTGCCCAGCAGCTACGTCGGCCACAACTACGGGTTTCGCCCTTACTTCACGCAGACCAAAGCCACCGGCGTCGGTCGGTTTTACGCGGTCGGGGTCACCAGCGGCATCCCCGGCTACTTCCTGGCCAATGCAGTGCGTGACGACGCCGGGCTTTTCATCGGTGCGATGGTGGTGAAGCTGGAGTTCCCGGACCTTGAGCACACATGGGCTCAGGGCGACGATTTGTTGTTGGTCAGCGATTCGAAAGGCGTGGTGTTCATCGCCAATCAGCCCGGCTGGCGCTATCGCTCACTGCACCCGCTGTCGGATCAGGACCGCAGCGAGCTGGGGAGCACCCGTCAGTACGATAAACAGCCACTGACGCCATTGATTCAAGAGCCGCTGCGCACCTTCAGCGACAACAGCCACCTGAGCCGGGTCGTCGCGCCCGAGGGGACGGCCGATTACCTCTGGCAGTCGTTACCGCTGCCGCTGGAAGGCTGGACGCTGCACCTGCTGCGCAAACCTCAGCCTGCCGCTGAAGACCTTCGCAATGCCGCATTGGCAGCGGCCGGCACCTGGCTGACACTGGTTTTTCTCGGGTTGTTTCTTTATCAGCGCTGGCGACTGGCGCGCCTGCGTCAACGCAGCCGCGAGGAGCTGGAACAGCTGGTCGAAGCGCGCACCCGGGATTTACGAACCGCTCAGGACGGTCTGGTGCAATCGACCAAGCTCGCTGCGCTGGGACAGATGTCCGCCGCCCTCGCTCACGAAATAAACCAGCCGCTGACCGCACAACGCATGCAACTGGCAACCCTGCGCTTACTGCTCGACCATGGCCGGGTCGATGACGCTTCTAAAGCGCTGACCCTGCTAGACCAACAATTGACCCGCATGGCGGCGCTTACCGGACACCTCAAGACCTTTGCCCGCAAAAGTCCCAGCGGCCTGCGGCAGCGCGTGGACCTTGCCTGTGTGGTCGATCAGGCGATGTTGCTGCTCGACGCCCGGATTCGCGAGGAACGCGTGAGCTGTGTTCTGGATCTGACGCGTCCCGCCTGGGTACGGGGCGATGCGATTCGTCTGGAGCAAGTGCTCATCAATCTGCTGCGCAATGCCCTGGACGCCATGCGGGAACAACCGCTCAGGCGGCTGGAAATCCGTATCGACGACGAGGGCGAGCGCTGGCGCCTGAGCGTGATTGACAGCGGCAGCGGAATTGCCGAGGCGCATCTGGCGAATATCTTTGATCCATTCTTCACCACCAAACCCGTCGGCGACGGGCTCGGTCTCGGACTGGCGGTGTCCTACGCTATCGTCCATGAGCTGGGGGGACGTCTGAGCGCCGAGAACCTTGCAGACGGCGCGCGATTTTTCTTCTGTTTGACTCAGGCTCCGGAGGCTGAACCCGTATGCTGAACTCGGTGATCGTGGTCGATGACGAGGCACCTATTCGTGAGGCGGTAGAACAATGGCTGTCGCTTTCTGGCTTCGAAGTGCAAGTGTTCAGTCGTGCCGAAGACTGCCTGGCGCTGCTGCCCGAGCACTTTCCCGGCGTGATCCTGAGTGACGTGCGCATGCCGGGTATGGGCGGGCTGGAGCTATTGGCTCAGGTACAGGCGCGGGATCCCGACTTGCCGGTGATTCTGCTGACGGGGCACGGCGATGTGCCCATGGCGGTGGACGCCATGCGCGACGGCGCCTATGACTTTCTGGAAAAACCGTTCACTCCTGAAACCCTGCTGGGCAACCTGCGCCGTGCATTGGAAAAACGCCGGCTGGTGCTGGAGAACCGTCGCTTGCATGAGCAGGCAGACAATCGCAGCCGCCTCGAAGCCACGTTGCTGGGCTCGTCGCCGGGCATTCGGACCCTGCGCCGTCAGGTTCAAGACCTCGCCCAACTGCCAGTCAATGTGTTGATTCGGGGCGAAACCGGCAGCGGCAAGGAAATGGTTGCGCGCTGCCTGCACGACTTCGGCCCTCGGGCCAACAAACCGTTCGTGGCCGTCAACTGTGCCGCCATTCCCGAACAACTGTTCGAAGCCGAACTCTTTGGCCATGAAAGCGGCGCGTTCACCGGCGCCCAAGGCAAGCGCATCGGCAAACTGGAGTTCGCCCACGGCGGTACGCTGTTCCTCGACGAAATCGAAAGCATGCCCCTGGCGCAACAGGTGAAGTTGCTTCGGGTGATTCAGGATCGACGCCTTGAACGATTGGGCTCCAACCAAAGTATCGAGGTTGACCTGCGCATCGTGGCCGCGACCAAGCCGGATCTGCTGGAAGAGGCCAGGTCCGGGCGTTTCCGCGAAGACCTGGCGTACCGCCTGAACATCGCCGAGCTGCGCCTGCCACCCTTGCGCGAACGGCGCGAAGACATTCCCCTGCTGTTCGGACATTTCTCACGGCAGGCGGCGGAACGTCTGGGCCGTAGCGCGCCGTTGCTCGGCGGTGGACAACTGAGTCATTTGCTCAGCCATGACTGGCCCGGCAATGTGCGGGAGCTGGCCAACGCCGCCGAACGTCAGGTGCTCGGGCTGGAAAACCCGGCCTCGGTGGACATGCCGGCCGGACAGTCGCTGGCCGCGCAACAGGAAGCGTTCGAGGCCCATTGCCTGCGCTCGGCGCTGAGCCGGCATAAAGGCGATATCAAGGCAGTGCTGAACGAGCTGCAACTGCCGCGACGAACGCTGAATGAAAAGATGCAGCGGCATGGGTTGGTTCGAGAAGTGTTTCTCCCTGACCACAGCGAGCCTTTGTAGGACCCCGTCCACTGTAGGAACCGCCGGAGGTTACGACGGTGGCGAACGAGGTCTACCCGGTACCCTGTTTTGCCTGGACAACGCGATCGTCCGGATGCCGGCCAGCCTCGGCGCGCACCTGCAACCACGCTGGCATGAGCAAAATTTCGCTCACCTAACCCCGCGCATCGGCGGATTTCCGCTTATTCACTGCAAGCAAACCCTTCTAGACCGGGCCTTTAGGGCTTGGCACGTCTCCTGCTATCACCCTTGCAAGACCGCATCGCTGCGATCCTTCTAAAAACAATGACTTGCAGGAAATCCAATGGCTATTCCCAACTCTGTTTCCAACGGATCGGCTGCCGCGCCGGTCGCCGACAAAACCACCCGAAGTCGCCTGAAATCCATTTTCAGCGGTTCGGTCGGCAACATGGTCGAGTGGTACGACTGGTACGTCTACGCTGCCTTCTCCCTTTACTTCGCCAAAGTCTTCTTCCCCAAAGGCGACACCACCGCACAACTGCTCAACACGGCCGCGATCTTCGCGGTCGGCTTTTTGATGCGCCCAATCGGCGGCTGGCTGATGGGCCTTTACGCTGATCGCAAGGGCCGCAAAGCGGCTTTGATGGCCTCAGTTCTGCTGATGTGCTTCGGATCGCTGATCATCGCGCTCACGCCCGGTTATGAAACCATCGGCGTCGGCGCTCCTATCCTGCTGGTGTTCGCTCGCTTGCTGCAGGGCCTGTCGGTCGGCGGCGAATACGGCACCTCGGCGACCTACCTCAGCGAGATGGCGACCAAGGAACGTCGTGGCTTCTTCTCCAGCTTCCAGTACGTGACGCTGATCTCCGGCCAGCTCATCGCGCTGGGCGTGCTGATTGTGCTGCAACAGACGCTCACCGCCGAGCAACTGAACACCTGGGGCTGGCGCATTCCGTTCGCCATCGGCGCGCTCTGCGCTGTCGTCGCGCTGTTTCTGCGTCGCGGCATGGAAGAAACCGAGTCGTTCACCAAAAAGAAGGAAGCGCCAAAAGAGAGCCTGATGCGCACGCTGATGCGTCATCCCAAGGAACTCATGACCGTGGTCGGCCTGACCATGGGCGGCACCCTGGCGTTCTACACCTACACCACCTACATGCAGAAATACCTGGTGAACACTGTCGGCATGAGCATCACCGACTCCACCACTATTTCCGCCGCCACGCTGTTTCTGTTCATGGTGCTGCAACCGGTGATCGGTGCGCTGTCTGACAAAATCGGTCGTCGCCCGATCCTGATTGCCTTCGGCGTGCTCGGCACGCTGTGCACGGTGCCTATCCTCACCACGCTGCACACGATTCAAACCTGGTGGGGTGCGTTCTTCCTGATCATGGCGGCGCTGATCATCGTCAGCGGTTACACCTCGATCAACGCCGTGGTGAAGGCTGAGCTCTTTCCCACCGAGATCCGTGCACTGGGCGTTGGCCTGCCGTACGCACTGACCGTCTCGATCTTCGGCGGCACCGCTGAGTACATCGCGTTGTGGTTCAAGAGCATCGGCATGGAAACGGGCTACTACTGGTACGTCACCGCCTGTATCGCCTGCTCGTTGCTGGTCTACGTCTTCATGAAGGACACCCGCAAGCATTCTCGGATCGAGACCGACTGACCGCGCTGAAAGGGCCGCATTAGCGCGCTCGGCAGGCGAACCCAGGGGCACCCACACAAAGTGGCTGCCCCTTTTTTCCCTGCCCTGGCAGCTAAGTCGCTGAATCACCAAGCGCTTTTCGCAGTATCAATTTCAGCGATGATTGCTACTAATGCGATTGACTTCTTAATAATCCAGAGCCGAGTAAAGTTAACTCCATACCGAGTTACCCACTTATTTGAATCGATCTGGAGCAACTACCATGAAAACTAACACACTGATCTTCGGCCTCGCTTTCTCTCTTCTGGCTTCTAGCGCTTTTGCACTTCCCGCTGCAGACGCAAGCAAACACGTCAACGCGCCTGTAGTTGCTGAAAACGGTTCTTCTCATACCAACATCGGTCGTGTTGCTGCTGACGGTGCTGACCACGTAGGTGCCAACCGCGTTGCCGCTGACGGTGCTGACCACGTAGGTGCTAACCGCGTTGCCGCTGATGGCGCTGACCACGTGGGTGCCAACCGCGTTGCCGCTGACGGTGCTGACCATGTAGGCGCTAACCGTGTCGCTGCTGATGGCGCTGACCATGTTGGTGCAAATCGTGTCGCTGCTGATGGTGCGGACCATGTAGGCGCAAACCGCCTGAGCTGATCACCAAGCGACTCCCTCTCCAGCCCGGCTTGCGCCGGGCTTAGTTTTTTCCGGCACAGCGAAACGATCTTGCCCCTGCATTTACGGAGTATTTGACGATTTCGGGGATTTTCTCCTGGTTACAGCAGATCACGCGATCAGCTTGATGAATCACCGCTCATCACGCAAACCTCACTCACAGAAAAAGCACTCACGCAAAAATTTATTTGTCAAGGATCAAAACTGTCAGATCTGACAGAAATTGCCCCATTGCGGATCAAAATTCGCCGGAGCGCTTTAAAACCGGGCGCTGCGGCCAACTATCATTTTCAGCGATGGTCGTTAGCAACCTTGTTAACTTCTACTTAATGCGTTCGCGCGTAGAATTCACTCCATACCCAAGTTAAAGAAATTATTGAACTTTGATGGAGCTAACATCATGAAAACTTCAAATCTTCTGTTCGGCCTTAGTCTTTCCATTCTGGCATCGAGTGCATTCGCTCTACCTGTTTCTGATCATCACTCTGTATTGAACGGTACTGTTGTCGCCGAAGGTGGTTCTTCTCACACCAACGCTTCGCACACCGGTTCTTATCGTCAGGCTTCTGATGGTGCTGACCATGTCGGTGCCAACCGCTTGGCCGCTGATGGCGCTGACCGTGTAGGCAACAACCGTCAGGCCGCTGATGGTGCCGACCACGTCGGTGCCAACCGCCTGGCCGCTGACGGCGCTGACCGTGTAGGTAACAACCGTCAGGCCGCTGATGGTGCCGACCACGTCGGTGCCAACCGCTTGGCCGCTGACGGCGCTGACCGTGTAGGCAACAACCGTCAGGCCGCTGATGGTGCCGACCACGTCGGTGCCAACCGTCTTGCTGCTGACGGCGCTGACCATGTGGGCGCCAACCGCGTCAGCTGATTCGGCTTTACAGGTTTACCGCTTCACACGTTCCACCTCCTGAACTCCCTTTGTAGCCCGGTTTATGCCGGGCTTTTTTTTGTCCGCATCACGGCAGGGTCTGGAATCCGCAGGAAATGCCTTGCACTATGACGGCCTTCATTCTGTGCAGACAGCCGATACGCAAACCGGCTCGTCGCCTCTCTCATTCAGGAAATGCGCCATGTCAGACGATATTCATTTCTACGAGCCATCCAAAGGTCACGGGCTGCCGCACGATCCGTTCAACGCCATCGTCGGCCCGCGTCCCATTGGCTGGATATCGTCTCAGGACGCCCATGGCAAGCTCAACCTTGCGCCTTACAGCTTCTTCAACGCCTTCAACTACGTGCCGCCGATCATTGGCTTCTGCAGCATTGGCCGCAAAGACAGCTTGAACAACATTGAGCAGACCGGCGAGTTCGTGTGGAATCTCGCCACCCGTTCGCTTGCCGAGCAGATGAACCTGAGCTGCGCGCCCGTGGCAGCAGACGTGAATGAATTCGAGCTCGCCAATCTTACGGCCGAGCCTTCACGCATCGTGTCGGTGCCAAGGGTGAAAGAAACGCCGGTGGCGTTTGAGTGCAAGGTGACGCAGATCATCCAGCTGCAACGCGCGGACAAGGAAGTCGTGCCAAGCTGGTTGATTCTGGGAGAAGTGGTGGCGATTCACATCGCCAAGCGCCTGCTCAAGGACGGTATTTACGACACAGCGGCCGGTGAGCCGATCCTGCGCGGCGGTGGCCCGGCCGATTATTTCCAGCTGGGCCCTGAATCGTTGTTCAAGATGTACCGACCGCGCGCCTGATCAGTTCTTGGCGAACATCAGTTCGCCCTCAGACGTCACGTCGATCAACCGCTCCAGTTCCTGGACCGCCGCTTGATCGGCGGCCAGGGCTGTCTTGAATGTGTGGTCTTGCAGTACGCGATGAAAAGTCGGCGCACCACTTGCCCCCAGTGCTTTGACGGCAATAGCGGCACTGTACGCGCCGTCGCGAGGGACTGCGGCGGAAACGGCTTCGTAATGCTGAAATTCTTTGCGTGCCATGGGAGGAGGATCCTGCCTTGAAAGAGAAGGCGTGGATTTTAAACCTGAGCCGGGAAGATGGGCGCGCGATTTTCCGTGTTCAAGCCGACGTATTTGTCGGAATACCGCCCAGACCAGGCTCACCGTGATCGCACTGTCTCGCAGCAGTGGGCGTGCTCGCGATAAAACGCTTAAACCAATGAATGCTCACCCTGCCTTACGCACATCCGGCAACCCATACGCCGCCTCGGCCTGGTAGGCACTGACGTGGGCGAAGGTCTGAAAATCCAGGCTCCTGACCAGGCGCTCAGTCACCAGCTCGGAAAAGAGCGAAAGCTCAGGTGTGGCGAACCAGTCGTTCATGGCTGAGGCGTCCGCCCACAGTCCGCTGATGGCCCACACGTCTTTTTCAGTCATCGATTGCTGCAGCGAGAAGTGCAGACAACCGCCGGCCCTGGAGGATGGGGCGATCAACGTGCTCAGGCGTGCGCCGAGTCGGGCACCGTTTCCGGCGCTGGCGCGCAAGGTCACAAGGTGACTCACAGCTGATGGGTTGTGCATAGTCTTCGCTCCTTTGATTCAGCCGCGATCGAAGAAGGCGTTGCGGCTGGATGTGAAGATTAGGGGCCCGTGTGCAACTGTTGTTAGCCGATTACTGCCCCGTTATTGCCTGATCCTGCGCGGGTACTGCTTTGCCGGCGCCCATTGATCGTGGAACCATGGCGTTGGAAGCGGGACTTTCAAGCAATCAACCCGGCCAGGTAGGGCGTTTCGTCGTCCATCGCGTGAATCAATAGCAGAATCAGGCAATCATCCAGCAGGATTCGCCTACCGCTTGCGATTGCACAAAAATAAGCTCTGCTGCATTGACGCTCCGTCAGAGGAATTATTCCATGTTGCCCACCGCCGTTGAGCCCGCCGTTACCAGTGCTGCGCCAGACACCCGGCCGATGCCCGAACTGAGCGCGCAAATGGAACAGCAGCGTGCCGAACTTGCCGAGCTGATTCGCCGGCACGCCCCCACGGACGGCAGCTTTCAGACATTGATCAAGCCGCTGTTCATGGTGCGTCACGACCGTCCTCTGCAGTCCGTGCCAGGCGTGGTTCAACCCGCGCTGTGCATCATGGCCCAAGGTCGAAAAGATGTGACGCTGGGTGGCGAACTGTTCACCTACGACCCGCTCAACTACCTGGTGCTCTCGGTTGCCCTGCCCATCAGCGGCAAAGTGATTTACGCAACGCCGGAAGACCCGCACCTGGCCATGCGGCTGGACATCGACCCCGCCGACATCAATGCGTTGATCGCAGAAGCGGGTCCCATGAGCGTTCCCACCCGCCCCAGTGGACGCGGCATGTACGTGGAGCGCATCGATTCACAGTTGCTGGACGCGGTCATTCGCCTGATTCGCCTGCTGGACAGCCCGAAAGACATTCCCATGCTGGCACCGCTGATCACTCGCGAAATCCTCTACCGCTTGCTGCGCGGGAGCGAAGGCTATCGGTTGTATGAAATCGCCATTTCCAACTGCCAGACCCATCGTGTGACGCAGGCGATCAGATGGCTGAACGAGCATTTCCAGCAACCATTGCGCATCGACGAGCTGGCTCGGGAAGTGAATTTAAGCGTCTCGACCCTGCACCATCGGTTCAAGGCCGTGACCGCCATGAGCCCGTTGCAGTATCAGAAACAACTTCGCTTGCAGGAGGCCCGTCGCCTGATGCTGTCCGACGGGCTTGAAGCGTCTGCGGCCGGTTATAAGGTCGGCTATGAAAGCCCGTCCCAGTTCAGCCGCGAATACAGCCGCCTGTTCGGCGCGCCCCCGTTGCGGGACCTGGCGCGCCTGCGCAAAACGCTGTGAACAGTCGGCGCTGAGCGGCATACAGGTCAGGCGCTCAGCACCCGGCACGCCTCAGCAGGAATCGTCACCGATACCGGATGACCAATGGCCAGCCCGAGGCTCTGGTTCGGCGTGCTCAGCGCGGTCAGCGACACGCCGCCGCAATCCACCGTCGTTTCGATGGTGGCGCCAATGTCGCGAATGAACGTGACCGTGCCGTTCAGCCGATTGCCCTCAGCGGCCTGTGAATGCGAAAGCTGCAAGTCTTCCGGACGCACCAGCATCTTGATCTCGGCGCCCGCCTTGACCGTGTCGCCGATCGGCACGTCCAGTGAATCGCCCGCAGGCAGCTGCACGCGGCCACCACCGAGAGCCTTGGCCGGGAAGATATTGCCGGAACCGATGAAGTCCGCGACAAAGGCGTTGGCCGGGTTGCGGTAAATCTCAATCGGCGTACCTACCTGCTGCACCCTGTGCTCACCCAGTACCACGACGATGTCGGCCATGGTCATGGCTTCGCGTTGATCGTGGGTCACCAGAATGGTGGTGATGTTCAGTTGTTTTTGCAGCTGACGAATTTCCACTTGCATCGACTCTCGCAGCTTGGCGTCCAGTGCCGACAGCGGCTCGTCGAGCAACAACAGTTTCGGGTGCGAAGCAATCGCGCGGGCGATCGCGACACGCTGACGCTGACCGCCGGACAGTTTCGCCACCGGACGATCCACCATCTGTTGCAGCTGAATCATCGCCAGCAGCTCGGTGACACGCGCTTTCTGCGCGGCCTTGTCGACACCCCGCAACTTGAGCGGGTACGCGATGTTTTCGCCAACCGTCATGTGCGGGAACAACGCCAGCGATTGAAACACCATGCCGAAATTGCGCTCGTGCGCCGGCGTATGGCTGACGTCTTCGCCATCCAGGCGAATCTCGCCGCTGGTGAGGGTTTCAAGCCCTGCGATCATGCGCAGCAGCGTGGTCTTGCCGCAGCCCGACGGGCCCAGGAAGCACACGAGTTTGCCCTGCGGCAGGTGCAGATTAACGTCGGTGACGGCGCAGGCCGAGCCATAGAATTTTTCGACGTTTTCGAGCATCAGTCCGGTCATTTCTTCACACCTCAAATCAGAACGAAACGCCACCTTCACCGACCAGCTTCTCCAACGCCCAGATCAGGACGAAGTCGATCAGCACGATCAGCACGGCGAACGAGAAAACGGTGGGGTCGAGCGAGGAGACGGTGCGGCTGTACATCCAGATCGGCACGGTCATCACGTCGATGTTGTAAAGGAAGTAGGTCACCGTGAACTCGTTGAACGAGACGATGAAGGCCAGCAGCATCCCGGCGAGAATCCCCGATTTCATCAACGGCACCACGACATCGACGATGGCGCGAGTCGGGGAAGCGCCAAGCATTTGGGCCGCTTCCTCCACTTCGCTGCCGATGGTCATCATTGATGCCGTGCAGTTCTTGATCACGAACGGCAGCGCGAGAATCACGTGGGCAATGACCAGCCGCGAGGTGCTCAGGTGAAACGGCAAGCTGTCGAACACTAGCAGCAACGCCAACCCCAGAACCACCATCGGGAACACCAGCGGCAGCGACATCAGCTGCATCGCGAAGGCTTTGCCACGGAACTCGCAGCGCGTCAGCGCGTAAGACGCCGGCACGGCGATCAACGTGGCGAAGATCATCGTCAGGCACGCCACCATCAGGCTCGTGGTCATGGCTTTGCCCAGACTCAGCACATCGCTTTCGTCTGGAGAAACGAAGGTCTGCCAAGCCGCCTTGTACCACTGAAGGCTGTAGCTGCTCGGCGGAAAATCGAGGTTGGCCGAGCCGCTGAATGACATGACGATCATGGTCAGGATCGGGGTGACTGCCAGGAACAGAATCACCGCGGACACAATGGCCGCGAAGCGTCCGGTTTCGCCGGGCAAAAGAGGCTGGGAACGGCGAATCTTTTTGCTCATTGCGAAGCCTCCAGCATGCGCCGACGGCGACCGGTGACGAATTCGGAAAGGGTCATGATCGCCAGCGTTGTGATGATCAGCACGACACCCGCCGCCGACGCAGCAGGCCAGTTCATGAGCGGCGCGATCTGGTCATGCACCATCACTGCCAGCATCGGCACCCGACGACCGCCCAGCAGCAACGGCACGACGAAACTGCTGGCGTTGTAGGCGAACACCAGCGTGGCGCCGGTGATGATGCCCGGCAAACTCATGGGCAGGATGACCTGACGAAACACCTGGAAGCGACTGGCGCCCAGCGTCGCCGCGGCCTCTTCATAGCTTCGCGAAATCCCGCGCATGGCGCTCGCGATCGGCAGCACTGCCAGCGGGAAAGCGGTTTGCACCAGGCCCATCAGCACGCCGTTCTGGTTGTAGAGCATCATGATCGGCCGAGTGATCAGACCCATTCCTTTAAGCGCCTGATTGAGCATGCCGGCCGGCCCCAGAATCACCAACCAGCCGTAACTTTGCAGCAGCAGGTTGACCAGCAGCGGCAACAGCACGGCCGCGAGAAAAACGCGTCTGATCAAGGGCGATTTGAGCCGCGCCATGGTGTAGCCGACCGGGATCGCCAGGACGACCGCAATCACCGCGCTGATCAGAGCCAGTCGCAAGGTCAGCAGCAGGGACTTCAAATAATAGGGTTCGAACAGTTGTGCATAACTGTCGAGGCTGAAGCCGCTCCACTCCGCCCCTTTGGTGCCGACGCTCATGCGCAGGACCAAGAGGCTGGCGACGATCAATACGGCGAGGAACAGCATCGACGGCGTGAGGAACAGCCATGCGCGAGCGGTGGCCGAGAATGGCCGGTTTCGACGCAGTTTGGCGGCGTCTTCCTGGCGCGTTATAGGTGGGTTTTGCATGTGTTTGATCTCGGATTTAGCGGTGAGTCAGGGATGCATCTGTTGCTTGTTCTGGCCCCTTCGTGAGCAAGCTCACTCCCACAGGGTCCGGGATACACCAAAAACCGGGCTCGTCCCCAATAGCGCGGCGCCGCCGATCAACACAGACAGGCCAAGGAACGCTGCACCTTGGCGGTCAACACAGACAGGTCAAGCACCGGCGTCCCTGTGGGCGTGAGCTTGCTCACGAAGACGTCGGGCCAGACACTGCAACCGTGTCTGACCCGACTCAACCAACAGGCAATCAGGACGAGAAAATCTCGGTGTAACGACGAATCCACTGGTCATGCACGGTCGCCAGGAAGGCGTTGTCGTGCATGATCGCCTTGTCGGCAATCTGCTCAGGCGTGAGGATGTAGGGGCTTTTGCGCGCTTCGGCGGAGATCACAGCCTTGGCGTTGACCGGGCCGTTGTAGATGTCTTCGGCCATCTTGCCCTGCACCACCGGGTCCAGCGAATGGTCCAGGAAGGCGTAGGCAAGGTCGGTATCGCCGGGACGATTTTTCGGCATCACCGACTGCATCAGATCCGTGTAAAAACCTTCCTTCATGCCAAAGGTGGCGCCCAGGCCGTAGTTCGGGTCGCGAATCTGTTTCGGGAAGAACGCCGGCGCGTACAGCCCGCCCATGTCCAGGGAACCGGTGCGGAACAACTCGGCGATCTGGTTCGGGTTCTCACCCAGGGTCACGACGCGGTCCTTCAACTCGGCGAGCTTCTTGAAGCCCGGCTCAATGTTGTGCTCGTCACCGCCAGCGAGTTTCGCGGCGATGATGATCAGGTCCATTGCCTCGGTCCAGTTGGGCGGCGGCAGGAAAATATTCGGCGCCATGTCCTTGTCCCACAGCGCGGCGTAGCTGTCCGGGGCCTCTTTCACGGTGCGAGTGCTGTACACCAGGCTGTTGCACCAGAGCAGGTAACCGATGCCGTGCCCATTGGCGCCAGTGCGGTACTTCTCAGGCACATCAACGATGTTGGGAATGCGGTTCAGGTCCGGTTTTTCCAGAAGACCGGCCGCCGCCAGGCCTTCCGCGCCGACGCCTGCCAGGGTGATGATGTCGTACTGAGGACGATCGCCGCCGGCCTTGAGTTTGGCGACCATTTCCGAGGTGCTGCCGGTACGGTCTGCAATCACTTTGGCGCCGGTTTTGGCTTCGAATGTCGACGCGATATTGCGCAGAGCTGCGAGGCCCGTGTCATCCGACCAGGTCAGCAGACGCAGGGTCTTGCCCTGGAATTTGCCATCACTGGCGCTCGCCCGGATAAAGGGCATGGACAGGGCCGCCGCGCCCACGGATGCGACGCCCACTGCCTTGATGAATTGCCGTCTGTTCAGATCATGTTTGCCCACGTCGGACTCCATTGTTTTTCTGTCGCATGGTTGAGGGAATTCGCACCGCAGCGCGCAAGCCGACCTCTCTATAAGCCCCGGATGGCGGGGCGTTCAGCAAGTCAGCGGGGTCATCCTGCGGCGACGCAGGTCCCTCAACAATCGAAAGTTTTTCATTGGAGCCATGTGCTCGACGCATGCCTTATGGGGAGGCATGCGTGAACTGTTTTCGACCGGCTCAGACGGCGCGAACGACGTGTTTTATTTCCTGAAATGCCTGCATGCCCCAAGGCCCTAACTCGCGGCCCAGACTGCTCTGCTTGTAGCCGCCCCAAGCGGTTTGAGGAAAGATCACCTGTGGCGCGTTGATCCACACAAGCCCCGCCTGCAGCGCGTTGGCGACGCGTTCAGTGGTCGCGGCATCACGACCGACCACGCTGGCCACCAGACCGAACTGGCTGTTGTTGGCCAGAGCAATCGCCTCGGCTTCCGAGCTGAAACCCCGAACGCAGACCACCGGGCCAAAAATCTCCTCGCGCCACAATGCACTGTCCAGGGGCACGTGGCTGAACACCGCAGGCTGCAAAAAATACCCGCGAGGCTGGTCGGCCGGACGTTTCCCGCCGCACAACAGGCGTGCGCCCGTGTCTTTGCCGGCCTCAATGTGGGCAATCACACGCTGATACTGTGCTTTGTTGACCAAAGGCCCCATCTCAGCGGCTTCATCCTGAGGGCCAGCGACCCTGATCGACTTGGCTTTTGCGACGATGCGCTCCAGAAAGGGTTCAAGCAGCTCATTCGCCACCAGTATGCGGCTGGTCGCCGAGCACATCTGACCGGCGTTGAAGAAGCCGCCGCCACAGGCCAGCTCCACCGCCAGATCCAGATCGGCATCGGCCAATACCAATAGAGACGACTTGCCACCCAGCTCCAGACTGACGCCTTTCACGGTTTCCGCCGCCCGTTGCATTACCTGCACGCCCACCGCATTACTGCCGGTGAACGACACTTTCGCGATGCCCGGATGGCCCGACATCGGCGCGCCGACCGCCAGACCAGTGCCGCAGACGACGTTGAAGACGCCCGTCGGCAAACCGCTCGCGGCGATGATCTGCGCCAGTTCCAGCTCGGCCAGGGGCGTCACTTCGGAAGGCTTCAAGACCACACAACACCCGGCAGCCAGCGCAGGCGCCAGTTTCCAGGCAGTGGTCACCATCGGGAAATTCCACGGCACAATCAGCCCGACCACGCCGCACGGCTCACGGCGCAGGCGCGCGGTGAATTCGTCACTTGGCAGCTCGACCGCACGGTTCTGCTGACCGTCGGAGGCTTCGGCCAATTCGGCGTAATAGTTGAAGGTGCCGATCACATCGTCGACGTCGATGGCCGCTTCGAAGCCCGGCTTGCCGTTGTTGCTCGATTGCAACTCGATCAGCCGCTCGCGACGCGCCGCCACACCATTGGCGATCGTGCGCAGGATCATCGCCCGCGCCGCGCCGGTGGTTTTCGACCATGCGCCGAAGGCCTCGCGTGCAGCCTGCACGGCATCATCCACCGCACCCGCATCGCCACCGGTGACGATCGCCAGACGCTCCTCGGTCGAGGGGTTGATCACTGTCAGTTGCTCGCCGCCAGCGCGCCAATGACCGTCGAGGTACACACCTGCCAAAACCGGGCTCAACACAGTTGCCTCACTCACAATGCTTTCAATCCATTCATCCAGCGACGCTGGTCAATTTCGATGACGGTCGGGCCCTGACGGTCGTTCGCCGCATTCAATGCCGTTTTCAACTGCTCGACGCTACTGGCCACCTCGGCCGCGCAGCCCAGGGCTTTGGCGACACCGATAAAATCAGGGGTGTAGATGTCCACGCCCACCGGCTCGATCGCGCGATTGACCATGTACTTTTTGATCTCTTCGTAACCCTGGTTATTCCATAGCAGCACGATAATGGGCGTGCGCGCTTCGACAGCGCTTGCCAGCTCGGACAGGGTGAATTGCAGGCCACCGTCGCCGATCAGGCAGGCAACCGGGTTGCGCTCACCTGCATCCCGACTGCCAAGCCAGGCACCCACCGCCGCGGGCAAGGCATAACCCAGCGTGCCGTAGCCGGTGGACGAGTTGAACCAGCGGCGCGGCTTGTCCAGATCCAGTGTCAGATTCCCGGTATAGACCGGCTGGGTCGAGTCGCCCACGAGCACCACGTCGGGCAACACCTCCAGGACGGTTTGCAGGAACAGCGTCTGCCCGCGCGTGGCTTCATCCCATGAAGCGGTCAGCGTCTCTTTGAGTGCCGCCGCGCGTTTGTGGCCCCAGTCACTCTGACGCTCGGCCAGTGTTTCCTCGTTCACAGCGGCCAACAGGGCCTCGGCTGCGGTCCGGGCGTCGGACACCAACGCGACCTTTGGAGAGAAGTTGCGCACCGTCTGATCAGGGTCGATATCGATACGCAGCAGCGTGCCGGGGATCTTGAAGTGCCCCTGGAACGTGATGTCGTAATCGGTTTCGGCCAGTTCAGTGCCGATCGCCAGCACCACGTCGGCGCCTTCGATGATTTCGCGGGTCGGGTCCAGCGACTGGGTCGAACCGATCAACAGCGGATGACTCGACGCCAGCATGCCCTTGGCGTTGATCGTCAGCGCAACCGGCGCGTGGAGCTTTTCTGCCAGCTGAGTAAGTGCGCCGGCCGCATCGATGGCACCACCACCGGCCAGAATCAGCGGACGCTTGGCGTTGGCCAGCAACCCGGCCATTTGCTTGATGGCGGCCGGCGATGGGCCGGCCGGGGTGATGGACACCGGCTGGCTGTCCAGCAAGTCATCCGCGTTCTCGACCAGCACATCCAGCGGGATTTCGATGTGCACAGGTCGAGGACGACCGGCCTGGAACAACGCAAACGCGCGGGCCAGCACTGATGGCAACTCGGCGGCCGACATCAAGGTGTGGGAGAACGCCGCGACGCCTGCCACCAGCGCGCTCTGCGACGGCAGCTCATGCAGCTTGCCGCGTCCACCGCCCAGTTGGTTGCGCGATTGCACGCTTGAGATCACCAGCATCGGGATCGAGTCGGCGTAGGCCTGGCCCATGGCCGTGGTGATGTTGGTCATCCCGGGGCCGGTGATGATGAAGCAGACGCCCGGCTTGCCACGGATGCGCGCGTAACCATCGGCCATGAAGCCCGCGCCCTGCTCGTGACGCGGTGTGACGTGATTGATCGAGGAGCTCGCAAGGCCGCGATACAGCTCCACCGTATGCACGCCGGGGATTCCGAACACCTGCTCGACACCGTATCCCTCGAGTAACTTGACCAACACTTCGCCGCACGTCGCCATTTGTCTGGACCTTATAGTCGTTCGTTCTGAAAACCGGATTCGAAGCTGCCCGCCGGGCTCAGACCAGGCGCAACCGATGTAGGGTAATTGGAACCGTGTGGACATATCGGTGACAACGCAAAAAATGTCATGCTTAGGCATGTTCTCCACTCATGCCTGCCGCAACCGATGAAACGTCTGCCTCCCCTGCCGGCCCTGCACACCTTCCTGATTACGGCTCAGTGCTGCAATTTCACGCGTGCGGCAGAGCTGTTGCACATCACGCAGGGCGCTGTCAGTCGGCAGATTTCGGGACTGGAAAGCCATCTGGGCTACAGCTTGTTTCAGCGTCAGGCCCGGGGCCTGAGCCTGACGGCGCAGGGCCGCGAACTGTTTCCGCGTATTCAGCAAGTGTTTGCATTGATCGATGAGGCGGTCGATCAGGTCGGGGTCAAGCGCGAGGCGCTGCAGCTCAAAGCGCCCACCTGCATGATGCGCTGGCTGCTGCCACGCCTGTTGCAGTGGCAAAAGGAACGCCCGGATGTGCCCGTGGAGCTGACTACAACCGTGCAGCACGCGGTGGACTTTCGTCGTGAAGAATTCGACGCCGCCGTGGTCTACGGCGCTCGCCCCGACGGATCGATGCAGGTCCATCACATTTTTGACGAACAGCTCACGCCGGTCTGTTCGCAATCGCTGCTGGACGGCCCGACGCCGCTGAGCGAGTTGAGCGATCTGGAGCAGCACATGTTGCTGCACCCGACCCGCGATCAACGCGACTGGGAACAGTGGCTCAAGGCAGCAGGCACCACCCTGAGCAACATCAGCAAGGGTCAGCATTTCGACACCCTCGACCTGGCAATGACCGTCGCGTCTCAGGGTTCGGGTGTCGCGATTGGCGACTGGGCGCTGATCGGCGAAGACTTGAGCGCCGGGCGACTGGTGATGCCGTTTGATCTGCGGGTCAAAACCGGTCAGGCCTATTATTTCGTCTACCCGAACCGTGCCGGGTCCTCACCACAACTGCAGGAACTGCTGGAGTGGTTGCTGGCCCAGGCCGCTCAACGCGAGGGGCAGTGATCACTCCCGCAACAGATCGGCCAGCCGGATTGACGGCATTAAACCTTCCAATGCCCCTTTGCTGATAAAAACATTCAATCCTTATCGTTAAGCCATCATCGCGATAACGGCCTACACTCACCTTGTCCGACAAACAAACATTTTTGTAACCGGATCGAGGCAAATGTCATGAAAACCACAATAAAAAGACAATGCGTGTACGTAGTCGCTGTTCTGGCGGTGCTCAGCATTTATGCGGCAGGCGCCTATCGAATAGAACAACTGCGGCAACAACCGCGCATGGCAGTCGTCTGCACCATCGGCCATTGTGTGCCGTCGGATGCGAGCTTCAGCGCCTTACGCTGATCGCATCTGCAGGCCGCGACGGCGAGTGAATCGATAAAGCCAGCTATCGATTAGCTAGCTAACGGACTAGACTGAGCGAGAATTCCCGCAGCGGTACACGGCGGGTCAACCTGCCAGTTCGAGCCCTTGTCGTGACCAGCCTCAATCAAACCCGTCCGGACATTCGCAGCATTCTGTTTGCGCTGATGATGGCCGTCTTTCTCAGTGCGCTGGACCAGACCATCGTCGCGGTCTCGATGCCCGCCATCTCCGCTCAATTCAAGGATTTCGACCTGCTGGCCTGGGTCATCTCGGCGTATATGGTCGCGCTCACCGTGGCCGTTCCGATTTACGGCAAGCTGGGTGACCTCTACGGCCGTCGGCGCCTGATGCTGTTTGGTCTGGGGACCTTCACCCTCGCATCCCTTTTTTGCGCCATGGCCCAAAGCATGGAACAGCTGGTGCTGGCGCGGGTGCTGCAGGGTATCGGTGCGGGCGGCATGGTCTCGGTGAGCCAGGCGATCATCGGTGACATCGTTCCGCCCCGCGAACGTGGCCGTTATCAGGGTTATTTCAGCGGCATGTACGCGGCGGCGAGCGTAGCCGGCCCGGTGTTGGGCGGTTTCATGACCGAATACCTCTCCTGGCGCTGGGTGTTCATCATCAACCTGCCGCTGGGTTTCGTGGCCTGGTGGGTCGCGCGTCAGACCCTGATCGGCCTGCCGGTTCCGCAGCGCAAACCTGTCATCGATTACCTGGGCACGGTGCTGATGATCATCGGCCTCTCGGCCCTGTTGTTGGGCATCACTGAAATCGGTCAGGGTCATAGCTGGCGCGATGAACACGTGCTGACTCAACTGGGCGTGGCGCTGCTGGCGCTGGTGGTTTTCGTGCTGCATGAGCGTCGATCCCCTGAGCCGCTGCTACCCATGCACCTGTTCGCCAACCGCAGCGCCGTGTTGTGCTGGTGCACGATTTTCTTCACCAGCTTCCAGGCCATCTCGCTGATCGTGCTGCTGCCACTGCGTTTCCAGACCGTGACGGGGGGCGGCGCAGACAGTGCGGCCTTGCACTTGATGCCATTGGCGATCGGCATGCCGATGGGGGCCTACTTTGGCGGGCGGCGCACGTCGCTCACGGGTCGCTATAAACCGATCATTCTCACCGGAGCGGCGCTGATGCCGCTGGCGATTCTGGGCATCGCCTTCACACCGCCGCAGTCGGTGATCCTCACCGGTTTTTTCATGGTGCTGACGGGCATCGCCAGCGGCCTGCAATTTCCCACGTCGCTGGTCGGCACACAGAACTCGGTGGACATGAAGGACATGGGCGTTGCCACCAGCACCACCAACCTCTTCCGCTCATTGGGCGGTGCCGTGGGCGTGGCAAGCATGTCGGCGCTGTTATTGGCGATGTTGACGACATCCGGACTGGGCCACCTCAACGGCGGCTCGATCGGTGAAGGCAGTTCGGGCAATTTGTTGATGGACAGCCTGCACGCCGCCAGCGGCCCGGCGCTGGAGTTGCTTCGTGGCCAGTTGTCGATGACGTTCCAGCACCTGCTGATGATCAGTGCCGCCGTTTCCGTTCTCGGCCTGGCAGCGGCGTTGGCAATGCCGAATAACCTCTTGCGCGGGCGGGAAGACAAGGATCGGTGACGTTGTTTGCCGCCTACACGGTAGGCGGCGACTTCACTGACTCAACCGTTGTAATACCCCACTGCCACCAGAAAATCCCCCACTTTGCGCATGTACGCGTGTTTGTGTTCAACCTTGCCGGTCACTGGGTTGCGCCAGCGGTATTCGTATTCGCCTTCCGGCTGTTTCTTGATCATGTCGAGCATCGGCAGGCCGACCGGTTTGCCCTCCGGATCCTTGACCTTGCTGAAGTCGGTGTTGACCAGCCGCAGGTTGGTGCCGTGGGCGACATAGCGCTTGGTGTCGACATTAACCACGAACACGTAAAGATCATCCTGCAAAAAGCCACCTTTGAGGTTGTTGATCGCCTCAAGGGTTCCGTCCTGATCCTGCTCCAGCGCCCTGGACGCCTTGTCCAGCAACGCCCTCGCCTGTTCCGGCGATGCACGCGGCAGGTAATAACCGACTGCCAGAACACGGTCACCGACGCGCTGAAAATACACGCGCTTGCGTTCGACCTTGCCGTCATTCTGGTTCTTCCAGCGATATTCGGCCTGCTGAATCCCGGCGCTTTCCGGAGTCTTCAGCACTTCCTTGAAGCCCTTCTGCAGCTCGGGATCAAGGACCGAAGAGACATCCCGGCCGATCAGCACCACCGATGGCCCGCCGCTCGCCAGCATGACGCCGTTGGTGTCGGTGACGAAGACATAGCGCTCGCCGTCGACGAACTCACCCTGACGACTGAATTCGGCCAGCGCTTTGTCACCGACTTGACGGTAATGCGCCACGGCTTTTTCCAGCAATGCTTTCGCCGCTGCGGCCTCTTGAGCCTCATCCCCCGCCGCCCAAAGCTGTCCCGCGCACAGCCACGCCAGCACGAAAACCACCCGCTTTTTCCACGCCCCACATCTCGAAACAACCGGCATCGCGCTTACCCCGTTTTTATTGATTTGGCTGCAAGCTTAGTCGTGGGATGGCGATAAGGAAGTATTCGGCCGCTCGATGCTTGCATCTGCGGAACGCGCTTGCCCGCGATGCGCGGGTTCAGCCGCTATTTGTTCATCACGCCCAACCCAGACTCACGCAGCAATCACCTTGCACCCGGTCGCTTCCTGAATCTGCTCGAAGGTCACGCCGGTGGCGAGTTCAACCAGCTGCAAGCCCCGCTCGGTGATGTCCAGCACGCCCAGGTCAGTGATGATCCGGTCCACCACGCCGACGCCAGTCAACGGCAGGTCACAGTGTTCCAGCAGTTTGTGGGTCCCGCCTTTGGCCGTATGCTCCATCAAGACCACGACGCGCTTCACCCCCGCAACCAGGTCCATCGCGCCGCCCATCCCTTTGACCATTTTCCCGGGGATCATCCAGTTCGCCAGATCACCGGTTTGCGACACCTGCATCGCGCCAAGGATGGACAGATTGATGTGACCGCCACGAATCATCGCGAACGAATCAGCGCTATTGAAAAAGCTGCTGCCCGGCAACGTGGTGATGGTTTGCTTGCCTGCGTTGATAAGGTCTGGGTCTACCTCGTTTTCCCTCGGAAACGGTCCGATACCGAGCAAGCCGTTTTCGCTCTGCAACCAGACGTCCATGCCCTCGGGAATGTAATTGGCGACCAGCGTCGGAAGACCGATGCCGAGGTTGACATAGAAACCGTCCTGCAACTCCTGCGCAGCACGATGCGCCATCTCTTCGCGTGTCCAGGCCATGTCAGGCACTCCTCACGGTGCGTTGTTCGATGCGTTTTTCCGGCGTCGCGTTGAGCACCAGACGCTTCACATAAATGCCCGGCAAATGAATCTGGTCAGGTTCCAGCGCGCCGGTCTCGACGATTTCCTCCACCTCCACCACACAGACTTTTGCGGCCATGGCCGCCAGCGGGTTGAAGTTGCGCGCGGTTTTGTTGAACAGCAGGTTGCCCGATGTGTCGGCCTTCCAGGCCTTGACCAGCGCGACATCGGCACGCAGCGAGCGCTCCATCACGTACCACTCGCCGTCAAACTCACGGGTTTCCTTGCCTTCGGCCACCAAGGTGCCGTAACCCGTTCGGGTGAAGAACGCAGGGATACCCGCCCCGCCTGCGCGAAGCTTCTCGGCCAGCGTCCCTTGCGGGGTGAACTCCAGTTCCAGTTCGCCGGCCAGGTATTGACGCTCGAACTCTTTGTTTTCACCCACGTAAGACGAAATCATTTTGCGAATCTGACGGGTCGCCAGCAGTTGGCCCAAGCCGAAACCGTCGACACCTGCGTTGTTGCTGATCACAGTCAGATCCCGCTTGCCGGTGTCGCGTAACGCAGCAATCAACGCCTCAGGAATACCGCAAAGACCAAAACCGCCAACGGCCAGTGTCATGCCGTCTTCAACGAGCCCCTGCAAAGCGTCGTCGGCGGTGGAAAAGAGCTTGTTCAATGGTTGATCCTCGAAAGTCGCTTTTGGCAGTGCAGCCAAAAGCGACAGGAGTACTCTCGTCGCATCCTCCAAACACACTTGGAGGTCTGCGCACCCGTGCGCCACGCTGGTTGCAACGCGCAGCGCGATTTGAGTGTAGAGGACGCTCGAGGAGCGTGTCCGGTGAATGGGCGCGATGTGAAAGATCTCGCGCCCTGAAGACAGCCTGTCGCATGGCTGAATGCGCACGGGAATTTAGGTAAAGCGTGGGTAAACCGTCTGTTCAATCCGCTTGAACGTATGTATAGATGCAGGCTAAGCGCCACACGGCTATAGTCGGTCCTCTGAAGAGCGCGATTCGTGTGGCTTTCGGCCTCTATTGAGAAGTCCGTACGTCTGGCGCGCAGAGAAAAAGTGCTTCAAACGCGGGTATCGTCAGGGCCTGAGGACGGGTCACGCAACGCGGGGCTATAGCGGAGCATATCCAGAACGGTATCAACCAGGCGTTCAGCGTCCTGGAACAGCGGAAAGCTGTCGGGCACCAGCAACCACTGTCCGAGAATGCCATGTATATACGCGTGCAGGCATATGGCCCCTCGATGAGGGTTCAGATTGGCCGGCAACTGCCCTTGGCGAGAAGCATTGCTCAAGGCCAGAGCAATACGTTCATTGGCATCGAGCCAGACGAATTGACGCTGACGTCGCATGTCACACATTTCATCGGTGAATTCAAATTTATGAAACAGAATTTCATTGATGCGGCGGGTTTTCGGGTCCATTGCAACTTGCTGAAACAAATGAATCAGGAGCTTTCGCGTCCAGCCCAGCGGATCCAGCTCATCCGCACTTTCACTGGCTCGGGCCATTTCCTCCAGCGGCTCATGCAGGCTGTCCAGCATCGCCTGCACCAGATCGGCCTTGTTGCTGAAGTGCCAGTAGATCGCGCCGCGGGTGACGCCAGCAAGGGCTGCGATGTCCGCCAGGGTCGTGCGCGACACGCCACGCTCGAAAAATGCCTGCTCGGCAGCTTCAAGAATCTGCCGGCGGGTTTCCTGAGCTTCTTCTTTCGTGCGTCGGACCATGGCAGTAAAACCTCAATGAAAATGCGTCAGGCTCTCCGGTCGAGTGGCCTGAACAGCATGCCGGACGGCCTTTGTAATGCCTTGTCCCGGACCTACAATCGATGCCCTCACTGCGTTCGTGTGTCGCAGCTATGGGTGTTTACAAACAACCGTGAACGTAAGTATATTCATTAGCTTGCTACTTATCCAGCCGGAAGACTTTTTACGCCCTTTTCACTTCTCATGAGCTCAGGCTCCTGACCCGAGGATCTTCATGCAATTCAAGCCAGCTGTTACCGTACTGGTCACTGCCGTCGCCCTGGCATCGCTGCTCAGCGGATGCAGTAAAAAGGAAGAAGCGGCCGCGGCACCACCGCCCCCTCAGGTCGGCGTCGTCACTCTGAAAACACAGGCCTACACCCTGACCACCGAACTGCCGGGCCGAACCACTGCGTTCCGGGTCGCTGAAGTTCGTCCGCAGGTCAACGGGATCATCCTCAAGCGCCTGTTCACCGAAGGTGCTGACGTCAAGGCAGGCCAGCAGCTGTATCAGATCGATCCGTCGATCTATCAAGCGAACCTGGACAGCGCCAAGGCGACCTACCAGTCGGCCAATTCGCTGGCAGGCCGCTACAAACAGCTGATCAACGAGCAAGCGGTCAGCCGTCAGGAATACGACACCGCTGTCGGCTCCGCCCGGGAAGCCCAGGCGGCCGTACAGACAGCCGAAATCAATGTGCGCTACACCAAGGTCTATGCGCCGATCTCTGGCCGTATCGGTCGTTCGTCGGTGACCGAAGGCGCATTGGTCAGCAGTGCCCAGGCAGATGCCATGGCAACCATCCAGCAGCTTGACCCAATCTACGTCGACGTCACGCAGTCTTCGGCTGACATGCTCAAACTGCGTCGTGAACTGGAAAGCGGCCAGCTGCAGAAGGCGGGCGACAATGCGGCCAAGGTCAAACTGGTGCTGGAAGACGGCAGCGTTTATCCGGTAGACGGCAAGCTTGAGTTCTCGGAAGTGTCGGTTGATCAGACCACAGGCTCGGTGACACTGCGCGCAGTGTTCCAGAATCCGGATCACACGCTGCTGCCGGGCATGTTCGTTCATGCACGCCTGCAGGCCGGAGTTGCAGCCAACGCAATCCTGGTGCCTCAGCAAGGCATTACCCGAGACCTTAAAGGCACTCCGACCGCGCTGATCGTCAACCAGGACAACAAGGTTGAAACCCGCACGCTGGTTGCAAACCGCACCATCGGCAGCGACTGGCTCGTCGAGAAAGGCTTGAACGCTGGCGATCGTGTGATCACCGAAGGTCTGCAGTACGTGAAACCCGGTGCCCAGGTGAAAGTCGCCGAAGCCACCAACGTCAAGGCAGCCAACCCGGCCCCTGCCACGGCGACTGATCCAGCCGCAGGCAGCAAAGGGGAGTAATTCATGTCGAAATTTTTTATCGACCGGCCCATTTTCGCGTGGGTAATCGCCCTCGTGATCATGCTGGTGGGGACGCTCTCGATCCTCAAGCTGCCGATCAACCAATACCCCGCCATCGCTCCGCCGGCCATCGCGATTCAGGTCACCTACCCAGGTGCGAACGCGCAGACCGTGCAGGACACCGTGGTTCAGGTGATCGAGCAACAGCTCAATGGTATCGACAACCTGCGTTATGTCGCCTCGGAAAGTAACTCCGACGGCAGCATGACCATCACCGCGACGTTCAACCAGGGCACCAACCCGGACATCGCGCAGGTTCAGGTCCAGAACAAGCTCAACCTGGCGACCCCACTGCTGCCTCAAGAAGTGCAGCAGCAAGGTATCCGTGTCACCAAGGCGGTTAAAAACTTCCTGATGGTTGTGGGTCTGGTGTCCGAAGACGGCAGCATGGCCAAGGAAGACTTGTCCAACTACATCGTGTCGAACATGCAGGACCCGATCTCCCGTACCTCCGGTGTGGGTGACTTCCAGGTGTTCGGTGCGCAATATGCGATGCGTATCTGGCTCGACCCGGCCAAGCTGAATAACTTTCAGCTGACGCCCGTCGATGTGAAGACTGCAATCAGTGCCCAGAACGTGCAGGTTTCCTCCGGCCAACTCGGCGGTCTGCCTGCGCTCAAAGGTCAGCAACTGAACGCGACCATCATCGGCAAGACCCGCCTGCAAACTGCGGAGCAGTTCGGCAATATCCTGCTCAAGGTCAATCAGGACGGTTCGCAAGTTCGTGTGAAGGACGTTGGCACAGTCGGGCTGGGCGGCGAGAACTACAGCATCGACGCGCAGTTCAACGGCAAGCCGGCTTCCGGTCTTGCGATCAAGCTGGCAACCGGTGCGAACGCACTGGACACCGCCAAAGCGATCCGCGCGACCATTTCGCAACTCGAACCCTTTTTCCCGCCAGGCATGAAAGTCGTCTACCCATACGACACGACGCCTGTAGTGACCGAGTCGATTTCCGGGGTTATTCACACCCTCGGTGAAGCGATCGTGCTGGTCTTCCTGGTGATGTACCTGTTCCTGCAGAACTTCCGCGCAACCGTCATCACGACACTGACGGTTCCAGTGGTATTGCTGGGCACCTTCGGCATCCTCGCGGCAGCGGGCTTTACCATCAACACCCTGACCATGTTCGGCATGATTCTGGCCATTGGCTTGCTGGTGGACGATGCCATCGTGGTGGTGGAGAACGTCGAACGGGTGATGGCGGAAGACAAGCTGTCCCCCCGTGAAGCCACCATCAAGTCCATGGAGCAGATCCAGGGTGCGCTGGTCGGTATTGCCTTGGTTCTCTCGGCGGTACTGCTGCCGATGGCCTTCTTTGGCGGCTCCACCGGTGTGATCTATCGGCAGTTCTCGATCACCATTGTTTCGGCCATGGCCCTGTCGGTACTGGTTGCGCTGATCTTCACCCCTGCTTTGTGTTCGACCATGCTCAAGCCCATTGACCATGAAAAACACGGGCAACCGAAACGTGGATTCTTTGGCTGGTTCAACCGCACGTTCGACCGCAGCGTACTGAGCTACGAGCGCGGCGTCGGCAACATGATCAAGCACAAGATCCCGGCTTATCTGGTTTACCTGCTGATCATCTGCGGCACCGTCTGGATGTTCACACGCATCCCGAGCGCGTTCCTGCCGGAAGAAGACCAGGGCGTTATTTTTGCCCAGGTTCAGACGCCACCCGGCTCCACAGCCGAACGCACGCAGGTGGTGATCGACAACATGCGCAAATACCTGCTGGAACAAGAGTCCGGTGCGGTTAACTCGGTGTTCACGGTCAACGGCTTCAACTTTGCGGGTCGCGGCCAGAGCTCGGGTCTGGCATTCATCATGCTCAAACCGTGGGAAGACCGTAACGCGTCCAACAGCGTGTTCGAGCTTGCCAAGCGTGCTCAGCAGCACTTCTTCGGCTTCCGCGATGCGATGACGTTCGCCGTCGTACCGCCTGCCGTACTGGAACTGGGTAACGCCACCGGTTTCGACGTGTACCTTCAGGATCAGGGCGGTGTGGGCCACGCCAAGCTGATGGAAGCGCGTAACCAACTGCTCGGCATGGCAGCACAAAGCAAGATACTGGCGGGCGTGCGGCCCAACGGGCTGAACGATGAGCCGCAGTATCAGTTGGTCATCGATGACGAACGTGCCCAGGCATTGGGTGTCAGCCTGTCGGACATCAACACCACACTCTCGGTGGCGTTCGGCGGTAACTACGTCAACGACTTCATCGACCGCGGCCGGGTTAAAAAGGTGTACGTGCAGGGTCAACCCAACGCGCGGATGAAGCCTGAAGACCTGAAGAAATGGTACGTGCGCAACACCGCAGGTGAGATGGTGCCGTTTGCCTCGTTCGCCACGGGCGAGTGGGTATTCGGTTCGCCAAAACTGTCACGCTATAACGGTGTCCCGGCAGAGGAAGTCTTGGGTACCCCTGCGCCGGGCTACAGTACGGGTGAGGCGATGGCCGAGGTCGAGCAACTGGCCAAGAAACTGCCTGCAGGCATCGGCATCTCGTGGACAGGTCTGTCTTACGAGGAGCGTCTGTCCGGCTCTCAGGCGCCAGCGCTGTATGCGCTGTCGATTCTGGTGGTCTTCCTCTGCCTTGCGGCCCTGTACGAGAGCTGGTCGATTCCAATCGCGGTCATTCTGGTTATCCCGCTGGGCGTCATCGGTGCACTGATGGCAACCAGTCTGCGGGGCCTTTCCAACGACGTGTTCTTCCAGGTGGGCTTGCTGGTAACGGTGGGTCTGGCGGCGAAAAACGCCATTCTGATCGTCGAGTTCGCCAAGGAACTCCATGAGCAGGGCAAAGGTCTGGTTGAGGCGACCATTGAGGCATGCCGGATGCGTCTGCGGCCGATCGTCATGACGTCGATGGCGTTCATCCTCGGCGTAGTGCCCCTGGCGATTTCCTCGGGTGCAGGTGCAGGCAGCCAACATTCGATCGGTACTGGCGTGATCGGCGGTATGATCACCGCCGTGATCCTGGCGATCTTCTGGGTACCTCTGTTCTTCGTTTCGGTATCCTCGCTGTTCAAGAGCAAACAGAAACACACTCCACACGATGAGGCTGGCCAATGAGCAAGTCCCTGATCTCTCTGGCAGTTACCGCGTTCATTCTTAGCGGCTGCTCGTTGATCCCCGATTACATGCAGCCTGCAGCACCAGTGGCCGCCCAGTACCCGCAAGGTCCGGCGTATTCGCCGGCCGATGCGCCCAACCAGGCCGCTGCCGAGCAAGGCTGGCGTCAGTTCTTCCATGACCCAGCCCTGCAACAGTTGATTCAGACGGCGCTGGTGAACAACCGTGATCTGCGTGTCGCGGCCCTGAACATCGATGCGTACCGCGCGCAGTACCGCATCCAGCGTGCGGACCTGTACCCGGCGGTTAATGCTGAAGGAACCGGCACGCGTCAACGCGTACCGGGGGATCTTTCGCAAACCGGCCAGGCCGGTATCACCAGCCAGTATTCGGTCGGTCTGGGCGTCAGTTCGTATGAACTTGACCTGTTCGGCCGCGTGCGCAGCCTGAGCGAGCAAGCCCTCGAGACTTACTTCGCCAGCGAAGAAGCCCGTCGCAGCACGCAGATCAGCCTGGTGGCCAACGTCGCCAACGCTTACCTGACCTGGCAGGCGGACAAGGAGCTGCTCAAGCTGACTCAAGACACCTTGGGTGCCTTTGAAGAAAGCCTGCGCCTGACCTCGCGCAGCAACGAAGTCGGCGTGGCGTCGGCCCTGGATCTAGCCCAGTCTCGCACCTCGGTGGAAAGCGCCCGCGTCAAGCTGGCTCAATACCAACGTCTGGTAGCTCAGGACGAGAACAACCTCGTCCTCCTGCTGGGCACCGGGTTGCCAGCCAACTTGCCGACCCCGCAACCGTTGAGCGCTGACATGCTCAATGAAATGCCGGCCGGCCTGCCTTCCGAGCTGCTGCAACGGCGTCCGGACATCCTCCAGGCCGAGCACAGCCTGAAAGCCGCCAACGCCAATATCGGGGCCGCGCGCGCCGCGTTCTTCCCGAGCATCAGCCTGACGGCGAGTGCCGGTACGGCGAGCGGCGATCTGAGCGGTCTGTTCAAAGGCGGTTCGGGCACCTGGTTGTTCCAGCCGACGATCAATCTGCCGATCTTCAACGCAGGTAGCCTGCGCGCGAGCCTGGATTACTCGAAGATTCAGAAAGACATCGGCGTTGCCAACTACGAGAAGGCGATTCAGACCGCTTTCCAGGAAGTCTCCGACGGCTTGGCGGCACGCAAGACCTTCACCGATCAGCTCAAAGCGCAGAACGACTTCGTCGCTGCCAACCAGGACTACTACCGTCTGGCTGAGCGCCGTTATCGCATCGGGATCGACAGCAACCTGACTTTCCTCGACGCTCAGCGTCAGTTGTTCAGTGCGCAGCAGTCGTTGATCACGGATCGTTTGTCGCAGTTGTCCAGCGAAGTGAATCTGTACCGCGCGCTGGGTGGCGGTTGGTACGAACAGACCCAGAACGGCCAGAAACAGCCGACTTCGGGTGATGTTCCGGCCATGCGGATGTTCTGATTCGACGCTTCATGCCTCACGAGAAACCCACCGCTTGGTGGGTTTTTTTATGGGTGCTCGTTAGGGTTAAGTGTAGATCCGTTATCTCGAGTGGCGCTTGTTATGGTTCTGCCTAACGGCAGAACTGTTTCGCCTTCGGCGAGTTACTTGAAAACCGGAATGCCGGACCATCCCCAAGTAACCAAAGGTCTAGGCTCCCGGTTTGGCCTCGACTTCGTCGAGGTTCCTTCACTTCGGCGACGCTCCGTGGGCCCGCGCTGAACGGACATCCATGTCCTGGCAGCGCTCTCCCGGCATCCATGCCGCTCGGCCCACTACGCGCCACCTGCGTTCAGCCTGCACCCAAGTCGCGATTTGTGGTGTTTGGACTATCGCGTCAGAAAAGCAAAAGCAAAAGCAGCGGATGACGCGAATTCTGTGGGAGCTATCACGCAGAAATATCAGACTGACGCAGTTCGTGTAGGAGCGCGCTTGCCCGCGATCTGCCGCGCAGCGGTAGCAAAACCAGGCGACTCGATTCTGCCTGTTACACCGCATGCACAGGTCTTGCTGCCGGTTCCCGGCAGATCGCGGGCAAGCG
>Ga0308163_10001237_pt1 | contig 29982 bp, 32 predicted proteins | sample PhyTR1_FD_201037 | JGI IMG/M metagenome (GOLD analysis project Ga0308163, IMG submission 201037) | Phyllosphere microbial communities from UC Gill Tract Community Farm, Albany, California, United States - DLSLT.R1 | ecosystem: Host-associated > Plants > Phyllosphere > Unclassified | place: USA... | reverse complement strand
TCTGATTCAGCTTAGGATTTGGTCCCGCTTGAGGCCGGAAGCTCTTCGGCTTTCCGAACCTGTGGGGTGACAAGAGAAGACATTACGGGCAGATTCTGCGACCGTCAAAACCGGCATGCAGCCCGGGCGTGTCGCCGCGGAATCCCGCGGATCTCACTCGACGAAGACTCCGGCGAGAGTCTTTTTGCCCCGTCGGAGGACGGCCACTCCCGCGGGCAAAACCGATTTGTCGATGGTGGCCGATTCGTCAGCGACCACCGTGTTGTTGACATAGACGCCACCCTGGGCGATCGCCCGCCGTGCCTCACTGGCACTCTTCGTGAGTCCGGTGTCGACGAGGAGTTGCGTAATCAAGACATCGGGTCCGCACGTTGTGTTCGGCAGCTCGCGGAGCGCCGAGATGAGCGTGGCGTCATCGAGATCAGCCAGATCTCCCTGACCGAACAGGGCTTGGGCCGCAGCTATCGCCGATTCGGTCGCGTCGACTCCATGCACGAGGGAGGTCACCTCGTACGCGAGCACCTTCTGCGCTTCACGGCGGAACGGCTCCGCGTCGACGAGCGCAGCGAGTCGCTCGATCTCGACGCGGGGAAGGAAAGTGAAGATCTTGAGCCGTGCGATGACGTCGGCATCCAGTGTGTTGAGCCAGAACTGGTAGAAGGCGTAGGGGCTTGTGAGCGCGGGATCGAGCCAGACGGCATTGCCCTCGCTCTTGCCGAACTTGGTGCCGTCGGAATTGGTGATCAGCGGAGTGCCGATGGCATGCGCACTGCCCTGGGCCGCACGGTGGATCAGGTCAGTGCCGCTCGTGAGGTTGCCCCACTGGTCGCTTCCGCCGGTCTGGAGCACACAGTCGAAATTCCGGTACAGCTCCAGGAAATCCATGCCCTGCAGAATCTGGTAACTGAATTCCGTGTAGCTGATTCCCGCGTCGGAGTTGAGTCGAGCACTCACGGCGTCTTTCTTGAGCATGGTGCCGACTCGGTAGTACTTTCCCACATCGCGGAGGAAGTCGATAGCGGAGAGGGGCTGCGTCCAGTCGAGATTGTTGACCATGCGGGCCGCGTTGTCGCCTTCGAAGCTGAGGAACTTCTCGATCTGGCCCCGCAGGTAGTCGACCCATTCGGCGACCGTGTCCTTGGTGTTGAGAGTACGCTCGGCCGTCGGCCGGGGATCCCCGATGAGGCCGGTCGATCCTCCGACGAGGCCGAGGGGTCGGTGACCTGCGAGCTGCAGTCGACGTAGAAGGAGGATCTGCACCAGATTTCCCAAGTGCAGACTCGGAGCGGTCGGATCGAACCCGCAGTAGTAGGTGATCGGCGGACCGGCGAGGATCTTCTTCAGAGCGTCGCGATCAGTGGATACATGGACGAGGCCACGCCACTCGATCTCGTCCCAGACATCGTCGAAAGAGGAATCGTTGTGCTGGCTCGAGAGAACGTCATTCGGGTTGGTCGACACCTGATCCACAGTATCAGCGGAGGCGTAGGCCGATTCCAACAAACAAGGCGGAGGTCTTGATTACCAGGCGATCAGGTCAGTAGGCTTGATCTAGCATGTATCAAGGCTGAGGACTTGACCGGAAAGGCACCATGATCGTCATCACCGCAGACCAGGTCGACAGTCGGAACTCGGCCGACCTGGTGTCGCAGACGACTGCCCGGCTCGAGGAGACATTCGGGGAGGGACTCGCGCTTCCCGTCGACAGGAATGCCGGCGATGAGATACAGGCTCTCATCATCGACGCCGACACGGCGATCGGTATCGTCCTCGACCTCACACGCACCGGAAGCTGGAGCGTGGGCCTCGGAGTGGGCAGCGTCGAACAGCCCCTGGGAAGGACCACCCGCGAGGCTCGGGGCCCTGCCTTCATCGCCGCACGAGCCGCCGTCGAATCAGCCAAGAAGTCCCCCCATCGATTTGCTTGTCGATCGGAAGGTCCGTCGAACACCGCCGACGCGGCTGATCTCGAGGCCCTGATGCTGCTGCTGCTCTCGGTACGCGAACGCCGAACGAAGCAGGGCTGGCAGGTCTACGATCTCCTGGCACAAGGACGCACGCAACGCGAGGCCGCCGGACACTTGGGAATCACGCCCCAAGCGGTGAGTGATCGGATGTCGGTGGCACAGGTCAAAATCGACCTCGAAGCACATGCACCCCTCGGCCGGCTGCTGTCTCGACTCGACTCGACGGATGAGTCACCTGAAGGAAGGGCATGATGGTCATCACCCCGCTGATCGTGTTGCTGGGCATCGGCGTCACGGCGAGTTCCATCGCATTGATTCTCGACATCCGCGCCCACAGTCCGCACGCCCGAGCACCGAGAACAACACGGTCCAGCCGCGTTGTTCTGTATACCCTGAGCATCGTCGCGTGCTGCACACTCGTCGGCGCACTGGCTCTCTCCGGTCTCACACCGAGCGATGACATCGATCACACGCCGCTTACGCGCGTGACCGTGACGCTCCTCACCCTCGTCCTTGCCACAGTAGGCGGAGGCCCATTCGCCGTACTCGCATTGCGCCTCGCGACTCGAGGCGCCAGTCGTGCGGGAGTTCACGGGGGAATTCTCATCACGACAAATGGCCAGCCGAGCACTCCGGTCAGTCCGCCCGAGTCCCCCGCCACCGGCGGCCTTCTTCGACGCCTTCTCGGCAACCGGCGCACCGATCCGGAGTCGACCGAGCACGCTCCGACCGAACCGACCATGGGCACGTCGACGGTCGAGGTGCTCCGCGGAGGCACGACCATCGGTGTTCTCGAACGTCTCGCAATCGCGGGTGCCATCATCGCCGGCTTCCCCGAGGCCATCGCCGTCGTCATCGCCATCAAGGGCGTCGGCCGGTTCAGCGAACTCGCCGCGGCGGAGGCCAAGGAACGGTTCATCATCGGAACACTGGCGAGCTTCGTCTGGGCCTGCGCCTGCGCGCTCGTCCTGCGGTGAGCCGACTCTTGTGATCGAGAAGAGCCCGATTCTCTAGCTGCGCTTGCGCGGCACACTCGCACGATACGGCGAGACCGTCGGATCGCCGGTGATGAAGAACCGCCACGGGTATGCCGCCAAGCCACCCGGGCCGCTGACACCGGTGCGCACGCTCGTGTCGATGTCGTGCACCGCATCCGAGAGCTCGAGCGAATACACATCCCCCACCACCTCCGCTCCCCCATCCGACAGGGGAATACCCATCGCCTTCGTCAGTCTGGCTGGCCCACGAGCGAGGTCGCGCAGGGCGACGTTCTCGCCTCGATGCACCCTCGCGAGTTCGACCCCCTCCACGATCTCGCCGGCGCGCAGAAGAACGGCTGATGCCTGGCCTTCCGGCGAACACACGATGTTGGCGCAGACATGCATGCCGTAGGTGAAGTACGTGTACAGCCGCAGCGGCGGCCCGAACATCACCGCGTTCCGGGCAGTCATGCCTCGAAAGCTGTGAGATCCGGGATCTTCACCCACGCCCAGATACGCCTCGACCTCTGTGATCCGCAGGGTGATATCGCCCAGTGCCGAGTGCCGAGTCAGCCGAGCCCCCAAGAGATCGGGAGCGACCTCGACACTGGTTCTGTCGAAGAAACCAGAACTGTTCGAAGCCGGGATGAACATCGATCTAGAACAAGCCCTTGCCCGAGACGACCGATACGACCACCACGAAGACGAGGATCGCGACGGCAACGCCGACGACGATCCATGTCGTGCGCTTCGACATGGGCGGCCGCGAACGCTTCTTTTTGTTGTCGTCGTTACGCAGAGTCACAGGGTTCCGATCTCTGGTGCGGCAGCGGCTTGGAGCGTGCGAACGCTCTCCGTGAGTGCGGCCAGCTGCTCCCGCACCCGATCGGGTGCGGTGCCACCTCGCCCATCGCGACTCGAGACCGAGCCTTCGATCGTGAGCACAGACCGCACGGCTGGAACCAGGTGCGGTGACAGCGAGGCGTATTGCTCGTCGCTCAGCTCGTCGAGTTCGAGATCGTTCTCTTCGGCGAAACGCACGAGAGCGCCCGTGATCTCGTGGGCATCTCGGAAGGACACGTGCTGCTTGACCAGCCACTCCGCGACGTCGGTGGCCAAAGAGAAACCCTGCGGCGCCAATTCCGCCATCCGGTCGGTGTGGAAGGTCATGGTCGCGACCATGCCGGTGAACGCCGGCAGCAGCACCTCGAGCGTGGTGATCGAATCGAAGACAGGTTCCTTGTCTTCCTGGAGATCGCGGTTGTACGCGAGCGGAAGACCCTTGAGGGTGGTGAGAAGGCCGGTGAGGTTGCCGATCAATCGGCCCGATTTTCCTCGGGCGAGTTCCGCGATATCGGGATTCTTCTTCTGCGGCATGATCGACGAGCCCGTGGAGTACGAATCCGACAGCGTGACGAAACCGAACTCCTTAGTGTTCCAGAGAATGATCTCCTCGGCGAAGCGCGACAGATCGATGCCGAGCTGGGCGGCGATGAAGGCGAACTCCGCCACGACGTCACGACTCGCGGTTCCATCGATGGAGTTCCATGCACTCCTGTCGAAGCCGAGTTCGACGGCCACGGCCTGGGCATCGAGACCGAGCGTGTTTCCCGCCAGCGCGCCTGATCCGTAGGGCGACCAGTTCGCGCGGCGATCCCAATCGGCGAACCGCTCGAGGTCTCGCACCAGAGGCCAGCAGTGGGCGAGCAGATGATGCGACAGCAGCACAGGCTGAGCGTGCTGAAGATGGGTGCGGCCCGGCAGAATCGCGCCGAAATGTCTGTCGGCCTGAGCAGCGATCGCGTCGATCAGGTCGGTGACGAGGTGCCGGATGCGCGAGGCATGGTCACGAAGCAGCATGCGCACGAGCGTGGCGATCTGATCGTTACGACTGCGACCGGCGCGCAGCTTGCCGCCCAGCTCGACGCCCGCCCGATCGATGAGCCCACGTTCCAGCGCGGAATGCACGTCCTCGTCCGACGCCAGAGGACGGAATGTCCCGTCGGCGACGTCTGAATCGAGGGTGTCGAGGGCGTCGATCATGCCCGCCAGTTCGGCGTCCGTCAGGTATCCGGCCTGTGCAAGCGCTCGAGCGTGGGCCCGCGAACCTGCGATGTCGTATGCGGCGAGCTGCCAGTCGAAGTGGGTCGACCTGCTCAGTTCGACGAGCTCTGGAGCCGGTCCGCCGGCGAAACGGCCGCCCCAGAGGGCGCCGGCCTCACCAGCACGGTTCGATACGGTGTCGTCGCTCATCTGTCTTCGTTTCCCTTCGCCGCCGACTGCTGGCGAAGAAGCCAGACAAGGAGCGCTTTCTGCGCGTGAAGCCGGTTCTCGGCCTCGTCCCAGATGACGCTCTGCGGCCCGTCGATGACATCGGCGCTGACCTCGTACCCGCGATCCGCCGGAAGGCAGTGCAGGAACAGGGCGTTCTCATTCGCCTGATCGAGAAGAGCCTGATCGACCTGGTATCCCCCGAAGATGGCCACTCGTTCGGCCTTCTCGTCTTCTTTGCCCATTGAGACCCACGTGTCGGTGACGACGATGTCAGCGCCGCGGACAGCCTGAGCCGGATCGACGTGCACGGCCACCGAGCCACCCGTCTCCAAGGCGCGCGCCTCCGCGTCGGAGAAGACAGCCGGGCTCGGCGCGAACTCCGCCGGCGCACCGATGCGCACGTGCATTCCGGCCGTGGCGCACGCGAGAAGGTAGGACTGCGCCATGTTGCTGGCGCCGTCTCCGAGAAACGCCACGGTCTGGCCGGCGAGAACACCGCGGTGCTCGCGAATAGTCAGCAGGTCTGCGAGCAGCTGGCAGGGGTGGAATTCGTCGGACAAAGCGTTGACCACGGGAACCGTCGTTCCCTGCGCCATCTCCTCGAGTCCACTCTGTGCGTACGTGCGCCATACGATCGCGGCGACCTGCCGTTCCAACACCCGTGCAGTGTCGGATGCGGTTTCTTTGCCGCCCAACTGGCTCGAGGCCATGCTGATGATGAGGGGGCTGCCGCCCAGGTCGGCGATGCCGACGGCGAACGAGACACGGGTGCGCGTGGACGACTTGTCGAAGATCACCGCAACGGTCTGCGGGCCCGCCAAGGGCTGTACCTGGAATCGGTCTCGCTTCAGCTCCAATGCCAGGTCGAGAATCTCGGCCTGCTCGGCAGGTGAGAGGTCATCGTCGCGCAGGAAATGTCTGGTCACGGGAGAGCTTTCGATAAATGTCGGAAAGGGAAAGACTAGCGGGCGCGGGGGTGCGGTTCAGGCAGAGGGTACTGCGTCGAGGGCCTCACGGAACCGCTCGGCGAACAGCCGGACCTCATCGTCGCCCACGATGAGCGGCGGAGCGATCCGGATACTCGAGTCGTTGGCCGCATTCACGATAAGGCCAGCCTCGAGCGCAGCCGCCGACACTGCGGCGGCGATCGGGCTGGTAAGACCGACACCGATCAGGAGCCCCCGACCACGGACCTCTGCCACATGAGGTGAATCGATCTCGCGGATGCTCTGCGCGATCTCCGCGCCCCGAGCTGCGGCGTTCTGGATGAGGCCGGCGGACTCGATCTCGGCGAGCACAGCGTTCGCGGTCGCCGTCGCAAGCGGGTTGCCCCCGAAGGTCGAGCCGTGCATTCCGCGCTGGAAGAGCTCGGATGCCCAGCCGAAGGTCACGAGAGCTCCGATCGGGAACCCTCCGCCCATGCCCTTCGCCATCGTCACCGCATCGGGGACAATGCCGAACTGCTCGTAGGCGAACCACGACCCCGTGCGACCGGCACCCGTCTGGATCTCGTCGAGGATCAACAGCACGTCGTGCTCTGCCGTCAATTCACGCGCGCGAACGAGGAAGCCCTCGGGAAGTTCGATGACACCGGCCTCGCCCTTGATCGGTTCGAGGATGAGCGCGGAGACCGATCCGTCGATGGACCGCTCGAGGGCCTCGATCGTCGAGTCGATGTGCTCCACACCCGAGGGCATGGGTTCGAACGCGTCGCGCAGGGCAGGCTTTCCGGTCAGGGCGAGTGCGCCCATCGTGCGCCCGTGGAACGAGTCGTGCACAGCGAGAATTCGGTGACGGCTGCCCGTCTTGTTGAGCCGAGCAAGCTTGAAGGCGGCCTCATTCGCCTCGGCGCCCGAGTTGCCGAAGTACACTCGGCCCTCGTCGCCGGCGCCCGTGATTCTCTTCAGCCGCTCGGCGAGCTCGAGCTGCGGCGCAGTGGTGAAGTAGTTCGACACGTGCGCGAGCGTCGCGGCCTGACGCGAGACCGCGTCGACGAATGCCGGATGCGCGTGGCCGAGCGAGTTCACGGCGATGCCGGCGAGAAAGTCGAGATACTGCTTTCCCGATTCGTCCCAGACGTAGCAGCCGTCTCCTCGGGTCAAGAGCGCGAAGGGCGAACCCATCGACTTCATCAGGGAGTCGCCGAAACGATCCGACCATGCTGTCTCGGTGCTCACAGTGCCTCCCGGCTGACCTCGGTGCCGATGCCGCTCTGGGTGAAGACCTCGAGCAGGATCGAGTGGGGCGTACGTCCGTCGATGATTGCAGCCTTCGCCACTCCCCCGTCGACGGCTTCGAGGCAGGCAGCCATCTTCGGGATCATCCCGGATTCCAGCGTGGGCAGCAGAGTGCGCAGCGACTCCGCGTCGATGCTCGACACCAGGGAGTCGCGGTTGGGCCAGTCGCTGTACAGCCCCGGCACATCGGTGAGGATGACCAGTTTGATCGCTCCGAGTGCGACCGCAAGCGCTGCGGCCGCCGCATCGGCGTTCACGTTCAGCGACTGGCCGGGATTGTCGACGTCTGGTGCGATCGATGAGACGACGGGAATGTAACCGGCCTCGGCGCGCTGCCGGACGGCATCCGGATCGACAGCGACGATGTCACCGACCTGGCCGATGTCGATCTGCTCGCCGTCGATCTCGATCGTGCGCTTGCGGCCGGCGAAGAGCCCGGCGTCGTCTCCGGAGAATGCGACGGCGAGGGGCCCGTGCTCGTTGATGTGCCCGACGATCTCTCGACTGATCTGGCCCGCGAGAACCATGCGCACGACATCCATCGCCTCGGGGCTGGTCACTCGGTAACCGCCGCGGAACTCGCTCTGGATGCCGAGGCGATCGAGCATCGCCGAGATCTGCGGGCCGCCGCCGTGGACGACGACCGGGCGGATGCCGGCGTAGCGCAGAAAGACCATGTCTTCGGCGAACGACTTCTGCAGGGCCTCGTCGACCATGGCGTTGCCGCCGAACTTGATGACCATGATCTGGCCGTGGAACCTCTTGAGCCACGAGAGGGACTCGATCAGCGTCGAGACCTTGTCTCCGGCGGAGGGAAGCGGGGTCGGGATCTCAATCATCAGGTGGCGTATGCGCTGTTCTCGTGGACGTAATCGTGGGTGAGGTCGTTCGTGAGGATCGTCGCCGTGGATGCGCCGACCTTCAAGTCGATGAGCACGTGCACGGCGCGGGGCGTGAGATCGACGGAATCGCTCGGCTGATCCGGCTGGCCCGATGAGCAGACGCGCACCCCGTTTATCGTCACGTCGATGTCGAACGGATCGAACTCGGCCTGGGTCGTTCCGACGGCGGCGAGCACGCGCCCCCAGTTGGGGTCGTTGCCGAAGACGGCGGCCTTGAACAGGTTGCTGCGCGATACGGCGCGGCCCACGTCGACCGCCTCGTCTTCTGTTGCAGCACGGATCGTCTCGATCGTGATGTCGTGGCTCGCTCCCTCGGCGTCGCCCTGCAACTGCCGGGCCAGGTCGGCGCAGATCGACCTGACGGCCGCCTCGAATTCGGCCGAGTCGGGCGCGATTCCGGATGCGCCCGACGCCATGATCGTGACCTGGTCGTTCGTCGACATGCACCCGTCAGAGTCGAGCCGATCGAAGGTGACCCTCGTCGCCGCACGAAGGGCCGCGTCGAGCTGCTCGCTCGTGACGTCGGCATCGGTCGTGATGACGACGAGCATCGTGGCAAGCCCTGGGGCGAGCATGCCTGCACCCTTCGCCATCGCACCGATGACCCATCCCGACGGCGACGTCACCACGGCCTGCTTAGGATGCGAGTCGGTCGTCATGATCGCGCGGGCCGCGTCGGGTCCGCCGTCTGCTGTCAGGGCTGGAGCGGCGAGATCGACACCCGCGAGAAGGCGGTCTCGGAAGCTCTGGTCTCCCGTGCCGATGAGCCCGGTCGAGCAGACCAGCACATCGCCCGACGAGACTCCCAGCCGGGCCCCCACCTGTTCTGCCGTCTGGTGCGTCGTCTGAAACCCGAATGCACCGGTGTAGCAGTTCGCGCCGCCCGAATTGAGCACGATCGCTTCGACGGATCCATCGAGGATCGCCTGGCGCGACCAGATGATGGGGTTGGCCGTGCAGCGGTTGCTCGTGAATACAGCCGCCGCCGATCGGAGCGGGCCGAGGTTCTGCACCAGGGCGAGATCGAGCGCGCCCGACTCCTTGAGTCCCGCTGCGATTCCGGACGCGACGAATCCTCGGGCTGCGGTGACACTCACGGGGCGACTCCATTCACCGGTAGACCGGTCGTTTCGCCCAGACCGAGCGCGATGTTGGCCGACTGGATGGCGGCGCCGGCCGTTCCCTTGACGAGGTTGTCGAGGGCGGTCACGGTGACCGCTCGGCCTGCCGCCTCATCGACAGCAAGGCCAACGAGGGCGACGTTCGCGCCGGTGACGTCGCCCGTGCGCGGGAATCGACCCTCGGGAAGCAGGTGCACGAACGGCTCGTCCGCGTAGGCGAGCTCCCAGGCGCTGCGCACATCGGATGCCGTCGCCCCGGGCGCGAGTCGAGCCGTCGACGTCGCGAGGATGCCCCGCGACATCGGGACGAGCACGGGAGTGAACGACACCGAGATGCGTGCGCCGGACGCCCCCCGCAGATTCTGGATGATCTCCGGCACGTGACGGTGCCGTCCTCCGACACCGTACGCGCTGGCCGACCCCATGATCTCGGATGCCAGAAGATCGGTGCGGAGCGCTTTTCCGGCACCGGACGGACCGACCGTGAGAACAGCGACGATGTCATCACCCTCGATGACGTGGGCGGCGAGTCCGGGAGCCAGCCCCAGCGAGATCGCCGTGACGTTGCAGCCGGGAACGGCGATGCGCTTCACCCCGACGAGCGCGTCGCGCTGCCGCGACCCGTCGTGCCTGATCAGCTCGGGTAGGCCATAGGGCCACGATCCGTAGAACTCTCCGCCGTAGAAATCGGCCCAGTCGGTTTCATCCACGAGGCGGTGATCGGCGCCGCAGTCGACCACGAGCGTCGACGGGTCGAGGTGCTCGGTCAACTCACCGGACTTGCCGTGCGGGAGGCCCAGAAAGACGACGTCGTGCCCGTCGAGGTTCTCGGGAGTCGTGTCGACGAGCTCGAGATGCGCGAGCGAACGCAGATGCGGGTGCACGTCGATCAGTCGCTGTCCGGCGTTGGCGTGAGCCGTGACCGTCGTCACCTCGAAGTCGGGGTGGTCGGCGAGAAGACGCAGCACCTCGCCGCCGGCGTACCCGCTCGCACCGGCAACAGCAACCGAATAAGTCATGCCTTAAATCTAGTCGCTGCGCTCACTCGCGCAGTGACGCCCCGAACTCAGCGGTGGCCACGGCCAGGCCAGCGAGCTTCGCGTCAGAGGCCTCGCTCGCGGTGAGCGTGCGGTCGGGAGCGCGGAAGCGCAGCGCGAACGTCAGAGACTTCTCGCCGTCGCCGACTCCCGACCCCCGATAGTCGTCGACGAGTCGGATGTGTTCCAGAAGCTCTCCGGCACCGCGCGCGACCGCGTCGGACACCTCACGGGCGGGAACATCTCGGGGAACGACCAGAGACAGATCCTGCGTAGCCGCGGGGTATCCGAAGATCGGTCGGACGGCGATCTCTCGCGGCGACAGACTGATCAGCGCGTCGAGATCGAGCTCGGCCATCGCGACGACCCGCGGCAGATGAGCGTCCTCGGCAATGCGGGGCAGCAACTCCCCCGCCACACCGACGATCGTCTCGCCTTCTGCGGTGGTTACGACGAGCGTGGCGGTGCGACCGGGGTGCAAGGCGGGGTGCGCGCCCTGAACAGGCCGGATCTCCAATCCGAGCGCGAGTCCGAGCTGGCGAACGGAATCGAGTGCGTCGGCCAATCCAACGGCGCGCGCGTCGAGTGCGGGTTGCTTCTCCCATGCCTGTCCGGCGAAGACGACGGCGACGTGTCGCGGTTGCGCAGGCAGTCCGGCGTCGAGACCGGCGAGCACGTCATCGGAGGGACGTGCACCGCCGACGGGCAACTCTGCCTGGCCGTAGGCGACGCCGGCCTCAGGAAGGAACACGAGTCCCGTTTCGAAGAGCGCGAGATCGGTGAGACCGCGCGAGAGGTTACGGCGCACGATGTCGAGAAGTCCAGGCAGCAGCGACGTGCGCAGATACGGAGCCTCGGCGTCGAGCGGGTTGGCCACACGAACCGCGGCGACCGCGTCACCCTTCGGGGTCGCGAACAGGCGCGTCGCGGCCTCGGACACGAACGGGTAGGCCATGACCTCGACGAGGCCGCTCGACGCGAGCGTCTGCGAGGCCTGCCTGCGCAGAGTCTGCTCGCGCGTGAGACCCCTGCCCGGAGGGGCGACGGGGAGCACACTCGGAATGCGCTCGTAGCCGACGATGCGGGCAACCTCTTCGGCGAGAGCAGACTTGTGCGTGATGTCCGAGCGCCACGTCGGCGGCGTCACCCGCAGACCGCCCTCGATCTCCTCGATGTCGCCACCGATCTCAGCCAGCGCCGAACGGATCTCGTCGGCCGTGAAGTCGGCGCCGATGAGCCCCGAGATGTAGCCGTCGGGCAGCTCGACGGGCGTGGGCTGCGCGTGCTGGGAATACGTCGAACCCAGCTCGTCGGCAGTTCCTCCCGCAAGGTCGACGAGAAGCTGCACGACTCTCGCCGCAGCCACCGCGGCGACCGCCGGGTCGACACCTCGTTCGAAGCGACGCGAGGCCTCGCTCGGCAGCTTGTGCCTGCGCGCTGTGCGGGCGATCGACACGGGGTCGAAGTTCGCCGCCTCGATCAACACGGTGCGCGACGAGTCGCGGATCTCCGTCGATGCGCCGCCCATGACCCCGGCGAGGCCGATGGCTCCGGACTCATCGGCGATCACGAGGTCTTCTGAGTCGAGAGCGCGGGTCACGTCGTCGAGCGTCACGAGCTTCTCGCCGGTGCGGGCGCGGCGCACCCGAAGGCCGCCGGTCAACGTATCGAAGTCGTAGGCGTGGATCGGCTGGCCGAGCTCGAGCATCACGTAGTTGGTGATGTCGACGATCAGCGAGATCGACCGGATGCCGGCAAGACTCAGCCTGGTCGCCATCCACGGCGGGGTCGGCTTCGTCGGATCGACGTCGCGCACCAGCCGGGTCACGAACACCGTCGCTCCGACGCGCCCTCGGATGGGCGCGTCATCGTCGATGACGACGTCGAATCCGGATGCGTCCGACACGTCCAACCCAAGCGCGGGATCGCGGAATGCTGCGCCGGTCGCGTGTGCGTATTCGCGTGCGATTCCTCGGATCGAGAATGCGTACCCGCGGTCAGGCGTGACGTTGACCTCGACGGCCTGATCATCGAGGCCGAGGAGCGAGAGCGCGTCTGTGCCCACGACCGGGTCGAGGCCGAGCGTGGCCAGACGGAGAATTCCGTCATGCTCGTCACCGAGGCCGAGTTCGCGAGACGACGCGATCATTCCATCGGAGACGTGACCGTACGTCTTGCGCGCCGCGATCGCGAATCCGCCGGGCAGCACGGCGCCGGGCAACGTCACGACGACTTTGTCTCCCGGCGCGAAGTTGTGGGCGCCGCACACGATGCCGCGCACGTCGGACCCGCCATCCAGAGCCGTCTCGCCGTCGGGCGCGACGCGCACGCTGCACCAGCGGATCGTCTTGCCGTTCGACTGCGGCTCCTCGACGAAGTCGAGCACCTCGCCGACCACGATGGGACCGGTGAGGTCGAAGTCGTGAGAGCCCTCTTCTTCGAGCCCGACCTTGACCAGCGCCGCGTGAACATCGGCGACCGTCGAACCGGGAGTGACGTCGACGAATTCCGCCAACCATCCGAGTGGGATACGCATGGGCTAGACCACCATTCCGAACTGCTGGCTGAAGCGGATATCGCCCTCGACCATGTCGCGCATGTCATTGAGATCGTTGCGGAACTGAAGGGTGCGCTCGATGCCCATGCCGAAGGCGAAGCCCTGGTACTCCTCGGGATCGATGCCGGCCGACAGCAACACATTGGGATTGACCATTCCGCATCCGCCCCATTCGACCCAGCGCGCGCCACCCTTGGCGTTCGGCTGCCACACGTCCATCTCGGCGCTCGGCTCGGTGAACGGGAAGTAGTTGGGTCGAAGTCGGATCTTGGCGCCCTCGCCGAACACCGCGCGAGCGAAGTGCTCGAGCGTGCCGCGCAGGTGCGCCATGGTCAGGCCCTTGTCGATCGCGATTCCCTCGACCTGCATGAAGACCGGCGTGTGTGTGGCGTCGAGTTCGTCGGTGCGGTACACCCGCCCGGGCGCAATGACGTAGACAGGAAGCTCGCGCGACAACAACGACCGGATCTGAACGGGAGATGTGTGGGTGCGCAAAAGGAGGTGCGACTCCACCGGCTCGATGAAGAAGGTGTCCTGCATCGCCCTGGCGGGATGATCCGGGGCGAAGTTGAGCGCGTCGAAGTTGAACCACTCACTCTCGAGCTCGGGGCCCTCGGCCACCTCCCACCCCATACCCACGAAGATGTCGGCGATGCGTTCCTGCAACAGAGAGAGCGGATGCCGGGCTCCCGTGCGTGCACGCTGGGGCAGGGCCGTCACGTCGACGAATTCGCTTTCGAGTCGAGCTTCCTCCTCACGCGCAACGATCTGCTCCTCGCGCTCGGCAAGCGCCTGGGCTACTCGGGCACGGGCCTGGCCCATGAGCTTGCCGGCCGCGGCCTTCTGCTCTTTGGGAACGTCGCGGAGCGTCGCGTTGAGGCGGGACAGGACGGATGCCTCCCCCACGTGCGCGCCGCGGGCGGCCTTCAAGGCGGTCGAGTCGTCGGCGGCTGCGATGGCAGCCAGGGCAGCATCGACGGCTGCGGCGACGGATTCGTCGGAAATCACTATGGGGTCAGACACGGTTCCCAAGTTTAGCGACCGAACGACAGCTACTCCGTCGTGCGGTCCTCAGGGTTGCCGTTCGGCATCGCGATCGAGGAGATCGACGCGGTCGGCGTGATCTGGTCTTTGGGCAACAGCTTGCCCGGGCTGCGCCTGCGCGCAAGCCGACGGGCGACGGCAGAGAGCGAGAGGTTGACCGCGAGGTAGATCACGAGGGTCACGAGGAAGAGCGAGAAGAGATAGCGGTTGCCCACGCTGCTGCCGAGGTTGTTCATCGTGGTGCGGATGAGCTCGTTGTAGCCGACGATGTACCCGAGGCTCGTGTCCTTGAGCAGCACGACGAGCTGCGCGATGATCACGGGCAGCATCTGGCGGAATGCCTGAGGGAACTCGATGAAGACCTTCGACTGGAATTGAGTCAATCCGAGGCTCAACCCCGCCTCGCGCTTGCCTCGGGGCAGAGCGGCGAGGCCGGCTCGCAACGACTCGCCGATGATCGCGCCGTTGTAGACGCCGAGCGCCAGGACCACGGCCCAGAACGCGCCGGTCGAAGCCACAAGCAGGATGAAGAGCATCATGAGCAGCACGGGCATTCCGCGGAAGAACTCGAGAACGATCGTCGCCGGGATGCGCACGACGGCGAACGTAGAGGTACGCAGCATTGCGAACAGCACACCCACCACGAGCGCCATCGCCGCGGCGACGGCCGCGGCCTGAAGCGTCGCGAGGAGCCCTTCTCCGACGCGAACCCAGAGTTCGGCCAACACGAAGATGTCCCACCGCGACCAGTCGAAATAGCCCGGAAGCGTGATGCCGGACGAATCGCGAGGCTGAGCGAGGGTGTAGATGATCCAGCCGAGGCCCGCCGCGATCAGGAGGACCACGATCACCGAGGCGATGCGCGACCGTCGGCGCGTGCGGGGTCCGGGGGTGTCGAACAGAACGGAGGCGCTCATCGCTGTACCGCCAGCTTCTTCTCGAGGTGCGCGGACACGATGCCGAGCGGGATAGTAACGACGAGGTAGAACGCCGCGACAGCGAGCAGGATGGCGATCACGGCGTTGCCGTTCGCATTCGCGAGCTCTTTGGCTGCCGAGAAGAGTTCGAAGACGAAGAACCCACCGGCGACCGAGGTGTTCTTCGTGAGGGCGATCAGCACGTTGATCAGGGGCGGGATCACCATGCGGAAGGCCTGCGGAAAGATGACGAGCGTCGTCGACTGCATAAAACCGAGGCCCAGGCTGCGTGCTGCCTCGGCCTGTCCTACGGCAACGCCGTTGATGCCCGATCTCAAGGCTTCGGCCACGAACGGAGAGGTATAGAGAGTGAGCCCGATGAACGCGGCCCATTCATAGGGCAGACGAGAACCCAACTGGGGAAGCACGAAAGCGCAGAAGAACAGCACGAGCGTCAAGGGCGTGTTGCGCAGCAGCTCGGTGTAGACGCTCGCGAACGCGCTCAGTGACGGTACCGGGGAGATTCTCATCGCAGCGATCACCGTGCCGATGATCAAGGCGCAGGCTCCGGAGAGCACCAACAGCCAGAGGGTCATCCCGAAGGCTTCGATGAACCGCGGCAGGTTCTCGATGACGGCGTTCACATGGGCTCATCTCGTGCAGAGGGACGGTCGGTTGACCTGGGCGGAGGGCCGACTGCAATGTGCACAGTCGGCCCTCCGGTCAGGCTTCGGGCTAGTACCGGTCGACGGCCGGGGGCTCGACGTATTCGAGCACCTCGCCGGCAGTGGCATCCCAAGCGGCCTTGTAGCTGCCGTCCTTGTACGACTCTTCGAGCACGTCGTTGATGAAGTTACGGAACTCGGTGTCGTCTTTCGCCAGTCCGATGCCGTAAGGCTCCTTGGTGAACGGCTTGCCTACGACCTTGAACTGCCCCTCGTTCTGCTGGGCGAGGCCAGCGAGGATCACGTTGTCGGTCGAGACCGCGACGACCTGTCCACCGCGAAGCGGCTCGAGGCAGTTCGTGTAGGTGTCGGTCAGGAGGGGCTCGGCGCCGATTTCCGTGAGCTTCGCAGCCGGAGTCGATCCGGTGACGGAGCAGACCGGCTTGCCGACGAGGTCTTTCTCGCTCTTGATGTCGTCGTTGTCGGCCTTCACGAGGATGGACTGGCCCGCCTCGTAATACGGGCCGGCGAACGAGATGACCTCTTTGCGCTTGTCGTTGATCGTGTAGGTGGCGACGACGATGTCGACCTCGCCGTTCTGGATGAAGGGCTCGCGGTTGGCGGAGACCGCCTCCTTCCAGACGATCTTGTCCTCGGCGATGCCGAGCTTCGCGGCGATCAGTTTGCCGATCTCGACGTCGAAGCCCTTGGGGGTGCCGTCGATGTCCGTCAGACCGAACAGCGGCTGGTCGAACTTCGTTCCGATCGTGATGGTGCCGGAGTCGGCGAGGCGTTCCATCGTCGTTCCGGCAGCGAAGGTGGGAGCGGGCTCCGGTGTGGTCGTGGTCTCAGCTTTGTCGATGGACCCGGCGCATCCGGCCAGCGCCATCATGGTCGCCGCGGCCAGCGCGGCGATGCTCAGTTTTTTCGATACTCTCATCGGTTTCGTACCTCTCTCCGTATGCTGTGTGCTCGAGCACTCATGTTTTAGTGGTCGAGTATTTTCGACAGGAAGTCCTGCGCCCTGTGCGACTGGGGGTTCGTAAAGAACTGTTCTGGGGTCGTCTCTTCTTCGATACGGCCGTCAGCCATGAAGATCACGCGATCCGCGGCCTTTCGAGCGAAGCCCATCTCGTGGGTGACGACGATCATGGTCATGCCGTCTTTGGCGAGGCCGATCATCACGTCGAGCACCTCGGTGATCATCTCGGGGTCGAGCGCGCTCGTGGGCTCGTCCATGAGGATCAGCTTGGGTTGCATCGCCAGGCTCCGCGCGATGGCGACGCGCTGCTGCTGACCACCGGAGAGCTGCGCCGGCATCTTGTTCGCCTGATTCGCGATTCCCACCCGGTCGAGCATCTCCATGCCCCGCTTGTCAGCTTCTTTGCGTGACAGTCCGCGCACCTTGATCGGCGCCAGAGTGACGTTCTCGAGAATGGTCTTGTGCGCGAAGAGGTTGAATGACTGGAAGACCATGCCGACATCGGCACGCAATTGAGCGAGCGCCTTGCCCTCTTCGGGCAGCACCTTGCCGTCGATCGTGATACTCCCCGCATCGATGGTCTCGAGCCGGTTGATCGCTCTGCAGAAGGTCGACTTGCCCGAGCCGCTCGGACCGATGACGACGACGACTTCGCCTCGATTGACGACGGTGTTGATGTCGTTCAACACGTGAAGGTCGCCGTAGTGCTTGTTCACGTCGTTGAGGACGACGAGCGGCTCACCTCGGCGAACGGAGATGTTCGACGTGGCCGGACCTGCCACCGCATCGTTGACAGGGGCATCGGCGTTGGTGGACTCCATGCCCCCACCGTAGGGGACATCGTGTTACGCCCGTGTGTCAGAACCTCGACGGTTATCTAACCGTGATGGGCCTGTTCGTGAGCCCGCACTGCGCCGCTTTCACGAGGTTCGCTGGGCGAACGCGCTTTCGTAGAGACAGACGGATGCGGCCGTCGCGAGGTTCATCGACTCGGCCTGTCCGTAGATCGGCACAGAGATGGCGTGATCCGCCAGAGCGAGATCCTCGTCAGCCAGACCGCGAGCTTCGTTGCCGAACAACCACGCAGTGGGCGCGTCGAGCACTCCGGAGTTTCGGGCTGTGAGCATGTCGTCGCCCTTGATGTCGGCGGCGAGAATCTGAATGCCCGCTTCGGTGGCGCGCGCTCTCACATCGGCGAGGCTCGCCTCGACCGCGACGGGAAGGTGGAACAACGATCCGGTTGTGGATCGCACGACCTTCGGGTTGTACAGGTCGACGCTGCGGCCGGTGAGGATCACGGCATCGGCGCCCGCCGAATCGGCGGCGCGGATGATCGTGCCGGCGTTGCCGGGGTCACGCACCTCTTCGAGAATGGCGATCAGGCGGGGCGACCCACTGAAGATGTCTTTCAGTGCGGTGGGGAACTGTCGACAGACGGCGACGAAGCCCTGGGGCGTGACCGTGTCGGCCATCGCCTGGAGCACGGTCTCGGTGACGAATTCAACCTCGACACCCGCCTTCTGGGCGGCGTCGGCGATGTCTGCGTAACGATCGAGGGCGAAGGGAGTCGCGAACAGGTCGACGACGAGGTCGGGCGCGAAGGTCAGCGCCTCGGAAACGGCTTGTGGCCCCTCCAAGAGAAAGAGCCCGGTCTCAGACCGGGCTCCTTTCTTGGAGAGCTTTGCCACTGCCCGGACCCGCGGCGACCGCGGGTTATCCAGGAGGGACATGCGACCTCTTTCGGGTCAAAGGAACATGGATGTTCCCTACAGCTTATTAGGCTGCGGTCCTCGGCGCCGACGTGTCGGCGGGGAGGGCGGCACGAGCACTCTCGACGAGCGCCGCGAAGGTTGCGGGCTCGTGAACGGCCAGGTCGGCCAGAATGCGACGGTCGACCTCGATGCCCGCAAGGCCGAGACCCTGGATCAGACGGTTGTACGTGAGGCCGTTCGCACGGGAAGCCGCGTTGATGCGCTGGATCCACAGGCGACGGAAGTCGCCCTTGCGGGCGCGACGGTCGCGGTACGAGTAGACGAGCGAGTGGGTGACCTGCTCCTTGGCCTTGCGGTACAGACGCGAACGCTGTCCGCGGTAACCGCTGGCGCGCTCGAGGATGACCCGACGCTTCTTGTGGGCGTTGACGGCCCTCTTTACTCTTGCCATTTCCTAATTCCTTATTCCGTGTGGAGTCGGCGACTACAGGCCGAGAAGCTTCTTGATGACCTTCGAGTCGGCGGGAGCCAACACCTGGTCCTGGTTCAGGCGAGCCTTGCGCTTCGCCGACTTGACCTCGAGGTTGTGACGCATTCCGGCCTGCTGCTTCATGAGCTTGCCGGTGCCAGTGACCTTGAAACGCTTCTTGGACCCGGAGTGGGTCTTCATCTTGGGCATTGATATCTCCTTGGGACTTGCTCGGTTTGTGGGGTGCTACTTCGTCTCGGCAGAGTCTGCCGCGACGGTGTCTGTTGCAGCGGGCGATGCAGCCTCGGGGGCGTCGTCTGCTGTCTCGTCTGCACCGGGACGTGTCTTCGAAGCGGCCCGCTGAGCATTGGCCTCGGCCTTCGCCTCGGACTTGTTCTTCAGCGGCCCGATCACCATGACCATGTTGCGGCCATCGATCGTCGGCGTCGATTCGACGGCTCCGAACTCGGATACGTCTTCTGCGAAGCGCTGGAGAAGACGCACTCCCTGCTCGGGGCGCGACTGCTCGCGACCACGGAACAGAATCATGGCCTTGACCTTGTCGCCCGCCTTGAGGAAGCCCTCGGCACGCTTGCGCTTCGTCTCGTAGTCGTGCACGTCGATCTTCAGGCGGAAACGAACCTCTTTGAGGATCGTGTTCGCCTGATTGCGACGAGCTTCTTTCGCCTTCTGCGCAGCTTCGTACTTGAACTTGCCGTAATCCATGATCTTGGCAACGGGTGGCTTGCTATTGGGGGCCACCTCAACCAGATCGAGGTCTGCCTCTTGGGCAAGCTTGAGTGCGACGTCGATACTGACGACGCCGACCTGCTCGCCTGCGGGGCCCACGAGGCGAACCTCGGAGACCCGGATACGGTCGTTGGTACGGGGATCGCTGATGCGTTACTCCTTCAATCGCTGGTGCGGCGCTCACAGACACAGACGTCTGGGCACCGGGCTCGGCAGCGTGATCGTAGGTGAGCACACAGCCACGAACCTTGAATAATCTGCACGCGAACCGGGCCGAAGCTGTTCTGCGCACCACACCCTGTCTACTTCGGATCGATGTTCTGACCCGAAGCGGAGTGCAATCTACCCGGTAACCTGTTGAAGCGGTGTGCGGGTGGGAGATTCTCCACTTTTCGTACTGGGGGCATACATGTTCCCCAGAGCCTTGAAGATACTAACAGAGGTTTTCTCCTCGGCATAGCCCACGACGGTGAGCGACCTAGACTCGGCTCATGAGCTTTGCATACGACGACTCCGCCACCTCCGCCACGCGCGACATCTCGGAGGTGCCCGCGGTCGAATTGATCACCACGACGGCCGTGCACCTCATGAGTGCGGCGGCCATCAAGACCGGACTCGCGGACGACCCCGAGAATCAGATCGACCTCGATGAGGCGCGCAAGCTGATCATCGCTCTCGCCGGTCTGGTCACGAGCGCCTCCCCCGAGATCGGCGACCAGCACGCTCGCAGCCTTCGCGACGGACTGCGTTCCCTCCAGCTCGCGTTCCGCGAGGCATCGGCGATTCCGGATGCCATCGGCCAGGGTCCCGGAGAGAAGCTCACGGGCCCGGTCACCTGAGTCGGTCGACTCAGCGGGCTTCGACCAGCTTCACACCCAACGAGTCGACCTCACTCGCAATGAGCTCGCTCGTCTGCCAGGAGCGCTGCAGGTACGCCAGCACCTCGTCGAGCTCGACGCGCGTGAGGTCGGGAACCAGGCCCAACTCGACGATGACCTGCGGGCCTGCCATCCGAGCATCCGGATCGCCATCTGACAGCCGCACCGATCGCACCGCCGCCGACGACTCGATCGACTTCTCAAAGGCTTCGACGATGTTCGACGCGACAGAGGGATGCGCCCACGGCGTCCCCTCTGCTATCGCCCTGAGCATCGGCCGGCGGAAGACGAATTCCGTGTCGCTGGTGGGGTCGAGCACCATGAGTGGCGTCTCCTCGCCCGCTGCAGCGAGAGCGGCCCGGCGAGCGGAGGCCGGTATCGGCCGTGCCGCCGGATTCCACGCCGCCATGGCCTCCGTGGAGGTGAACACGGGAAGAACGCGGCGTCCGTCGGGAGCACCGACGGTGACGAGCGACAGCTCCTGGGTCTTGTCGAAGCGGCGACCGTGAGCATCCACACCCGTCTCGCCCGCGTGAGCGACGAGGGGAACGAGAAGTCGGACCTCGCGCACCGCGTCGAGGACATCCTCCTGGGCAAGCTCAGCCGCGCGGAACCTCCGCAGGGCTTCGATGAGCCGTTCCGGTGCGTCGCCCGCATCGCCCGCGAAGAAGTTGGCGTCGAACGAACGCCCGGCCCACGGCTGACCTGCTGAATCGGTCGCGTGAGAGTCGTGGGGGGAATGACCCCCCGGCTGCTCAGTCAGACGCCACATCCAATGCCTCTGCGAGGGTGAACGCCCCCGAGTAGAGGGCCCGGCCGACGATCGCGCCCTCGAGTCCGAGAGAGACGAGCGCCCGAAGCTCAGCGATGTCGTCGAGGCTGGAGATGCCGCCCGAGGCGACGACCGGGCGTGATGTGTGCTCCATGACCTGCTTGAGCAAGGCGACGTTCGGCCCCTTGAGAGTTCCATCCTTGGTGACATCCGTGACCACATACCGCGCACAGCCGGCGTCCTCGAGTCGAGCCAAAACCTCCCAGAGGTCTCCCCCGTCTTCCGTCCAACCGCGGGCGGCGAGAGTCGTGCCACGCACGTCGAGACCGACCGCGATCGCCTCGCCGTAGCTCGCGATCACGCTGGCTGCCCACTCGGGGTTCTCGAGCGCCGCGGTGCCGAGATTGACACGCTTCGCGCCGCTCTCGAGGGCCGTCTCGAGACTGCGATCATCGCGGATTCCTCCGGAAAGCTCGATGTTGACGCCCTTGGCTTCGTGGATGACGCGCTTGACCACGTGGAGGTTGTCGCCACGGCCGAACGCGGCGTCGAGGTCGACGAGGTGAATCCACTCGGCACCCTGGCTCACCCAGTCCGCTGCGGCGTCGACCGGGTCGCCGTGGTTCGTCTCCGTGCCCGCCTTGCCCTGAGTGAGTCGCACGGCCTTTCCGTCCGCGATGTCGACGGCCGGCAGCAGTGTGAGTGCGGGGGTCTTGATGCTGAACTCGCTCATGGGTCCTTCTTGTCTCTGTCAGGCGCACGTGCGGACACCCCGTGCGATCTTAACGATTCCTCTGAGGCCGACGAAATCGGGGCCCGGGTCAGAGCGACGCGATCCAATTGCGCAGCAGCTGGAGGCCCGCCTCGCCCGACTTCTCGGGGTGGAACTGGGTCGCCGACAGCGGGCCGTTCTCGACAGCTGCAATGAAGGGCCCGTCGTGATCGGCCCATGTCACGCGCGGTGCGGGCAGGGGTGACTGGGGCGGAAGCAGCCACTGCTGTGCCGCATTGGAGTGCACGAAGTAGAAGCGCTCGTCGCGAATACCCTCGAACAGCACGGATTCACTCGGCGCGTCGACGACATTCCACCCCATGTGGGGCAGGATCTCCGCGGGTAGCTGCTCGACCGCTCCGGGCCACTCCCCGAGACCCTCCGTATCGATGCCTCGCTCGACGCCGCGATCGAACATCACCTGCATTCCCACACAGATGCCGAGCACGGGCCGGCCGCCTGCAAGGCGCCTGTCGATGAGTTCGTCACCTCGTACGCCGCGCAGCTGTTCCATCACCGCAGAGAACGCACCGACACCGGGTACGAACAGCCCGTCGGCCTCCATGACGCGTGCTCGGTCACGGGAGAGTTCTACGCGTGCGCCAGCGCGCTCCAACGCCTTGGCAGCAGAGTGGATGTTTCCACTGCCGTAATCGAGGACGACGACGGTTTTGCCGGTCACAGGGCACCCTTCGTCGAGGGAATTCCCGAGACGAGCGGGTCGAGCGACTTCGCCTGGCGGAACGCGCGAGCGAACGCCTTGAACTCCGCCTCTGCGATGTGGTGCGGATCGCGACCACCCAGCACGGTGACGTGGACGGTCATCGCCGAGTGGAAGGTGATCGCCTCGAAGACGTGCCGCACCATGGACCCCGTGAAGTGGCCGCCGATGAGGTGGAACTCGAAACCGCTCGGCTCCCCGCTGTGAACCAGGAAGGGGCGTCCGGAGATATCGACGACGGCCTGCACCAGCGCTTCGTCGAGGGGCACAAGGGCGTCGCCGAACCGAGAGATCCCGGCTTTGTCGCCCAGGGCCTGCTTGATCGCCGTGCCCAACACGATGCCCACGTCTTCGACGGTGTGGTGCACGTCGATATCGACGTCACCCGTCGCCGTGACCGTCAGATCCGTCAACGAGTGCTTGGCGAAGGCCGTGAGCATGTGGTCGAAGAACGGAACTCCCGTCGAGATGGAGCTCTCGCCCGTTCCGTCGAGGTCGAGCGAGAGCTCGATGCTGGATTCGCTGGTCGCACGCTGAAGGTGGGCGGTGCGGGAAGGTGTGGCCATGGGCCCAGTTTACCGGCCCCGCACGGCCGCAGTACGGCTGGGCTTGCTACAACGCGACGGGTCAGGACAAGGCAGCCATCGCATCGAGGAAAGCAGTCGTCTCGGCCTGCGTACCCGCGCTCACGCGTAGATGACCCGGGATGCCCAGGTCGCGAATGATGATGCCCTTCTCGAGCAAGGTCTCGAACACCTCAGAAGGATTTTCGACACCGCCGAAGAGCACGAAGTTCGACCACGTCGGCCAGGGGTGGTAGCCGAGTTCGGTGAGCCTTTCGACAATGCGATCGCGCTGCGTCGCGATGTCGTCGACCATCGCGAGCATCTCGGCCGAGTGGTCGAGCGCTGCCACCGCCGCGGCCTGCGTGAGAGACGACAGATGATAGGGAAGACGGACGAGTCGAAGAGCGTCGGCCACTGAGGGATCCGCAGCCAGATATCCGAGCCGGGCTCCGGCGAAGGCGAAAGCCTTGCTCATCGTGCGAGAGACGATGAGTCGAGGGCGCCCAGGTAGCAGAGTGAGCGCGGACGGGGAACCGGCCGGAGCGAACTCCGCGTACGCCTCGTCGACGATCACGATCTTGTCGGTCGCGTCGTAGGCGGCCTCGATGGTCTCGAGTGACAGAGGGGTTCCTGTCGGGTTGTTGGGAGAGCAGAAGATCACGATGTCGGGCTTGTGCTCACGGATCGCGGCGACTGCCGTGCGCGGAGAGATCTCGAACTCGGCGTCACGCTCGGCGGATATCCACCTGGTTCCTGTGCCCGAAGCGATGATGGAGTGCATCGAGTAGGTGGGAGGGAATCCCAGAATGGATCTGCCGGGGCCCCCGAAAGCCTGCATGATCTGCTGAAGGATCTCGTTCGACCCGTTCGCGGCCCAGATGTTCTCCCGAGTCAATCCGTGGCCCAGGTACCCGGCGAGACTGTCACGGAGCTGCGAGAACTCCCGATCGGGGTAGCGATTGATCGTCAGAATGGCCCGAGCAAGCGACTCGATGATGTCTCGCGCCACCGGCTCGGGAATCGGGTGCGTGTTCTCGTTGACATTCAGCTCGACACGAACGTGCTTTTGGGGAGCCCCATACGGAGACATGCCCCTGAGGTCATCGCGAATGGGGAGGTCGTCGAGTGAAGTCACGGAACGATTTTAGTAGGCCTCAGCCATCGTCACGCGCTTGCCCGTGGAGCTGAGCGACTCAGTACTCGCTGGGAACGGCGAGCTTCTGGCCCGGCTGGACCTCTGCGGACGGCAGCTGGTTGAGGCTCACGATGTCGGCGATGACTTCGCGCGGGTCGGCCGATGGAGCGATCTCTTCGGCGAGACCCCATAGGGTCTCGCCCGCCTGCACCGTGACGTAGTCGAAGGCTTGAGTCGCCCCCGACGAAGCAACGCCGTCTGCAACCGCACTGTTCGCCCCGAAGAGAGCCATCGCAGTTACGCCGGCCACCACCGGAATCGATGCCAGGGCCGCCAGCACGACCCGGCCGCGGCGCGTGAGGCGCAGGCGAACGGTGTGTGATGCGGTAGCGGGCAGTGCGGTCATGGCAACCTCCAGGAGAAATTCGTATCCGGTGCTCGGCCGGGAGCACCGGATACGAAGCTGTGTTCCGAATATAGCTTCGAATGTGCGATAGTTCAAGCAAGAAAGTCGGGAAATTCGGCGACACACTCGAACATGTGTTTTGTTTGCACCCTGAGTTGGATACAGTTTCGACTGTCGGTACGTAGTGCATCAGCAGCCACCGACAGTGCACCACTAGCCACCGACATCGGTCGTCTGGCCAGACAGCACGCTCGATCAGGACTCCGACGGAAAGCGGGACATATGACCACCGAACGTGGAACGAGACGGCGCAAAAGCCTCTCGGAGAAACAGCTGGCCATCCTCGGAGTCGTCCAGCGCTCGGTCAGCCAGCGTGGATATCCGCCGAGCATGCGCGAGATCGGTGATGCTGTAGGTCTGGCTTCGCTCTCCAGCGTCACCCACCAGCTCAACCAGCTCGAGTTGAGCGGCTACCTACGCCGAGACCCGAACCGTCCGCGGGCTATGGAAGTGCTGATCGATATTCCGCAGCCCGAGTCCACTTCTGACACCGTCGACTCCTCCGACACCTCGGCGCCCATGGGCGACGCCGCCCTCGTCCCTCTCGTCGGACGTATCGCCGCTGGAATCCCGATCACGGCCGAGCAGCAGGTCGAAGAAGTGTTTCCACTGCCTCGCCAACTGGTCGGCGGCGGCGATCTCTTCATGTTGAAGGTCGTCGGAGAGTCGATGATCGACGCTGCAATCTGCGACGGAGACTTCGTGGTCGTCCGTTCGCAGCAGACCGCAGAGAACGGCGACATCGTCGCGGCGATGCTCGACGGCGAGGCCACAGTGAAGGTATTCAGGCAGCGCGACGGTCACACATGGCTGCTCCCTCGCAACTCCAACTTCGAACCGATCGTGGGCGACCACGCGCAGGTGCTCGGCAAAGTCGTGTCCGTTTTGCGCTCCGTGCGCTGACGTCCACACAGGGACACGCACAAAGGCCCCGGACGAATCATCGTCCGGGGCTTTCGTGTGCGGTGCGCGACGCCGCTCAGAGTCGAGTCAGCGGGAGACCGCGAACTCCTCGAGGGTCTGCTCGTATTCAGGATTGACGAGGGCGCGTACACGCGTTCCCGCCTCTTCGTAGTCGGTGCTCAGCACGGTGTTGTGGTCGTGCAGCAACGCAACAAGATCGCCGCGCTCGTACGGGAGCAGAACATCGACGGTGATCGTCGGCTTCGGCAGAGCCTGCTCGACCATCTCCAACAACTCGGCAATGCCTTCACCGGTTCTCGCGGAGACGAAGACCGAGCGGGGCTCGAGCCCCCGAAGAACGATGCGATCGCTCTCGGAGATCAGGTCGCTCTTGTTGAAGGCCACGATCTCGGGAATTCCTCGCGCTCCCACCTCACCGATCACGTCGCGAACCGTGGCGAGCTGGCTCGCGGGGTCTGGATGCGCGCCGTCGACGACGTGGACGATCACATCGGCGTCGGCAACCTCCTCCAAGGTCGAACGGAATGCCTCCACCAACTGATGAGGGAGGTTGCGCACGAAACCGACCGTGTCGGCGAACGTGTACTGGCGACCGTCGACGGCCGTCGTCTTTCGCACGGTCGAATCGAGAGTCGCGAACAAGGCATTCTCGACCAGCACCCCGGCGCGCGTCACGCGGTTGAGCAGCGAGGATTTGCCGGCATTGGTATAGCCGGCGATCGCGACCGACGGCACCGCGTTGCGCTTGCGGTTGGCCCGCTTCGCGTCGCGGGCGGGCTTCATCTCGACGATCTGTTTGCGCAGACGTGCCATGCGGGTATGGATGCGGCGGCGGTCGAGTTCGATCTTGGTCTCACCGGGTCCACGGGATCCCATTCCGGCTCCGGCGCCGCCCACCTGTCCACCGGCCTGACGCGACATCGAGTCACCCCAGCCGCGGAGGCGCGGGAGCAGGTACTCCAGCTGAGCGAGCTCTACCTGCGCCTTGCCTTCGCGGCTCTTGGCATGCTGGCTGAAGATGTCGAGGATCACCGCCGTCCGGTCGATCACCTTCACCTTCACGACGTCTTCAAGGGCACGGCGCTGGCTCGGAGCCAGCTCGCTGTCGGCGATCACGGTGTCGGCGCCGAGCGACTGCACGAGGTCACGCAGTTCGTTTGCCTTGCCCTTGCCGAAGTACGTGCTGGGGTCAGGCGTCGGCCTGCGCTGCAGCAGGCCCTCGAGTACGACAGCGCCGGCCGTCTCGGCGAGAGCGGCCAGCTCGTGCATCGAGTTCTCGGCATCAGTGAGACTGCCCTGGGTGTAGACCCCGATGAGAATGACGTTCTCGATGCGGAGCTGTCGGTACTCGACCTCGGTGACGTCCTCGAGCTCGGTCGACAGACCGACGACGCGCCGTAGGGCCTGGCGGTCTTCTCGTTCGCTCTGGTCTCCGTCGAATCCTGACTCGCGGCCTGACGTGTCTCGTTGAAGAGCTTGGGCCGCCGAGTTCGTGAACAGGGAGTATCCCGCCGCCCGCGTTTCCGCTCTGGCCAGCACTCTCGCCACCACGTCGTCGCTGTCGTGGTTCTCTGTTGTTGCTTCAGTTTTTTCGGTCATCTGCGTCAAGGATATCCCTCCCAGGTTTGCTACTGTCCCTCTATGACGAATGAGCACTATTTCTCGGCCACCCCGGCGAGTCCGCTCATCCCTCGCGAGATCTCGGTGCGTCTGGCCGACGCAGATCACACGCTCGTCACCGCAGGTGGTGTCTTCAGCCCCGATCGCATCGATGTGGGCACCCAGGTGCTTCTCGCCAACACACCCGCTCCCCCTCCAGGCGGAAATCTGCTCGATCTCGGATGCGGCTGGGGTCCGATAGCTCTGAGCCTCGCGCTCCTGTCTCCGCGCGCCCAAGTCTGGGCTGTCGACGTCAACGAGCGAGCTCTCGACCTCGTTCGTGCAAACGCGGATCGTCTCGGTCTCACCAATGTCAACGCTGTTCTCGCATCGGATGTTCCCGCCGACATCTCGTTCATGACGATCTGGTCGAATCCGCCCATTCGGGTCGGCAAGGCAGAGCTGCACACGATCATGAAGACCTGGCTGCCGCGACTCGAGAAGGGCTCGGACGCCTGGCTCGTCGTGCAGCGGAATCTCGGTTCCGACTCCCTGCAGCGCTGGATTCAGGCCGAGTTTCCCACGGAGATTCAGATCGAAAGAACAGCCACGAACAAGGGGTATCGGGTGCTTCGCGCCCGTTCCATGGTCTGACAGAGCCCGCTATCCGAGCGAGAGATCTCCTTCGAAGACGAGTTCGGCCGGTCCTGACAACGACACGTGTTCACCGTCTTCGGCCGCGAACATACGAACGCCGACTGTGCCGCCGGGCACGTCTACCCGCCAGATGTTCGGAGCGCCCCGACCCGCCCAGTGGCGGGTAGCCAACGCGGCCGCAGCGGCTCCCGTTCCGCAGGAGAGGGTCTCTCCGCTGCCTCGCTCGTGAACTCTCATGGTGATCCGCCCGACGCCGTCTTTGACGAGCGGCTCGTGCGGCACGACGAACTCGACGTTCGCGCCGTCGGCGGGCTCGGGATCGATCTGCGGAATGTAGGTGAGGTCTGCGGCCGCGAGCTCCTCGGCATCCGCAAGCGCTACCACGACGTGCGGATTGCCCATGTTGATGCCCTGGCCTGGCCGGGCGACGGCAAGATTGCGCGCTCTGACGACCGGTTCGCCCGATTCGAGGCGCCAGCGGCCGAGGTCGACCTGGAAGCCGGTCGTGCTGCGCTGCACGTCGCGCACGCCGACTCTCGTGCCGATGGCGAGAGTGTCGCCGGGGCCGAGCTCGACCAATCCGTTGTCGATGAGGTACCGCGTGTAGACCCGGATGCCGTTGCCGCACATCTCGGCGATCGATCCGTCGGCGTTGCGGTAGTCCATGAACCACTCCGCGGCCGGGTCTTCAGCCAGAGCCGCGGCACCGTCGGGCAGGCTGTCGGACTTCACCGCACGAATCACTCCGTCGGCGCCCACTCCGAAATGCCGGTCGCAGATTGCTGCCACCTGGGCCGGAGTGAGGTCGTTCGTGCCCTGGACGTCGGTATAGAGCACGAAATCGTTGCCCGTGCCGTGCCCTTTGGTGAAGTGGAGTTCAGTCGCCATCAGGCAAGCCTAGAGTCTCTGCCAGTGCGCGGGCCGACGCGCCCGGCTCGCGGGCATCGAGAGTGGCCGTCGCGGCATAGCGCCGGAACCACCCCACCTGGCGACGCGCATAGCGGCGGGTGAGGGCTCGGGTCGACTCGATCGCCTCTTCTTCGGTTATGTCGCCGCTCAGTTGTGCCAGGGCCTGCGCGTAGCCGATCGCCTTGCCTGCAGTCGTGGCGGGATCCAGGCCGTCGGAGCGCAGCGCGGCAGCCTCATCCACGATTCCGTCTCGCCACATGCCCGCCACTCGTTCGTCGAGGCGCGCGACCAGGTCTGGGCGAGGCATCTCGAGGGCGATGATGCTCGAGGAGCGCCACTCGACCGGGGCTCCTGGCAGGGTTCCTGTCAGTGTGCGCCCCGTCATCTCGAACACCTCGAGCGCACGCACCAGCCTGCGACCGTTCTGCGACCCGATGGCCGCGGCCGCCGCTTCGTCGTGCTCCTTCAATCGGCGGTACAGGGCACCGGGCCCTTCTGCGACCAGCTCGGACTCGAGACGTGCTCTCACGGCCGCGTCGGTACCGGGGAAGTCGAAGTCGAAGATCACGCTCGAGACGTACAGCCCCGAGCCACCCACCAGGATCGGGACGTTTCCGCGTTCGATGATCGCATCGATCTCGGCGCGCGCCGACTGCTGAAAGTCGGCGACCGAGTTCTCTTGTGTGACGTCGAGCACATCGAGCAGATGGTGCGGAACTCCCCGCCGCTCGTCGAGAGGCAGCTTTGCCGTGCCGATGTCCATGCCACGGTACAACTGCATCGCATCGGCGTTCACTACCTCGGCTGAACGACCGCGTCGCGCGAGCCCCTCGGCGAGGTCGAGAGCAAGGCCGGATTTGCCCGTGCCTGTGGCCCCGACGACCACGATCACGTCTGCGACGGAGGTGTCGCCGCGCGAACGGCTACCGCTCACCGTCGGCGAGATCGTAGATCGGCACCGTGCCGACT
>Ga0308163_10001233_pt1 | contig 30095 bp, 19 predicted proteins | sample PhyTR1_FD_201037 | JGI IMG/M metagenome (GOLD analysis project Ga0308163, IMG submission 201037) | Phyllosphere microbial communities from UC Gill Tract Community Farm, Albany, California, United States - DLSLT.R1 | ecosystem: Host-associated > Plants > Phyllosphere > Unclassified | place: USA... | reverse complement strand
TTACATGGCGAGAGACCACTGTTTGCGAAGGGGCGTTCGCCCCGGTTCACCCTTCATGGGGGGCGGATTTCGGCGTATTTGTTCATCGCAGAGCCAGTACCGAACGCAATAGCGACCGGCACTTACTCCACGCTTGGGCCTAGGCTGCAGCCACTTCCTGCGGCTCAAAACTGTCCGCCCGTGCCATCTGCCACATCCGCGAGTAAAACTCGCCATTCACTTCCCCAGTGAGCAATTCCCCCGGTTTCAGAAACACATGCAACTGCGAGAACAACTTGATCTCGGTCGCCGACATGCGGCGCACCAGATGCTTGGCCGACAGTTGCGACGGATGTTCCAGCCCAGCTGCGGCCAGCATTTCCGCCAGTGCCTTGAGGGTATTGCGGTGGAAGTTGAACACGCGCTGCGCCTTGTCCGGGACGACGAGGGCGCGCTGGCGCAGGGCGTCCTGGGTGGCGACGCCGGTCGGACATTTGTTGGTGTGGCAGCTCTGCGATTGAATGCAGCCGATGGCGAACATGAAGCCGCGCGCGGAGTTGGCCCAGTCGGCACCGATGGCCAGCACGCTGGCGATGTCGAAGGCGCTGACGATCTTGCCGCTGGCGCCGAGTTTGATCTTGTCGCGCAGGTTCAGGCCGACCAGGGTGTTATGCACGAACAGCAGGCCTTCGCGCATCGGTACGCCGATGTGGTCGGTGAACTCTACCGGTGCGGCGCCGGTGCCACCTTCCTTGCCATCGACCACGATGAAGTCCGGCAGGATGCCGGTTTCCAGCATGGCCTTGGCGATGCCCATGAACTCCCACGGATGACCGAGGCAGAACTTGAAGCCCACCGGTTTGCCGCCGGACAGTTCACGCAGTTGCTGGATGAAATGCATCAGCTCGATCGGTGTGGAAAACGCGCTGTGGCGTGACGGCGAGACGCAGTCTTCGCCCATCATGATGCCGCGGGTGTCGGCGATTTCCTGAGTGACTTTGTGCTTGGGCAGAATCCCGCCGTGGCCGGGTTTGGCGCCCTGGCTCATCTTGATTTCGATCATCCGCACTTGCGGGTTCTGTGCCTGGGTCGCGAAGCGTTCCGGGTCGAAACGACCGTCGCTGGTGCGGCAGCCGAAGTAGCCGCTGCCCAGTTCCCACGTCAGGTCGCCGCCGTGTTCGCGGTGATACGGGCTGATGCTGCCTTCGCCGGTGTCGTGGGCGAAGTTGCCGAGTTTCGCCCCTTGGTTCAGCGCGCGAATGGCGTTGGCGCTGAGCGAACCGAAGCTCATCGCCGAGATGTTGAACACCGATGCCGAGTACGGCTGGGTGCACTGCGGGCCGCCGACGGTGACGCGGAAAGTGCTCGGGTCGCTCAACGGCGACGGGCGCATCGAGTGGCCGATGAATTCGAAGCCGGACTGATACACGTCGATCAGCGTGCCGAAGGGTTTGTCGGCGGTTTCGTTCTTCGCTCGCGAATAGACCAGCGAGCGCTGGGCACGGGAGAAGGGCAGGGCGTCGCTGTCGGATTCCAGCAGGTACTGGCGGATCTCCGGGCGGATGCCTTCGACCAGATAGCGGATGTTGCCCAGGATCGGGTAGTTGCGGCGCACCGCGTGCGGGCTCTGCATCAGGTCGAACAGACCGAGCAGGCTCAGCACGCCAGTGACAGCGGTGATCGGCCACAGCCAGTCGTGTTCGAGAAAGGGCAGACTGGCGAGGGTGAATATCACGCAGACGGCAAAGAAGGCGTAGCGGCTCAGGAGTGACAGGCTCATACGGTTTCCCTGGTTCGGACTCAGTTTTTATCTCGGCAGGTAATGGTATGAAATCCTGTGGCGAGGGGGCTTGCCCCCGTTGCGCTGCGAAGCAGTGCCAAAACCTGTAATCGCCACATATCTGGATGAATGCGATTACCGTTTCTGCGACTGCTGCGCAATCGAACGGGGGCAAGCCCCCTCGCCACATAGTTCTATTCCTTCGAAGGAACTCTGCATCACGCAGTGTTCCTGTCTGCCGAGCGTTTTCAGGCGTTCTGCGCCTGGAGAAAAATCGAAAACAGCTCCGGCTGGGATTTGATCCCCAGCTTGCTGTACATGTGTTTCTTATGGACTTTCACGGTTTCTACGGAGATTTACAGCTTACGGGCGATTTCTTTACTGGAGCAACCGCTGAGCATCAAACGCCCGACATCCAGTTCCCGGGCCGTCAGTTGCGCGCCCTTGAGTTGTTGCACCGACGCCTCCAGCTGCACTCGCCAGTCGACCTGTGCGGGGGCGACAGAGAGGGCCACGTTTGCGTTGATCTCGTAGGGCAGGCGCTGGCGCAACAGGCCCAGCACCCATGGCTGGATCAAAGACAGCAAAGCAATCTGTTCGCCAGTGAAACGTTTTTCACTGCCCAGCGACAGGCACAGCGTGCGCTCGCCTTAGAGCTGGCAATTGAACTGGATTTCGTCGGCGACCACATTCAGACGAAAGTATCGCTGGTAATACTCGGTCAGCTCGAAATGCTCCGGCGCCACCTCCGACAGGGAGGTGGTGGCGCACATGGCTCGTTTGCAACGCCGCATACCTGGCGGCTCTGGCGGCTTTCGTCGTCAGCCGCCGGAGATGGATTTTCAGGAAGCGGCCTGAGGTGTCTTCAGGCCGCGGGCCGGCTCTGGCGCATCGGCAATTCGACGCGAAAGGTCGTGCCCACGCCCGGTTCGCTGCGTACCGAAATGTCGCCACCGTGCTTTTTCACGATGCCGTAGGACAGTGACAGGCCAAGCCCGGTGCCCTGGCCGACCGGTTTAGTGGTGAAAAACGGATCGAAGATTTTCTGCAGGATGTCCGGCGCGATCCCCGCGCCGGTGTCCGCGACTTCGACCCAGGCCGTGTCCTGTTGTTGCCCGGTGCGCAACGTGATGGTGCCGCGCTCGGGGCCCATGGCCTGAGCGGCGTTGACCACCAGGTTCATGATCACCTGGTTGATTTGTGACGGCAGACACTCGATGTCCGGCAGCGGCTGATACTCCTTGATCAGGTCAGCCTTGTACTTGAGTTCGCTGGCGACAATATTCAGGGTCGACTCTATGCCTTGTTGCAGATTGGCCCACTGCCATTGCTGATTGGTATCGACCCGGGAGAAATCCTTCAGGTCTTTCACGATCTGTCCGACCCGGCCTATGCCTTCCTTGGATTCGCGGATCAGCACCGGGATGTCTTCGAGCAGAAAATCCAGATCGAGGTCTTTGCGTAACTGCTCAAGCCGCGCGGCGGATTCGTTGTCCAGTGCGTGCCCGAGCGTCTGGCAGGCGTCGAGTATGCTCAGCAATTGTTTGAAGTAGCCGTCCAGCGTGCCGAGGTTGGAGGAGATGAAGCCAATCGGGTTGTTGATTTCATGGGCCACACCGGCGGCCAGTTGACCCAGTGAAGCGAGTTTTTCCGATTGCACCAGTTGGCTTTCCAGTTGCTTGCGCTCATCGATTTCTCGCTGCAATTCTTCACTGGCCTGTTTGAACTGGGCGGTGCGCTGACCGACCAGATGTTCCAGATGATGCATTTGCAACGAGGCCCGTTCCGTCATCTGCCATTTGGTCAGCAGGGTGTTGGCCATCTGCTGCACTTCGATGTTGTCGAACGGTTTTTTCAGAATCAGCAACCGGTCATGCGCCTGCAGTCGTTCGAGCAGTTCATCCCAGGAATAATCCGAGTAGGCAGTGCAGACCACCACCTGCAACTGCGGATCCTGCTGCCAGAGATGCTCGATGGTTTTCGCGCCGTCCCAGCCGTCGGGCATGCGCATGTCGACGAAGGCCAGCGCGTAGGGGCGTTGTTCCTGCAAGGCCTGCACCAGTTTGCCCAGGCCTTCCTCGCCGCCATAGGCTGAATCGAGCTCGAACAGCGGGCGCTGGGGGCGCGCCTGGGCACCGAACAATGCGGCCTCCATGTCGTCCAGTTCCTGCGTTTGCATGGCAGCCGGCGCGAGTATCTTGCGGAAGTCTTCGTGAATCGACGGCATGTCGTCGATCAGCAGAATGCGGCGGTTCGAAGGCTCGCTCATGCGTTCTCCGTGACGCTGATCAGGGGGATCTGCAAGGTGAACAACGCGCCTTTGCCCGGCCCGTCGCTGTGCGCAGTGAGGTGCCCGTTCATCTCGATGGCCGCCAGGGCACAACTGTGCAGGCCGAACCCGTGGCCTTCCTTGCGGGTGGTGAAACCGTGGGCAAAGATCCGCGTCATGTTTTCCGGCGCGATGCCTTCGCCATCGTCCTTGACGCTGATTTCGAGGAAGCCGTCATCGACGATTTTTACCGCCAGGGTCATGGTGCGTGGGCGGTTGCTGAGGTCGGACATCGCGTACTTGGCGTTGCTGATGAGGTTGATCAGGATCAGCAGCAAGCGGTGCTTGTCGCCCATCACCTGCGGCACTTCGGCGTACTCCTTGACCACCGTGACGTGATGCCGGGTCAGGGCCCCGGCGTTCATGCGCAACGCGTCTTCGAGCAACTCGTTGATGAACAGCGGTTCGGTCATGCTGTTGGCACCGGCATAGGATTGCTGGGTAGCGACGATGTCCTTGATGTGATCGACGCTTTTGTTCATCTGGTTCAGTTCGTCGACCATTTCCTGCTGTTCCTGGGCAATGGCACCCACCAGCTGGTTGAGGTAGCCGGGGAGCAATTTGCCCTTGGCGTCTTCGCTGAGAAACGCACCGAGGTCGTGCGGGTGCTCGTTGATCAGTTGCATGGCTTTGCCCAGGCCTTGGGTCTTGCTGCTGCGCAGCTTGCGCGCGATCAGGTCGCTGGAGATGTTCACACTGTTGAGCACGTTGCCAACGTTGTGCAGCACGTTGGTGGCGATTTCCGCCATGCCCGCCAGACGTGCCGCGTCGAGTAGCTCGCTCTGGGCGTCCTTGAGTTCCCGGGTGCGCTCCTCGACCCGTTGCTCCAGTGCATCGTTGGCGGTTTGCAGAGCTGTATTGACCCGATTGATTTCGGCGAAACTGCCGATCAGGCGGATGGCCAGCCACACCAGCGACAACATCAGCAGCACCGAAAACAGCAGCAGGTAGAAGTGATATTGCCGGTCGATCCGATCGGCCAATTGCTGATCGCGATCGAGCATGACGGTGATGTTGTCCAGGCGCTCGGCCACGGGAATGTTTTCGATGCTTTCGAGCATCTGATTGACCAGTGGCTGCTCGCGAGCGATCAGGCTGATGTGGTTGCTGAGGATTTTGATCGGGGATTGAAACGCCTGCGGCAGGCGCTGTGCGTTCACCGCCAGTTTGTTCAGGCCCACTTCGATGTCGGCGGCCCGGTCACCGGAGGTGACCTGGGCGAACTCCAGAGCACTGAGCAGCAGGTCGTAGGTATCGGTGGTGATGCTCTGCAACTGCAATTTATCGAAGTCCGACAGGTTGGCCAGTTGCTGCTGAATGTCGTCTTCAGCGGTGGGCAAAAAGGCCAGGGAATTGCGCAACAGCGCATTGTGCGATTTGAACTGTTCGACCAGGCGGGTCTTTTCCTGCATTGCCTGCAGGAAACTCTCGTGGGCCTCATTCCACTGTGCCGAGTCATTGCGGCCGTGTCCGGACTCTATCGCGTCGAAACGCGTCCAGAGCCGGTTCATCTCGTTCATCGGTGACACCAGCGGATCATAGTTGTGGGTCAGCGCCACCCTGGCCTTGAGGATTTCGTTTTCCCACTGCGAATTCTGTTGTTTGATCTGCCGGATCAAGTCCCGTGATTCGGTGTACGTCATGGTCTGATCGGAGCTGGATTTGAAATACAGAAACAACAGGATCGAGGCCAGCGCCAGGGCGACGAGGGTGAGTAACAGCAGGCTGCGTCGACGGGAGATATTGATCATGGCTTGCCTGGCCATTGGCCGGTGAGGGTCGTGAGAAACAGAATGATCAGCTTTTTGTCCTCTTCGCTCGGCATGCGTCCCAACTGGTACTGGAACATCACGTCCACCGCCCGTTCGAGGGTGGGCGCCGAGCCGTCGTGAAAGTACGGTGCGGTGGTCGCGACATTGCGCAGGCTCGGCACCTTGAACACCGCCCGGTCCGCTTCGTCGCCAGTGACATTGAAACGGCCCTCGTCGGCCACGGTCCGGTTGCCGCGATCGGCAATGTAATCGCCGAACACGCCGAATTTCTGGAACATGTTGCCGCCGATGTTCACCCCCTGATGGCAGGCGATACAGCCGTACTCCTTGAAGCGTTGGTAGCCGTACTTTTCCTCCAGCGTCAGGATGTCGGTGTTGCCCAGCAGGTATTGATCGAAGCGCGAGTTGGGCGTCAGCAAGGTGCGTTCGAAGCTGGCCAGCGCCTGCTGGACATTGGCCTGGGTCACGCCGTCCGGGTAGGTGGCGGCGAAATCGCGACGGTAGTCGGGGTCTTTGCCGATCCGCTCGATCACGGTGCGCCAGTCGCTGCCCATTTCATGCGGGCTGGTGATGACGACGTTGCTTTGCTCCTCCAGCGTCTCGACACGGCCATCCCAGAACTGACGGAAGTTGAGGGCGGCGTTGAACACGGTCGGCGTGTTGACGGCCACCGGTTTGCCGTCGAAGCCCAGGGACAAGGCACGGCTGTCGGCACCGTTCTTGTCCAGTTGGTGGCAGCTGGCGCAGGACAGCGTGTTGTTGATCGACAACCGTGGCTCGTGGAACAGGCGCCGACCGAGCTCCACGCGCCGTGCGTCCTGCTGAGGCGCAGCGGGCAACGGTTTGAGAGGCTCGTCCAGCGGCTCGGCACTGGCCCCGGCACAGACCCCGCACAACAGCAACGCCATGGCGTGGTGGAAAAGGCTCATCGGTAACTGTCTCCCTGACTCAGGGCCGGTTTTGCAGTGTTCATGAAATCGTCCATGGAGCGGGCTCCGTGCCGGCCAGCAAGCGCGCAAACGCGTCTGCCGGCAGGGCTTCGCTGAAGAAGTAGCCCTGGCCTTCTTCGCAGTGATGCGCCTTGAGAAAAGCCAGCTGTTCGGCGGTTTCAATGCCCTCGGCGATGACGTTCAGCCCCAGACTCTTGCCCAGGTTGATGATCGCGCTCACCAGCGCGGCATCGTTGCGGTCGTTGCACAGGCCGCGAATGAATGACTGGTCGATTTTCAGCACATCGATGGGAAACCGGCGCAGGTAGCTCAGGCTGGAATAGCCGGTGCCGAAGTCGTCGATGGCTAGGCGCGTGCCCAGTGTCTTGAGGCGAGTGAGCGCAGTCATCGTCACCTCGACGTTTTGCATCAACACACCTTCGGTGATTTCGATCTCCAGCCAGTCCGGGGCCAGACCTGTCTGCTCGAGCACGCGCTCGACGCCTTCGACGAAATCACGCTGGCGAAAATCGATGGGCGACATGTTCACCGACATGCGGATCGGCGGCAGCCCGGCGGCTTGCCACGCGCAGGTCTGACGACAGGCTTGCGTCAGCACCCATTTGCTCAGCGGTACGATCAGGCCGCTGTCCTCGGCGACCGGGATGAAGTCCGAAGGATAGACCCAGCCATGCCCCGGTTTCTGCCAGCGCACCAACGCTTCGGCACCCACCACTCTGCCACTGCGCAGGTCGATTTTCGGCTGATAGTGCAGGACGAACTCGTGCTCTTGCAGGGCGCGGCGAATACCCGACTCGATGCTGTGCTGTTCCCGGGCGCGCTGGTTCATGGCTTCGATAAAGAAGCCAATGTTGTCCGGCCCCTGTTCCTTGACGTTGCGCATCGCGGTCTCGGCTTTCTTGATCAGCTCGATGGCTTCGAGGCCGTCATCGGGGTAGACGCTGATGCCCAGGCTGGCGGTGACGCTGACGTCATGACCGGCAATCGTCTGCGGCAGACGAATGGCGGTGAGCAGTTTTTCGGCGATGCCGTGGGTTTGTTGAGGGTGGTTGATGTCGCCGAGGATCATCACGAACTCGTCGGAGCCGTAGCGAAACACCGAGTCCGAGCCGCGTACGCACGACAACAGCTGTTGTGCGACTCGTTTGAGCATCTCGTCGCCCGCGGGATGGCCCAGCGCATTGTTGATGCGCTTGAAGCGATCCAGGCCGAGGAACATCACCACCAGTTGTTTGTCATGGCGCCGGCAGACGGCCATGGCCTGGCTCAGGCGATCGCCCAGCAGGGTGCTGTTGGGCAGTTCCGTGAGGCTGTCGTATTGCAGCAGGTGCGAAACTTTGAGCAATTCGTGAACCCGCGCCTCGATGGTCTGCTCAAGGCTGAGCATCTTCAGCGCCGCGTCCTGCGCCAGTTGCCATTTCCAGGTCAGGGCGTTGGCCATCTGGCGGATTTCCAGACTGTCGAACGGTTTTTTCAGAATCAGCAACTGGTCGCCGAATTCCAGCCGTTCGGCCATCGCTTCCCAGCTGTAGTCGCTGTATGCCGTGCACAAGGCAATTTGCAGGTTCGGATCGACCCGCCACAGTTGCTCGATGGTTTCCAGACCATCCCAGCCGGGCGGCATGCGCATGTCGATGAAGGCAAGCGCATAGGGGGTGCCGCTGGCCTGAGCACGTTTGACCAGGGCCAGGGCTTCCTGGCCCTGATAGGCGGAATCGAGCTGGAAGCTCAGGTGCTGCGACTGGCGCGTGCCGAACAGCGTCTGCTCCAGTTGATTCAGATCGGCAGTGTCTTGAACCTGCGGGGCAAGGATCTTGCGAAAATCCTCGTGAATCGCCGGTGTGTCGTCGATGATCAGGATGCGCCGGTTGGTCTGGGGAAAAGGGGTTTTCATGCCTCGTCCTCCTTCGGCGTAGGACTCGGACTGTTCTTGAGCAGTCGTCCAGCCTCTTCGGCACAGACCGCCGCGCTGAAATACAGCCCCCGGGCGCTGGGCAGTGGCGCGACGGATGGCACGCAAGGCTGGTCCGGCGACGGCTGTCCTTCGGCGATGATGCCGATGTTCAGGTCCCGGGCGAAATTGACGATGGCGCGCAAGGCGTTGGCGCCGGCCACATCGTGGGCCGCACTGTCGATGAAGCTCTGCGCCAGTTTGAGGTGATTGACCCGGTAGGTTTTCAGGTAGTCGAACGAGGAGTATTCGGTGCCGAAATCATCGATGGCGATGGTCACGCCCAGCTCGCGCAGGCGCGGCAACGCATCGTTGTGGGTCCATTTGGTCTGGGCCAGCGTCGCCTCGGTGACATCGAAGCGCAGATCCCAGGGGGCCAGCTCCCAGCGAGCGGTGGTGCGCAGCACGTCGTAGATCAACTCGGGACCGCTCTTGAGTTGCGCCAGCGAGAGTTTGATTGCCATGACTGGCGGCGCTACGCCTGCGTCACGCCATTTGCGCATCTGGGCACAGGCATGTTCCAGGACCCAGCGCCCGAGAGGAATGATCGCACCGGTGCGCTCCGCCGCCGGCACGAAGGCGCTGGCCGGCAGCAGGCCGAGGCGCGGATGCTGCCAGAGAATCTGCGCCTCCATGCCAAGAATCCTGCCGCTGTGCAGATCCATCTCCGGTGCGTAATGCAGTTGCAGCTCATCGCTCTCGAGCGCCGTCATCAATTCGCTGACCAGCGTCATGCGCTCGGCCACTTCGCGCGAGATCGCCTCGGAGTGGAAGTGATACTGGTTGCGGCCCATTTCCTTGGCGCGATACAGCGCCATATCGGCCTGCCCGAGCAGGCTGTCGGCGTCGGGGCTGAGGTCGCTGTAACTGCTGATGCCGATACTGACCGAAATGTGCAGTGCATTGCCGGCCAGGTTGTAGGGGGCCAGCAGCGTGTCGCGGATGTTGGCGGCCATCGCGGCCGATTGGGTCGGGTCGCTGACGTCCATTTGCAGGATCGCGAACTCGTCGCCGCCCAGGCGCGCCACCACGTCGCTTTCCCGCACGCCGAACTTGATGCGCCGGGCCACTTCCTGCAGCAGCAGATCGCCGATCGGGTGGCCCAGGGTGTCATTGATCCGCTTGAAGTGGTCCAGATCCAGGTAAAACACTGCAAACGGCATGGCGCCCCGTCGCGCGGCGGCAAACGCCTGATGCAGGCGTTCGATCAGTGTGGCGCGATTGGCCAGGCCCGTCAGGCCATCGGAGCGCGCCAGCAACGCCAGTTTGTCCTCGGCCAGGCGACGCTCGGTGATGTCGAGGATGATGCCCTCGACTTCCAGTAGACGGCCGTCATGATCGCGCACCGGGATGTAGCGGTTCTCCACCCAGCGCCAGGTTCCCTGGCCGGTGCGCATCCGGAATTCGATGGAAGCGCCTGACGCATGCCGATCCAGCACTCGGGCCATGGCGGCATCGACAATGGCGTGATCGTCCGGGTGAATCAGTTCCTGCGCCCAGTTGGGCGAACGCACCAAGTCGGCGGCGACATGGCCGTAACGGGTGATGTTGTGGGAGATGTACATCAGGGCAAACGAGGGATCGCCGCGCAAACGGTAAAGGATGGTCGGGCTGTTCTGCACGATGACGTTGGCATCGGACAGCTCCCGGGTGCGCTCCTGAACCGCGTGTTCCAGCAGGTTCATCTTCAGTTCGGCGTCCTCGGTCATTTGCCATTTGACCGTAAGGGCACTGGCCATCTGCCGGATTTCGATCGCGTCGAAGGGCTTTTTCAGAATCAGCAACCGGTCGTTCAGCGCCAGACGCCGGTCGATGTCTTCCCAGGAGTAGTCGGAATAGGCGGTGCACAAGGCGACTTGCAACTTGGGGTCGACTTGCCACAGCCGTTCGATGGTTTCCAGGCCATCCCAGCCCGGTGGCATGCGCATGTCGATGAAGGCCATGGCGTAGGGACGGTTTTCCGCCAGCGCGGCTTCGAGTTTGTCCAGGGCTTCGCGGCCCTGAAAGGCCGAATCGAGTTCGAAATGCTGGGATTGCTGTACGGACGGGGTGCCAAACAACAGATTCTCGGTTTCGCCCAAGCCATCGTCGCCGGGGATGACCGGGCTGAGAATTTTGGCGAAGTCGCCGTGGATCGACGGGCTGTCGTCGACAATGAGCACACGACGATTGATGTGCGCGGCTGGCGGGTTCATGCCGCGACACCGGTAGGGGGACGTGTTGTCATCAGGGGCATCCTTTTCCCTCGCGATTTGCCTGTTCGAAAGCCGATGGGTCCTGCGCCTTGTACAGCATAGTCGGCTACTTGGAACTACGCTTTCGGTCCCGGACGGGAAGATTTGCGTGAATCCAGTCAAAAATCATCTAGCCTTTGACTCAGACGCAGGCCTGAGAGGCGATCGGTCGGTGTGTCGTTAACCCCCTGTTTCGCTTGAGACCATGCCATGGAAGAGCAATCCCCCCCGATGCAGTCCCATCGACCCACGGTGCTGTTGGTCGATGACGAAGAGTCGATCCTCAACAGTCTGCGCCGATTGTTGCGGGGCCAGCCCTATGATGTTCTGTTGGCCACCAGCGGTGCCCAGGCGCTGGACATGCTCGCGCAGCAACCGGTGAATCTGGTGGTGAGCGATGCGCGCATGCCCGGCATGGACGGTGCCTCGTTACTGGCCCATGTCCGCGAGCGCCATCCGCAAACTGCGCGGATCATGCTTACCGGCTATGCCGACCCCGCGGCCATCATCAAAGCCATCAATGAGGGGCAGATTCACCGTTACATCAGCAAACCCTGGAACGACGAAGAGTTGCTGCTGATCCTGCGCCAGTCCCTGGAACACCAGCATTCCGAGCAGGAGCGTCAGCGTCTGGAACGCTTGACCCGGGTGCAGAACGACCAGCTCAAGTTGCTCAACAGCACCCTGGAAAAGCATGTCGCGGCACGCACGGCCGAACTGCAGCAGACCGCCGACATGCTCGATCTGGCTTACGAAGAGCTCAAACACAGCTATGTCACGGGCACCGAAGTGTTCTCGCTACTGGCCAATCTGCGTTTGCCCCCTGCCAAGCAGACCAACCGGCAGATCATCGAACTGGTGCGCAGCTACTGCAAACAGCATGGCCTGGACGAGGCCACCAGCCGTGACCTGACCATGGCTGCGGCGCTGTACAACGTCGGCAAACTGAGCTGGACCGACGGCATGATGGCGACGCCCTCGGATCTGTTGCGCCATACTGATCGCGAGCGTTATCGCAGTTACCCCAAGCAGAGCGAATCGCTGCTCATGACGCTGGACCCGATGAAGGACGCGGCACGCCTGATCCTGCATCACCAGGAGCGCTGGGACGGCAGCGGGTTTCCCGACCGGCTCAAGGGCGAGGCCATTCCGTTCGGTTCACGCTTGCTGAAGCTGGCGGTGGATTTCGTCGAGTTGCAGCGCGGCCTGATCCTCGAACGGCAGATGAACAGCGATGAAGCGCTGCTGTACCTGCGCCAGTACGCCGGCCGTTTGTACGATCCCGATCTGGTCGAAGATTTCATTCAGGTGTGTGCGGCGTTCCTCAGCGACGTCACGCTGGCCGATCCGTCGGTCAAGGTGCTGTCTACTCGGGACCTCGCAGCGGGGATGATTCTGGCGCGCAATCTCAATGCCGATAACGGCATGCTGCTGCTCAACGCCGGCAAGGTCCTCAGCCCGCTATTGGTGGAAAAGCTGATTGCATTCGAAGCCATGGAGGGCGGCAAATACAAGATTTTCGTCAAGGTGCCCGAGGAGGTTGAAGCCACGCTCAAGGCGCTGGGGCAATGATCTGCGAGGTGACGTCATTGGGGCGGGCATGGGATCCTTGCGGTTTTTCCAGGCCGGTGGCTGACCCATGACTTCTGCATCCGTTGCATCTCCACACCTCATTCGTATTGCCGCCGCGCTGCTGCTCGACGCCGAAGGTCAGACCCTGCTGGTGCGCAAGCGCGGAACCACGGCGTTCATGCAGCCGGGCGGCAAGATCGAGGCACATGAATTGCCGGTGCACGCGCTGGCCCGCGAGCTGGAAGAAGAGCTGGGCCTGGTGATCGATCCGGCGCAGGCGTCTTTTCTCGGTCAGTTCTCGGCGCCTGCCGCCAACGAGCCGGGGTGTGTCGTTCAGGCGGATATCTTTCAAGTGACGATCGACACTGACGTGGCCCCGGCTGCTGAAATCGAGGAAGTGATCTGGATCGACCCGGCCACCGACGCTGGACTTGTTCTGGCGCCATTGACACGCGACCTGATCCTGCCGTTTTATCGCAACTCACTGAACGCACTCGCCTGATCTCCACGCAAAGGACTTTGCCATGATCCCACTTCAAGACTTGCTGATCTTCGCCGCCGCGGCGCTGTTGATGGTGCTGACACCGGGGCCGAACATGATTTACCTGATCTCGCGTTCGATCTGTCAGGGACGCAAGGCCGGGGTTACGTCGTTGCTGGGTGTGGTGAGTGGATTCTTCGTGCATATGTTCGCTGCGGCTGCCGGGTTGACTGCGGTGTTTCTGGCGGTGCCGATGGCCTATGAAGTGCTGAAGTGGGCCGGTGCCCTGTATTTGCTGTGGCTGGCCTGGCAAGCGGTCAAACCCGGTGCGCGCTCGCCGTTCGAAGCGCAGCAACTGCCGGCGGATTCTCCGCGCAAACTGATCACCATGGGGTTTCTCACCAGCGCACTGAACCCGAAAATCGCGGTGTTCTACCTCTCGGTGTTTCCGCAATTCATCACCCCCGAGCACGGTTCGGTGTTCACCCAGAGCATCATCCTCGGCCTGACCCAGATCAGCGTCAGTTTCACCGTCAATCTGCTGATCGCGCTGTTCGCCGCGGGCATTGCTTCGTGGTTCGTGCGTAACCCGACGTGGCTGGCGCTGCAGCGTTATTTCATGAGTTTCGTGCTGGGTGGTCTGGCTGTACGCCTGATGCTTGAGCAACGCAGGACGGCGTGAGTATGTGGATCGAACGGCTGGACGCCAGCCATGCGCTGGCCTACCGCGAGCTGATGCTTGAGGCCTACGACCGCCATCCGCAGGCGTTCACCTCCAGTGTGCGCGAGCGCGCGGTGATGCCGCTGAGCTGGTGGGAAGCGCGCCTGACCAGCAAGCTCGATGTGGTGTTGGGGGCCTTCGAAGCCGGCATTCTGGCCGGTATCGTCGGCCTGGCGTTCGAACCCCGGGAAAAGGCCCGCCACAAGGCCACGCTGTTCGGCATGTACGTGTCAGCCGATTTTCGTCAGCACGGTGTGGGCCATGAACTGGTGCAGGCCGCGCTGGCCGAAGCACAAAATCACCCTGGGCTGAAAGTCATCCAGCTCACCGTCACCGCCGGCAACGACGCGGCGTTCAACCTGTACCAGCGTTGCGGCTTCATCCAGTTCGGCCTTGAGCCGCTGGCGGTGCGAGTCGGCGAAGACTACTTCGACAAGATTCACATGTGGCGTGAATTACCCTGAGAGGGGACAAGATCAAAAGATCGCAGCCTGCGGCAGCTCCTGCACCGATCTCTGTAGGAGCTGCCGCAGGCTGCGATCTTTTGATTTTTAGCGTCAGCGCACCGCGCTGACGCCATCCAGCGTCGAGAACGACGTGTCCTTGGCCGTCAGCAGGAAATCGCGCATGTACGGCGCATCCAGCATGTCCGTGCGGATCGCCGCGTACAGCGTGGCAAACAGACCTTTCTCGCCCAGCCGCTTGGCCTTCACATAGCCGCGCGAGCTGTACTCGTGCAGCGCCCAGTGGGGCATGCCGCAGACGCCACGGCCGCTGGCGACCAGTTGCATCATCATCACCGACAGCTCCGAAGTGCGAACCTGCGCCGGTTCGATGTCGGCCGGTTCCAGGAAGCGCGTGAAGATGTCCAGCCGATCGCGTTCCACCGGGTAGGTGATCAGGGTTTCGGTGAGCAGGTCTTCAGGGACGATGTAGGGTTTGCTCGCCAGTGGATGCTGGTTGGCGACTGCCAGCATCGCTTCGTAGGTGAACAGCGGCACGTAGGTGATGCCGGCGATGTCCAGCGGATCTGAGGTCACCACCAGGTCCAGGTCACCCCGGGCCAGCGCCGGCAGCGGGGCGAAGGCGAAGCCCGACGCCAGGTCGAGCTCGACTTCCGGCCAGGCGTCGCGGAACTGGTCGATGGTTGGCATCAGCCACTGGAAGCAACTGTGACACTCGATCGCCATGTGCAGGCGCCCGGCAGTGCCACCGGCCAGACGGCTGATGTCGCGTTCGGCGGCGCGCAGCAGTGGCAGGGTCGCGTCAGCCAGTTGCAGCAGGCGCAGGCCGGCGCTGGTGAAACGCACCGGTTTGGTCTTGCGCACGAACAACGGCATGCCCATGCGTTCCTCCAGTTCCTTGAACTGGTGGGACAGCGCCGACTGGGTCAGGTGCAGACGGTCGGCGGCGTCGACCAGGCTGTCGGCTTCGCGCAGGGCATGCAGGGTTTTCAGATGACGGATTTCAAGCACTGCTGGCCCCATGAAGAAAATTTGTGATCAATTCGAAAGCGGTGAGTTTGTCTCATGTTGATCGAGCTGTCGACTCACAAAACGGCAGCGGCGCACCATGTGTGCTCCGCTGCTCCTGATTCACAGTGCTGAAAACAGGCGGGTGCCCAGCGGTTTACCGATGTCACCCCGCCAGATCGCTTCAACCTGAGCGCCGCCGGCGGCTTGAGCCTGCTGCCATTGCAGACCGAGATGGCGTTGCGCCGGCAACTTCAAGTGCGCTTTGACAAAGTCCTGGAACGGCACTTTGTCCGATGTGTAGTGAAAGTGCGCGTACCACAGTGTGCGTGGCGGGTTACTGGTCAGGTCACGCACCTCGTATTCCTGCAGGAAGTCCTGGCGTCCGTCGGCACGCTTGCCCTGCGCACGCAGCCCACCGTCCTTGCGGATATCCACCACTTTTTGTTGCAGCAGATAGTCCAGATAACCTTCAGTGGGCGTCTGGCTGCGCAGTGACTGTTCGATGCGCAGTGTGCGCCCCGCGTCGCGCAGTTGCTGCGCCTGAGTGTTCAATTGCAGCACCAGCGACTCGTCGGGCGACAGCCGTTCGATGGTGTCGGCCCGGGTACTCAATTCCAGCGCTTCACTGCTCAGCATGTGCTCCAGGTCCACGGGCAACATGTCTTGTCGGGTGTAGCCCATGACTTTGTTGCGGTAGGCCGGAACGCTGGCAAGTCGTTTGCGGGCCTCCTTGAGCAGCGGCTGGATGTCGGTCTGCATCACCGGGGCGGCGGGCGCCGATGCGGTGTGCAGCAGATATTTGCCGCTCGAACGCGGCAACCAGGTTTCCCGGTAGCCATCGAGACCTTCGATGGTGAAGCGTTTTTGTCGGGTGACGGCATCGATGGTCTGGGTGCCGATCAGCAATTGGTTGTCCTCGGTTTCGAACAGTTGCCGGCCGCTGTTGCCTTTGGCTTTGATCGGCTGTCGGTGCTTGATGGCTTGCCGCGCGTGGGTTTCGATTTTGCTCAAGCCGTCGAGAAAGGGGGGGACCTGTTCCAGGTCCAGATGCTGTGGATAACCGAGGCACCAGGCATTCAACTGCCGGCGGAACCCGGCGTAGGTCTCAAGGCAATCCTCAAGCACCCGATTGCGCTGGACCTGGGTGGCGTTAACCTCGGGCAGGTAGTGTTGCGTCATCAGTGCGCGTCCAACCTTGGATCGGGCCTTTTTCATTTGCACCTGAAAGTAGCTCCAGGACAAATCGTCGATGGCGTCGTAGTGGGTGATGAGCTCCAGAATATTCGAGGTTTTCAGGTAATCGCAGGTGACTTCGCCCAAGTACTCATTTATGGCGGAGATGTTGTCGGCCACGACGGCTTTCTGGCTGCGGTGGGTGATGCGTGTATTCCACAGATTGGCCTGTTCGGTGGTGCTGTGCAGGTGCTCGAACTCTTTGAGGAACTGCTTGCGCACCCCTTTGCGTCGGGTCATCAGTGCCAGATGGGCGGCGCTATCGGTGAACGGCGTTGCATCGGATTCAGCGACCATTTCTTCGATCTTGCTCAGGTATTCCAGCAACCTGGCCCGGGACACGTTGAGACGCTGGATAGTGCGGTCGACCACGACCCATGCGCAGCGGCTTTGAAAGTTTTCGATCTGCACACGCTTGCGGCCGTGGCTCAGGGGCAGCAGCTCGGTGAGATCCTGGTACGCGGCCTGGGCGACGTCGATGTCGTTGACACACGCCGCGTCGACCCTGGCTTGCAACGGCCTGCGCTCGGCAACGGTCAGCGCCTGGTAGCGTTCGAGTAACTGGCCGGAGCTTTGGGTCTGGGTATTCAGGCGCCGGGTAGTGGCGTCGATGCTGTGGGACAGGGCCAGTTGACGGCGCAGTTGGCGATCCACCCACCAGCGCGGGAGCCAGCCACGAATGGCGGCGGGCCACAGCGGATCGAGACCGTCGGCCATGTGCCCGAGCACCGCGCCACCCCCGACACCGCCGCCGGCGATCGTTGTGCCGTACACCGCGTAATGGCTGTTCCAGTGGCCTGCTTCATCCAGAGCGATCGGTTGCTTGTAGGTGCGTGTGCTGGTTGCGCTCAGGCGCCATTGCGGCGGGCTCTGACTCAGTTCGACGCGGTAGATGCGACCATGGCTGATGATGAAGTCGCCGTCGGCATGGCGATACACGTTGCGATACATCCCTTCGCTGCCCGGTTGGAGGCCGGCGAGGGAAATCGGGCGTTCGTATTCGTACCCCTTGAAGCGTTCCAGCGAGTAGCGTGCCCGTCGTTGCGTTGAGGCAACCAGGCTTGCAGGGCGTCTACCCAATGTCTGCAATTGGCGCAGACGGGTGAGGGAGCGCGCACTGCGGGCAACGTTTGTACCGGGCAGGACGTCCATGGCCGCATCGATCAGCGACAGCAACACGGCTTCCACTTCGGCCAGGCCATGCCCGACATCGCCACGCAGAAACGCCGCCACCGCCAGATTGGCACTGCTCCAGGCGTCATACAGAGCGATGGCGCTGCCGACGAAGGGCACCATGCCCACGGCCATTTTCAGGTAGTTGAAGAGCGTGCCGGATTGCAACGCGACGGTTTCCAGATACAGCGCGTCGTTAGAGCGCGAGGTGACGCGATGGGCTTGCAGCAATCGGCCCATGTGCACGTTGAGCATGTGCGTGGCCAGAGACGTGCTGGCCGGCCAGGCCTGACCCGTACCAATGATGGCGTCGAAGTTTTTCAGCAGCGCCTGATTGATCCGGCTGACATGCCGGTCTGCGTCGCCAGTGATCGCTCGCCCGGCCAGATAAGCGGGCACGGCGGTTTGCAGGCACAGGTTGTACAACGCCTTGCGCGCCTCTTCGAGGCTGTCGAACTGACGCAGAAATACTCCGTCGGGGCTGTCAGGCAGATACAGCAGCGTCTGTTGGCTGATCTGCTCCTCAATGAAGGTGACGCCCGCCAGTGTGCTGGGCCCTTGCCCGTGCGTGTCGTCGCCGCCTGCGCTCAAGTGCGCCGGCAGCAGCACGATGCGTCGGCCATGGGGCGTGTAGGCCGCGCGACTGTCGGCATCGATGGCGATGTCGAGGATTTGCTGGCCGTCGGCGGTTATGTCGCCCCGCAACAGCGCGAACGCACCGTGCAGTTTAAGCATCAGCCGCCATGGCTCGCTCAGGCATTCACGGCGCCAGGCGTTGTCGAAGGCCGGTTCACCCGGGGGGCCGAGAAAGGCCTGACGGATCAGCGCTTCATACTTGCCGGCGAGATCCTGCCTGGCCACGAGTTTGCGCAGCCAGGGCGGGGTGATCGCGGCTTTGACTTTGCGACGTTGCGCTTCGACCCCGCCGCTGACCTCGACCTGCATGAACGACAGGCGCCACCACATCGACTGGTCAATGTTGCCTTGCAGCAGATCGGCGAGCGGCAGCTTGCTCCGTTGCGTACTGGCGATCAGCGTATTGCGCTGAGGCGTTCCGGGGGCCGGTCCTTCGATAACCTCTTTGCGCCAGGTTGTGGCGTCGGGAACGTCCAGCACGACCTCAACGTTTTCAGTCAGGCCAAACGTCTGTTGCAGGTCAGCGAAGATCGCGTTGCGGCTGAAGGTGTCGCGCGAAGGCAATTCGCGCTCGAGCAACCGGTGGGAGTCCTTCATCGCTTTGATGTAAGCGCTGAACAAGGTCTTGAGCGCCTTGCGTCGGGCTTCGGGTAATGCACGCAACCAGGACGGCAAGCGGTCGGCCAGTGCAGCGCTGTGGTTTTGCTCGACGAGGTGTGTGTAGCTCAGCTCCCGCGAGGGCGAGGCGGCAACCGTCAGGCGTGCTATGGCCTGTTCGCGCAGTTCTTCCAGTGCCGAGCTGCGTTGAGCTGCATGCGAGGGAAGGGGATTGGCGGTCAGTATCTGGCTGGCCTGCTGGACACAGGCGTAGAGCTGCATCTGCAACCCGTATTCGAACGGATCGGTGCTCAGCGCCAGGATATGCAGCGCCTGGGTGGTAGCGTGAGCCGGGATTTTGAACAGCGTCGCTTCCAGCGCCTGGCGTGAGGCGAATCGCTGCAGGCCGCCGAAGCGGCCTGGCCAGTAAAGCAACAGGCTTTGATCCGAAGACGGCAACAATGCCGAGGGCTGGCAGAACAGCAGAACCCCGTCCAGCTCCTGGGTTTGCGGGTGGCTGGCGTCGTGCTCGGTGTCGGTCGCCACCAGCATCAGTCGCGCCACGACGACCTCGGTCGGGCGTGGTTGAGCGGGCGCATCCAGCACGGACTTGAGCCATTGATGCTCTTCGCCGCTGATCTGCTTCAGGCTCGCTTGCAGTTCGGCCTCGGCCCGCAAACCGTTCAGCCGTGCCTGATAAAGCGCGGTGTAATGCGGGTGGGTCTTATGGCGCAGTTCGAGCATCTGCAGGTCGTTGTCGGGGTTGAGCAACTGCGTGGCGGCAACTTGACTGGCCTGTTCAGCCGTCGCGAGGTCATCGAGTCGTTGTTGCAGGCGGTGTAGTTGCGGGACGTGCCGGTCGCCTTCAACGTCGCTCCCGAGCAGGTGTTCCAGTGCGCTCTGTTGCAGGCTCAGGGCCCTGAGGCGCTGGCCCAATGGAATGTCGGGACTGAGCTGGTAGAACGGCGCGAGATCGTCTGGTCCGTCGATGGCCGGCCGTTCCGGAGGCCGCGAGAGTACGGTTTCGCGACGTTGGCGATCTGGCGCAAGGCGCTTGAACTGTGTCAGCAGCGCCTCGGCGCTTTGCGTCAATGCCGCTGCTTCGAGTGCGCTGTACTCAATGCTGATGCCCGGTGATTCCAGCCGCTGTTGGCCGAGCAGTTGCGGTTGCTGCTCGATCAGCCAGCCCTGCAAGGCAAGGCGATCATGGAAGCTTATCCAGGCCAGGGTGGACGATGGCAAATACAACAGGAGCGGGGCCGCTGGATCGCCACAGAGGGTGATGAGCAGCGCGCCGGCCAGTTCGACCGTCGGGCGCTCCGCGCCTTTGAGTCGCAGCTGTTGGACAGACACCGTGCAGGTCGCTGGTGCTGTCGGGTCGATGAGCGTCTGCAGCGCTTCGATCTGTCCCTCAGCCAATGTGCCGTTGGCGAACGCCCAATGGCTCGACACCTCGAAATGCTGCCGATACAAGCCGATTGCGTGGGCCTTGCGAGTCACTGGGGTGCCCCGTGCCCGGGCGCTCCACCACTGCTCGTCAAGCATTGATGGCGGATCTTGCGTCATGAGGTCGAGCCACTGATCGTGGCAGTCGCGCCAGCGCGCCGTGGTGCTCAACAGCAGGCTCTGATCCAGGTTGGGGAGTAAGGGGGGGGCGAGACCGAAGTCGGTCGGTCGCTGCGAGAGTTCGTCGAACATGAAGACAGATCTCCAGAGAGCGTGAAGGCCGGGCAAACCGGCGTTCGCGCCATTAGAGGTCAGCGACGGCAGGGGCGGGTGGTACATAGTTATCGCGGTGCTTTGGGGGCGGCGCTGACGACCGCTCGGCAAACTTCATCAAACTGTCACGCAACTGTGGCAGCGCGCTTGAACAAACTTCATCAGACTCGCGCTCTACTGGGGTTCTGCGTTTCGGTGTTTTTCATGATCAAGGGCTTTTTTTCGCTCGCGGCCGTTTTGGTCGCGTTTTTATTCGGTGCGCCATCGTTCGCGGCCGCGCGTTGCGACGTGAATGTGCCGACCGAGCATGTCGATCTGCAGCAAGTGAGCATTGCCTACCAAAGCATCGGCCGCGCGTCGGATCCGGCGCTGTTGCTGGTCATGGGCCTGGGCGGCCAGTTGATCCACTGGCCGGACGAAGTGGTGGTTGCGCTGTGTCAGCAAGGCTTTCGGGTGATTCGTTATGACAACCGCGATGTCGGTCTGTCGACCTGGCGCCAGGCACCGGTCGAGGCCAATCTGACGTTTGAAGTGCTGCGCTACAAGCTCGGCTTGCCGGTGTCGGCGCCGTATTCATTGACCGACATGGCCGACGATGCGCTGGGCCTGATGGACGCGCTGCACATCGACCAGTTTCACGTACTGGGCGCGAGCATGGGCGGGATGATCGCCCAGCATCTGGCGGCGATGGCGCCCCAACGGGTGGAGAGCCTGACGCTGATCATGACCAGCTCCGGCGCCGAAGGCTTGCCGGCACCGAGCGCGGCGCTGGTGCAACTGCTGGCGCGACGCGGTGCGCCGAATCGCGAAGTGGCGCTGGAGCAGCAGGCTGACCTGCTGGCGGCGCTGGGCAGTCCGGCGGTCAGCGATGATCGGCAGGCGTTGCTGCATCAAGCAGCGATTGCTTATGACCGCGCGTTCAACCCTGAAGGTGTGAAGCGCCAGATCATGGCGATTCTCGCGGAGCCGAGCCGGGTGGCCTTGCTCAATCAACTGCGCGTGCCGACCCTGGTGGTGCACGGCACGGCCGATCCGTTGTTGCCGGTGATGCACGGCGTGCACCTGGCGGCGCACATTCGCGGCAGTCAGTTGAAACTGATTCCGGGGCTGGCCCATCGTTTCCAGGAAGCGTTCAAGGCGCCGTTGCTGGCGGCGGTGTTGCCGTATCTGCAGCAACATCGTGAAGACACGTCGCACTGGGCGCAGATCGAGCCGGTGGCAGGGGCGAAAGTGCTGTGATTTCCGTCGCCAATGGCGTTGTTCAGGTCAGCTGCGCAGCCCCCTTTTCAGAGGCTGCGCAGCCTTGCGCGGTGGCGATGTACTAAGCGTTGGTCAGTTGTCTGACGGTCAGGTTATGCAGGAAAAAGTCATTGCCGATATCACCCGATTGAAGGTTGTGAATGTGGAACACAGCGGATCCGTCAGTGGCGGTAAACACTCCGCGCAGGAGAATCCAGTCGGAGAGTTTGGGAATTTCTCTATGGGGTGTTTCGAGCATGTAGCTGACCCCCAGGGATAACGACGGATTGACGTCGTAGCTGTTGATCGCGGTGTTGTAGACGTCACACAGGAATTCATACTGTGCACCAACGACCAGATCGAATCGTTTGCTGAGGATGATTCCCCAGTTATTGATTTTGAGTGGCGTGCTGATCCAGAACAGCAGATTGGGCGGTGTACCGACTAATCGGTAGCTTCTCCCGCCTTCACCGAGTGTCCAGCCATTGAAGTTACCGTTGTAGAAATTGGTCACCTCATAGAAGTCCGGTTGAACGGTCACGTTCCAGACCGGGGAGACCTGTTTGTCATCGGCCGTCTGCGCCGTCAGGCTGTGTCGACCGTTGCCGACTGAAACGTCCGCTCTCCAGATCCCGTCGACATCGACTTCAACCGTCCTTAATAAAACCTCACCGTTGAGCAGACGAATCGTCGAGTAGGGTGTTGCGCTGCCCACGAGGCTGGGCGTGGTGTCATCACACGTGCCGCCGTTTCTGACCTGTCCGGTGATGCCACCTTGATTGTCGATTAATTGGGTAATCGCCGGGCGAGCGAGCATTTCGGTCTTGATGGTCAGTTCCCGCATCGGAAAGAACGTGTCGGCGTCACCCTCATCGCTGAAGTTGGCCACCGACAAGCCGAATATCTGCGTGCCGTCCTTGAATAGCTTGAGTTGGGTGCGGTCAATCACGCCGCTCAATCCGCTGCTGACGTGATTGGCGGTGATCACCCCGTCGAACAGACTGATCACGTATTCGTTGCCGTCCTGTTTCTGGCCACTCAGGGCCACGCGCATGCGGGTGCCAACGGCGATGAATAACCATGGGATCAATGTCCAGTGAGCGTCCCCTGCGAATTGATTGAGGTTGAGCACCTGATGGTCCGGTGCTTCGGCAATGCTCATGCGTGGGTAGTTGATGTCCGGGTTGGCAATGGACGTGACTTCATACCGGGCAACGCTGGAGCTTTGATCCTCGATACCCTCCTGCGTCACTTCATAGCTCAGGGACAGGACGCTGCCGATGTTGGCAGGAACAGTGGTCAGCGGCAGAGGAAACACCAGTGTGCCGCTGGCGTTGCCTCGTTGTGTCGCCAGGACCGGGCTGCCAAAACCTTCACGACCCTTGGCGTGCACGGCCACGAGATGCGAGGGATCCATCCCGGTATAACGGACCCTGACCGTAGCACTTTCCCGGGTATTCATTGGATCGACCAGCATACCGGCTGAAGCCTCCATCAGCTCGGGGGGTGGCAACACCAGTGCCTTGGAGCCGATACGTAGTATCAGTTCCGGGGCGGTCAGGGGCAGTTCCCGCGGGCGCTCGATGTACCAGTCGACACTGATGACGCGATTGAGCAGCGACTGGATGAGTTCCAGTGCCAGGCGGAACTCGATGTCCTTGCCGACACTGCCTGCGCCGATCGGCAGCGAATCGAAAAACACCGGGCGATCCTGCGGATCGAGCTTGTTGCCCAGGCTCCAGACCTGCAGGCACACCGTATCGCCAATCTGTGTGTGGGCGGCGGCGCGACAAATGGCAGGGGTGCCATACGGGATGTCCTTGGGGTCAAGTACACCCATTGAGTTCCTGCCGACTTCGACCACTGCCAGCATGTCCAGGGTGTGGCCAATCCGAAAATGGCTGGTAAAGGACAGCAACGGTTGATCATGGTCACCACCGGTGACCTGATAGTCGCAGGCGATGGAGCCATTCCGGTAAGTGCCGAAATGCCGCGTTTCAATATCAAACGGCACCACGATACCCACACCGGGAATATCCATCGAGCGCGTGACAATACGCTCGTAAGTCTGCAGTCGGGTGGTGCCGCCAGCGCTGGTGCTCAGGCAGGTGAGCGTTACCGTATCCCCAACGCTGATCCCGTTGATTCCAGGGCCGGCGTAAACCACAGTGCTTTCGAGTTCGGGAGCAAACACCGCGCCACGGGCGTCAGGGGCCGTGGGGGCCGGAGCGCGATATTGTTCGCCGATCAGTCTTGGCGAGTAGGGGTACGACGGTGTGCGGACTTCGCTGCCCGAGACGATCCGGATGCGCTGATAGCTCAGGGTGAGTATCGTCGGGGCCAGTTTTCTCACCAGTGCGAACGGCACCTTGAATGTCACGACGCCGGCCTTGTAGTCCAGAGGGCCGAAGACGTCTCGATATCCGCTTGCGGTGTCCAGAAGGGTCAGATCCACCTTGTCACCGGCGATGGCATCGGCGCGCCGCACCGGCACGTCAACCTCCATTTCAGCGCCCCCGAGGTCGTCAATCGCCAGCACATCATCCAGGGTCAGTGGTACAGAGGGGGCTTCCAGATAAGTGGTGTCGGGGTCGAGTATTCCCACACCGACCTTCGAGGTCAGGCTGGCGTTCTGCACCTGGTCAATGATCTGGTAGCTCACCAGCAGCGGGTCGGCGGGCCCGATCAGCTTGAGAATGGCGGAAGAAACTGTCACCACGATGTCCTGGCCGATCTCTTCGGGCTTGGTGACGTAGTAAATGACCTGATTGGCAATCGTCAATTTGACGGTGTCACCTGGGGTCATGACGGGCCAGCGCGCAATGATGAAGTCGACTCCGGTCTCGCTCATGTCCTTGTCAATCAGCGGCGGGAAGCGGGGGGCTTCCAGTGGCAGGCGTTCAGGTTTGTCTCCGGTGGGGTCGAGGCTGTCGGGAAAGGTCGGTTTGAACCATACGATGATTCTTTCTGAGAGTTCGGGTGTCGAACCGCTGGCCCGTTCGATGCTGTACCACAACGAGTAGATAGTGGATCTGTCGATAACCGTCCTGGGAAGGATGCCGACGATGTTCTGATTATTGTGGTCGACGGGGACGACCAGCGTCTTGATCAGCGTGCCAGGCTCTCCGGGATCGGGTGCTTCGCCCGGCTCAAGGGGTTTGCCCCGGAACACGCGTATGGTATCGGTCGGGGCCATCTGCAGGTAGGACCCAATCAGTACGTACCACCCCTGTCCCGTTCCCGCCGTTTCATCGGCGCCGACACCATACAGCGCCTGAGGATAATCAACCGGGTGCCAGCCCGGTATCAGGATGGGAAACAGCTTGATTGACCCGTCTTCAGCAAACAACCCGGCGGATTTGATCTCGGCAAACGGATCTTTCCATTGTTGCGGGCTTTCTGCTTGAAGCGCGGCCAGTTGTTCCGGGGTGTAGAGGTACAGGGCAGTCATGGCAATCTCCGACCAACTGATGCGCGCAATCCGCCGGGGCGCTGCGCGTGCGAGTCGATTGAGCGGCAAAAAGCCGATGGACGCCACTGTCAGAACTAACAGGTCGAAGGCTTTTCTGGACGAACGGTAGGCGTTGTTCCACCCCTGCAAACCGGCTGACACCCGTGGTACCGGGCGGTGTATGGTGCAAACTTTTCCGCACGATTTCCGCCTGCGAGGTGTGTGATGAGTTCCGCTTTGAAAATCGATTTTGTCAGCGACGTGTCCTGCCCGTGGTGCGTCGTCGGTCTGTACGGCCTGCTGCAGGCGCTGGAGATTCTGCGCGACGAAGTGCAGGCCGAGATTCATTTCCAGCCGTTCGAACTGAACCCGAAAATGGGCCCCGGGGGGCAGAACATCACCGAGCACATCGGCGAGAAATACGGTTCGACCCCGGAGCAGTCGCAGAAGAACCGCGAAGCGATTCGTGCCCGTGGCGCCGACGTCGGATTCGCCTTTCGCACCGATGGCAACAGCCGCATCTACAACACCTTCGATGCGCATCGCCTGCTGCACTGGGCCGGGTTTGAAGGGTTGCAGTTGGCCTTGAAAGAGGCGCTGTTCAAGGCGTATTTCACTGACGGCGGCAATCCGTCCGATCATGCGCAATTGACGCAGATTGCCGAAAGCGCGGGCCTGGACAGGCAGCGCGCGGCGGCGATTCTGGCCTCCGACGAGTTTGCCGATGAGGTGCGCGAAGAAGAGCAGCTCTGGCTGCAACGCGGCGTGAGTTCGGTGCCGACTGTGGTGTTCAACGGTCAGTACGCGGTGACGGGCGGGCAGCCGGTGGACACCTTTGTCGGGGCGATCCGGCAGATCATGGCCGAGTCCAGGGGCGGCACCGTCAACGGGTAAAACTCCTGCAGGCGGCGAAGGTTGTGATCAGGCGTGCAGACGCACCCATACCGAGACCAGCACTGTCGCCGCGATCAACCACGCGACCACCGCCACGGCGAGTGACGCCTCCAGGCGCATGCGGTCAACCATGACGTACAGCGTCGCCAGATAGATGAAGTACGGAATGATCGACCACATGCCAAACACGATGGTCGCCTTCAGATCCTCCAGCGAGCGACCCTTGCCGACGATGTAATGGGCGATCAGGGCAAAGGTCGGAAACAGCGGCACCAGCCCGGCGATGTAATAGTTTCGGGTCTTGGACAGCGCGGCGAGGATCACCACCACCGCCGCGCCCAAGGCTGCTTTGAGAATCAGATCCATCAGTGGCTTAACCCGTATTTTTTCACTTTGTCGAACAGCGTGGTCTTGGCCATGCCCAGTTCCAGGCTGGCCTGGGTCAGGTTGCCACCGCTGCGCTGCAGGGCATCGCTGAGCAGGTTGCGCTCGAACGCTTCCACCGCTTCGGCAAATGCCAGGCCCTGGCTGCCGCTGCTGGCGCCGGACTTCTTGAATGCCGGCAGACCGAGGGCGAAGCGTTCGGCGACGTTGCGCAGTTCACGCACGTTGCCCGGCCAGTCGTGGCTCATCAGGTTCGACAGGGTCTGGTTGTCCAGTTCCGGCAACACCCGGTCGAAACGCAACGCCGACTGCTGGGTGAAGTGTTCGAACAGTTGCAGGATGTCTTCGCGACGCTCGCGCAGTGGTGGCAATTCCAGGGTCACCACGTTGAGCCGGTAGTACAAGTCGCTGCGGAAGTCGCCGGCCTTGCTTGCTTCGTCGAGGTCGGACTTGGTCGCCGCAATCACCCGGCAATCCACCGCCACGCTCTGGTTCGAACCGAGGCGTTCAAGGGTGCGCTCCTGCAATACGCGCAGCAGTTTGATCTGCAGCGGCAGCGGCATGCTTTCCACTTCGTCGAGGAACAGGGTGCCGCCGTCGGCGTGTTCGATCTTGCCGATGCGCCGTTTGCCGGCACCGGTGAAGGCGTTGGCCTCGTGGCCGAAGATCTCGCTTTCGAAGAGGTTTTCCGGCAGGCCGCCGCAGTTCAGCGCGACGAACTGCTTGGCGTGCCGGCGGCTGAAGTCGTGCAGGCAGCGGGCGACCAGTTCCTTGCCGGTGCCGGTCTCGCCTTCAATCAGCACGTTGGCCGAGGTGTCGGCGACGTTGGCGATCAGTTCGCGCAGGTTCTGCATCGCCGGTGAACGACCGATGATGCGCCCCTCAAGGGAGTCGCGTTCGGCCAGTTGTCGCCGCAGCGACGATACTTCCCGGGCGAGGCTGCGTTGCTCCAGCGCACGACGGGCGACGTCCACCAGACGCTCCGGCGAGAAGGGTTTCTCCATGAAGTCATAGGCGCCTTTCTGCATCGCGCCGACGGCCATGGAGATATCGCCGTGGCCGGTGATCAACACCACCGGCAGGCTGCGGTCGCGTTGCTTGAGACGGGTCAGCAGTTCCAGGCCATCGATGCCCGGCAGGCGAATGTCGCTGATGACGATCCCGGCAAAGTTGTCACCGACCTGCGCCAGCGCTTCTTCGGCACTGCCGACGCCGATGCAGGGAATGTCTTCCAGGGTCAGCGCCTGCTGGCAACCGAGCAGCACATGGGGGTCGTCTTCGACGATCAGCACACTAAGGTCGTGGTTCATATTGGCTCGGCAGGAGTAGGGCTTACCAACGGTAAACTGAGGACGAAGGTGGTGCCACCGCTGCCCGGGTGTTCGACACCCAGGTGTCCGCCGGTGGCGGCAGCGAGGCTGGCAGAGAGAGTCAGGCCGAGGCCCAGACCCTGCTCGCCGGGTTTGGTGGTGAAGAACGGTTCGAACAGATGCTTGCGCGCTTCGGCATCGACGCCGTGGCCATTGTCGCGCACCCGCAGACGGTATTTGCCGTTGAATTCTTCGCCCTCCAGCCACAGTTCCGGCTGCGGTTGCGCCTGCATGGCGTCGAGGGCGTTGCCGATCAGGTTGACCAGAATCTGTTCGAGGCGGGTCTGGTCGATCTGCACCTGCACGTCGATGAACTGCCGATGCAACTGCAACGCCATGCTGTCCACCCGCGCGCCGAGCAATTGCAGCGCCGCGTCCACCGCTTTGCCGAGACTGGCCTGGCCCTTGTCGTCACCACGCCGGGCGAACGCGCGCAGGCTGGCGGTGATCCGGCCCATGCGGTCGATCAGGTCGTTGATGGTCTTGAGGTTGGTGCTGGCGACGTCGAGCTGGCCGCGTTCGAGGAAGCGAATGGTGTTGCCGGACAGCGTGCGCATTGCCGCCAGCGGCTGGTTCAATTCGTGGGCGATGCTGGTCGACATCTGGCCGATGGCCGCGAGTTTGCCGGCCTGCACCAGTTCGTCCTGGGCGCGGCGCAGGGTTTCTTCGGCCTGGCGTCGTTCGCGGATCTGACTCTTGAGGCGTTCGTTGCTGGCGCGCAGGTCGGTGGTGCGTTCGGTAATCCGACGCTCCAGCTGATTGTTGGCTTCCTGCAAGGCTTCGCGGGCGGCGAGGCGGGTGGCGATGACCTTGCGCCGCTCGTTCCAGGCAATCAGCAGGAACGCCACCAGAGCGAAGGCGACCGACACCAGAATCCCTTGGTTGATCGCCTCGCGCCGCAAGTCCTGCAACGGTGTGAGCAGGGTGAAGTTCCACGGTGTGTCGCTCAGCGGCCGGGTCTGCGCCAGGTAGCTGATGCTGTCGTCGTCGGCGCTCAGTTCGCTGTTGGCCGGGAAGGTCAGTTTCTCCACGCCCTCGGCCAGGATTTCGCGGGCCAGCGGTTGCAGTTCGTTGAGCGGGAACCAGTAATACTGCAGGCTGCGGGCGAGTTTTTCCTTGGTTTCGTCGCTCAGCGGTACCACCGACTTCAGGCGTCGAGCCGGATCGCTGGAGAGAATGATGATGCCGTTCTCGTCGCTGACGAAGGCTTCCAGGCGCGCCCGCTGCCAGCGTTCTTCCAGCGCTTCGAGACGTACCTTGACCACGGCGACGCCGATGATCTTGCCGTGTTCTTCCAGGCCGTGGGCCAGGTAGTAACCGGGTTCGCCGCTGGTGCTGCCGATCCCGTAGAAGCGCCCGGGTTCGCCGCGCACGGCTTTCTGGAAATAGGCGCGAAAGGACAGGTCTTCACCCAGATAGCTGTCGACGTCGCGCCAGTTGCTGGTGGCCATCACGCGGCCGGTGGTGTCCATCACGTAGATGGCCCGACTGCGGCTGCGTCGGTTCAGGCCTTCCAGGTAGGCGTTGACCGTTTGCCGGTGTTCCGGCGTCGGGTCGGCCAGCAACTGCGGGACACTGGTTTCCAGTTCCAGCAGGCTGGGCAGGTAGGTGTACTTGCTGATCTCGCTTTCGACCGTGCGCGCATGCAGTTCCAGCTGGCGCTGGCCGCTTTCGCTGAGGCTGCGGATGCCGAAATGTTCACTGGTCCAGAAGCCGGCGTAACCCAGTCCGATCATCAACACGATGATCAGCGGCGGCAGGAACAGATGGCGAATCAGACGGGGCTTCACGGCAAGTGATGGCGGCGCTGCGCGATAGAGATTGGGGTCGCATTTCATCACAGTTGCCTTGGGTCAACCACCACAACAAAACCTCACCAATCCCCTGTAGGAGCTGCTGCAGGCTGCGATCTTTTGATCTTGCTGTTTAAAGGCAAAAGATCGCGGCCCGCGGCAGCTCCTACAGAGAGAGCGGCGGTGTTGCTTTTAGTGCTGCAGGATTTTCTCGAGGAAGTGCTGCGCGCGTTCGGAGCGGGCGCTGATGTCGCCGAAGAACTCCTCTTTCGGGCAGTCTTCGATGATCTTGCCCGCGTCCATGAAGATCACGCGGTCGGCCACTTTGCGGGCGAAGCCCATTTCGTGAGTCACGCACATCA
>Ga0308163_10001232_pt1 | contig 30111 bp, 27 predicted proteins | sample PhyTR1_FD_201037 | JGI IMG/M metagenome (GOLD analysis project Ga0308163, IMG submission 201037) | Phyllosphere microbial communities from UC Gill Tract Community Farm, Albany, California, United States - DLSLT.R1 | ecosystem: Host-associated > Plants > Phyllosphere > Unclassified | place: USA... | reverse complement strand
CAGCGTCGGGTCGATGAAAGGTGCAGCGATGAGTCGACGGGCCAAGGCAACTCTCACTCGCTCAGTAGCCCCGGGCATCCACCGCATCGACCACGCCTACGTCAACTGCTACCTCGTCGAGGACGGTGACGAGGTCACGCTGATCGACAGCGGGCTGCCGAGCACGTGGCGCTTCATCCTCCAGGCTCTGGATGCGATCGGTCGCCGCCCGGTCGACGTCGGTTGCCTCGTGCTGACCCACGCCCATTTCGATCATGTCGGCACGGCGAGCCGCTTTCAGCGCGAGATCGGAGGGGCGGTTCACGTGCACCCGATGGATGCATTCATCGCCCGGCACCCCTACCGGTACCTGCACGAGCGAGCACGAGGACTCTACCCCCTGCTCTTTCCCCGGGCGGTGCCGGTCCTCGCCTCCATGACCGCCGCCGGAGCGTTGAACGTGAAGGGCATCTCCGGCACCACCCCGATGAGCGGCAGCGGCGTGCTCGACGTTCCCGGCAGGCCGACGATCCTCTTCACGCCGGGGCATACCCAGGGCCACTGCGCTCTGCACTTCGAGCAGCGAGACGCGGTGATCACGGGCGATGCCCTCGTGACCCTCGATCCGTACACGGGTGGTGTCGGACCTCAGATCGTGGGCGGGGCGGCGACGGCCGACTCGATCGAGGCGATGTCATCGCTCCGCAAAATAGCCGAGACCGGTGCGGGCACGCTCCTTCCCGGGCACGGAAGTCCTTGGCGAGGCGACCCCGCCGACGCCGTGGCCGAGGCCCGCCGCGTCGGGGCGCACTGAGCGGCTCACAGCACGGTCGTGTTCACCTGCACAGGCGCGTCGGTCGCGACCGAGGCTTCGCCCGCCGAGCGCGTCACCGTGAAGCTCGCCTCGCGGCCATCCGGCGTCGTCACCGTGAGGGCGGTATCGCCGTCGGGCCCCGGATAGACCCGCAGCTCGAGTCCGTCGAGATAGTCGTAGTCGGGGCGGTCCGTACGCGCCCCGATCGGCAGCACCGCCGACTCCCGAACATACAGAGGCAGCGACATGAAACTGTGCTGCTCCGTGCGCCATGCGCCGCCCTGCACCACCTCGCCCGTGAAGTAGTTCGTCCAGCGCCCGGCGGGCAGATAGAACTCGACCTCACCGAACTCGGAGAACACCGGCGCCACGAGCACGTCGCGCCCGAGCATGTACTGGGTGTCGAGGTAGGCGGCGCCCCTGTCGTTCGGAAACTCCAGGGCCATCGGACGCAGGATCGGCGTGCCGTGACGACCGGCCTCGAGCCCTGCAGCGTAGATGTACGGCATGAGCTCGAGCTTGAGCTTCGTGAAGAAGCGAGTGACCTCGACAGCTTCTTCGTCGAACATCCACGGCACCCGATGCGAACTCGACCCGTGGAAGCGGCTGTGGCTCGACAGCAGACCGAACGCGGTCCATCTCTTGAAGACCCCGGAATCCGGGGTGCCCTCGAAGCCGCCGATGTCGTGGCTCCAGAATCCGAAGCCGCTGAACGCGAGCGACAGTCCGCCGCGCAGCGTCTCCGCCATCGACTCGTAGCTCGACGTGGAGTCGCCGCCCCAGTGCACCGGAAGACTCTGACCGCCGACCGTCGCCGACCGCGCGAACAGCACGGCATCCCCCACCCCGCGCTCGTCTTCGAGCGCCTCGAACACGGCCTTGTTGTAGAGCTGCGCGTAGTAGTTGTGCATGCGCTCCGGGCTCGAGCCGTCGAAGTAGTCGACCTCGAGCGGGATGCGTTCGCCGAAGTCGGTCTTGAAGGCGTCGACCCCCTGACGTTGCAGCACCCGCAGCTTCTCGGTGAACCACGCGGAGGCATCGGGGTTGGTGAAGTCCACGAGGCCCATGCCCGCCTGCCAGAGGTCCCACTGCCATACCGATCCATCGGGGCGCTTCACGAGGAAGCCCGCCTCCTTCGCCTCGGCGAAGAGCGGAGAACGCTGCGCGATGTAGGGGTTGATCCACACCGAGACGCGCAGATCTTTGTCGTGCAGGCGCGCCAGCATGCCGTCGGGATCGGGGAAGACCCGCGGATCCCATTCGAAGTCGCACCAGTTGAACTCGCGCATCCAGAAGCAGTCGAAATGGAAGACGCTCACGGGGAGATCGCGCGCAGCCATCTCGTCGATGAACGACGTCACCGTCTCCTCGTCGTATGAGGTCGTGAACGAGGTCGAGAGCCACAGGCCGAACGACCAGGCAGGCACGTGGGCCGGCCGGCCGGTCAGTGCCGTGTATCGCTCGAGGATGTCGGTGGGCGTCTCTCCGTGGATGATGAAGTACTCGAGGCTCTCCCCCGCGACCGAGAACTGCACGCGCTCGACCGCCTCGGAACCGACTTCGAAGGAGACGTGCCCGGGGTGGTTGACCAGCACGCCGTATCCACGATTGGTGAGATAGAACGGCACGTTCTTGTAGGCCTGCTCGCTGGACGTTCCCCCATCGGCGTTCCAGATGTCGACCGTCTGGCCGTTCTTCACCAGAGGACCGAAGCGTTCTCCCAGCCCGTAGACGAGCTCGCCGACCCCGAGCGAGAGCTGCTGCAGCGTGTAGTTCGCCGAGAACGCACGTGCCGTTCCCCCGCGCGCATTGCCGACGGGTGCGCCATCCAGCTGCGCATCCGGTCGCACCTGCATATGCGCGGTCGACTTCGCACCGGCCGTGGTGAGCACGCGCCCTGCCGCCTCGAAGACGAGCCCGTAGGGCGCCCCTTTCTGCACCGTGACGCTGAGTTCACCCGACGTGAGCACGCCCTGGTCGTCGGTGATCGAGACGACGCCGTGCCCCTGTTCGGCACCCACGAGGTCGAAGCCGAGCTCGTCGCGACCGCCGGTGAAGTGCGAGACCTTCACGCCGATGATGTTCGGAAGCGGTGACGACAGCTCCACGGTCAGCACGGGGCGGTTCAGCACGTCACCCCGCTTCTCGATGACCATGGTCGGCGCGGTCACGACGATGCCGTTCTCGCCCTCCGGCCAGATGTCGTATGCCTCCTGCGCATAGAGCGGCGTGACTCCCGGTCGCAGCTGCCAGAAACCGTCGGTGAACTTCATTGATGCCCTTACTCGGTATTACTTGGTCGAACCGGCGGTGATTCCGCGGGTGAGTGTTCGTTGGAAGATGAGGAAGAAGATGAGTGTCGGAATGAGACCGAGCAAGGCCGACGCGCTCGTTGTCGTCACATCCATGAGCCGATCGCCCTGCAGCGCCGTGATGGCGACGGGGACAGTCTGATTCGCGTTCGAGACGAGGAAGGTGAGCGGAATCAGGAACTCGTTCCAGGTCCAGATGAAGAAGAAGATCAGGAGGACCGAGAGCGTGGGCCGGCTGATGGGCACCACGACCCGGCGCAGGATCTGCCAGCGGCTCGCGCCGTCGAGTGACGCCGCCTCGATGATCTCCTTGGGGAAGGTGCCGAACACGGCGGACAGCAGATAGGTGCCGAAAGCGCTCTGCACGACCGTGAAGATGATGATGACGCTCCACACGTTGTCGTAGAGACCGACCTGCTTGAACATGAAGTACAGCGGGTAGAGCATCGCCTCCTGCGGCAGGGTGTTGGCGATCATGAACAGCACCAGCACCCAGACGCGGCCCTTCACCCGACCGATCCCGATGGCATAGGCGTTGAAGACCGAGACGATGACCGCGAAGACGGCGACCGTTCCGCTGATGAAGAAGCTGTTCCACAGCTTCTCGGGAAAGTTCACCCGCTGCCAGAAGTTGGCGATGCCATCGGTGTAGATGCTCGACGGAAGACTGAGGGGACCGCCATTGGCGTAGTCCGTCGGCGACTTGAACGAGTTCACCAGAATGATGAGAAACGGCACGGCGACCAGGGCGGCCACGAGGATGACGGCGATCAACAGAATCCAGTCGCCGACGGTGCGCCGCGGCTTCTGTCGGTGCGGCTTGAGCACGGCGTTCCCCTTGCGCCCGTTCCCCGAGCTTGTCGAAGGGCGTTGCAGTGTGGCAGTCATCAGCGTTCGTTCTCCAAGCGTTCTGCGCGGTTCTGGGCCAGGATGAAAATGATCGTCAGCGCCACGATCACGACGGTCAGAGCCGTGGCGATCGTCGCTCCGTAACCCACCTGCTGGCTCTGGAAGAACTCGCTGTAGGAGTAGTAGCTCGGCACGATCGTGGAGTCGCCGGGACCGCCGCGGGTGAGCGCGTAGATGGGGCCGAACACCTTGAGGGCCGCGATCGTGGCGGTGAGCACCACCACATAGATCTCGGGCCGGATGATGCTGACCGTGATGGCCGTGAAGCGCTGAAACCAGTTGGCGCCATCGAGCTCGGCCGCCTCGTACAGCTCTGGATCGACGCGCTGCAGGGCCGCCATGAAGATCACGACGGGGTAGCCGATCTGCACCCAGACCATCACCACCATCACGCTGAGAAGTGCGGTGTCTGGGCTGCCCAGCCAGTTGTGCTGCAACGCACCGAGGCCGACGGCATCCAGAATCGTGTTGAGGGCGCCGTTCTCGGGACGCAGGATCCAGCCGATGACGATGGCGGCGATGGCCACGGGCAGAATCTGCGGAAGATAGTAGGTGGCGCGAAGGAAGCTGGCGAACTTGCCGCCGAACTTCTTGCCCACCAGGTCGAAGAGCAGTGCGGCCAACACCAGGCCGAGCAGCGTGGGCACCACCACCATGGCGACGATCATCGCGACGCTGTTCTGGAACGATACCCAGAACTTGTCGTCGCCAATGAGCTTGATCCAGTTGTCGAGGCCGATCCATTCAGGCGGGCGGATGCCTCGATACGACGTGAAGCTGAGGTAGATGTTCCAGATGAGCGGAACGAGGATGATGATCGTGAACAGCACGAGACCGGGAATCAGATAGAGCCAGAATCCTCGCTTGCGCACTCCGGGGAGCAGGCTCATCTCCGGCGCTCGGAGTTTCCGTGCGCTGACGGAGGCGGGTGGCAGCGTTGCCATGGAAGGTGCCTTTCGTGCGATCTGAGATGTCTCGGAATGGGCCCTTCGACGGGCTCAGGGAACGAATCGCTCCCTGAGCCTGTCGAGAGGGGTGTGGACGAACTACTTGCCGGTGATGTCAGCCACGCCGGACTCGTACTCGTCGCCGAGTTGCGTGTTCATCTCTTCGGGCGTGGTCGATCCGTTGATCAGCTCCTGCGTCGCCGCGACGATCTGGTCGTAGAACGTCGAGGTGGGCCAGTCGGGGTAGAACGCCAGTCCGTCGCGCTCGGTGAGCGTGTTGAAGTTGGCGATCAGCTCCTGGCTCTTCGGATCGGTGATGTCCTCGGTGTTCGCCGCGACGGGCACCCCTCCGTTGTTGCCGATGAGAGCCTGGATCTCGGGGCGCATCGTGATGTCGATGAACTTGTACGCGAGGTCTTTGTTGGCGGCGTTCTCGGGAACCACCCACAGGTTTCCGCTCGAGCCGGGAGCCATCTCCGAGCCGGGGAAGAGGAAGGTTCCCCAGTCGAAGCTGGTTGCCTCCTTGATGATCCGGCCGTACCACCACGAACCAGAGACCATGATCGGGTACTTACCCGAGATGAACGAGGTTCCCATGTCTTCAGCCTTGAGGCCGGTCGTGTCCTTCGAGATGTAGCCCTTGTCGACGTACTCCTTGAGCTTGTCGCTGGCATAGCTGAGTTCGGTCCCCTGCCAATCGACCGGGTTCTTGTACAGCTGGTAGTCGTCGACGAACGACCGATCCGCTTTCGACAGCGCGAGCTGGTACCAGAGCTGGCCGATCGGATACTCGGCGCCAGCTTCCGCCAGCGGGGTCACCCCGTTGTCGGCGAACGTCTGCAGGGCCGCCTCGAACTCGTCGTAGGTCGTGGGAACGGCGATGCCGTACTGCGCGAACATGTCTTTGTTGTAGTAGACCTCGACGTATTCGCCGTAGTTCGGAATGCCGTACCAGGAGCCCGATCCCATCACGCCCTTGTCGTCGTAACGGGCCGTCGTCTGAAGCGATGGCGCGAGCTTGTCGGCCCATCCGTATTTGTCGACGGCGTCGTCGATGGGCGTGAGCAGGCCCTGGCTGGCCAGCAGGCCGGCCGTCGCGTTGCCCTTGTTGTACTCAAGGATGTCGGGAGCCTCGTTCGAGTTGAGCACCTGGCTGGCCGTCGAGCGGATCTGCTCGAAGCTCTTGGGCTCGAATTCGACCTTGGCGCCGGTCTCCTCTTCGAACGTCTTGATCGCCTGATTCCAGGCGATGCCCATCGCGCTGTCCTCGCTTTCGAAGTGCCACAGCTTGAGGGTCTTGCCATCTTCTGCCGGAGCCGATGTGGAGCAGCCCGAGAGCAGGGCGCCCGCGGCGACCACGGCCGCGAGCATCGTGAGTGTGCGTTTGATTTTCATGTGTCTACCTCCTTGTAGGGATGAGTTACCGGGGGAACCGGCGATGGTGCTGTCGTGCTGTGGTGCTGTGGATCGGCGCTCCTCGATTAATCCCCGACTTCTTTCGAGTGCCGTCGAAGCGCTTCGATAATGCGCGCAGAACTCCCTTCGAATCGATTGTCAGGCCTGGTGAACGGTGCGTCTGGGGGCCGCGATGGAGCCGCGGTCAAGGAACGTCGGGGCAATGAGCGTGACCTGGGGGTCACCGAGCGCATCGACCAGAGCCAGTGCATTCTCGACGGCCGAATGGCACATCTCATCGAGGGGAAGGGGAATAGCGCTGAGTGGCGTCTCGAGCTCGTCGGCCGCATAGCTCGCGCACGCGGCGAGCACCGAGAGGTCTCCCGGAATCGACAGGCCGAGTTCGCTGATGCGACGCAGCGCCCCCTCGACGATCGGCTCGTTGCAGTGGAAGACGAGTGCCGTCATGTCGGGAAGCTGCTCGCGCAGCAGATCGTAGGCCTGTTGACCTCCCGTTCGCCCGATCTCCGGCCACTGCGTAGCCGTGCGTACACCGCGAGCGCGGCACTCGTCATCGAAGCCGTGCGTGAAGCGACGGATGAAGTTGGTGTCGCGGTCGACGTAGCTGTGCGGATGCCCGATCACACCGATCGAGGTATGCCCAGCCTCGGCGAGCATCGCCACCGCGTCGCGCCCCGCCCGATCGAAGTCGAGGTCGATGCACGACATGTCGTCGACGCCGGGCGGAACACCGATGAAGGCCGACGGAAGGCCGAGGCGCCGAATCAGGGGCACTCGCTCGTCTGTGGTGGCGACACCCATGACCACGACGCCGTCGATCAGCGATCGCGAGGCTGCGCGGCGGATGCCAGACACCTCGTCGTCGGTCGCGAGCAGCAGCACGTCGTAGTCATGGGCGCGAGCCGCCTCGACCACGCTCGTCACGAAGCGCATGTGTGTCGGCAGGTGCCCGTCGGGGCCGAGGGGCGCGCTCAAAGCGAGGATGTTCGTGCGGGCGCCCGCAAGCATCCGGGCCCCGGCGTTTGGCTCGTACTCGAGCTCGTCGATGGCGCGCATGATGCGCTGACGCGTAGAGGCGGCGATGGAACGCTTGCCCGAGAGTGCGTACGACACTGTGGAGATCGACACGCCCGCGGCCTGGGCCACGTCGGTGATTGTCGCCATTCGGACTCCGGTGTCTCGAGGATGTGCTGGGGCTGTTTAAGCGCTTCGATGGTGAACGCGCTCTCAGCAGAGTACGACGCGAAGCGCTTCGACGCAACCGATAGTGCGGACACGCCCAACAAATCGTCGAGCTTCGCGAGCGCGTGAATCGGCCACGTCTGTACAGTCGAATGCATGAGCCTCCACGACGACGACCGCGAACCGCTCGACGATCCCGCCGCCGCACCGAGAAAAGAAGCTCCCTACGAGGCCCTCTTCCCCAACCTCGACAAGGTCTCGTCGTCGACATTCGAGAAAGGCACCCTCAGCCGACGCCGAGTCATGATCGCCTTGGGCATCCTGGCCGCTGTCGCCGCCATCATCGTCGTGCTGATCGTCGTATCGGAGGCGCTGTTCGGCCCGAGCTGAGACCTTCGTATCGTGCACACGAGGCACGAAATCACGAAAAGAAGAAAACTCAGCCGAGTCCCATCGAGGAGGCCATCACTGCCTGCTGCACGGGGAGCAACGCAGCTTTGAAGCGGTGGCCGACGAACGCCTCATGCTTGATCGCGTCGGCATTGACCTCGCCGCCGCGACGGAAAGGCGGGCACGGATTGAACTGAACACCGGCGGGAGCCGTATCGAGCAGCTCTGCCGTGATCTGGAACGGGGCGAGCGCCTCGGCATTCGCACCTTGCCCATCGGTGAGGATCACGTCGGCCTGCGTCACCGCGGCTTCTAGATCGTCGACCCGCCTCACGCCCGGTGTTGCAAGCCACGCGGGACAGCACTGCATCAGATCGAGGGACAGCACCCGAGCGGCCTCCTGCCAGGCACGAGCGATATTGCCGTCGGCACCCACGAAGAGGTAGCGCAGCGACCTCGGATCGCGTCGCTCGCGCAGCGCATAGAGATCCGACAGCACCTCGCATGGATGGTTGATGTCTGTCATGGCGTTAACCACAGGAACGGCGTTCGCATCAGCGAGGCCGTCGAGAACGGCAATGTCGGGGTGCCGAACCACGAGAACATCTGCCCACGATTCCAGATACCGCGCGACATCCTCCAGCTCTTCCGGCTTGTCGAGCGTCTCGCTCGGAAACACGATCGGCTGTAGGCCCATCAAAGAAGCGCCCCGCTCGAAGGAGACGCGAGTGCGCAGACTCGACGGAGGAAAGAACATTACGGCTGCACCCGAAACCGCTGTACCCGAGCCGTCTCGGTAGGAGTCCGCCAGCGAGAAGACACGATCAATGTCATCGGCCGTCCACGAATCAAGTCGGATCAGATTGCGCATCAGCCCACCCTAAACGGCGCGTTCACGGCTGAACCGTAGACAACACGATCCGGACCGAGCGCGGGTGTTCTCGCTGGGCGCGCTGGTGCGGCCACCGCGTTCGGCGACAACACCCGCGCTCGGCGTCAGCCCGGCAGGATTCCCAGGCCGTCGACCTTCGGAATCGCCGACAGCAGCTGCTGCGTGTACGGCTGCTGCGGGTTCGACCACACCTCGTTCACGTCGCCGCGCTCCACGATCTTGCCGCGACTCATCACGGCCACGTCGTCGGCGATGACCCGCACCACCGAAAGGTCGTGGCTGATGAACAGCAGCGACGCCCCCGTCTCGAGGGCGAGATTGCGCATGAGGCCCGCGACGCGCGCCTGCAAAGACGCGTCGAGGGATGCGATGGGCTCGTCGCCGACGAGCAGGTCCGGCCCCGAGGCGATCGCGCGGGCGATCGCGATGCGCTGGCGCTGCCCACCCGAGAACTGGTGCGGAAAGCGGGTGCGGGCCGACGCATCCAATTCGACGTGCGCGAGCAGGTCGGGAACTGTCCAGGCCGAGCGGTCGGGGTTCACCTTCAAGCCGTCTTCGATCTGCTTGCCGATCGTGCGTCGCGGGTTCAGCGAGGCGTACGGGTTCTGAAAGACCATCTGGATGCGCAGCAGCTTGCGGTCGCGGGTGCGCATGCCGAGGCGGGTCACCGGAGTGCCGTCGAACGTGATCGATCCGCTGTCGAGTCCCTCGAGGCCGCAGATCGCACGGGCGAGCGTGGACTTTCCGCAGCCGGACTCGCCTACCAGGCCCAGCACCTGCCGGGTGCCGAGCGAGAGGCTCACGTCATCCACCGCTACGAGACGAGGCTTGCCCGCCACGCGATAGCTGACTTTGACGCTGTCGAGTTCGAGCAACGACGTCATGATGCGTCTCCTGTCGAGGTCGAGTCGGGGGAGGTCGGCGCGGAACCGTCATGCGGCAGCGCGTCGATGAGCGCCTTCGTGTAGGGGTCGCGCGGAGCGGTGATCACCTGGAATCGGTCGCCGTGCTCCACGATCTCGCCCCCGCGCATAACGGCGATGGTGTCGGCGAGCGCGCTCATCACACCGAGATCGTGCGTCACCAGGAGGATCGCCAGACCGAGGTCGTCACACAGTTCGCGCAGCAGGCGCAGGATTCCGGCCTGCACGGTGACGTCGAGTGCCGTCGTGGGCTCGTCGGCGATGAGCACGCTCGGGCTGCACATGATCGCCGAGGCGATCGCCACGCGCTGCAGCTGCCCGCCCGAGAACTGGTGCGGGTACTTCTTCAGCGCGCCGGCCGGGTCGGGCACCTTGACCTGCTCAAGCACGACGCGGGCGCGCTCGAGGGCCTCGCGCTTCGACATGCCCGTGTGCTGGCGCAGGTGGTCGGTGAGCTGCGATCCGATCGAGAGCATGGGGTGCAGGCTCGACGTCGGGTCTTGGAACACCATCGCGATGTCGTTGCCGCGCAGGGTGTTCAGCTTCTTCGTGGGCAGCTCGAGCAGGTTGCGCCCGTCGAACTCGATGACGCCGCCGACCGTCGCCTGAGCGGGCTGCAGGCCGAGAACGGTCATGCCCGTCATGGTCTTGCCCGAGCCGGACTCCCCCGCAAGGCCGGTGATCTGGCCTGCGGGGATGTCGAGGGAGATGCCGCGCAGGATGCGCTTGGCCTTGTCGCCGCGACCGATAGAGAGGGTCAGGTCGCGAATGCTGAGACCGCCGGATGCCGCGGGTTGGCTCGTGGGGATCGCGCTCACAGGGCTCGTCCTTTCACGGCGTCGGCCGTGCGCGGGTCGAGACCGTCTCGCAGCGCATCGCCGAGGAAGTTGAATGCCAGAACGACGGTGAGGATGGCGAGTCCCGGAAAGACCGAGATCCACCACGACGAGAAGTTCTGCACGCCGTCGGAGACCATCGCTCCCCAGTCGGGAGTCGGCGGAACAGCGCCGAGGCCCAAGAACGACAGGCCCGCGAGCAGCAGGATGGCCGTGCCGACGTCGAGGGTGGCGAGCACGACGACGGGCGCGATGATGTTCGGCAGGATGTCTTTGCCGAGCGACGTGAAGGGACTGTTGCCGAGCAGGCGGCCGGCCACCACGTACTCCGACCGCGAGGCCACGACCACGAGAGAACGCGTGACGCGCGCGTACGCTGGCCACGACACGATGAGCATGGCGATCACGGCGTTCGTGAGGCTCGGGCCGAGCGATGCCGCGATGACCATGGCGAGGATGATCGTGGGGAACGCGAAGACCAGGTCGGCGATGCGCATGATCACCTCGTCGGCGACCTTGCCGAAGTAGCCGGCGATCGAGCCCGCGATCGTTCCGACGAACAGCGACGACACGACGAGAAGCAGAGGCAGGATGATCGACACGCGTGCGCCGTCGAGAACGCGCGAGAGTACATCCCGGCCGAGCTGGTCGGTTCCGAACAGGTGCGCGGCACTCGGTGGCTGAAGGCGGTCGAAGTCTTGAGCGAGGGGGTCGGCGGGGCTGATCATCGGCGCGAACAGGGCGAGCAGCAGCCAGATCACGATGATGGCTGTTCCGGTGATCGCGAGCGGATTGCGCAGGGCCGCCGGGAACCGCATCCGGCGTCGGGCGGCGACCGCCAGAACATCCGGCTGGGCGGGCGCAGTGGTCTGGCTCATGCGGCCCTCACTCTCGGATCGATGAAGCCGTAGGCGATGTCGACGATGAAGTTCAGGCCGATGTAGACGATGCCCACCACGAGGCCGACGCCCATGATGGCGGGAAGGTCGAGCTTGGTGGCCGACGAGAAGGCGTATTCGCCGAGGCCGTGCCACGAGTAGACCTTCTCGACGAGCACGGTTCCACTGAGCAGTGAGCCGAACGCGATACCGAGCACCGTGATGATCGGCACGAGGGCACCACGCAGCACGTACTTGAGCACGACCGTGCGACCGGTGAGCCCCTTGGCTCGGGCGCCACGCACGTAGTCGGCGTCGAGAACCTCGAGGATCGCGGAGCGCGAGAAGCGTGTGAGCAGGCCGATCGTATAAAGAGCAAGCACGGATGCGGGCAGCACGAGGTGGTACACCGCGTCACCGAACGTGGCCCACTGGCCGGCGAGCAACGAGTCGACAGTGTAGAGACCGGTGACATGCGGAGGGGCGATGGCTGCGGGGTCGAGCCGTCCCGAGCCCGGGAACAGCTTGAGCTGGAAGAAGAAGATGAAGTACACGAGCAGGGCCATCCAGAACGCCGGAACCGAGAGCCCGATGAGGCTCACGACGCGGATGACCTGGTCGACGAAGGTGCGCTGGCGCAGAGCGGCCCAGAGACCGAGGCCGATTCCGATGATGGCCGAGATCAGGATGGCGCCGACCGCGAGTTCGATCGTGGCGGGAAACGCCTTGCCCAGCTCGGTCGCCACGGAGGTGCGGGTCTGGGTGGAGGTACCGAGATCGCCCTGAAACAGGTGGCCGAGATAGGTGAAGTACTGCACCGGCAGCGGCTTGTCGAGGCCCGCGTTCTCTCGGAACTGCTTGACGATCTCAGGGTTCGCCGCAGCCTGCTCGCCAAGCGCCGCCTGCACGGGGTCGGCGGGCACCAGGTTGGTGAGGATGAAGGTCACGAGGGTGACGCCCAGCATGAGCAGGGCCGTCACCCCCAGACGGATGGCGAGGTAGCGCGCCAGCGGGGGGATGCCCGCCGGCGCGCTACGCTTTTCCGCTTTCACAGAGATGCTGTTACTTGATTCCGGCAAGATCGATCGTCCAGACCGGGTTCAGGCTGACCGCGGTGATGCTCTTCGAGGTGACCACGTTCTGAGCCGGCTGCAGCAGCGGAACGAACGGACCGGACGCGTTCTGTGCCTTCTGCAGGGCGGCGTAGGCGCTCTGGCGCTCGTCGGTCGAGACGGCAGCCTTGGCGGCGTTGGCGAGGTCGGTCACGGTCGAGTCTGCTCCCGCGGGCCAGCCTGCACGCAGGCCGACGAGTTCACCCGGCGTGAATGCCAGGTAGTTCGACGGGTCGGGGAAGTCGGGGCCCCAGTACCAGAGACCCACGGTCTCCTTGCCGCCGCGGTAGGCATCCAGTTCGGTGGCGACCGGTGCGGGAGCCAGCACGATGTTGATGCCGACCTCCTTCAACTGTGCCTGAACCGACTCGGCGACGCTCTGCAGCGACAGACCCTGAACGGTGATGTCGTTCGGGAAGTTGAGCGTGACATCCTCGCCCTTGTAGCCCGACGATGCGAGCGCTGCCTTGGCGGCGGCGGCGTCATGCTGGTTGCCGTCGGATGCGTCGATCGCGCCGACGAACAGCGACGGGATGAATCCGCCCGGCTGAACGGATCCGTCACCGGCGAGGTCGACGATCTTGTTGTAGTCGATGCCTGCCTTGACCGCCTTGAGGAAGTCGGGGTTGCTGGTGATCGCCGAGACGGAAGGGTCTTGGTTCAGAAGCAGGAAGATCATGTAGCGCGACGGGCTCGAGAGAACCGTCACGTCGGAGCTGCCGACCTCTGCGACCTGGTCGGGGTTCAGATCGAGAGCGACCTGCGACTCACCGGCCTGAATGTTGAGCTTCTGGGTCGGGCCCTGCACGTTGCGCAGAACCACGCGGTCGTACGCAGGGGCGTCACCGGTGTACTTCGGGTTCTTGGTGAAGACCACCTGCGAGGCCACGTCGAACGACTCGAGCATGTACGGGCCAGAGCCGGCGGATGCGCCGTTCAGGTAGGCCTCGGCGCCGTCGGCGTCGGTCGCGGTTCCGCCGTTTTCTTCGACGACCTTCTTGTTCACGACGCCGAGCGCGGGGTTTGGAAGGATGTACGGCAGCGCCGGGTTCGGCGTTGCAGAGGTGAGCGTCAGCGTGGTGTCACTCGTCTTGGCGACCGTGATTCCCTCGAGGAGGAAGGAGGGGTTGCCCTTGATTCCCTGCACGCGCTGCAGGGAGAAGACAGCGTCGTCGACGGTCACGGGGCTGCCGTCGGAGAAGACGTGCCCGTCTGCCATCGTGAGAGTCATCACCGTGTTGTCGGCGTTCATCTCGTAGCTCGCGAGACCGTCGATCGGCTTCGTCACGTCATCACCCTTGAAGGTGAGGAGCGTCTCGTAGAGAGCCTTGGCGACGATCGAACCCGTCGTCTCGTACTCGCGGTTGGGGTCGGCCGTCTTCAGGTCGAACGACGAATCGACGACGACGGACTTGCCGCCGGACGAGCTCGAGTCGCTCGATCCCGCGCTGCATGCAGTGATGCCGAGCGTGGCGACGACGGCGATGCCGACGATGCCGACGATGCGGCGGAGTGGTGACAACACGATGGTGGTCTCCTATCGGGTGAGGAAGGTGCTTATCGGGTGAGGAACGGTGCTGGGCGAGTCTGACGTGCGGTTGATCAGTGAATTCTGCACCAACCAGATGTGGAATGTTGTCTTGAAATTACTTCTCACACAGATCAAGTGTCAATCTGAAGGTTCGATGCCAAGACAAAGTGGTGACAGCTTCACGTATTTCGACATAACATCTCTAAATGAGAGATTCTGCAGCCGCAGACACGGACAAAACAGGGGGTCGTCTTGGATCTTGATGAGACGCACGTGCGCATGCTGGAGATCCTGAGAGACAACGGGCGTATCTCTATCGCCACGCTCTCCGAAGAATTGGGCATCTCCCGCTCGAACGCCTATACGCGCTACGAGTCGCTGGTGCGCAACGGAGTCATCCGCGGAGTACACGCCGACATCGATCCGACCGCCGTCGGGCTGAACGTCGCCGCGATGGTGTTCGTCACGGTCAGGCAGAGCCAGTGGTCCGATTTCCGAAGCAGACTCTCCACACTCGACGAGCTCGAGTCGTTCACCGTGATGACGGGCGAGCATGACGCCATGCTGTTGGTTCGCGGCTCGGGAGTCGCCGCCATCCACGATCTCGTCGCCACCCGCCTGGCGCAGTGGCCATCCGTCAAGGCCACCGTGACCGTCTTCATCATGGATGAGATGGCGTCGAACGTGTCTCTGCGCATGGGGGCCTCGACCAGCGACACACTGCAGCAATCAGGCGAGCGCTACGGAATGACGCGGTTTGTGCGCACCAGCGACGAGCGGGCCAAGAGCGCCGAGAACGCGCAGAACGCTAGGCGCGCACCTCGCGGCACACGCTGACATGATCGGCCCCGTCAGGCCCGACGAAGTCCTCGGTCAACTCGAGCACGCCGTCTGAGGTGCGGCTCACGACCGAGGTCGCTGAGCCGGCGGTCGTAGACCCGTCGACGCCGAGGTGCACGAATGAGACGTGCAGCACGTCGCGGTCGCGGTAGCCACTGAAGCGCCCCACGATCACCGTGTCGCCCGTGTACTCGCCCCAGATGACACCACGATCCTCGCGGTAGTGAAAGCGCGACGGCGCCGTCGTCGAGACCGCACTCGCTGTCGACGAGACCATGTCGAACACCGTATCGTCGATCGACTCGTCGAAGGTGCTGGGGGCTGCGGCAGAGGATGCGTCGGAGGGGGTGCTCATGATCGCCCACTGTTGCGGAACCCGGTTCTGCTCGTCAATTCCCGCGCAGAAAGTCCATCGTCAGATGTCAGCCACATGACATCAGTGGACGAATCGAGCCCATCAGCGAAATGAGCGGGACAAACTGCCGAGCAGGTTGTAACGAGCTTGAAACGTGCTCGAAGAACGGGCTAATTTGCAGACATGACTACTCTTTCGCCCGCCCCGCGCGACCCCCGGATGCCTCGGCTCCCCACCTCCGAGACGTTCCGCGAGTTCATGGCGAGCGGCTGGGCAGAGCCCGATCGCTCCGCCAGAGTCACACCCGGTGCGGCCGGAGCAGCCGCGGATCACCGCGCGCGACTCTCGGCCCGCTTCCCCGCAGACGCCCTCATCGTCGCAAGCGGACGCAGCGTGGTTCGCTCCAACGACACGGAGTTCGGCTTCCGGCCGCACAGCGACTTCGCCTGGCTCACCGGATGCGTCGCGGAGGCGGCCGTCGTCGTGATGCGGCCCAGCGCATCCGGCCACGATGCCGTGCTCTACCTGACCGAGCCCGCCTACGCGGGCGAGGAGGCCTTCTACGCAGACGCGATGCGCGGCGAGCTGTGGGTGGGAGCCGCCCCTGGACTCGACGAGTGGGCGAGCGCGTTGCAGATCGAGGTGCGTTCGTTGGCCGTGCTCGTCGACGACCTTAGTGCGCTTCGGGGCGCGGTTTCTGGCGAGGTCCTCTCTGCCGGGGCGGACGAACCCGCGTTGGCCGAGAGCGGCATCGACGCGGCGTCGCCCGAGCTCGAGCGGGTGCTCTCCGACCTCAAGCTCGTGAAAGACGAGTGGGAGATCGCGCAGCTGCGCGCCGCCGTCGACGCCACGGTCGACGGCTTCGCTGCCGTCGTCGCAGAACTGCCGACTGCGATCTCCGGCCGTGGCGAACGCTGGCTGCAGGCCACCTTCGAGCGTCACTCCCGCCAGGGCGCGAACGGTGTCGGCTACACCACGGTCATGGGGTCAGGACCGAACGCGGCCACTCTGCACTGGTCGCGCTGCGACGGTCCGGTGAGTGCCGATCACCTCGTGCTGCTCGACGCGGGGGTCGAGGTCGACACCCTCTATACAGCGGATGTGACGCGCGTCTTCCCGGCGTCCGGCACCTTTTCGCCCGCCCAGCGCCGGGTATACGAACTCGTGCTCGAGGCGCGGGCGGCCGCGCTCGCGACGCTGCGACCCGGAGCCCTGTTCTCCGACTTCCAGGAGGCGGCGCACGACGTGATCGCCCGCGGCCTGCACGGCTGGGGCATCCTGCCGGGCACGCTGGAGGAGGCGCTGAGCCCCGAGGGCCAGTACCACCGCCGCTACGCGATCTGCGGAAACGGACACCACCTCGGCCTCGACGTGCACGACTGCGCCAAGACCAGCGAGGAACTCTATCTGCGTACGCCGCTCGTGGCCGGCATGGTGCTCACCGTCGAACCGGGCATCTACTTTCACGCCAACGACCTGACGCTTCCCGAGGAGCTGCGCGGCATCGGGGTGCGCATCGAAGACGATCTGCTGATCACCGAGGCGGGCTACGAAAACCTCTCGGGGGCGCTGCCGGTGGAGGTCGACGACGTCGAGGCGTGGGTGCGCTCGCTGACGCGGTAGCTGCGCGCGCGCAGCAGGAGCGACTGTCGGCCGAGAAACAGCTCTGAGCAGGCGAGCGCGCCCTGAGCGGGCGGGCGCGCCGTTCGCGAGGGCGCGTTCGCCCGCTGACCGCGCGCTCGGCGGTTGAGCGGCCACGGGTCACCCCGTCTCGCCTCCGTGCGACGATGAGTACTGTGCAATCACGAGCGTCCGAATCAGCGCTCACGGATGCCGAACTGCGGCTCCTCGAGGCGCAGTTGCGCGAGCGTCGGCTCGACATCGACAGAGAACTCGGCGGCCTGGCGCAGACGCTCGTCGAGGTGCGCGAGGCGCGTGGTGCGGAGTCGGTCGACGACGAGCACGACCCCGAGGGCCCGACGTTGTCGAGCGAGTGGTCGCGCATCCACGGGGTACATGGCGAGCTCGCGGCCGCGTCGGAGGCCGTCGACGCCGCCCTCGAGCGCATCGCGGTCGGCAGCTACGGCATCTGCACTCGCTGCGGCAAGCCGATCGGGTTCGCGCGCCTCGAAGCGCGCCCCGAAGCCACACTCTGCATCGCGTGCGCCCGAGCAGCGGAGCGCTGACCCGGCCGCCGAAACCCGAGTGGCCGGCGAGATGACAGTTCGCGTCGCCTCAAGGCCCCGAGATCGCAGTTCGGTGCAGCGGAAGTGTCATCTCGGCATCCAGCGAGGTGTCACGCGGCCACCTCTTCAAGCACCTCTCTGAACGCCACCGTCGCCGGGTGATGCGCCCCGCTGTCGCGCACCGAGGTGAAGATCGACCGGCGCGCATCCCCCGCCAGCTCGATGAGCCGGCAACTCGTCTCGCGCCCCGCCCACACGAGCTCGGGCATCAGCGCCACGGCGTTTCCCGACTCGATCAGGCGGATCTGCGCCTGGAGGTCGGCCGTCTCGTAGCGCACGTCGGGCTCGAATCCCGCGATGCGGCAGCGCTGCAGAGCCCAGTGCCGAGACGCCGCGCCCGCCGGCTCCATCACCCAGGGCAGGTCGTGCGCATCCTCGATCGATTCGACCGCGTGGATCTGCCGCGCGAGGGGAGGAACAGCCAGCGAGACCGCGTCGCTGGTGAGCCACTTCTTGTCGAGCTCCGGATGCCGCGGCGCCGCGTGGGCCGGGTACTCCTCGGCGACCACCATGTCGAAGTCGCGGGCCCAGGTCTCGTAGAGCGCCGTCTCGGGCTCGCGCTGCACCATCTCGACGCGCACCTCGGGATAGCGGGAGCGCATGAGGCTCAGCGCATCCGGCATCAGAGCCAGGGCGGCCGACTGGAACACGGCGACCCGCACGCTGCCGGTGACCGCGGTCAGCGACGCCGCGAGCGTGGCTTCGGCACCCTCGAGGATCTCGAGCATCGCGGCGGTCTGAGCGACCAGGATCTCGGCCTGCGGAGTGAGCTGTACGCGTCGACCTACCTTGCGCAGCAGCTCGACGCCCGTCTCTTTCTCGAGCAGCGCGAGCTGCTGCGACACCGATGACGGGCTGAAGTTCATGGCCGATGCGACCTCGGCGAGGGTGCCGCGGATCTTGAGTTCGCGAAGGATGCGCAGGCGCCGGGCATCGAGCATCGTCGCGCTCCTCATTCATCGGCTGGACTGATGTTTATTGGTTATAAACGATCACTTTATCTAACGTGAGCGTGATCCCATACTGAACCCATGACCGACATTGCCTCTAACCCGGAAGCGACAATCGAGGCCCTCGACGCCGCGACCCGTTCACGCCCCGACTCCCTCTCCGACCTACCCACTCCCGAGGCGGTCACCGCCCTCGTTCGCCGCTGGCTCACCGAAGCCGCGGCTATCCCAGCCGACGCGTCGGCCCAGCGCCTGGCCGGTGTTCTCAAAGACCCGAAGGGCCTCGACTTCACCGTCGGGTTCGTCGACGGTGTCGTGCGCCCCGAAGACCTCGGGGTGGCAGCCCGCAACCTGCGCGCCCTCGCTCCCGATGTGCCGGCGTTCCTGCCTTGGTACCTCAAGAGCGCCGTGCGCCTCGGCGGCCTGGCGGCTCCGATCGCACCGGCCATCGCCATCCCGATCGCCCGCAAGGTGCTGCGCGGCATGGTCGGGCATCTCATCATCGACGCGACTGACGCCCGACTCGGCGCGGCCATCGCGAAGCTGCGCAGCCACGGTGAGGGAACGAAGCTCAACGTGAACCTCCTCGGTGAGGCCGTGCTCGGCGAGGCCGAGGCCGCCCGCCGCCTCGAGGGAACCCACCGCCTTCTCGCTCGCGATGACGTCGACTACGTGTCGATCAAGGTCTCCTCCACCGTCGCACCTCACTCGGCCTGGGCCTTCGACGAAGCCGTCGCCCACATCGTCGAGCGTCTCACCCCGCTGTTCGAGCGCGCCGCGAAGGCGACGCCGGCCAAGTTCATCAACCTCGACATGGAGGAGTACAAAGACCTCGACCTCACCATGGCGGTCTTTATGCGCATCCTCGACGACCCGCGCTTTCACGAGCTCGAGGCCGGCATCGTGCTGCAGGCCTACCTGCCCGACGCCCTCTCGGCCATGGTCCGTCTGCAGGACTGGGCATCCGCCCGCCGTGCCGCCGGCGGCGCCGGGGTGAAAGTGCGCATCGTGAAGGGCGCGAACCTGCCGATGGAGGAGGTCGAGGCGAGCCTGCACGGCTGGCCGCTCGCCACGTGGTCGACCAAGCAGCAGAGCGACACCAACTACAAGCGCGTCGTCAACTACTCTCTGCACCCCGACCGCATCGACAACGTGCGCATCGGAGTCGCGGGCCACAACCTCTTCGACATCGCCTTCGCGTGGCTGCTCGCCCAGAAGCGCGGGGTGACCGACGGACTCGAGTTCGAGATGCTGCTGGGCATGGCTCAGGGGCAGGCCGAAGCCGTGCGCCGCGAGGTCGGTTCACTGCTGCTCTACACACCCGTTGTGCACCCGCAGGAGTTCGATGTCGCGATCGCGTACCTCATCCGCCGCCTCGAAGAGGGCGCCAGCCAGCAGAACTTCATGTCGGCGGTCTTCGAGCTCAGCGAGAACGAGGCTCTGTTCACCCGTGAGCGCGAGCGCTTCGAGGCGTCGTTGGCCGAGCTCGACGACGCCGTGCCGCAGCCGAACCGCACCCAGAACCGCAGCGAGCCCGAGACGCCGGCCTCGCGCTCCGACTTCGACAATGCTGCCGACACCGACCCCGCGCTGCCGCAGAACCGCTCCTGGGGTCTCGAGATCCTGCGCCGCGTTCCCTCCTCGCTGCTGGGCGACGACACGATCGCCTCGTCGATCGTGCACGACGAGAACGAACTGGATGCGGTCATCCAGAACGCGGCCGACGCCGGTTCGGCGTGGGGTCGGCTCTCGGGCGCCGAGCGCGCCGAGGTACTGCACCGCGCGGGCGACGAACTCGCCCTCTCGCGAGCCGACCTCATGGAGGTCATGGCATCGGAGACCGGCAAGACGCTCGATCAGTCAGATCCGGAGGTCTCCGAGGCGATCGACTTCGCCCACTTCTACGCCGAGCGCGCCCGCGAACTCGACGCGGTCGACGGCGCCACCTTTGTGCCCTCGACCCTCACCGTCGTCGCTCCCCCGTGGAACTTCCCCGTCGCCATTCCCGCGGGCTCCACTCTCGCCGCCCTCGCCGCGGGCTCGGCCGTGGTGATCAAGCCCGCCCGTCAGGCCCGCCGCTCCGGCGCCGTGATGGTCGAGGCCCTGTGGCGGGCCGGTGTCCCCCGCGAGGCCCTGCGTCTCGTGCAGCTCGCCGACCAGTCGTTGGGTCGCTCGCTCATCGCGCACGACGCCGTCGACCGTGTCATCTTGACCGGCGGATACGAGACGGCCGAGCTGTTCCGCTCGTTCCGCCCCGACGTTCCCCTGCTCGCCGAGACCAGCGGCAAGAACGCCATCATCGTGACGCCGTCGGCCGACCTCGACCTGGCCGTCAAAGACGTCGTCTCGTCGGCCTTCGGTCACGCCGGGCAGAAGTGCTCTGCCGCGTCCCTCGTGATTCTCGTCGGCTCGGTCGCGACCTCGCGCCGGTTCCGCACCCAGCTGGTGGATGCGGTGTCGTCGCTCACGGTCGGCTACCCCGCCGACCCGAGCACCCAGATGGGGCCGATCATCGAGAAGGCGAAGGGCAAGCTGCTCTCTGGCCTCACCACCCTCGGCGACGGCGAGAAGTGGCTCGTCGAGCCGAAGCGTCTCGACGACAGCGGCGCCCTCTGGAGTCCGGGAGTGCGCGCCGGCGTACGCCGCGGATCCGAGTACCACCTCACCGAGTACTTCGGACCGATCCTCGGCATCATGACCGCCGCGACCCTCGAGGAGGCCATCGAGATCCAGAACGAGATCGACTACGGACTCACCGCCGGGCTGCACTCGCTGAACTCGGCTGAACTCGGTGTGTGGCTCTCGCGCATCCAGGCCGGAAATCTTTACGTCAATCGTGGAACGACCGGCGCGATCGTTCGTCGCCAGCCCTTCGGCGGATGGAAGAAGTCTGTCGTCGGACCCGGCTCGAAGGCGGGCGGACCGAACTACCTGCTCGGCCTCGGCTCATGGCAGACGGCCGTGAGTCACGCCGACGCCCCGGTGGCCAACGCATCCGTTCGACGCCTGATCGATGCCGCCGCCACCGAGCTGAGCGCCGATGACTTCGGCAGCCTGCGCCGTGCGGCCGCGAGCGATGCCGCCGCCTGGGCGTCGGAGTTCGGGCTCGCCCGCGATGTCTCCGGCCTCAGCGCCGAGCGCAACGTGTTCCGCTACGTGCCGCGCCCGGTGACCGTGAGATTCGGCAGCGACGCGACCGACGCATCCGTCGTTCGGGTGCTGGCGGCCGCGTTCGTCTCGGGCGCCCCGATCGAGGTGTCGGCCGCGGTCGCGCTTCCGGCGCAGCTGCGCGCCGCCGTCGCCGAGTGCGGCCTGTCGATGCGCATCGAGAGCGACGAGGCCTGGCTGGCCCGGGCGAACACGATGACGGATGCGACGGTGCGGCTGGTCGGCGCGTCTGCCGGTGCGCTCGCCATCGCCACGGGCGGACGCCCCGATCTCGCCGTGTACGACGGCGAGGTCACGGAGTCGGGTCGCATCGAGCTGCTGCCGTTCCTGCACGAGCAGGCGGTATCGATCACGGCGCACCGCTTCGGAACGCCGAACCACCTGAGCGACAACCTGATCTAGCGGCGGGATCTCGATACGGCCGCTGCGCGACCTACTCGGTCAGCGCAATCTCCTGCGCTGATCGAGTAGTCGCGGGAGGAACGAGCGCGACGTATCGAGACCACCCGCCGGTACGCTGAGTCCGTGGACGCGCTGGTCACCATTCTGTTCGTCGCGCTCATCGGCGCCGCGGTTCTCCCCCTGCTCACACTCGCGTTCTATGCCGCGGCCAGCGCTCTCGGGCTCGGTTTCGCCGACCGCATCCTCGATGCGACCAGGGCACTGCTGACTGCGCAGTGGAACATCGGAGGGGTTCTCAACGCGATCGCGGGCGCGGCGCTCATCGCGCTCGGCATCTGGGCCATGCTGACCTTCGAACCCGTGGCGGTGAAAGCGCTATGCCTCGCACTCCTCCCGTTCGGAGCCTGGCGCCTCGTTCGCGGCGTGAGCATCCTCCGAGCTGCGCGCGGAACACCCGAATGAGCTCGACTCGGATCTCGATCCGGTCGCGGGCGACCTACTCGATCAGCGCAATCTCCTGCGCTGGTCCAGTAGTCGCGCGAGGAACGAGCTCGACGAATCGAGACCTGTCGCCTCTCTACGCTCCCGCGAAGAATGCGCGGATCGCGGCCGACAGCGCCACGGGATCGTTCACGTGGCACAGCTCGCGCGCCGAGTGCATCGACAGAAGCGGAACCCCCACGTCGACCGTGCGGATGCCGAGCCTCGTCGCGGTCAGCGGTCCGATCGTCGATCCGCACGGAACCGCGTTGTTCGACACGAACTCCTGGTAGCTGACGCCGGCGCGCTCACAGGCGCGTGCCCACAGAGCGGCACCGAACGCATCCGTCGCGTAGCGCTGATTCGCGTTGATCTTGAGCAGGGGCCCGCCACCCGCGATCGGGGTGTTCACGGGGTCGTGCCGCTCGGGGTAGTTCGGGTGAATCGCGTGGCCGGCGTCTGCCGACAGGCACCAGGATGCGGCATAGGCGCGCAGACGGTCGCTGGGGGTGGCGCCGAGGCCGGCACCGATGCGGCTGAGCACGTCGTCGAGCAGCGGACCGGATGCTCCCGAGCGCGACTCGCTTCCGAGCTCCTCGTGATCGAACGCGGCGAGCACGCTGATGTGCTGCTGCTCGGCCTGCGCCTCATCGGCGGCCGCGATCAGCGCCACGAGTCCCGCGTACACCGATGACAGGTTGTCCATACGACCGGCGGCGAAGAGCTCGCCGTCTTTGCCGAAGCGAGCGGGCGCCTGAGTGTTCGCCGTCAGCAGGTCGTAACCGGCGACATCCCAGGCCGGCACGCCCGCGAGGTGAGCCAGGTGGGCCAGCAGATCGCCCGCGTGCCCCACTCCGAACACCGGGGTCATGTGCCGCTGTTTGTCGAGCACGAGCCCCGAGTTCACCTCGCGGTCGAGATGGATGGCGAGCTGCGGAATGCGCAGGTACGGCCCGGTGCGCACGAGATGTTCGCGCCCATCGTGGGTGACGAGGCGGCCGGCGAGTTCGAGCTCGCGATCGAGCCACGAGTTCAGCAGCGGGCCACCGTAGACCTCGACGCCGGCCTGCAGCCATCCGCGGTTCGCGATGGTGGGCTTCGGCTTGAGCTTGAAGCCAGGCGAGTCGGTGTGCGAACCGAGAATGCGGAATGGCGTCGTCTTCGTGGCACCGGCAGGCGTCAGCCACGCGATGATCGCGCCGTCGCGCACCACGTAGTGCCGAGCGGATGCGACGGGGCCGTCACCCTCTGCGCCCCAGTCGCTCGTCTCGTCGAACCGCGAGAATCCGGCCTCGTCGAGCCGACGGGCAGACTCGGCTACCGCGTGATACGAGCTGGGAGATGCTTCGATGAAACGGGCGAAGTCGTCGATGTACGCGTCGGTGATGTGGGCATCCATAAAGTCAATCCAACCACTGCGGCCGACCCCGTTCGTCCCTTCGCGGATGAGGAGAATACGGCGACACGCCGCGTTCGGAGGAGGAGACACGCGCGCGGCGCAAGAATCTCCTCATCCGCGAATGGGGCCGGGGAGCGAGGCATTCCCCGAGGGGAGCCGACAGGGAGCGTCCTGCCGAAGAGCGTTCTGCTCTAGGAGACGGCCGTCTCGTCGGGGAACACTCTCTTATAGGTGCGTCCGTCCTTCAGCGTGACCGTCTCGGCGCGCAGCTGACCGCGGCTGACGCGCAGATACACCGCCTGCGCGCTGATTCCGAGCTTCACCGCCGCCTCCGACACCGACATGCCCGGAAGATCGGTGGGCACGCTGCTGGGTCTCGCCGAGCGCTTGCGGCCCGCCTCATGCCGTTCGAGGATCTCGGCATCGGTGCCATGCCAGCGCCACTTGGCCGCCGCAGCTCCGAGGCCCGCGGCGTTCGCGATCTCTTCCCAGGTGATTCCGGATGCGCGAGCCTCGCGTACGGCATGCAGCGTCGCGGCGTCTTTCTCGAGTTCACCCGCGAGCATGCGCACAGCGCGGATGCGGTCGAGGGCCGGAGGGGGCGATTGGGGCGACGCCGCAGCGGCGGCATCGAGCTCGGCCACGCGGGCAAGCCACAGGCGACTTTCGTCAGACAGGAAGGACACGCGGTCATGTTAGCCTCCCAGTTCTCTGCCTGACTGGGAGTCGCCGTCAGAGGCTCTCGGCCCGCCGATCGAGGCGTTTGAGCGCCTTCGGAGACTCGTTGAGAGCGGCCGACCCGCGGTTCTGTGCGCGAACAGACATCGCGCCGTACACGAACGTGTTCTCGCCCGCGGCGTGCGCGCGGTTCGAGCTCAGCAGCAGGTGCTCCACGAACAGGGCGTTGTCGCGGTGGTCGCCGAGAGCATCCTGCACGCGTTGCGCTTCACGCGAGATATGCCGGTACTTCTTGCCGAGCACGGCGGTGCTGCCCTTCGATACCGCGTCGGCCGCGAAGCGCAATCGGCGCGCAGCCTTGCGGGCGCTGTGCAGCGCGCTATCACCGCGGGCGTCGATGTCGCCGCCCGCACCGGATGCCCCGGCGAAAGCGGCCGCGCCGGCCCGCTTTCGTAGCCGCGCCAGTTCGCTCGCGATCACCTTCGCGGCGACGACCTTGATCGACGTGCGCTTCTCGCCCAGCGCCGAGAGGGGCGGATTCGCCACGAAGTCGTCGAGGTCATCGAACAGTCGGTAGTAAGTCGCGCTCGACAGCATGCGCAGCGCGGCAGCGTGTGCCTGACGGTATTCCTCGAGCGAGCCTTCGACGAGACGACGGTGCGAGGCATCGCTCGTGCGGTGCCCCAATTCGCTGAGCTCGTCATCGGCGAGTTGTGCGCGCACCTCGGCGTCGCGAGCCGTGCCGAGCACGCCTCCCAGCGTGCGCAGCCGATCACGCAGCGACGACACCCGCTCGTCGTCGAACAGCCGGCGGTAGGCCGCGAGCACACTTCGCAACCGGCGAACGGCGGAGCGCATCTGATGCACCGAATCGGGCTGGTCGGCGCGAGCCTGAGGATCGAGCTGCTCGAGTTGCTGCACCAGCTGGCGCAGGGCTTCGACGATCACGTCGGCGGCAGGACTCTTCGAAGTGAGCTCGGACGCGGGTGCGGTGCGCGCGCTCGGAGTCGCGCGCTGCGGCTCGATTGCGTCATCCTGGTCTGCTCCATCCAGCGCATCGCTCAGCGAATCATGACCGAGCGCCCTCGCGATCTTGGCGGGCGACGAAGAAACCGTGGCGGCCTCGGCGAGCACGGCGACCTCGATGGCATCGAGCAGGGCTGTTCGCTCCTCTTCGCTGTCTGGCGCCCCGGGCAGAAGCTCCACCTCCCACTCGCGCCAGGCCCGCACGGCGCCACCCCGGACATCCGATGCGGTGACCTGATCGTCGGCGAACTCGGCGACGGCCTCGCCACCCGTGCCGACGAGGTGCGTCGCGGTGCGTCGGGTCGAGATGCGAGCGATCGGGGTCAGGATGCGGTCGCGCACGATGGCGCGCACGGGCTCGAGAACGGAGTCGGGCACCTCGTCTGACGACCCGGCGGCGTCGCCCGAGCCATCGGCCGAGTCGACGTCGAGCGGCCAGTGCAATTCTGTGCGGCCCTCACCCGCCGGGCGCTTGATGTGCCAGCCCTCGTCACCTCCACCCTCGCGGCGGCGCACGATGTGGCGCTTCTGCAGAAGATCGAGCGCTTCGGTGTCGTAGTACACGGCCTCGAGCTGCACGGCGTCGTCGACAGAGACGCTCTCGATGCCGTCGACGCTGGTGAATGTGGGAACGAGCGCGTTCTCATCGACGTCGTATTTGCGCTCGATCTCGACCTGGCTGGTGTGCTTCATGGGTCCTCCATCGTGGCTGACTGTCGCCGAAGCGGACAGTTGCGACCGGCACACCGGGCGCAGTAGTCCGCACCGGTATCCATTGTCGCCGACCGAGGTCAGCGCTGCACGCGCAACCCGTGCTCGGGGTCGAGCTTCGCCAGAATTTTTCCCATGACGCGGTGCAGGTCTTCTACATCTTGCGCGTCGAGCGGGTCGATCACGTAGTCGCGCACGGTGCCCACGTGGCCGGGCGCGGTCGCTTCGACCTTCTCCCAGCCCGCATCCGTGAGGCGGGCATTCGTGGCCCGACGATCGTCGGGGCTCTGCGTGCGCTCGATGAAGCCGCGCTTCTCGAGCCTCGAGACCACGTGCGAGAGGCGGGGAAGGCTGGCGTTCGTGACCAGGGCGAGCTCGGTCATGCGAAGCGTGCGATCGGGGGCCTCCGACAGCATGGCGAGCGTGAAGTAGTCGAAGTGCGTGAGGTCCGCGTCGTGCTGCAGCTGGCTGTCGAGCACTCCCGGAAGCCGCTCGACCACCGAGATGAACCGCACCCACGCGCGCTGCTGCTCATCGTTCAGCCAGACATCGTCACTCATGCTGACTATTCTACCGAGATGGTTAACGCTACAACTAAGTAAACGTGGATATTGTGCAACAAGATCAAATCTGCGAGAGCCTGCCGACGACTGTGGTCGTAAGCCGCTCAGCCCACGGCACGGGGTCGACGTAGCGGGGTGGCACGACGCCGACGAGGGTGATGCCCGCCTCCGAGTAGCGCTCCATGTCAGCGAGGAACGCGTCGGTGTCGCCCGTGGGATCGCCCTGATAGAGCATGGTCTTCTCGATCGCGTCGTAGTCGGTGCCGAGCGCATCGCAGTGCCCGCGCAGCACCTCGAGCTTGTGCTTGACCGTGCCGAGCGCTGCTTCACCCGGCGCGCCGAAGAGGTTGCAGGCCTGTGCGTACTCGGCCACCATCCTCAACGTCTTGCGCTCGCCGCCACCCCCGATGAGTATGGGCACCGAGCCGTGCACCGGCTGCGGAAGGCTGATCGTCTCGGCGAGCGAATAGTGCTCGCCCTCGAACGGCCCGTTGTTCGGCGACCACATCTGTCGACAGATCTGCAGGGTCTCCTCGAGGCGCTCGAAGCGTTCCTTCGTCGAGGGGAACGGCACTCCGAGCGCCGCGTGCTCCCGCTCATACCAGGCCGCTCCTAGGCCGAGCACCGCCCGACCCTTCGAGAGAACGTCGAGAGTCGTCACCGTCTTGGCGAGCAGGCCCGGATGCCGGTAGGTCACGCCGGTGACCAGCAGGCTCAGCCGCATCCGGTTCGTGATGCCGGCAAGGTAGCCGAGCGAGGTGTAGCCCTCGAGCATGGGTTCGAAGGGCCCGCCGGCATCGAGCATCTGGAACCAGTGGTCCATGAACGAGAAGAGTGCCACGCCGCCCTCGTCGGCGATCCGCGCCGTCTCGGTCAGGCGATCGGTCAGAGTGGTCTCCCACTCGGGGGAGGTGAACGTGTAGTAGTGCAGGCCGAGGTCCATAGGCTCACACTAACCCCGCGGCACACCGTCTCCGCAGCAGTAATCTCGAACCATGCGTTACACCCGCCTCGGAAACACCGGCATGCAGATCAGCGAAGTCGTGCTCGGCTGCATGAGCTTCGGCACTCCCGATCAAGGCGGTCACGCCTGGACTCTCGACGAGGAGGCGAGCCGTCCGCTGATCCGTCGGGCGCTCGAAAAGGGCATCACCACCTTCGACACGGCCGACGTCTACTCCGACGGATCGAGCGAGGAGATCGTGGGCCGCGCCCTGGCCGACTTCGCCCAGCGCGACGACGTGGTGATCGCCACGAAGGTGCACGGCCGCATGGGCGCGACGCCCAACCGCGGAGGCCTCTCACGCGTGCACATCATGTCGGCCATCGACGACAGTCTGCGCCGACTCGGTGTCGACACGATTGACCTCTATCAGATTCACCGCTGGGATCCCGAGACCCCGATCGAAGAGACCATGACCGCGCTCCACGACCTCGTTCGATCGGGCAAGGTGCGCTACATCGGCGCCTCGTCGATGTGGGCATGGCAGTTCGCCAAGGCTCAGCGCGCGGCGGCGGTGAACGGCCTCACCCCGTTCGTCTCGATGCAAGACCAGTACAACCTCCTGCAGCGCGAGGAGGAACGCGAGATGCACCCGCTCTGCCTCGACGAGAAAATCGGCGTGCTGCCCTGGTCGCCGCTGGCGCGCGGCCGTCTCACCCGCGACTGGGATGCCGAGACCGAGCGCACGGGCAAAGACCTGTTCGGGGCCCGGCTCTACACGTCTGACGATGCGTCGAACCGCGCGATCGTGGATGCCGTGGCCGGCATCGCCGCGGAGCGCGGCATCTCGCGCGCTCAGGTCGCCCTCGCCTGGGTCCGTCAGCAGTCGGCCGTGACTGCCCCCATCGTCGGTGCCACGAAAGCGAACCACATCGACGACGCCGTCGCCTCGCTCGACGTCGAGTTGAGCGGGCCCGAACTCGAGCGCCTTACAGCCCCGTACACGCCGCGAAACCCCGAGGGGTTCTGACGAGTCGGACCGACTGCCTGTCACCCCTTGACGGCTCACTTGCTTTTTGCAAGTATCAGGACATCACACTCCGTGACCGTTCTGAGGAGCTCAACAATGAAGTCGATGTTCGTCAACCTGCCCGTCACCGATCTCGAGCGCGCCAAGGCGTTCTACGAAGCTCTCGGATTCTCGATCAATCCCAAGTTCACCGATCACAATGCGGCCTGTGTCGTCGTCGAAGACGGCCATAACTACTTCATGATCCTGGTGCGCGAGTTCTTCCAGACGTTCACGAAGCTGCCGATCGGCGACAACGCCGTCAACCCGGCCGTCTCCACGGCGATCTTCCTCGACACTCGCGACGCGGTCGACGACGCCGTGACGAGCGGCCTCGCGGCCGGCGGCACCGAGCCGCAGCCGGCATCCGACTACGGGTTCATGTACCAGCGCCAGATCACCGACCCCGACGGAAACCTCATCGAGTTCGGTTGGATGGACCCGGTAGCCGCGGAGCAGGGCCCCGAGGCCGCCGCGACCCAGCAGTCCGAGTAGGACTGAGATCGATGGCCGCTCGGGATTACGGGCAGTACTCCGGCATCTCGCGCGCGGTCGAGCTCATCGGCGAGCGCTGGGCACTACTCATCGTGCGCGACCTGCTCGTGGGGCCCCGCCGTTACGGCGAGCTCGCCGCGGGCCTCCCCCGCATCCCCAGCAACATTCTGGCGGCCAGACTCAAGGAGTTGCAGGCGGCGGGAATCACACGAAGGGCGCCGCGCTCACGCGTCATCGTCTATGAGTTGACGCCGTACGGTCGCGAATTGGAGCCCGTCGTTCTGGCTCTGGGCGCCTGGGGATTCAAGGCCTTGGGTGACGCGCGAGTCGAGCAGATCATCACTCCCGATTCGCTGACCATCGACCTGCGCACCGCTTTTCAGCCCGCGATCGCGATCGACCTGCCGGCCACGTCGTACGCGGCACGCCTCGGCGATGACGAGCTCGTCATCCGCGTCGACGGTTCAGCCCTCGATGTGACGCGCGGCGACGGCCCTGTCGATGTCGCCTTTGCTACAGGCCCGGCCATCCATCGGCTCATCTCTGGCGAGCTGGCCCCGCTGCGGGCCATCGAAACCGGCGAGGTCGAGGTGCTGCGCGGCCGGGCCGAACTGCTCGGCCGCTTCGCGAACACGTTCCACCTCGCCGCCTGAGCCCACAGAGCA
>Ga0308163_10001230_pt1 | contig 30164 bp, 18 predicted proteins | sample PhyTR1_FD_201037 | JGI IMG/M metagenome (GOLD analysis project Ga0308163, IMG submission 201037) | Phyllosphere microbial communities from UC Gill Tract Community Farm, Albany, California, United States - DLSLT.R1 | ecosystem: Host-associated > Plants > Phyllosphere > Unclassified | place: USA... | reverse complement strand
TGACAACGCATCGGTGCGCGGCTCCTGGTACGGCGCAACCTGCAATGTCCAGCGGTAGCGGCCGTCTTCCCATTCGCCGCTGCGCTCGCCGTCCTGCAGCGGCTCGACCACACCGGTGACCGCCAGCAGCGATTGCGCATGCAGCACCGCGCGGCTGCGCAGGTCCGCCTGCTTGATCTGCCGCGAGGCGCCGGACAGGCTGCCCAGCAGCAGGGTCAGCGCCAGCGCCAGCACGGCGAACGCCACGATCACCTCCAGCAACGAATAGCCGCGCTGATGCTTCATGGACGATCCCGCTGTGGGCCCGAGCGCACGTCCCCGGTGATCCAGCCCACGTCGATGTGCCAGACCGCTTCGCGCACCTGCAGGTCGATGCTGCCGCCGCTGGAAGCGCCGTCGGGATAGAACGCGATGGCCCCCTGCCCGGTGGTGGTGGCCACTTCGCGCGCGCCGCGGAAGCGCACGTCCAGGCTGGGCGGCACGTTGCCGTGGCGACCGTTGGCCGCCTGCCAGGTGCGCGCCTGCGGGTCGATCAGGAAGCGCTGGCGCTCACCGGTGGCGATGGCCTGGGTGCGCGTGTAGCGCAGTTGGCTGGCCAGTTCCTTGCCGGCGTTGCGCAGCCGCATGCCGTCGATGCCGCCGTTCATCGCGGTGGCGGTCACCGCCCCGATGATGGCGATCAGCGCCACCACCAGCAGCATTTCCAACAACGACAGCCCGGACACCCGGCGCAGGGAACGCGTCGGGCGGCGGGGCAAGCGCGTGCATGGCAGGGCGACGACCGGCAAGCGGGCTTACTCGTACTTGATGTCGGCGTCGTAGCTGCTGCCGCCCACTTTCCCGTCCTTGCCCAGGCTGATCAGGTCGAACGGCTGGCCTTCGCCGGGGGCGCGGTATTCCAGCGGGTGGCCCCACGGGTCGTTGAGTTCGGCCGGCTTGGCATACGGGCCCAGCCAGCCGCTGGTGCCGCCGGGCTGGGTGACCAGGTCGTCAAGCTTGGCCGGCAGCTTGCCGGTATCCAGCTGGTAGTTTTCGACCTTGCCGGCCACGGTCTGGACCTGCGATTTGGCGATGTTGGCCTTGCCGCGATCGGCACCGCCCAGCACGCGGCTGCCCACCAGCGTCAGCACCGCGCCGATCAGCACGATCACGATGATGATTTCCAACAGGCTCATGCCGGCCTGGCGGCGCGGCGAGGTGAAGCGGATCAGGCGGCGTTGCATGCGGCAGGCTCCTTGGAGGGGTCAGGGGAATGCGAAATGGCCATCGTCAGCCGATGGCATTGGTCAGGTCATACAGCGGCACCAGCACGGCGACGATCACCAGCCCGACCACCGATGCCAGCACCAGGGTGATCACCGGCACCATCGCCGACAGCAGGCGGTCGATGGCGCGTGCGCTTTCCTGCTCGAAGGTGTCGGCGGTCTTGAGCAGCATGGTGTCCAGCGCGCCGGATTCCTCGCCCACCTGGATCATCTGCAGGGCAAGGCGGGGGAAGCGTTTGCCGCGCGCCAGCGACACCGACAAGCCGTTGCCGTTCTTGACGTCGTCGCTGGCCGCATCGACATCGGCGGCCAGCGCGCGGTTGCCCAGCACGTTGCGTGCGATGCCCAGCCCGGCCAGCAACGGCACGCCGTTGCGCAGCAGGGTGCCCAGGGTGCGCGCCAGCCGCGCGGTTTCCAGCTTGGCCAGCAGCGGGCCGATGCCTTTGCGCTGCAGCAGCCAGCCGTCCATCGCCAGGCGGAACGCCGGCTGGCGCAGCTTGCGTTCGATCACCAGCAGCGCCAGCGCCGGCACCACGATCATCGCCAGCCAGCCGTCGCGCACCACCAGCCCGGCGGCCAGCACCCACTGGGTGAACCACGGCAGGGCCACGTCCAGGCTTTCGTACATGAGCGCGAACTGCGGCACCACGTAGCCCAGCAGGAACAGCAGCGCGCCGCCGACCACCGCCAGCAGGATCGCCGGGTAGATCAACGCGTTGATCACCCTGCCCTTGAGCTCGGCGCTGCGTTCGAGGTATTCCGACAGGCGTTGCAGCGTGTCGTGCACGCTGCCGCCGGCCTCGCCGGCACGCACCATGTTGATGTACAGCCGCGAGAACAGCCCATGCTGGCGTTCCAGCGCGGTGGACAGCGGCGCACCGCCGCGCACCACGTCGCGGATGTCGGTGATGGCGCGGCGGCTGCGCTCATCCTCGGGCAGTTCCAGCAGGATGGTCAGCGCGCGGTCCAACGGCTGGCCGGCGCCCAGCAGAGTGGACAGCTGCTGGGTAAACTGCACCAGCGCGGCACCGTCGAACGGCTTGCGGCGCAGCAGCGCGGCCCACGAGGTGGCCGTGGCCACGCCCTCGCTGGCCAGGCGCGCTTCCATGGGCAGGTGGCCCTGGTCCTGCAGGCGGGTGACCACGTCGGCCTCGCTCGCGGCCTCCATCTGCCCGTCGAACAGTTCGCCGTGCGCATTGAGCGCCTTGTAGCGGTACAGCGCCATGCTCAGCGGCCCGCCGGCCAGGTGGGGTGGAGGCGCATCAGGATTCCTCGGTCACGCGCAGGATTTCCTCCAGCGTGGTGTGGCCCAGCAACGCCTTGGCCAGGCCATCCTCGTACATCGTGCGCATGCCGGCCGCGCGCGCGATCTGCTCGATCTCGCCCATGCCGGCGCGACGCATCACCGCACGCCGCAGCTCGTCGTTCATCACCAGGAATTCCATGATGGTGGTGCGGCCCAGGTAGCCGGTGGGCGCGATGGCCGAGGGCTGTGCGCGGTACAGGAAAATATCGCCCTGCGGCTGCAGGCGGCGCAGGCCGAACTTCTCGATCTCCTCCGGCGAGGCGAGGTAGCGCACGGCGTGCTGCGGTTCGAGCCGGCGTACCAGGCGCTGGGCCAGAATGCCGTTGATGGTGGAGGTGAGCAGGTAATCTTCCACGCCCATGTCGAGCAGGCGGGTGATGCCGCCGGCGGCGTTGTTGGTGTGCAGCGTGGACAGCACCAGGTGGCCGGTGAGTGCGGACTGGATGGCGATGCGTGCCGTTTCCAGGTCGCGCATTTCGCCGATCATGATGATGTCCGGGTCCTGGCGCACGATGCTGCGCAGCGCGTGGGCGAAGTCGAGCCCGATCTGCGGCTTGGCCTGGATCTGGTTGATGCCTTCGATCTGGTACTCCACCGGGTCTTCCACGGTGATGATCTTGACGTTGGCGGTATTGAGCTGGCTGAGCGCGGTATACAGCGTCGTAGTCTTGCCCGAGCCGGTCGGGCCGGTGACCAGCAGGATGCCGTGCGGCTGCTCGAGCACCTTGCGGAACTGGGGCAGGAACGCATCGGTGAAGCCGAGCCGGTGGAAATCGAAGACGACGGTATCGCGATCGAGCAGGCGCATCACCGCGCTCTCGCCGTGCGCGGTGGGCACCGTGCTCACGCGCAGGTCCAGCTCCTTGCCCTGCACGCGCAGCATGATGCGACCGTCCTGCGGCAGGCGACGTTCGGCGATGTTGAGCCGGGCCATGATCTTGACGCGGCTGATCACCGCGGCGGTGAGGTTGGCCGGCGGGCTTTCGCCTTCGATCAGCACGCCGTCGACGCGGTAACGCACCTTGAGCCGGTTTTCGAACGGTTCGATGTGGATGTCCGAGGCGCGCAGTTCGAAGGCGCGCTGGATCACCAGGTTGACCAGGCGGATGACCGGCGCTTCGGAGGCAAGGTCGCGCAGGTGTTCGATGTCGTCGACCGCGCTGCCTTCGCCATCGGCGGTTTCCACGATCGCGCCCATCGCACTGCGACCCTGGCCGTACCAGCGCTCGATCAGGTCATCGATTTCCGAGCGCAGCCCGACATGCAGCCGCACCGGTACGCCCATCGCCAGACGCACGGCATCGGCGGCATAGGGGTCCTGCGGGTCGCTGAGCCACAGGTCCAGCACGCCATCGTGCAGGGCCAGCGGACAGACGTGGAACTGCTTGAGGAAGCGCAGCGACAACGGCAGTGCATCAAGCAGCGATTCGGGCGCCACTTCCGGCACGGTACGTGCGTCGAGCAGCGCCAGGCCCAGCACCTCGGCGCTGGCCTGGGCGTGGTCGCGCTCGGACACCAGGCCCAGCCGCACCAGCAACTGCAGCAGGCTGCCGCCGGACTCACGATGCAGCGGACGCGCGCGCGCCAGATCGCCTTCCTTCAGGCGCCCGTTGCGCAGCAAGGCGTCGACGATGCGGGTTTCCGCAGTGGTTTCTGCAGTGGGATCGTGGGCAACCGCGTTCACGAAGCTCTCCTGGCGACCGTGTGACTTTAGCAGTTCAGCGGGTCGCTTTACGTGCCGGTGCGATGTGAAATCGACGCAGTCCGCAGGACCGCCGTATGCCCGGGTAAATGGCGACAGACACGACCAGGGAAAGACAACGCATCCACACGGGGGTAGCGCCACCCAGTGGGTGGCTGCGCGTGGTGCACGATCAGCGCGGCAGCCCCCATGGGGTGGCTCTACCCGACGGATGATCACCCAAAAAAATGGGGAGCCGGTCACAAGACCGGCTCCCCAACAACCACACACCCGTTACTGGTTGGCGATGACGCTGACGCCGCTGAACGCGGACTCGCCCACCAGCTTGATGTAGTACGTGCCCGCCACCGGCGCGGTGAACCGCACGGTTTCACTGTTGCCCGGGCGGGTCGACTTGGCGTCGAACACCGTGGCAGTCGGCTCCTTGCCCTGGCTGACGTACACCGACACGTTGCCGCTGCCGCCGTAGGTGAGCAGGCTCAGCACCTTGCCGGCCTGCGCGTCGAAGCTGTACAGCACTTCGCTGCCACCGGCACCGCTCAGGCCGCCCACGGCCACCTTGTTGGTCAGCGGGATCGCGGTGGGACCGCAGTTCTCGGTGCACTCTTCCTCGAGCGCCTTGGCCAGCGCGGCCTTGGCGTCGACGATGCCGGTGCCGATCGGGGTGGCCGCCGGGATGGTCACCGGGAACTTGCGCGCGGTTTCCTTGAGCAGGGTTTCCAGCTGGGCCGGGGTGAACGCGTCGCGGTTGTTGGCGATGCGTGCGCTCTGCACCAGGGCGGCCACTGCCGCCACGTGCGGCGAGGACATCGAGGTGCCGCCCTTGCCGCCGTAATCGGAGGTGCCCAGTTCCGGCGAGGTGGTGCTGCTGGAGATGGCCTGCCAGATGTAGCCGCCCGGATTGCCATCGACGCTGCCACCGCCACCCGGGGCCGACAGATCCACCGCCGCACCGTAGTTGGAGTAGTAGGTAATGCCGCCGGTGATGCGGGTGGCGCCCACTGCAACCACATTGTTGCAGTTGGCCGGACGCGCGTTGGCGACGTTGCCGCCGGCGTTGCCCGCGGCCACCACCACCAGCGTGCCACGCGACACCGCACCGTTGATCGCGGCCTGGTAGACCGGGTCGCAGGCGCCACTGCCGCCCAGGCTCATGTTAATGATTTCAGCCGGGTTGGCGTTGGCCGGAATGCCCGCCACGGTGCCGCCAGAGGCCCAGGTGATGGCATCGGCGATGTCGGCCAGGCTGCCGCCGCACTTGCCAAGCACGCGCACCGGCAACACCTTGGCCTTGTACGCGACGCCAGCCATGCCGACGCCGTTGTTGGTGGCTTCGGCGACCGTGCCGGCCACGTGGGTGCCGTGCCAGGAGCTGTCTTCGGCCAGCGAGCCGGTGTAGCACTCGTTGTCGTTCTCCACCCAGTCGCCGTAATCCAGCGCACCCGGGACGCGGGCGTCGGTCGGACGGCGCGAGGTTTCGGCGTCGCTGATGAAGTCGTAGCCTTCCAGCAGGTTGCCGCTGAAGTCTTCATGGTTGGGCAGGATGCCGGTATCGATCACCGCCACCACCACGCCCTCGCCCTGCGACACGTCCCACGCCGACGGCGCGTTGATGCCGCCGGTGGCGTTGCCGAAGTGCCACTGGTACTGCGCGTAGTACGGGTCGTTGGGCACCAGCTGCTTGGTTTCGGTCGGCTTGGCGCGCAGGTCGGCGCGCTGCATGCGCGCATTGACCACGGCATATTCCACGGTCGGGTCGGCCTTCAGTTCGGCCAGCACCTTCTGCAGTTCGGCATCGCCCAGGCGGCTCTGCAGGCGGATCAGGTCGGCGCCCACGCCGAGCTTGCGCACCACCTGCGGGTTGAGCGCGCCAGCGCGCGCAGTGCCACCGTTGAGCGTCGCGCGCGACAGCGCCGAGTTGACCACGGCCAGCTTGGCCGAACGGTCCGAGGCAGCAGCGCTGCCGGCGCGGTACTTGACGATGATGCCGTTGCTGCTCTGCTGCGCGGCAGTGGCCGGGCGCTTGGGTTCCTCGGTACGCGGGCTGGCGGCGAACGCCGAACCGGCCGAGATCGACAGCAGCGCGGCTGCCAGCACGTTGATGCGAAGGTTCTGCTTACTGGTCACGTTGAAATCCTCTTCAAGGTCATGATCAAACGACTGTTCAGGCCAACATTCCATGCGAGTTCCCTGGCCGGCCCTGGCCAGGGTTCCCGTGACCCGCCCCCTCAGGCCTTGCATTGCTTGCGGCGTGGCCCAACCAGGCCACGCCTTGCCACGTCTGCTTACCAGCCGAAGCCGGCACCCACGCCCACCGAGCTGTCATCGCTGCTGAAGGCACCGCCGATGGTCACCGTGGCGCGTTCGCTGAGCGCACGCTGGTAGCCCAGCGACAACGCCGACTCCCCGCCCTGATAGCCCACGCCCACGCCCACCCGGTTCTGGGTGCGCACGCCGGCGGCGCTGGTGGCCATGTTGAGCATCGCCGCGCTCATCGCGCCCTGGCGGTCGATGCGACGGTCCTGATGGCGCAGGCGCTGATCGATTTCGCCCTTGTAGATGTCGAAGCTGTCGGCCATCGCGCCGAAGCGCTGGTCGGTGTAGCTGTTGGCCGTTGCGATGCCGCCGTCCAGCTGACCCTTGTTGACCGCATCGGTGGCCTGCGTACCAGCGGCGACGTTGGCGACCTGGCGTTCGTTGCCGACGCTGCCGACCGACACCGTGTCGGCACGATCGGCAACCGAGCCCTGGCCCAGCGCGACCGAGTTGGCCGCCGTTGCGGTGGCCCCCTGGCCGATCGCGGTGGCCGAGGCCCCGCTGGCGACAGCGCCATCGCCCATGGCCACCGCGTTGACCGCGGTGGGTGCGGCGGCGGCCGGTGCGTTGGCCACCTGTGCACTGCCGACAGTGGCGGCCGTGGGGGTGCCCTGCACGCTGGCAGTAGCCACGCGCTCATCGGCCGTGGCCAGCGACGCACTGGCCACATTGGCCGACGGTGCCGCTGCGCTGCGTGCACGCGCGTTGGACGAACCGGCCACGCGCTGGTCGAGGTCGCTGACCTTGCGGTCCAGCGCACCCAACGCGTCACCCACGTTGTTGTACGTGGTTCCCTGGATCACATAGTTGGGGGCCACGAACACGCCCTGCATGCCCACGCTGGCACCACCGCCGAGGAAACTGGCGGCATCGGACAGCGACTGGAACAGCTGGCCACCGTTGATGGCCTGCCGGCTGCCGGAGGCGATCGACCCGCTGCCGACGTTGTCCAGCACCGTGCCCTGCACGCCGGACAAGGTGACCTTGTCGCGGCTGGCGTCGTCGTAGCTGAGCGCGTTGGCGGTCACGGTTTCCACCGAGCCGATGCGCTCGTCGATGTCACCCACGCGGGTTTCCACCGCGCCCACGCGCTGGTTGGTGGTGTTGAGCTGGCCACCGGTCACTGCATCGGTGCTGCCGGCGGCGATGCGGCCGGCGGCGACGTTGACGATGCGGCGCGTGGCCGGACCGTCGGTGCCGTTGCCACCGCCCACCGAAACCACGTTGGCCTCGACCGCACGTGCGCCTGCGCCCAGTGCCACCGAACCGGCGCCGGATACCCCGGCACCCGCGCCGATGGCGATGCTGCCGGCGCCGTTGCTGGCGAAGGCACCGTTGCCGATGGCCACGCCGTTAGTGGCGTTGGTGGAGGCCGAGCGGCCGATCACGGTGCTGTTGTCACCGCGTGCCGATGCATCGGCACCGATGGCCGTGGCACCCGTGGCCGAGGCCACCGATGCCGCACCCAGCGCGCTGCTGCGGTTGCCACTGGCGGCAGCGCCCGAACCGGCGGCGAGTGCATCGCTGCCGCTGGCGGTGGCAACGCCGGTGCCGCTGGCCTTGAAGTGCTTGCCGACGGCATCGGCGGTGGCCGCCACGCTGTCCAGCTGGGCCTTGTTCACCGCGTCGTTGGCGTTCACCGCCGCACCGACGTTGGTGATGCGGCGCGTGGCCGGACCGGTGGTGCCGTTGCCGCCACCGACCGAGACCACGTTGGCTTCGCTGGTGCGTGCACCGGCACCCAGCGCGACGCTGCCCGCGCCACTGGCCGAAGAGCTCTTGCCCACCGCCGTGGCATTGAGGCCGCTGTAGGCGTAGCTGTCCTGGCCGATCGCGGTGGAGCCGGCCGAGGTGGCCCACGCCAGCTGGCCAACCGCGGTAGTCTGCGCCGCGGTGGCCCAGGCATTGGAACCGGCGGCGACGCTGTTGGCACCGCTGGCCTGCGAGGCGTAGCCGATGGCGTTGGCGTAGGCACCGGACGCGGTGCTGCCCCAGCCCAGTGCCGAGGCGTAGTCGCCGCTGGCCTCGGCGCCGTAGCCGAGCGCGGTGGTCCGCACCCCGCTGGCCGCGCTGAACGCGCCCACTGCGGTGCTGTAGTCGCTGCCCGCTTCGGCGCTGTAGCCGAATGCCGCCGACTGCAACCCGGCCGAGGTGGACCCGGCACCGCTGGCGGTGCTGAACACCCCGGTGGCCTGCGCACCGGCGCCGAGCGCGGTGGCGCCGGTGCCGCTGGCACTGGTGGCCTTGTCCAGGAGCACGTTGCCGTTGGCATCTTCGTAGTACAGCGCGCCACCGATGGCCGTGGCCGAATCGGCGGTGGCCGAGGCGTTGAAGCCCGACGCCGACGCATTGCGACCGGAGGCCAGCGCGCCGCTGCCGTAGGCCGATGCGCCAGTGCCGTACGCATTGGCGGCTTCACCGGCGGCGGTGGCGTAGGCGCCATCGACATAGGCTCCCACGTCATCGCCGTTGCCGCTGCCGGACGCCTTGAACTGGCGGTTGGTCTGCTCGGCCACCTCGGCCACGGCGCTCAACTGATTGACGTTGACCGCATCGGTGCCTTCGGTGCCGTCGGCCACGTTGGTGATCTGCCGCTGCGCGGTGGCCGTACCGACCGAGACCGTGTTGTCACGCTCGGCCGACGAACCGGCGCCCAGCGCGACACTGTTGACGCCTTCGGCAATGGCGTTGGCGCCGAGCGCGGTGCTGTTGGCCGCATCGGCCCACGAATTCCAGCCGATCGCGGTGGCGTAGTCGTCGGTTGCCCAGGCACCGGCCCCGAACGCCGCCGCACCGGTGCCGCTGGCACGGGCCGGCAGCAGGCCGAAGAAGGTCGAGCCACCGATGGCCACGCTTTCATCGCCGGTCGCTTCGCTGGATTCACCCAGCGCCACCGAACTGGCCCCCGAGGCCGTGGCCGACGTGCCCACCGCCGTAGCCAGGGCGTTGGACGCGATCGCGCCGTAGCCCAATGCGTTGGACAGGCGCCCGGTGGCTTCGCTGTAACTGCCGAAGGCCGATGCGCCCGCGTCCGAGGCGATGCTGCGGAAGCCGGTCGCGGTGGCCTGCTGGCCACTGGCCGACGACTCGAAGCCGTTGGCGGTGGCATAGGCGCCGCTGGCAATGGCCCCACCGCCAATTGCGCTGGCACCGATCTCGCTGGCGCTGGCGTTGCTGCCCAGCGCCACGCTGTTCTCGCCAGTGGCCTGCGCGTTGCTGCCCAGTGCGGCGGCACCGTCGGCGCTGGCCAGTGCATTGGTGCCCACTGCCGTGGCGCTGGCGGCCAGCGCATTGGCACCGGCACCCAGTGCGGTGGCGCCGTCGCCGATCGCATTGGCCGCTTCACCGGCGGCCAGGGCATCGTCGCCTTCCACGTACGCACCGGCATCGCTGTTGTCGCTGCCACTGGCCTGGAAGTACTTGCTGGTGGCTTCGCCTGCGGCAGCCACCGCGTTCAACTGGTCGAGGTTGACCGCATCGGTGCCTTCGGTACCGGCAGCGACGTTGGTGATCTGGCGCTGCGCATCGGCACTGCCGACCGACACACTGTCGTCGCGGTCGGCGATGGAATCGGCACCGAGGGCCACGCTGTTCTCACCACTGGAGGTGGCCGCGTTGCCGAGCGCGGTGCTGTTCACGCCCGGCGACCATGCCCCGCCGCCCACGGCGGTGGAGTAGTTGCCCGACGCTTCGGTGGCCAGCAGACCGAACAGCGAACCGCCCACGGCCACGCTGTTGGTACCGGTGGCCAGGCTGCCCTGACCGGTGGCGGTGCTGTACGCCCCGGACGCCTCGGCATCACCACCCACGGCGACGCTGTTGGACCCGGTGGCCTGGGCGAAGCTGCCCAATGCGGTGGCGTTGAAGGCACTGGCCACGGCCAGCCCGCCGATGGCGGTGGTGTAACCGGCGGTGGCTTCGGCACCGAAGCCGTAGCCGGCCGACAAGGTGCCGCTGACCACGCTCTCGGCGCCCACGGCGGTCGCGCCCTGGCCACTGGCGCTGCTGTAGTAGCCCAGCGCCACCGACTCTTCGCCGGCCGCGTCGGACAACGCACCGCCGGCGAAGCTGCCCGCACCGGACGCGACGCTGGCCGCACCGGTAGCGGTGCTCTGCTCGCCGGAGGCCTCGCTTTCGGCGCCGGTGGCGGTGGCGTATTCGCCGCTGGCCTGCGCATTGGCGCCAACGGCGATGGCGTTGGCACCGCTGGCCAGCGCATTGAAGCCCACCGCACTGGCGTTGTCGGCCAGTGCGAACGCGCCGCTGCCCAGCGCGGTGGCGCCGCTGCCGGCGGCGAAGCTGGCCGAGCCCACGGCGGTGGCGTAATCGCCATCGGTGGCCGCGTTGGAACCGGCGGCCACGCTTTCCTCGCCCCCGGCAACGGCCACGCCGTCACCGCTGGCTTGGAACTGCGCGGTGGCGTCGGTGAGCTGGTCCAGATTCACCGCATCGGTGCCCTGGGTACCGGCGGCGACGTTGGTGACCTGACGCTGGCGGGTGCTGCTGCCCACCGATACGGTGTACGCGCGGTCGGCAACCGAACCGGCGCCGAGTGCCACCGCATTGGACGCACTGGCATTGCTGCCGGCACCGATGCCGATCGCGCTTTCACCGCCGGCCACCACGTTGGTGCCGATGGCGATGGTGTTGATGCTGTTGCCGAGCGCCTGGAAACCGACCGCGACGCTGTTGTCGCCGTAGCCGAACGCACCGCGACCCAGCGCGGTGGCGCTGCTGCCACGGGCCCAGCTGTTGTAGCCGATCGAGGTGGAGCCGGTGCCGCTGGCCCACGCCGACTGACCCACCGCAGTGCCGTTGGCCGCGGTGGCCCAGGCACTGGCGCCGAACGCGGTGGCACCGTCTTCGGTGGCCCATGCGTAGGCGCCGGTGGCAGTGGTTTCCTCGCCGCTGGCGAAGGCGTTGTCGCCCTGCGCAACGCTGTAGTCGCCGGTGGCGCGCGCCTTGTAACCGGCGGCCAGGCTGTTGCTGCCGGTGGCCTGCGCGCCGCTGCCAAACGCGTTGCTGGTGGTGCCGGTGGCCAGTGCGCCCGCGCCGACCGCAACCGCATCCTGGGCCGCGGTGGTGCCTACCTTGACGGCGTTGCCGTCGGCATCCACCAGCGGCTGGTTGAACTCGTCATAGGCCTGGCCGAGGCCGCCGATGGCGACACTGCCGTTGCCATTGGCGCTGACGTTGCGGCCCACGGCCACGGTGTCATCGCCCAGCGCGTTGGCCCCGTTGCCGAGTGCGGCCGCACCGGCGCCCAGCGCATTGCTGGCCTCGCCTGCGGCCAGCGCGCCGTCGCCTTCGGCAAACGCCCCCACGTCGCTGTCATCGGAACCATTTGCCTTGAAGCGGCTGGCGGTGACGTTGGCCACCTGGGCCACGCCATCCAGCTGCGCCTTGTTGACCGCGTCGGTAGCCTCAGTACCGGCGGCCACATGGGTGATCTGACGTTCGTTGCCGACATCGCCGACCGAGACGGTGTTGGCGCGGGTGGCGGTGGAATTGGCCCCCAGCGCAACGCTGTTGGCGCCCCGTGCGGTGGCGTAGAAGCCGACCGCGGTGCCCAGCTCGCCGCTCGCCCAGGTTTCCGCGCCCAGCGCAGTGGCCCCTTCCCCCGGTGCATAGGCAAAGTAGCCCACGGCGGTGGCCTCGGTGCCCGACGCTTCGGTCAGGGTGCCATTGGCCGTGGCGTAATCGCCGCTGGCGATGGCGCCGGCACCCACGGCCGTTGCCGCTTCACCGCTGGCCTGGGTCTGCACGAAGAAGCCCAGACCCGGCAGCAGGTCGGCCGGCCCGCCGATGGCGGTGCTGCTGTTGCCGGTGGCCACGCTCTGCGTGCCGACGGCGGTGGAGTAGTCGCCAATGGCGTTGGACACCGCACCGAAGGCCGACGACTGCGCGCCGCCGGCGTACGCGCCGACACCGTAGGACGAGGAGGCAAAGCCCGCCGCTTCCGCACTGGCACCCACGGCGGTACCGCCGACGCCGGCGCTGGTGGCGCCGGTATCGACCGGCACGCCGCCGTTGGTGATCAGCGGGTTGCCATCGGCATCCACCGCCGCGCCACCGACCGCCACGCTGCCCGGGCCGTTGGCCTGCGCGTTGTTGCCGAAGGCGGCGCTGTTCTGTCCGGTGGCCACGGCATTGAAGCCCACCGCCGTGGCGTTCTGTGCCACCGCGGTGGCACCACTGCCGAGCGCGGTAGCGCCATTGCCGAGTGCGTTGGACGCTTCACCGATGGCGGTCGCGTTGTCGCCCTCGGCATAGGCGCCAGCATCGCTGTCGTCACTGCCGGTGGCCTGGAAATACTTGCTGGTGGTGGCCGCCACGGCGCCCACGGCATCCAGCTGGGACTTGTTCACTGCATCGTTGGCTTCGCTGCCATCGGCCACGTTGGTGATCTGGCGGCGCAGGCCGGTTTCGCCGTTGCCCACCGATACGGTGTCGATGCGATCGGCGTAGGAGCCGGCGCCCAGCGCCACGCTGCCCACGGCCACGGCCGCGGAGTTGGACCCGAGCGCGGCGCTGAAATCGGCCACGGCCACGCTGAACGCGCCGACCGCCACCGAGGCCTCACCAGCACTGCCCGCGCCACGGCCGAGCGAGGTGCTGCCCGCGCCGATGGCCAATGCGCCGCCGCCGATCGCGGTGGCACCGTCGGCGCTGGCTTCGGCCAGGCCGCCAATCGCGGTGGCTGCACCGTTCTCGCTGGCGGCCAGTGCGTGTGCACCGAGCGCGACGTCACCGAGGCCGAAAGCAGCGGCACTCCGCCCCACTGCCGTGCTGGCGTCGCCGAAGGCCAGCGTGTTCTGGCCAAAGGCGCTGGCGCCCAGGCCGGCCGCAATGGCCTGGCTGCCGGTGGCCGTGGTGGCATTGGCCAGCGCCTGGCTGCCCTGCCCCACGGCGGTGGCGCCGTCGCCCTCGGCGGTGGCACCGGCACCGGCGGCAAGCGCGCCGTCACCGTCGATCGTGGCCGCATCGCTTTCGTTGCCAACACCATCGGCCTTGAAATAGCGGGTCGCGCCTTCGGCAGCAACCGCAACCTTGTCCAGCTGGGCCTTGTTCACCGCATCCGTAGCGGCGGTACCGGCAGCCACGTTGGTGACCTGGCGCTCCTTGCCCGCATCACCCACCGATACCGTGTTGGCGCGGTTGGCCTTGGAGCCTGCACCGAGCGCAACGCTGTTGCTGGCCGAGGCGGTGCTGTTGCTGCCGATGGCCACCGCGTTGCTGCCGGTGGCGCTCGCGCTGCCATCGACCACGCAGCTGTCCAGGATCTTGCTGTTGAGCACAACGCAGTTGGCATTGCCGCCCACTTCCACCGACTGCGCCAGGGCAGCCGGCGCCAGCCCAGCCATGCCCAACCCGAGTGTCAACGCGATGGCAGCCGACAGCACCGACGTGGCGCGCGTGTCGGTGGATCGTCGCTGGTCAATGACCACGCCGGCAGACTGGCCGGTGGCCAATTCCGAGGCGACAACCATTTGCCCCAGTGCTTTGTTCCAGACCTTGCGATAAATCCGATTCATCGATGCGACTCCTGAGTGGGCTGGTTTTAGGCAAAGCGACGCCAACGCCGGACCATGTGGTCCAACGTCCCCTGGGGCGTGTACTCGCTTGATTTACTGCGTTGCGCCGAATGGCTTGCTACAGACGTACAGCCGACTCGCCATCCATGCGGTTACTGCAGAACTGAACGCTTTCGAAATGAGGATGCAGTGTTAACGTACAGTTTCAGCAACGTCAAGACTTTGACGTAGAAAAACTTCCGACAGCGATCTGCGTCACAAAACCGACGCGAAACATGCTGATTTCGTTAGTTTGATGTGAGTAATCGCTATAACGCGTTTTCACGTTGTAACGCGATGTAACTCATTGCTGCCGATCATTTTCCGCGCCACACAAAAGAAGACCGCCGGACGGGCCGGCGGTTTCTTCACGCGATTTTCACCACTTCAGCAACAGTGACGTGCGCAGTATCAGCCACACCATACGCGTGCGTTGCGGAACATCCGCAGCCACGGCGAATCGCCCTGCCACTCGCTCGGACGCCAGCTCAGGTTGAGCGCGCGCGGCGTGCGTTCGGGGTGCGGCATCATGATGGTGACGCGACCGTCGCTGGTGGTCAGGCCCGTGATGCCGTCCGGCGAACCGTTCGGGTTGAGCGGGTACTGGGTGGCCACGTTGCCATCGCCATCCACGTAACGCAGCGAGACGCGTGCGGCCGCCTGGTCCACGGCCGTGGCGAACACCGCCTGGCCTTCGCCATGCGCCACCGCGACCGGCAGGCGCGAGCCAGCCATGCCACGCAGCAGGATCGACGGCGACTCCACCACTTCCAGCAGCGCGGTGCGCGCTTCGAACTGCTCGCTGCGGTTGCGGCGGAACTGCGGCCAGTGCTCGGCACCGGGGATGATGTCCTTGAGCTGGCTCATCATCTGGCAGCCGTTGCACACGCCCAGGGCGAAGCTGTCGTCGCGCGCGAAGAACGCGGCGAAGGCATCGCGCAGTGCGCTGCGTTCCAGCACCGAGGTGGCCCAACCGCGGCCGGCCCCGAGCACGTCGCCGTAGCTGAAGCCGCCGCAGGCGACCAGCCCGGTGAAATCGGACAGCGCAACGCGCCCTTCGATCAGGTCGCTCATGTGCACGTCGAACGAAGTGAAGCCGGCACGTTCGAAGATGTTGGCCATTTCAATCTGGCCGTTGACGCCCTGCTCGCGCAGCACCGCCACGCGCGGGCGCGCGCCGGTGCTGATGCGTCGCTCCTGCGCATCCTGCGCTCGCGACACTGGTACATCCATGTACGGCGCCGCCACGTCTTCGTTGATATCGAAGGTCAGCTTCGGCTTCAGGCCCGGCGCGTTGAAGTTGCGCGCGATCGCACGCTCCTGGTCGGCGTTGTCGGGGTTGTCGCGCAGCTTCTGCATGGCGTGGGTGACCGACCACCAGGCATCGAACAGCGCTTCCCAGCGCCACTCGACCAGGCTTTCGCCCTGCAGCGAGACACGCACCACCGGGGCGGTGGTCGGACGCGCGATGCGCTGCGCGCATTCGGTCAGTGCATGGCGCTCGACCAGATCGGCGAACGCAGCACGGTCTTCCTTGGCGATCTGCACCACCGCACCCAGTTCTTCATTGAACAGGCTGCGGAACGGATCATCGCCCCAGGCATCCAGGGTGATGTCCAGGCCCAGCCGCGAGGCGAACGCCATTTCGCAGAGCGCGGCGAAGGCACCGCCGTCGCTGCGGTCGTGGTAGGCCAGCAGCAGGCCGGCCTGGCGCGCATCGCGGATCAGTTCGAAGAACGCGCGCAGGCGCTGCGCATCGTCCAGGTCCGGCACGGCGCCGGCAAACGCGGGCAGGTCGCTGTGGTCGGCATGCACCTGGGCCAGGATCGAGCCGCCCAGTCGCTGCTTGCCGGCGCCCAGGCCGATCAGCCACAGCTCGCTGTCGGTGTCGCGGTCCAGCAGCGGGGTGAGCTGCGCGTTGGCATCGGCCACCGGCGCGAACGCGGAGATCACCAGCGAGACCGGCGACACCGACTTGTGCGCCTGGCCATCGGCATGCCACTGCGCCTGCATGGACAGCGAGTCCTTGCCGACCGGGATGCTCAGGTCCAGCTGCGGGCACAGTTCCATGCCCACCGCGCGCACCGCGTCGTACAGCAGCGCGTCTTCGCCGTTGTGGCCGGCCGCGGCCATCCAGTTGGCCGACAGCTTCACCGTTTCCAGTGCGTCCACCGGGGCGGCGCACAGGTTGGTGATCGCCTCGCCCACGGCCATGCGGGCCGAGGCGGCGGCATCGAGCAGGGCCAGCGGGGCGCGCTCGCCGATCGCCATCGCTTCACCGGCGACGGTATCGAACCCGGCCAGGGTGATGGCGACGTTGGCCAGCGGCAACTGCCACGGGCCGATCATCTGCTCGCGTGCGGTCAACCCGCCCACGCTGCGGTCGCCGATGGTGACCAGGAAGTTCTTCGAGGCGACCGACGGATGCGCCAGCACGCGCAGGCCCGCTTCATGCAGGTCCAGCCCGGCGGTCTTCAGCGCCGGCCAGCGCGGTGCGGGCGGGTGGGCGGTGTCGCGGTGCATCTTCGGCGCCTTGCCGAACAGCACGTCCATCGGCAGGTCGATCGGTGCATCGGCCGGGATGTTGTCCACGGTGGCCCCGTAGGCCACCACCAGGCGTTCCTCGGCGGTGGCCACGCCCACGGCGGCGAACGGGCAGCGTTCGCGCGCGCAGATCGCGGCGAACTCGGCCAGCCGCGCCTGCGGCACGCCCAGCACGTAGCGTTCCTGCGATTCGTTGCACCACAACTGCATCGGCGACAACGACGGGTCATCGGCGGGCACCTTGCCCAGGTCGATCACACCGCCCACGCCGGAGTCGTGCAGCAGCTCGGGAATGGCGTTGGACAGGCCGCCGGCGCCGACGTCATGGAACCAGCGGATCGGGTTGTCCAGGCCAAGCGCCACGCAGCGGTCGATCACTTCCTGGCAGCGACGCTCCATTTCCGGGTTGTCGCGCTGCACGCTGGCAAAGTCGAGGTCTTCGGCACTCTCCCCGGAGGCCACCGAACTGGCGGCACCGCCGCCCAGGCCGATCAGCATGGCCGGGCCGCCCAGCACGATCACCGCATCGCCCGGCTGCAGGGTCAGCTTCTCGACCTGGTTCTGGTCGATGGCGCCCAGGCCGCCGGCGAGCATGATCGGCTTATCGTAGGCGCGGGTCAGGCCCTGCCCTTCGGGCAGCTCGAAGCTGCGGAAGTAACCCAGCAGGTTGGGGCGGCCGAACTCGTTGTTGAAGGCGGCGCCGCCCAGCGGGCCGTCCAGCATGATGTCCAGCGCCGGGGCCATGCGCGGGTTCAGCGCGCGCGGCGCCTCCCACGGCTGCGGCAGGGTCGGGATGCGCAGGTGCGAGACCGAGAAACCGGTCAGGCCGGCCTTCGGCTTGCCGCCGCGGCCGGTGGCGCCTTCGTCGCGGATTTCACCGCCGGCACCGGTCGACGCGCCCGGGAACGGGGCGATCGCGGTGGGATGGTTGTGGGTTTCCACCTTGATGCAGAACGCCGAATCGACCACCGCTTCGCTGCGGTACTGGCCACTGGCTGGATCCGGGCGGTAGCGCGATGCGGGCAGGCCGGCGACCACCGCGGCGTTGTCGCTGTAGGCGCTCAACGTGTGCTGCGGGGCCTGCTGGTGGGTGTTCTTGATCATGCGGAACAGCGACTGCGGCTGATCGGCGCCGTCGATGGTCCAGCTGGCGTTGAAGATCTTGTGGCGGCAGTGCTCGGAATTGGCCTGCGCGAACATCATCAGTTCCACGTCCGACGGCTTGCGGCCCAGTTCGCCGAAGCGCTGGCGCAGGTAGTCGATCTCGTCCTGGGCCATGGCCAGGCCGAGGCGGCGGTTGGCCGCTTCCAGGTCCTCCAGCGCGATGCGTTCCAGTTCACCCCGGGCCGGCGCGCTGAACAGCGCCTGGGCCTGGTCGGCCTGGTCCAGCACCGACTGGGTCATCGGGTCATGCAGCGCCCGCGCCACCGCCGCCTGGGCGGCGGCATCGGCCGGCCACCCGGCCAGGTCGATACGCAGGCCGCGTTCGACCCGGCGGATCGGCTGCCCGGCGCCGCGCACCAGTTCGGTGGCCTTGCTCGACCACGGCGACAAGGTGCCCAGGCGCGGGACCACGAAGCGCGACACCGCCCCCGCTTCCTGCCCGGCCAGTGCCGACTGCGCTTCCAGGATCCGGCTCAGGATCGCCGGGTCCGGGGCCGCATCGCCCTCGGTCTGGATGAAGTAGACATGCCAGACACCGGTGATGCGCAGATCGGCGGCCAGGGACTGCAGGCGGGATTCAAGACGTTCGCGGCGGAACGGCGAAAGGGCGGATGCGCCCTCGAGGACCATCATGTCCGGGGAACCGTGGTTGGGAACGGGGCCCACCATTGTACCGAAGTCGGCCGCCGCGGCTTGGCGGCCGGTCGGCACGGCCGCGCCGTCTTCACAGCCGAACCTTGCGCTGGCTCACGGATTGCCGGACGAATGCATGACAACGTTGTCCTCGCCTGCCCGACCTGCCTTCCGGTCAGGCCCTCGTCCGCCCCCACTGTTGTTGCCGGCCTCTCCCCGGCGCTCGGACCTTCTGCACGCGGGCCGCCCCACCCGGCGGCCCGCGCCCATCACTAGATCGGAGTAAGACCATGCCTGACCCGATGATGCGCAGTGCGGTGACATCGATATCCCCCCAGCCGGCCGCCCGCCACAAGCGCTGGCTGCTTGCCCTCGCCCTGGCGACGGCCGCCACGCCAAGCCTGGCGCTGGCCGCCAACTGTACCGGCGCGCCGGAATGGAACGCCGCAGTGATCTACCTCTCCGGTACCACCCTGCAGAAAGGGGGCGTGCTGTACCGGGCCAACCAGGACATCTGGAATGCCCCGCCCGACCACCCGGCCGGTGCGCCCTACTACACCAACCTGGGCGCCTGCGATGGCAGCGGCAGCAACCAGCCGCCCACCGTCAGCCTGACCGCCCCCACCGCCGGGGCCAGCTTCACCGCCGGCAGCAGCATCACCGTCAGCGCCAACGCCGCCGACAGCGACGGCAGTGTCAGCAAGGTGGAGTTCTTCCGTGGCGGTACGTCGCTGGGCATCGACACCAGCGCGCCGTACAGCGTGACCTGGGCCAATGCATCGGCCGGCAGCCACACCTTCAAGGCGGTGGCCACCGACAACAACAACGCGGTTACTTCCTCGGCCACGGTCAGCGTGACCGTCACCGCCTCCAGCAACGACACCACCCCGCCCAGCGTGCCCGGCGGCCTGGCCTCACCCTCCAAAACCGCCACCACGGTCAACCTGGTCTGGAGCGCGGCCACCGACAACAGCGGCGGCAGCGGCGTGGCCGGCTACGACGTGTACCGCAACGGCAGCCTGGTCGGCTCACCCAGCGCCACCCAGTACACCGACGGCGGGCTCACCGCCAGCACGGCCTACACCTACACCGTGCGTGCCCGCGACAACGCCGGCAATGCCTCGGCGCAGAGCGGCTCGATCAGCGTGACCCCCGCGGCCGGCGGCGGGGGCGGCGGCACCAAGCGGGTGATCGGCTACTTCACCCAGTGGGGCATCTACGGGCGCAACTACCGGGTCAAGAACATCGACACCAGCGGTTCGGCGGCCAAGCTGACCCACATCAACTACGCCTTCGGCAACGTGCGCAACAACCGCTGCGAAGTGGGCGTGACCCAGGCCTCCGACCCGAACACCGGCGTCGGCGGGGATGCGTTCGCCGACTACACCAAGGCCTTCGGTGCCGGCGAGAGCGTCAGCGGCAGCGCCGACACCTGGGACCAGCCGTTGCGCGGCAATTGGAACCAGCTCAAGCAGCTCAAGGCCAAGCACCCGAACGTGAAGGTGCTGATCTCGCTGGGTGGCTGGACCTGGTCGCGCGGCTTCTCCAGCGCGGCGCAGCCGGCCAACCGCCAGGCCTTCGTGGCCTCGTGCGTGGATGCCTACATCAAGGGCAACCTGCCGGTGACCGACGGCGCCGGTGGCGTGGGCGCGGCGGCGGGCGTGTTCGACGGCATCGACATCGACTGGGAATACCCGGTGGCGTGCGGGCTGAGCTGCGGCACCCCGGCCGACAACGCCAACTACACCGCGCTGCTGGCCGAGTTCCGCCGCCAGCTGGATGCGGTGCGGCCCGGGCTGCTGCTGACCGTAGCGGTGGGCGCGGGGATCGACAAGATCCGCGTGACCGACCCGGCGGCGTACCATCCGTACCTGGACTTCATCAACGTGATGACCTACGACTTCCACGGTGCGTGGGATCCGCAGACCAACCATCACTCGGCGCTGTTCGACTCCCCGGCCGACCCGTCCACCGGCGACCAGAAGCTCTACAACAGCAACGATGCGATGGAGGCGTTCCTGAGCCGTGGCGTGCCGGCGTCCAAGTTGAACCTGGGCATCGGTTATTACGGACGTGGCTGGACCGGCGTGGCCAGTGGCAACAACGGGCTGTACAAGAGCGCCGGCGGCGCGGCACCGGGAACGTATGAAGCCGGCATCGAAGACTGGAAGGTGCTCAAGAACCTGACCTGGCCGGTCTACACCGACACCGTCGCCAAGGCCACGTGGATCTCCAACGGCACCACCTTCTGGAGCGTGGATACCCCGGCGATGGTCAACGAGAAGATGGGCTACGTGAAAGCCCAGGGACTGGGCGGCGCGTTCTTCTGGGAATTCAGCGGCGATGACCCGCAGGGCACCCTGACCAAGGCCATCAGTGACGGGTTGAACTGACCCGTAGAGCGGGGCTCTGCCCCGCTGATCGATGACCGCGCAACTGCAAACGTTCAGCCGGGCAGAGCCCGGCTCTACCCAAAAAAAACGCCCCGGCACTGCCGGGGCGTTCTGGTTTCAGCGGCTGCCGCCGGCCGTGATGCGCTCCAGCGCGGCCTTCAGCTGTGCCGGCGGCACGTAGCCGCCCAGCTGGGTGCCATCGGCGGCGAAGATCGCCGGGGTACCGTTCACGCCCATCTGCTGGCCCAGCGTGTACTGCATGGCCACCGGATTGGTGCAGTTTTTCGGCGCCACCGGCTGGCCGGTCTTGGCCGCGGTGAGGGCCTGCTTGCGATCGGCCGCGCACCACACCGAAATCATGTCGGTGTAGTCCTGGCTGCCCAGCCCCATGCGCGGGAACGCGAGGTATTCCACGGTGATGCCGTTGCGGTTGAGCTCGGCGATGTCCTGGTGCAGCTTGCGGCAGTACCCACACTCGATATCGGTGAACACGCTGACGGTGTACTTGGCATTGGGTGCGGCGAACACGATGCGCTCGTTGTGCGGCACGCCATCGAGCAGCTTGCGGCGGTAGGCGAGCAGGCCCTGGCTGCTGACCGGTGCCTTGTTCTGGATGTCGTACGGCTGGGACTGCATCAGGTAGCGACCGTCGTCGGACACGTACAGCACCTGCCCGCCAGCCAGCACCTCGCGGAAGCCGGCAAACGGGGCCTGGCCGATGTAATCCGGCTTCAGGCCGGCATCCAGGCTCAGCAGCGAGGCGCGCACGGTCTTGTCGGCGTCGCCGGGGGCAGCGCCGGGCTTGCCCGCCGTCGCGGCGGCCGGCGCGGCCGGCTGGGCACAGGCGGTGAGGCTGAGCGCGCCGAGCAGCGCAAGGGTGATAACTCGAAGCATCAGGAATTCCGCGGAAGGGGATGCGGGGATTCTCGCACAGCCACCCTGGCCGGCCCGTGTCGGATACAGCGCCCTGTTGGCCGTCATGATCGAATTGTGAAAGCGGCTGTGCCGGCGAGGGTGCACCTTCCCAGCCCTGCTTCCTGCCTCCACACGCCCATGCGCCTGCTCCCGCCCCTTTCCCTCTGGTTCAAGACCCAGGTCGCCACCGCGAACGTGGCGCTGGCGGCGCGTACACCCCAGGACGGGGCGCGCTTCGCCCGGGCGCTGGAGGCGGTGCGCAATGGTGAGCACCAGCTGGCCCATGCCTGGTGGCGAGGGGCGCTGTCGATCAATGCGCTGACCGCCAGCACGGCGCGCATGACCCAGCTGCGCGGACAGCTGGGGCCGCCCGTCTCGCCCAGCCAAGAGGCGCAACGGCTGGATGCGCTGCTGCTTTCCATACAGAACCAGCGGGGCCCCACCCGCGTGCAAAGCGCCGAGCACCCGCTTGCCCAGTTGTTGAGCCCGCACCAGCGCCAGCAGCGCCTGCTGGCACGGCTCGACGCGGCCATCGGGTCGAACCAGCTGACCGATGCACCCGGCCTGCGCGCCGAGGTGACCGCCTGCGCTGCACTGTGGGCAACGATGGACGGGACAACGCCGATGCAGGCACTCGGGCTGGTCCTGGACCACCTGTGCTCGTCGGACCGCCACCCGCCCCTGCCACCGGCGCTGCGTCTGTCGATGGGCATATGGCGATCAGAACTGCGGCTCGAGCAGGCGGCCGAGGCGCTGGCGCCCCCGACGCCGCCGGGCACGCCGATCCAAGCGGCGGTGGAGGACGCCAGCCGGGACTACTGGCGCGCGCACGTACCGGCCCCCCGAGCCGATCCCGGCGCGCGCCCGGTATCGCCTCCGCTCGGGCACGCGTGGGTGTTCGAGCCGGCCACCCCTGGGGCTGCCAAGCGCACGCCTGCGGCGGCCGGATCCGGGCAATCCGACGCATGACGCAGGCTTGATGGCTGCCACGTGCCGATGACCGATTTCTGGAAGCGCGCCAACCGGGCCGGAGGGATGCTGCCGCCCTCCGCCCGGACGACACCTCCATGACTGCCATCTCCGCTTTGCCGTTGTTGTTGAAAGCACACCTTCTGGGCAGCGTCTCCGCACGGGTCGCGCTCGACGTGCGCCGTTCCAGCCCTACCCGGTTCTGCAATGCGATCAGCGCCATCACCAACGCGCAGCTGAAGCTGGCAGCCCAGGTCGGTAACGGATCGCTGACGCCAGCCAGATTCCAGCAACGCGCGGCGCGCCTGGCCGATCTGCACAGCACGCTGTACAACGACACCACGCCGATGCAGCGCGCGCAGGCGGTTGAGACGATGTTGTGCAACATCCGCAACCTGCAGCGGTATGAGAGCGACGGCGCGCGCTTCATGGACCAGCAGTGCCACCCCGAGCAGGTGCTGGCACGGGGCCGGGATACGCTGGCCACTGCCTTTTGGGCGGGTGAATTGAACCAGGCGAGCCTGTTCAACGCGCAGCTTCTGCTGCTGGCCAAGCGCGAGCAGGCCTGTTGCCCGACGGGCTATCCGCGGGAGGCCATCGTCCAGAGCATTTTCAACCACCTGCAGCAGTCCAACCACGCGCACGCGCCTGACTTCAACCCGCAAGCGGCCATCCTCAAGCGTTTCCTCCAGGACCTGACCGCATCGCTCGCCGCGTCTGCGCTCAAGAGAGGCTAGCCCGGCCCCTTACCCCCGCGGATGGTGCCTGGCGTGCAGCTTCTGCAGGTGCTCACGCGCCACCAGCGTGTAGATCTGGGTAGTGGACAGCGAGCTGTGGCCCAGCAGCATCTGCAGCGCCCGCAGGTCCGCGCCGTGGTTGAGCAGGTGGGTGGCGAAGCTGTGGCGCAGCCCGTGCGGGCTGATCCGCACCGGATCTATCCCCGCCAGCGCCGCGTACTTCTTCACCAGCGCCCAGAACTGCTGGCGGCTGAGCGGGTGCAGCGACGGTTCCAGGAACATCGGCACCGAGCCGTCGGCCCCGGCCGGCACCGCGCGCTTGCCGGCCAGCAGCGGCCGCGACCGCGCGAGGTAGCGTTCCAGCCAATGCTGGGATTCCTCGCCCAACGGCACCAGCCGTTCCTTGCTGCCCTTGCCGGTCACCCGCAGCACGCCCTGGCGCAGGTTGACCGCATTGGCCGGCAGCTGCACCAGCTCGCTCACGCGCAGGCCGGCGGCGTACATCAGCTCCAGCATCGCCCGGTCGCGCAGGCCGATCGGCGTGTCGATGTCCGGCGCATCCAGCAGTGCCTCGATCTGGCTTTCGGCCAGCGCCTTGGGCAGCAACCGCGGCAATCGCGGCGGATCCAGCAGCACGCTGGGGTCCTCGCTGCGCTGCCCGCGGCGCAGGGCGTCGGCGAAGAACGCGCGCAGCGCCGACAGCAGCCGCGCGTTGCTGCGCGGCGACCAGCCGTGCCGTGCGCGCCAGGCCAGGTAGTCGAACAGGCCGGCCCGGTCGATCGCCGCCAACCCGCCGGCGGCGCCATCGCGCCAGCGCGCCACGCCCTCCAGGTCGCGTCGATAGCTGTCCAGGCTGGCCTGCGCCAGGCCCTGTTCGGCCCAGATCGCATCGAGGAAACGCTGGATCAGGACGTTGTCGGCATCGCGCAGGGGCGGCAGGTGCTGCACCAGCTGGCGGCGCAGTGCGGGTGTGGAGGCTTCGGACATGCGGCCAGCATACGGAGCCGGACGCAGCCCGGCCATCGAACCGGCGCCATGGCGCAGGTATGCTCGGCCCATGGCCACCACCACCGCTCCCGCTGCCGCCACCGACCGCCCCGCCAGCCTGCTGCTGTGGCGCCTGCTGGCCCTGCTCTACGACCTGTTCCCCGCGCTGGCGCTGTGGATGCTGGCCGGCACGCTGTTCACCGTGGGCTACACCCTGTCTGGCCATGCCGAGCGCGACAACATCGCCCCCTTCAGCGTGTTGCAGTGGCTGCTCTGGCTGTGCTGCTGGATCGTCACCGGCCTGTACGCCACCTTGAGCTGGCGCCGTGGCGGTCAGACCCTGGGCATGCGTCCCTGGCGCCTGCAGGTCACTAGCACCGACGGCACCGCCCTCACCCGCCGGCAACTGTGGCTGCGCTACGCCGTCGGCACCGTCTCGGTCCTGCTCGGCGGGCTCGGCCTGTGGTGGTCGCTGATCGACCGCCAGCGCCTGACCTGGCACGACCGCGCCAGCGGCACCCGCATGCGACGCCTGCCGAAGCGCTGACCGCGCACCACGGCAGTGCCGGCCGCTGGCCGGCTCCCGATATTGCCTGACATGTTCCGTGGAGCCGGCCAGCGGCCGGCACTACCTGGGCGGTGAAGATTCTGCGGGGAGCCGGCCAGCCGCCGACCCGGGCGGCACCATTCCGGCCGCACCCGACCCACCTTCCAGAGCGGGCCAGGCAGCCCCATCCAGGACCCTCCACAACATGGATGTTGTGGATGGAGCCCCCATGGATGGGTTCACGGCGTGTCCTGGAGGGGGCTGCCTGGCCCGCTCCGCGATGGCAACGGAAACGCCACACGCAGATGGTCAGCGCACAGCCACCCATCAGGTAGCGCAGAAAAGCGAGCCCCCACAACGCCGCCGCGTTAACCCGACTTGCGCCGGAACAGCATCCCCGACACCACCAGCATCACGATCGGCGGCAGTGCGTAGGCAATGCGGTAATCGAACTTCAACGCACCGGCCATCCGCCCGAAGAACAACTGCAGCAGCCAGAAGCCCAGCGCGAACAGAATGCCCAGGAAAAGCCGCTTGCCCATCCCGCCGCTGCGCAGCGAACCGAATGCGAACGGCACCGCCGCCAGGCACAACGCCAGCACGTTCACCGGGTAGAACCACCGGCTCCAGTAGATGTCCTCGTAATCGCGCGCATCCAGCCCATTGCGCTTGCGGTACTCGATACTCGTGCGCAGGTCCGACGCGCGCAGATTGCGCGGCTTGGAGATGCCGCTGGCCAGCGCCGCCGCATCCAGCTTCGAATTCCACGGTTCCGATTCCACCGTCTCACGCGTCGCCGAGCGCTCCCCGAACGTATCCCGGCGCACCTTGTTCAACACCCAGCCCGTATCGCCGTGCTCGGCCGTGCCCGCGTAGGTCAACGACGCCAGCTTGCCGTCGTCGCCGATCTTGTACAGCCGCACATCGCGCAGCACCAGCTTGGTCCCACCGCCCGGCAGCAGCTGCTCGTCGCCCGCGCCCGCGTTGAGGAACGTATCGCCCTCGCGTGCCCACACGCCCGAATAGCGGGCCACCGCCATGTCGTTGCCCCACTTGGCGCTCATCCGGATGTCGTCGGCCCGGCTCTGCGCCCACGGCGCCAGCGTCTCGCCGGTCAACACCATCACCGCCGTCAGCAGCGACAGCGCGATCGCCACCGACGCGCTCAGGCGCTTGCGTGACAGGCCCAGCGCGCGCAGCGCGGTCAGCTCGGAGGTGGCCGCCAGCTGCCCCAGCCCCATCAGCGAACCGATCACCGCCGCTGTCGGGAAGAACGTGTAGGCCCGGCGCGGCACCGTGTAAAGCACCCACGCGGCCGCATGGCCGATTGTGTAACCGCCCTTGCCCACGTCCTTGAATTCACCGGAGAAGGCCATCACCACGTCCAGCCCCAGCAGGACGGCCCAGGTCAGCAGCACCGTGCCGAAGACCGACCGGCCAAGATAGAGATCAAACCGCATCGGGCGAAACTTCATGCGGTCCTCCGCGGGCGCGACAGCTTGCCGTCACGCAGGTACATCCAGATCGCCAGTGCCAGCAGCGGCAGGCTCAGCCACCACAGACCGACACTGCCGGACAATTTGCCATCGGCGATCCAGCGCGTGCCGATGAACATCAGGTTCATGCCCACCAGGTAGGCCAGGAACGCCAGCATCATGCGCCCGTAGCGCTGCTGGCGCGGTGAACTGCGCGCCAGCGGCAGCGTCATCAGCGCGAACGCCAGCGCGATCAGCGGCGGGGTGATGCGCGAATGCAGCTGCGCCTGCGCCGCCGGCCGCGCGTCACCCAGCAACTGGGTGGTGGGCAGCAGTTCGGGGTCATCCTTCTGGCGGGTATCGGCGCCGTCGGGCATGGCCACGTCGTTGCGCGCGAAGGTCATCAGCTTGTAGTCCAGCGCGCCGTTGGCCGGCCCTTCCACCTGGTGGCCGTCGTCCAGCTCCAGGTAGCGCTGGCGCTCGCCCTCGAAGAACATGCGGCCGTGGTCGGCCGACACCACCTCGATGCGGTCGTCCTTCTGCCGCTGCAGGAACACCTTGCCCAGCCGGGTGCCGTCCGGCGACAACGAGGACAGGTAGACCACCCCGCCGTTGTTGGGCAGGTTGGTGAACTTGCCCGACTCCAGCCCGGCCATGGCCACGCTGCGGTTGGCTTCCACGATCATGGTCTCGCTGGTGCGGTCGGCCCAGGGGCCCAGCCACAGCGAGCACAGGCCGATCAGGCCCACCACCGGCAGCACCAGCATCAGCACCGGGCGCAGCAGCCGCCTGGGCCCCACCCCGATGGCGGTCAGCACCGCCATTTCCGAGTCCCGGTAGAGCCGGGCGGTGGCCAGCAGCAGGCCCAGCATCAGCGCCAGCGGCAGGATCAGCGGCATGTAGACGATGAACTGCAGGCCCAGCTGCGAGAACAGCAGGCGGGCCGGTACGCGGCCGTCGGCGATATTGCCGAGGATGTCCACCAGGACACCACCGACGCTTACCACCAGCAGCACGATCAAAGTGGCCAGGAAACTCTGGACGAAATCACGCAGGAGATAGCGATCGAGCTTCGACATGGGGCGGTGGTTTAAACTCTCGGATTCGTTCGCGGTGCTGCCCAGTCTACTGACGGGACGTAAACAGCTCGCGATTGTACGGATTTGCCAACGGAATCTGATCAATGGCCCTGGAATTCACCCTGAACCACGCAACGCCGGCCTCGGCCGCGTTCGATTGCGTCATCGTCGGCGCCTATGCCGACCAGACCCTGAGCCCGGCGGCACAGGCCCTGGACACCGCGTCCGGCGGTCGCCTGACGGCCCTGGTGGCCCGCGGCGACGTCGGCGGCAAGACCGGCAACACCACCCTGCTGCACGACCTGCCGGGCGTCACCGCCCCGCGCGTGCTGGTGGTGGGGCTGGGCGAACCGGCCAAGTTCGGCGTCCCGCAGTACCTCAAGGCGGTGGGCGATGCCAGCCGCGCCCTGAAGAGCGGGGTCAACCACCACGCGCTGTTCACCCTGACCGAACTGGAGGTCAAGGGCCGCGATGCCGCCTGGAACATCCGCCAGGCCATCATCACCGCCGACCACGCCGCCTACCGCTACAGCGCCACCCTGGGCAAGAAGAAGGCCGACGAACCCGGCCTGACCCAGCTGGCCATCGCCGGTACCGACGCCCAGGCCCTGGCCCAGGGCCAGGCCATCGCCGCCGGCGTGCAGTACGCCCGCGAGCTGGGCAACCTGCCGCCGAACCTGTGCACCCCGGCCTACCTGGCCGAGTCCTCGGTTGCCTTCGCCCAGGCACACGCCGGCGCCGAGGCGGAAATCCTGGACGAGCACCAGATGGAAGCGCTGGGCATGGGCTCGCTGCTGGCCGTGGCCCGCGGCTCGGCCAACCGCCCCCGCCTGGTGGTGCTGAAGTGGAGCAACGGCGGCGACGCCAAGCCCTACGTGCTGGTCGGCAAGGGCATCACCTTCGACACCGGCGGCGTCAACCTGAAGACCCAGGGCGGCATCGAGGAAATGAAGTACGACATGTGCGGTGGCGCCAACGTCATCGGCACCTTCGTCGCGGCGGTCACCGCCAAGCTGCCGCTGAACCTGGTGGTGGTGGTGCCGGCGGTGGAAAACGCCATCGACGGCAATGCCTACCGCCCCTCGGACGTGATCACCTCGATGTCGGGCAAGACCATCGAAGTGGGCAACACCGACGCCGAAGGCCGCCTGATCCTGTGCGACGCGCTCACCTACGCGCAGCGCTTCGAGCCGGCCGCGCTGGTCGACGTGGCCACCCTGACCGGTGCCTGCCTGGTTGCCCTGGGCCACCAGACCGCCGGCCTGATGACCAAGCACGACGATCTGGCCAACGAACTGCTGGCCGCCGGCGAGCACGTGTTCGACCGCGCCTGGCGCCTGCCGCTGTGGGACGAGTACCAGCCGATGCTGGATTCCAGCTTCGCCGACGTCTACAACATCGGCGGCCGCTGGGCCGGCGCGATCACCGCCGGCTGCTTCCTGTCGCGCTTCGCCGAAGGCCAGCGCTGGGCCCACCTGGACATCGCCGGCGTTGCCAGCGACGAAGGCAAGCGTGGCATGGCCACCGGCCGCCCGGTTGGCCTGCTCAGCCAGTGGCTGCTGGACCAGGTCGCCCGCGCCTGATGCCGTGCCCGATCGGGGGGCCTGAGCGCCGCCCCGATCCCGCCCGGCCTGCTGCCGGGCCTTCCCTTTCGCTCCTGGCCTGCCCATGTCCCGTGCTGATTTCTACCTGATCGCCAAGCCCCGCTTCCTGACCGAGCCGCTGCGCCTGGTCTGTGAGCTGGCCCGCAAGGCCAACGACGCCGGGCTGTTCACCCTGGTGCTGGCACGCGACCAGGCCCAGGCCGAGGAGCTGGACGAGCTGCTGTGGTCGTTCGACGACGAGGCCTACATCCCCCACCAGATCGCCGGTGAGGACATGGACGAGGAGGAGGCGCTGGTGCTGATCGCCGTGCCCGGCACGCCGGCCCCGGCGCGCCCGCTGGTGATCAACCTGCGCGACGACCCGTACCTGGCCGAGTGCGACCGGGTGCTGGAAGTGGTGCCGGCCGACCCGGAAGCGCGCGAACCGCTGCGCGAGCGCTGGCGCCAGTACAAGGCGCTGGGCTTTGACCTGAACAAGTACGACATGTAACCCGCGCGGCGCCCGCCGTGGTGCCGCCACCGAGCCCGGACACCCTTGATGCGCCTGTTGATCGCCCTGATCTTTCCCTGGTTCGCCTTCTTCACCATTGGCCGCCCGTTCGCAGGCATCCTCAACGCCTCGAAGGTAGAGCCGACTGTTAGTCGGCTGTCCTTGTCTGGCTGGCTCCCGGCCGCGATCTGGGCCGCCTACGCGGTTTCGCAGTTCCATACCGACCAGAAGATCCAGCGCGCCCTCGGGCGCTGATGTTCCGGCACCCCCACCTCCCGTCTTCGATCCTGGTTCCCGCATGACCCAACTCGCCTCCAGCTACGACCCCAAAACCTTCGAAACCGCGCTGTACGACGCGTGGGAGAAGGCCGGCCATTTCAAGCCGTCCGGCAAGGGCGAGCCGTACACCATCCTGCTGCCGCCGCCGAACGTGACCGGCACGCTGCACATGGGCCATGCCTTCC
>Ga0308163_10001229_pt1 | contig 30168 bp, 26 predicted proteins | sample PhyTR1_FD_201037 | JGI IMG/M metagenome (GOLD analysis project Ga0308163, IMG submission 201037) | Phyllosphere microbial communities from UC Gill Tract Community Farm, Albany, California, United States - DLSLT.R1 | ecosystem: Host-associated > Plants > Phyllosphere > Unclassified | place: USA... | reverse complement strand
CCGACCTGGGCGGCTTCAAGCTCCCGGCGGGTTTCCACATCAGCGTGTATGCGGACGGCGTGCCTGCGGCGCGTGCGCTCGCGGTGTCCGAGAGCGGAATCGTCTACGTCGGGTCGCGCGCGGCCGGCAAGGTCTATGCACTCGTGCCAGGCAAGGACAGGACGACGGCCAGCGTGGTCGTCATCGCCGAGAAACTGGAAGCGCCCATTGGCCTCACACTGGTCAAAGGCGCGCTGTATGTGGCTGAAATCGGCCGCGTGATCCGGTTCGACGACATCGACAAGCGCTATGCCAGCAAGCCCTCATTTACCGTTGTCAAGGCAGATATTCCCAACGACAAGGCGCATGGCGAGAAGGTCATCAAGCTCGGCCCGGACGGCAAGCTGTACCTGCCCGTCGGGGCACCTTGCAACACCTGCGACAAGGAGAATGCGCCGCACGCCAAGATCTGGCGGATGGATCCGGACGGCAGCCATTTCGAGGAGTACGCGCGCGGCATCCGCAACACCGTGGGCTTTGCCTTCCATCCTGACACCAAGGCCTTGTGGTTCACCGATAACGGCCCCGATAACCTGGGTGAAAACGGGCCGTCGTGCGAACTGAATGTGGCACCGAAGGCCGGCCTGCATTTCGGCTTCCCCTACTGCCATGGCGGTGCGGTGCCGGATCCGAAGTTTGCAAATGGCCGTACTTGCGACGAGTTCGTGCCGCCGGTCGCCAAGCTCGGACCACATGTGGCACCGCTGGGCCTGGCCTTCTATACGGGCACCCAGTTTCCACAGGCCTACCGGGGTCATTTATTCGTCGCGGAGCACGGGTCCTGGAACCGTCCGAACCGGATCGGCTACCGCATCGCCCTGATCACGCTCCACGGTGACAAGGTGGTCAGCGACACGCCGTTCCTGGAGGGTTTCCTGCGCGGCGAGGCCGTCGTGGGCCGGCCCGCCGACGTAGCGGTATTGGCAGACGGTTCGATGCTCGTGTCCGACGATTATGGAGGACGTGTATGGCGGGTCGCTTATGATGGGAAGTGAGACCCGACCGTCCGTGCGTTCATGGAGGCCGGTTAAGTTGAGCCTGATTCGTCTCAATCACGTTTGGTTGACTACGGATGCTTTTGTCTCGTGCTAGGGGCGCGAGAATCCGCCATTCGCAGCGCTGCCGCGTATGGGAGGGGCGCAGTCGCAGGCTGACGCTCAGCCACGACCCAGCCGGGTCGTCACCGGCGCCATGCCGGCCGCGCACACGCGCGTTTTCGTCAGCGGTCTGCTGATCGGCGCCGAACTGGCGGCTGCCATGGCCTTGATGGGCGCTGCCCCGGGCCCGGTGACGTCCGTCGCAGCGCCCAAGCTGTACGCGCGTTACGCCAGCGCCGCAGCGCACCTCGGCATCACCCTGCAACCGCTGCAGCCGGACGCCGTCTATTGCGCGGCACTCGGCGTATTCCTCGACCAACTGGACGCACCATGAGCTCGCTCCGTTTCAACCTGGCCCATTTCGACCTGCCCCTTGTCGCCATCCTGCGCGGACTGGCACCGGACCATGCCGCGGACGTCGGCCGCACGCTGTTCGACGCGGGCTTTCGCCTGATCGAAGTGCCGCTGAACCGACCGGGCGCCCTGGACGCCATGCGCATCATCCGGGCGCTGGCGCCGCCGGACGCACTGGTCGGCGGCCGCACGATGCCTGATTGCGAGACGGCGCTTCGCCGCGGTTGATCAGCCGCTTGTCGTCAGCGAGATGGACGCAGCGGCCCGCCTCAAGCACGCTGGGCGCGAACGTCATCGATGTGGCGCCGAAGCGGGTAGCCCTGCGCAACGCAACGCGGGTGGCGCACCGCGTCTTATAGCCGCGCCAATCGTCCCCCATCCACATTCAGGGTTGCTCCGTTCACGAACGCCGCGTCCTCACCAGCAAGGAATGCGATTGCCGCCGCCAGGTCTTCCGGCCTGCCCACGTCCGCCTTGTCGATCACCTCGGCCCCGGACTTCACGTTCGGATTATTCCACAGCATCGGCGTGTCTACGGCACCCGGCAACACGGCATTCACGCGGATACCCTTGGCCTTGCCCTCGATCGACGCCGAGCGCGTTAGCGACAGCAGCGCCGCCTTGGCCGCCGCGTAGGGCGCTACCAGCGGCTCCGTCTCTACAGCGTGCACACTCGACACGTTAACGACCGCGCCGCCGCGGCGCATCTTCAGGAACGCCTGCTTGATGAAATAGAATGCACCAAGCAGGTCGACATCGAGCGTGCTGCGCCAATCGTCCGCGGTCTGCTCCTCGATCGGCTTGAAGCTCATGAGTCCGGCGTTGTTGACGACAATGTCCCAACCGCCGAACTTCTCGATCGTGGCGTGGACAGCCGCCGCGACCATGTCTTCGTGCGCAACGTCGCACAAGGCAGTGGCCACGCGGCCCGCAGCGTCCTTCTCCAAGTCGGCCATGGCGATGTCGAGCTTTTCTTGAGTACGCCCGACCAACATGACGCAGGCGCCGTCCTGCAGCAGCCGACGCGCAACGGCAAGGCCGATACCGCTCGCGGCACCGGTCACGATGGCCGTTCGTTTGTTGAGTTTCATGCGTGCTTTTCCTTATTCGGTGGTTGCGGTTGTCGTGGAAGAGCCCGTGCCGGCTCTCGCAGCATGTCTGCTGGCGTTGCGCGGTGTGGAGTCCGTCCCGGCGCGATAGGCTTGGTTGGGCATCACGATCGGCACGTGCAGGCACATGCTCTGCGTCGGCAGCACGGCACACCAATCGCGGATCAGGTTGCGGTAGGCTTCGCCGACAGGACGGATGTTGCGGTTCAAATCAAAAAGCCCCAGCGGATTGACCGTGCCACGCTCTTCGCGCAGCGCGATGTCCCAGTCCACCTGGTCGGTCAGCGAATACCAGGTGAAGCCGATGATCGGCACGCCGGCGTTTCGCACCTGCAGCACGTTGGCCCATTGCTTGCGTAGCCAGTGCACGGCCTCGTCGCCTTTCGGTCCTTCCATCAGGTTGGTCTCCGTGTGCATGACGGGCAGGCGGTAGCGGTCATAGTACTGGTGGGTGATGACCGCATAGCCGAAGATCTCGCCCGAAGCATGCGTCATGCCGTCCGCGCTGACGTAGTGCTCGTTCGTCGGATAATAATCGTTCCCCAAGATGCAGTGGTGCCTCAGGTTATTGTGGAGGAAGAAGTGGTACTCCTCGCGCGTCATTCCGTTGTCCATCAGGTACTCGTACATCTCGGAATCGACGCGGCGCCCGTAGTTCAAATCCAGCGACAGGAAGCGCCTTGCGTTGTTGATCTCGGCCGGGCCGATCGCTGCCGGATTCTCGGCGTGGTAATACTCGGACGATTCGCTCTGCACGAACAATGCATCCGGCCGTACCGCCAAGATCGCGTGCATGGCCAGGACGTTCGCCTTGACGATGTGCTTGAGCGCCGTAACGAAAGCCCGGTCGGTTGTCATCTGCTCGTTCCACCAACCGTACAGGGCCGAGAACGTCGCGCAGATCTGCATCTCGTTGACGGGCGTGTAGAGCTGGACCCAGGGGTAACGCTGTGCAAAGGCGCGTGCGTACGTGGGAAATTCGAGCGCAAAGTCAGGATTCTGGAAATTACCTATCTAATCCGGCACGCCGAAGTGGCACAGGTCGACGATGGGAATGATGTTCAGCCGGCGCAGCTCGGAAAATGCCTCGTCGGCGAAAGACCAGTCATACTTATCCGGACCGAGCCATGTGCGGTGCAGCGGCACGCCATAGCGCAATGCCCGGACGCCCATCTCCTTGACCAGCTCGAAATCCTTGCGCCAATATGTGTAGTGCCCGCACTTCTCCATCTGGTCGATGCGCACGCGCCCGCCGTTGATAGTGGGGATGCTGTTTTCGATACCTGTTGCGAAAATAAACTCTTTGGACAACTATGACTCCGGAAGATCAATCGCCTGAATAAGAAGCCTCTAGTTCACGCGTTGCGTGCGCTTCGAGGCACTCTTATTACGCCGACGCGGCAACGGCTTGGCTGTCCACCGCAGCAGGCGCCACCAAGTGATAGGCTCTGAGCATGGCCATGAATGGCGGCGCGATGCCGGCGGCTTCTGCTTCTGCTTCGGTCATGGGAAACGGTTTCGGCATGAAGCCTGGTTCAACGGCGCGCAGCGGCCAGTCGGGCGTGTTGATCGCCGTCTTGCCGATCGCGCCAAGGTCTGCGCCTTCGGCCAAAGCAAAGTCGACATCGCTCGCCACTTTGACGCCGCCACAGGCAATGAGTGCAATGTGCGCCGGCACCACTTTGCGGAAGCGGTGAAGGTTCGTCTCCTGGCTATTTGGATATTTCCAGGTAGTCGCCGTCACGTCCGGGGAAGAAATGTGGACGTAATCGACATCCAGTTGCACCAGCCAAGCGATCACTTGCGTCGTCTCGTCGATATCGAAACCTTTTTGCGCAGGTGCATCCTCGGGCAGCAGCCTGACACCGACGATGAATTCCGGCGGAACCGCTTTTTTGATCTCCTGAACAGTCTTGATCAGGAAGCGGGCGCGATTTTCCAGCGAGCCGCCCCACTGGTCGGTACGCAGGTTGGTTTGGGTACTGAGGAATTGTGTAAATAAGTAGCCATTGGCGCCGTGCACCTCGACGCCGGACAGGCCGGCCTGGTGAGCGCGTTGGGCCGCGCTGACAAAGTTAGCGATGATGGCTTCGATCTCCGCCTCTTCCAGTGCACGCGGTGTTTCGAAACCTGGAAAATCGAGGGTCACGGCACTCGGTGCAGTGGGCTGCTCGCCCGTCACGTCGCGCGGCGAGCGCACGCCGCCGTGAAACAGCTGCAGGATCGTCAGTGCATTGTTTTTGTTGCCGATCGCGGCCAATTTCGCGAGCCCGTCGATATGCATGTCCGAAAAACAGCCCATCTGGCCGACCCATGCCTGGCCGTTCTGCTGGACGTGGCTCGCGGCAGAGATGATCATCCCGAACCCACCTTCCGCGCGCAAGGCGAGCCAGTGCAGCTCGGCGTCGCTCAGTGTGCCGTCGTCATGGCTCTGGCTGTTCGTCATGGGCGCGAGCACCGTGCGGTTTTTCTGGGTGTGACCGGTTTGAAGCCGGAAGGAAGATGTCAGGGTGTGCATGGGCGATATCCTTGGTTATTGGTTGAGATGAGCGATCAATGGACTGCAACAACGGCACCATTCGATACCACCTTTTTGGGCAGGAACAGGGCCGCGACAAAGGCTGCCAGTGCGAGAGCGCAACCGATCAGGAAAGCATGTTGCGCCCCATGCGCCATCGCCGCGCCGGGCGCCTCGCCAGCGGCGACATAGCGCGCGCCGGTCGTGCCCATGATGGAGAACATGACGGCAATGCCGGCGGCGCCGGCCAGCTGGAGCAGCGTGTTGAGGATGGCGCTGCCGTGCGGCACCAGATGAGCGTTCAACGCACCGAGCGACGCTGCGAACAATGGCGTCCACATGAGTGCCTGCCCGACGATCAGGACGAGATACGGCACCAGGAGCAGCCAGACCGGCGTACCGGGTGCAAGCGTCGACAGATACCAGTGCCCGGCGGCATCGAACAGCGCGCCGGCCACCACCAATTGGCGTGGGCCGATGCGGTCGTACACCCGCCCGACGATGGCCGACACGATGGCAATCGTGAAGCCGCCCGGCGCCGTGAACAGGCCAGCCTGCACCGCCGTCAAGCCGTAGGACGTCTGCAGCACGACCGGCATCAGCGTCATGGTGCCGTAGCCGGCGGTCACGAAACAGGTCATCGTCAATGCCGCGGCGCTGAATGTCTTGCTCGAAAACGCGCGCATGTCGAGCTGCGCGCGGTCCGACTTCTGCAGCTGCAATTGCCGTGCGATGAATGCAGCGACCACGATCACGCCGGTACCGAGTGCCATCCATGGCGACACGAGCAATTGGTCCGCGCCTTCCCCGAAGGACGCCAAGCCGTACACCAGGCTGGCGAAGCCGACCGCGGAGAGTCCCACGGAGAGGGTGTCGAGTGCGACCCTGCGCGGGGTGCTCGGTACGCGGATCATCAAATTGCCGATGACCAGCGACGCGACGGCGAACGGCAGGATCGCAATGAAGATCCAGTGCCAACCCATGTGCGACAGGATCAGGCCCGAAATCAGCGGGCCGACGGATGGCGCCAGCGAGGTGGCGACCGTGACCAGCGCCATCACACTACCGCGGCGCGACGCCGCCACCAGCGAGCTTACTGCCGTATAGGCGAGCGGGGTCACAATCGCCGTGCCGACGGCCTGGACGATGCGGCCGACCAGCAGCATGGAGAAACCCGGCGCAAAAATGGCAATGATCGTCCCCACGACGAACAGCCCCATAGCCAGCGTAAAGACCGTGCGCATCTGGAACCGCTCGGTCAGGAAGCCAGTCGTCGGAATCACGACTGCCATGGTCAGCATGTAGCCAGTGGTGAGCCATTGGGCGATCGACGCCGTGATGCCAAGATCGGCCATCACGCGCGGCAAGGCGACCGCCATCAGCATTTCATTGAGGATCACGGTGAACGTGGAAACGACCAGCACCGCAATGGTGACGGTTGCCTCGCGGGTCAATTTGTCCCGCCTCCCTGTTTCAACGGATTCGGTAACGGGTGTCGGTGCGGTATCGATGGCAGTGTCAGGCATGGCAAGCATTCGGATGGTTGATGATCGGGTGGGAAGCTGGGCCGCCATCCGGGTGGCGGCGAAGGGGTCGACCGACGTGCGTTGCCCGGATCGCGTCTGTACTGACAGCGACAGTGAATGCAAAGAATCGGCGCTCATCCGCTCGACCCGGAGGTGGATCAGCGGTCAGTCGACGGCCGGATGCCCCAGGCCTTCAAGCATGATGCGCAGATTGTCGAAATCAGCCTCGGTCAGCTGGCAGAGCGACTTGATCTTTTCGGGAACACCACGAATGCCCGCTTCCAGCATCCGGCCGGCCGGGGTCAGGTCGACCACCACGCGACGTTCGTCGTCGGGGTCGCGCGTCCTGGTAACGAAACCGGATGCCTCTAGGCGCTTGACCAGTGGCGTGATGGTGCCCGTGTCCATGCCCAGCCGGTTACCCAGCACACCCACGGACACCGGCGCGCCGTCGAGCAACTCGAGCATGACCAGGTATTGCGGAAAAGTGAGGCCGAGGGGCTCGAGCACCGGTTTGTGCAGGCGCACCATGCGATTGGCGGCGCCATATAGCGCAAAGGAAAGCTGAGTGCCAAGACGGTCTTGTTTCGTAGTCATATTTTCTATTCTACTAGAATCTAGCGCGCTAGGTAATTTGCCGTAAAACGCCGAAGCTGCGCGTGCTTACCTTGACAGGCTTTAGTATAGCATTTAACTTGCACGCTAGATTCTAGCGTAATAGGGAGTTTCCGCGGTTTCCGGGCGACCTGACCCTGCGGCATCCGCTTTGCAATTTCACAGGAAAATCATCATGAAAATAGGCATTCTCGGCACCGGCCATATCGGTACAACATTGGTCACAAAACTCAGCCAGGCAGGGCACGACGTCAAGGTTGCCAATTCGCGCGGCCCGGAAACCATCGAAACCGGCATCCTGCGCCATGGCGCCCGTGCGGTCACGTCCGCCGAGGCAGTCAAGGACGTCGACGTGGTGATCATGTCCACGCCGCTCGGCGCCATTCCCGGTATCGCGCCGATGATCAAGGCCCTGCCGGAGGATGTGGTGGTGATCGACACCTCCAATTATTATCCAGGGCGCGACGGCAAAATCGACGCCATCGAAGCCGGCACGGCGGAGAGCCTCTGGGTTGCGGGCCAACTGGGCCGGCCGATCGCCAAGGCATGGAACGCGATTACGTCGGCCTCGTTTGCGGAGAAGGGTGCGCCCGCAGGCGCACCCGGGCGCATCGCCATCCCCGTCGCCGCCGATGGCGATCGTGCGCGCGAAGTCGCGCTGGCACTTGTCGAAGACACCGGGCTCGATGCCGTTTATTCGGGGACATTGGCCGAGTCGTGGCGCCAGCAGCCGGGAGCACCCTGCTACTGTACCGACCTGAGCGCCGAGGAAATACCGTCCGCGCTCGCCTCGACCGAGCGCGAACGTTTGCCCAGGCGCCGCGAGCTGGCGATCGCCGCGATCATGGAGCGGGTGGGAGACAACACCACCAACCCCGATTCCGAGTACGCCGTGCGCCTGACCCGCGCGCTGTTCATGTAAGCCCGGCCATGGACAGGAACAATACGCCCGTTAGCACCTGCAGGAATACCTGACATGACGCGCCAAATGCTCATTGGAATGCATCTGGGGAATGGCTATGGGGCGCTGGCCGGCGCCTGGCGGATGCCCGGCGTCGACCCCACCAGCTATACGAGCTTCGATGTCAAGGTCCGGCAGGCGCAGACGGCGGAACGCGGCAAACTGCAGTTCCTGTTCCTGCCCGATGGCCCCAGCGCCGTCGCCGCCGACATCGAATATGAGGCCCCCGGCTTCAACCTCGACGTGATGATGACGCTTGCCGCAGTCGCCCGCGGCACCGACAGGATCGGGATGGTGGCGACCGGTTCCACGACCTTCAACGAACCGTTCAATCTCGCGCGCCAGTTCAAGGCGCTCGACGTGATGAGCCACGGCCGCGCCGGCTGGAACGCCATCACCTCGGCGGGCAACGACGTCGCCGCCAATTACGGCGTGCGCATTCCGTCCAGCGCAGACCGGTACGCGCGCGCGCACGAAGTTGTCCAGCTGGTCCAGGCACTGTGGGGGAGCTGGGGCAAGGATGCTTGGGTACATGACCAGGCCAGCGGGCAATTCGCCAGGATGGCCGATGTGGCGCCCATCAATCTGGGCGGCAGGTTCGTTGCGTCGCGCGGGCCCTTGTACATTCCGCCGTCGGAGCAGGGGCAGCCGGTCATCTTTCATGCGGGAGGTGCCAGCGCCAATGCGCTGGCCCTGGCGGGCCGGTATGCGAGCGCCGTCATCGGCGCGGCCTTCAGCATCGAGGATGCGCGGGCGCAGCGCATCGCTTTCCGTAACGCAGCGGAACGTGCCGGACGTGACCCGGACGACATCAAGTTCATACCGGGCCTCATGACAACCATCGCCAGCGACAAGCGCGCCGCGCTCGATCGCCGCATCCTTCTTACCGAACGCGCCTTTCCGCAGCGTGCCGTCTACCTGCAGCAGATGCTGGGTATCCGGATCGACGCGGCACGGCTCGACGTGACGCTGTCGCGGGAACAGCTCGACGCAGCGCGGCCTTCGTCGAGCGACCCGCGGTCCAGCCATGCCTTGCAGATTGCCCGCGAGGGCTGGAGCCTGCGCGACATCCTCGCCCATGGCGTCATCGATTATCAGCCCGTCGTCGCCGGGCCGCCCATCGAGGTGGCCGACCACATGCAGCGCTGGTTCGAGGCCGAAGCCGCCGATGGCTTCTGGGTCGCCCCGGACGTCTATCACGATGGCCTCGACGATTTTGTCGATCAGGTGGTGCCGATCCTGCAGCAGCGCGGCCTGTTCCACCGCGATTATGTCGGCACCACCCTGCGCGAGCACCTCGGCGTGTCCACGCAATACGGGCTCGATCCTCGCATCACGCCATGAGGCGCGGAGCATCTTCACGCACAACTGATCAGCAATGATGGCAGCCGATACGACGAAACGCCATCCGCAATCGACTCGGCACTGCCTGATGCAACAGTTTTTTTATTTTTAATCTATTGGAGAATATTCGTGACAACTAATACCGGCCCTCTCATTTTCCTCATGGGCGTCACCGGCCAGACCGGCCGTCACATCCTGGAAGATTTCGACAAGAACCCTGGCGGCGCGCGCATTCGTATCGGCGTGCGCAAGCAGGAGGATCTCGAGCGCTTGCGCAAGGAAGGGCGCGACGCGGTACTGTTCGACCTCGACGATCCACTCACCCTGGGGCCTGCGCTGTGTGGGGTAGATCGACTCAATATCCTGACCGGCTACACGATCGCCATGACGCACCAGACCAAGTGGCTTGTCGATGCTGCAAAGAAAGCAGGGGTGAAGCACATCGTCAATCAGGGCGTATTTGCCAACGAGGACTGTACCGATTCGAAATTCTCCTGGTTCGCACTGGTCGAGTGCTATATCGAGGCAAGTGGCATTGCCTGGACACACTTGCACCCTAATATGTTCATGGATGGAATGCTGAATGTGTCGCCGCCGAAGGGCGGATCGTTCCCGGTGTTCTGGGGCGAGGAGCGTGTCGGCTACGTCTCCATTGCCGATATTGCTGCAGTGACTGCCAAAGTGTTGCGCGATGGACCCGAGCATCACGCGTCGAAGAACTATTACCTCAGTACGGAAGCGATGAGTGGACCGGAACTGGCTGTCATGCTGAGCGACGTTCTGGGCCGCACCGTTACCTGCGATGTGCGCCATCCAGCCGACATGGAAGCGAAAATCAAGGCGGGCGGGTTGCAAGTCGAGGACTGGTACGCCAGAAGCTCGGTCGAATTCTGCACGCAATTGGCCGACGGGCGGCTCGGTTATTTCGGTACCGTTCGCGACGACATGCCATACCTGCTAGGCCGGCCTGGCACCAGCTTCCGTGAATGGGCGAGCACGCACAAAGCCGCACTGCTCGACTTGGTGGCCCAGCCAGCCGATTAAAAGGCTGCAAGATGCGAGTCCGGTCCGATTAACAGATGCGCGGTATCTGAACGCCCTGCGCGGTGGGCCCGACGCTCTGGCATGCCTCGCTGCACAGGTCACCCCGACAACCCTGTTTTACGTTTAACAAGAGGTAATCATGCCAACGGTGTCCAGGTTCAAACGTGCTGCCGCCTGCATGCCGAGGGATGCGTGTTTTTATCGATCAGCCCGATCCCGACAGCGCGATGCGCGCCGTGCTCGCACAGGCGCGATGAACGGTTCCTTTCTCATCGTTTCTGAACCGCCCCGCTGTCGTGGAGGACGGTTGGCATGAGTCTTGTCGGCAGCACATCGTTCGCGATGCCATGGACCTGGCACTCAGCAGCGGAATCGTGGTCGCGGCAGGTAAGGTCGAGGTATGGAAGTGGTTGCCGGGTCAAAGATCGACGACTTTACCATCGCGTTGTGGATGGTACTGGGTCAGGGGTGCGAATAACATGCTGGACGATTCGGAGGCTTGGCTCAGCCCTTGATAATCGAGCGGGGGTAGGGTTTTCTTTTGGAAACTCTGCTTTTGTGATATTGAAAAGGGCTCGCCTCGGCGAGCTTTTTTTGAGATTGAGCGATTCGACGAGGGTAGCCTCAAGGCTGTTCAAGATTGGTAGTCGACCGGATCTAAGCTGGCCAGTCGCTATCGAAGCTCGCGTTCCAGGTCAGCTTGCCTATGTAAAACTCTGCCAAGGCGGTAACGGGCTATACAGCGGCCTGCAGTTGCGAGGATGGGATCCACTCCAGGCGCATCCGAAGCATTCGCAGATCAGGGCTCTGCACCGTTCATCGTCATTGAGCTTGAGATCCCTACCGTACTTTGCAACCCTATGAGGATAGGGAGGTCCAGTCCGTCTACGTGCCGTTCGCCTGAACAAGGGCATGCTTGTTCACACCACAGCGTTGGGACGGCTACCGGCCCGCGATTTCCATGACGCACGCAGCTCGCCACAAAACAAATTGACCAGTCAGAAAAAAATCGTTAGCATCATCAAAAATGACAACGATGGACAAATTGCTTCGGTAGCCCTATTCGGAAGCGGTTGGACCAGAAATGAGCCCCAGTGGCCAAGGAGACAAGGTGTCAACGATTCACGACGTTGCCGAGAAGGCAGGCGTATCGATCAAGACGGTATCGCGCGTGCTCAACGACGCGAGTAGCGTGTCGGAAAAAACGCGCCTGCGCATCGAGCAGGCGATGCAGATCCTCGATTTCGCCCCGTCGGCTGCAGCCCAGATGTTGCGCGGGCGCCCGACCGACCTGGTTGCCGTCATCGCCGAAAGACTGACCACGACTCCCGACTCGTCCGAGATCATCAAGGGTATCCAGTCGGTGTGCGAAGCTCAGGGCAAGATGCTGATCATCGGCGAGACCGGCGGCCTGGCAAGCGTGGCCAACCGCCTGGTCGCAGACATGCGCACCCGGCGCGTCGAAGCCATCATCTTCGCCACGCCGTTCCACCGCGAGGTGACCCTGAACGAAGTGCTGGGCCAGACCCCGGCGGTGCTGGCGAACTGCTTCGAAGCGTCCCCGCGCTTTGCCCAGGTGGTGCCGGACGACGAAGGCGGCGGTTATGCAGCGGCCCAGGTCGTGCTCCAGGCCGGGCACCGCAGGATCGCCTTCCTCCAGCTGATCGAAGACATGGTCGCCACCAGGCTCCGCATGAAGGGCTTCCGCCGTGCCATGCAGGAGCACGGCGTGCAGCCCGACGAAGCCTGGCTCCTGCACGGCGCCATGCCGGCCGCCACCGATGACGAATTCAATCAGCTGAAGAGCACCATCGAGCGGCTGTTCGCAAACGCCGACCGCCCGACAGCTATCCTGTGCGGCAACGACAAGATGGCGATGCGGGTGATCTTCATCCTGCAGCGCCGCGGCCTGCGTGTGCCCGAGGATGTGTCCGTGGTCGGCTTCGACGACTTCCGCCTGATCTCGGAAGCACTCGATCCCGGCTTGACCACCGTCGCGCTGCCGTATCGCGAGATCGGGGAAATCGCGGCGCGCCAGGCTTTCGGCGAGCGGCAGGAGGCTGGCATCCTGCGCGTCCCGTGCCGCGCCGTCATGCGCGGTACCGTGATGCCACCGCCGGCGGGCGAGGGGAGCAGGCGATGAGACGTCAAACGCTTGCAGCGCTGACCTTGCTGGCCGCGTTTTCCGGCCCCGGTATGGCTGCGCCCACCGAGATCAAGGTATGGCGCCACGATACCGGCGATGCCGAAATGGTCGCGAGCCGCAACATGGTCGACCGTTTCAATCGCAGCCAGGACAAATGGCGGGTCGTCGTCGAGTCGATCCCGCAGGGCTCGTACACGGAATCGATCACTGCGGCTTCGCTGGTGGGCCAGCTGCCGTGTCTGATGACGATCGACCAGCCGGCGGTGCCGAATTTCGCCTGGGCCGGGAACATCCGCCCGCTCGACGATTTGCTTCCCGAAGCGGTGGTACGGCCGCTGTTGCCGGGCGGGCGCGGCACCTATCGCAGCCGGCTCTACAGTGTCGGCCAATTCGATGTCGTGCTGGCCCTGTTCGCGCGCCGCTCGGCGCTGGCGGCCGAAGGCGTCCGCGAGGCGACGGTCGAGCAACCGTATTCGGCGCGAGAGCTGCACGACATCCTGCTCAAGGTGAAGCACACCGGCCACTACCGCTATCCGCTCGACCTGAACGGCAAGGCCAAGGGCGAATGGGTCAGCTATGCGTTTTCTCCCTGGCTGCAGAGCGCCGGCGCCGACCTGGTCGACCGCAACGATTATCTGCGCGTCGACGGTGTACTGAATGGCGGTCCGGCACTGAGCGTGGCGCGCTACTATGCCCGCCTGTTCAAGGACAAACTCGCGGAGCGCAATCCGGCCGACGAAAAGGGATTCGAGCAGGGGCGTTCGCTGATCCAGTACACCGGATCGTGGAAGGCCCGCGAGTATGCCGAGCGTATCAAGGACGACCTCGTGGTGATGCCGCCGCCGGACTTCGGGCATGGCCCGAGGGTCGGCGCCGCGTCCTGGCAGTGGGCGGTGTCTCGCAGCTGTCCCCATCCGGCCGGTGCAGCGGCCTTCCTTGCCCACGTGCTGTCGGCGCCGGAAATGGCGGAAATGTCGCGCATGACGGGCCTGGTGCCGGTCAGCGCCGCTGCCGCTGCCATGACCGAGCATTACCGGCCCGGCGGCGACTGGCGCGTCTACTTCGACTTCGCCGCCCGCTACGCGCAGCCGCGCCCGGCGACGCCCGCCTATCCGGCGATTTCGGCCGCATTCGAAAAGGCCATGGCCGACCTGCGCGGCGGCAAGGAGCCGGCAGAGGCGATGGACGAGGCGGTCGAGGCGATCGAGTACGACCTCGCGCGCAACAACGGCTATGGATTCACCCAACCGAAAGCGGTGGCAAGCAAATGAAAACCCTACTTGGACGGGACCATCCGTTGGCGGTCAGCGGCTTCGCCGGTCCGGCGCTCATCTTGTTCGCTGCCTTCATCCTGGCGCCGCTGCTGCTGGCCGCCGCCGCTACCTTCACCAACCACCGGCTCGTATCGCCGGAGCCGACCCGCTACGTCGGCCTGGACAATTACAAGCGGCTGCTGGCGCTGCAGGTCGTGACGGTCGAACCCTTGCGCGATGGCGCCGGCGCGGTGCTGCGCGACGAGGACGGCATGCGCTTCCCGACATGGCGCCAGACGCGCAGCGCGCGGCCGGCACTGGCGGGCTACCGGCCGGCATGGCAGTTCGGCCTGGGCGAGCGCAGGATCGTGCTGGCGGCAACCGACCCGCTGTTCTACCGCTCGCTGATCAATACCTTCCTGTTCGCACTGCTGGTGCTGCCGCTGCAGTGCGGCGTGGCGCTCGGGCTAGCCCTGCTGGTCAACCAGCGCATCGCCGGACGCATCTTCTTCCGCACCGTCTACTTCGCGCCGGTAGTGACGTCGATGGTGGTGGCCTCGATCGTCTGGTCCTTCATGCTCAACACCGACCGCGGCATGATCAACGAGCTGCTGCGTGCGCTTACCGGCGACGTCAACGTGGGGCCGGACTGGCTGGGCGAGAGCCGCTATGCCTTGCCGGCGATCGCCATCATGTCGGCCTGGCAGGGAGCGGGCTTCCAGATGCTGGTGTTCCTGGCCGGGCTGCAGTCGATTTCGCCCGAGCTGTACGAGGCGGCGACGCTGATGGGCGCGAACGCATGGCAGCGCTTCGTGCACGTGACGCTTCCGGGCCTGCGCAACACACTCGTGTTCGTCATGGTGTCGACCATGCTGATGGCCTTCGGCCTGTTCACCCAGGTCGACGTCATGACCGCAGGTGGACCGCTGGACTCGACCACCACCGTGGTGTACCACGCGGTGCGCAGCGGCTTCAAGCAGCAGGACATCGGCTACGGCTCGACCATCACGCTGGTGTTCTTCGGCATCGTGCTGCTGGCTTCCGCGCTGCAGCGCTTCCTGGCTTCGAAAGGTGCAGGGAAATGAATGCATTCCTTCGCAAGGCGCTGCTGCGTGCGCCGCTATTCATCCTCATGTGCGTGCTCGGCCTGGTGTTCGCGGCGCCGCTGCTGTTCATGTTCGCCTCGTCGTTCAAGCGAGACGACGCCATCTTCTCGGATCTCAGCAGCTGGTCGGCCTATGTGCCGGACGCGGGCTGGTCGATGGCGAACTATAGCGCCATCTTCGAGCGCAGCAACCTGCCGCTGTTCCTGTTCAACTCGACGCTCATCGCGCTGGCGGTGGTGGTGGGGGGGATCCTGGTCAACAGCATGCTGGCGTTTTCGCTGAGCCGCATGCGCTGGCGCGGCCGCGGCGCCGTGCTGTCGGTGGTGGTGGGGATGATGATCATCCCGTTCGAGGTCATCGCCATCCCGCTGCTGTCGCTGGTGGCACGCCTGCCGTGGCCGGGCATCGAGCAGGGCGCGCTCAGCTTGCACATCGGCTGGTTCAACAGCCTGCACGTGCAGATCATTCCTTTCCTGGCCAACGCCTTCTGTGTCTTCCTGTTCTACCAGTTTTTCCGCGATATCCCGCCCGAGCTGGACGAAGCGGCAAAGATGGATGGTGCGGGGCCATGGGCACTGTTCTTCCGCATCATCCTGCCCAACAGCCGGCCGGTGATCGCCACCGCCGCCATCGTGCTGTTCATCGCCGCCTGGAACCAGTACCTGTGGCCGATCATGGTGGTGCAGGGCGAGGCGGCGCGTCCAGTGCAGCCGGGCATCCAGCAGTTCTTCGGCCGTTCCAATTCCTGGGGCCAGATCATGGCATATGCCTCCGTGGTCACCCTTCCCGTGCTTGCGGTGTTCCTCGCTTTCCAAAGGCAGTTCGTCGCCTCGGTAGCGGGGTCCGGCATCAAAGGCTAACTCTTGCGCTATCAACCATGACACTCAAAATCGACGACAAATACATCTGGGACTTCTGGCATTTCGCGGAAGGGGAGGAGCAGCACCTGTTCATGCTGCAAGCCGACCGCGCCATCGGCAACCCCGACCTGCGCCACTGGAACGTGTCGGTGGGCCACGCCGTCTCGCGCGACCTCCGCACCTGGGATTACCGCGGCACCGTGTTCCAGCCGGCGCAGTCGCCCGCATGGGATGATTTCACCACCTGGACCGGCTCCGTGATCCGCGCCGAGGGCAGTTACCACCTGTTCTATACGGGCACCAACCGTGCAGAGAAGGGCATGCGCCAGCGTATCGGCCATGCCACGTCGAGCAGCATTGACGGCCCCTGGACCCGTGTTGGCGATGGCCTGGCGCTCGACCTCGACCAGCGCTTCTATGAGGAATACGAGGAAGGCCGCTGGCACGACCGCGCCCTGCGCGATCCGTGGGTGCTGCCGGAAAAGATCGACGGCATGTACCACATGTTTTTCACTGCCCGCCGCAAGGATGGTGCCAAGTACGAGCGTGGCGTCATCGGGCATGCCGTGTCGCCCGACCTGGTGCACTGGGAAGCGACCGCGCCGGTCTATGAAGGCGGCCATTACGGCCAGCTCGAGGTGCCCCAGGTGTTCGAACGCGACGGGCGCTGGTTCTGCACGTTCTGCAATGTCCGCGAGCACTGGTCGGAAGCGCAGCGCGCCGCGCACGGCGGGGGCGTCTCGGGTACGCATTACCTGGTGTCGGACAACCCACTCGGTCCGTGGCAGCCGGCGGAAGGGTTCCTGGACGGCGACGTGCCATGCCGCCGTTATGCCGGCAAGATCCTGCGTGACCCGATGACCGGCAAGGACTGCCTGATGGCTTTCCTCGACACCGGCGCAGACGGGCAATTCGTCGGCCAGATCAGCGATCCGATCCCCCTCATTCTGGAGAACGGACGCTACCGGCTGGACGATTCTTCGGGTACTTAATGACAACGTTGGACAACGCCTAGCCGCCAACGCGAGCGGAACGGCGATAACGGACAAGGAGACACAGTGGGCAGCATTAAAAAACACAAGCGCCGCAGTGGGGCGTGCTTGCCAGGGCTGCTGGCGCTGGCCGCCGCGTTGGCGCCGGCGTGTGCTGGCGCAGTCCCGGCACGTGGCGACATTGCGGCCTGGACCTTTGACGAAGGGCGTGGCCGGCAGGCGCTGGAGACGGTAAGCGGCCGCCGTGACCCGGTCGACTTTGTCTTCAACCGGGCGCGCTACAAGCCGGACTCGGATCCGCTGTGGCGCACGGCGCCGGCCTGCATCAAGGGCGGCTGCCTGCTGTTCGACGGCTACTCGACCGATATCGTGGCCCCCGGCCTGGGCGGGGCGCAGCTTGGCTCCGGCTGGACCATCAGCACCTGGGTCGCGCCGCATGCCTTCGAATGGGGAGACGGCGGCCAGTACTCCGGCTTCGTGAGCCAGTACGACGAAGCCGCCAGGGCCGGCTTCTCGTTCGGCATGTACCGCTTCGGCACCTGGGGCGTCAAGCTGGGTTTCGGCACGTCGGAATTCGACCTGCGCGTCACCGACCGCAAGCTGCCCAAGGACGCGTGGTCGCATGTGGCGGCAAGCTACGAGCCACGCAGCCGGACGGTACGGTTGTTCCTCGATGGCGAGGAAGTGGCACGCGGCAGCGGCCCGGCCGGCGCCGCCTTCGTACCGGCGCAAGGTCCGCTGACGATCGGCCGCCATTCGCAGCCGCGCAAGGTGGCCGAGGTGTTCAAGCTGAACACCTTCCTGGGATTGATGGACGAAATCCGCATCACTGAAGGCGCCGAGGATGCTGCGGCTGTCTCCCGCCGCATGCGTGCCGACCTGGCAGCCCGCGGCGGCAGCGTGCCGCGGCTGGCCATGGCCGACGTCACGATCGACTCGTCGGTGTTCGACGGCGACCGCTACCGGCCCCAGTACCATGCGATGCCGAACTCGGGCTGGATGAACGAACCGCATGCGCCGCTTTTTTACAAGGGCCAGTACCACCTGTTCTTCCAGAAGAACCCCTTCGGCCCGTTCTGGCACCAGATCCATTGGGGCCACTGGGTCAGTCCGGACATGGTGCGCTGGCGCGAACTGCCGATCGCGCTGGCGCCCGAAGACGATACGCTGGCACCGGACGGCATCTGGTCCGGCAGCGCCGCCTACCGGAAGGACGGCGCGCCAGTGCTGTTCTTCACGGCCGGGAACGACGCCGCGCCCGTGCACGAGCGTACCGGGCTCGCACTGCCGAAGAACGTGCGCGATCCCGACCTGGTGGCATGGGAAAAGCACCCGCAACCGGTCACCGTCCAGCAACCTGGCGCCGGCAGGACCGGCGACTTCCGCGATCCCTTCGTGTTCCGCGATCCGGACGGCGAGCGCTGGTTCCAGCTGGTCGCATCGCGGGTGCCCGGCCGTAGTGGGGCGGCGCTGGTGTACGAGTCGACCGACCTCATCAACTGGCGTTACCGCGGCCCCCTGTTCACGATCGACCCCGACAAGTACCCTGCGTTCGACCGTACCTTCGAACTGCCGGTGCTGCTGCCGATCGGGAAGGGCAGGGACGGCCGCATGCGCCATGTGTTCCTGACCGACGTCAAGGCCCAGGCCTACTACTGGACCGGGGTATTCGACAGCGCCGGCGCGCGCTTCGTGCCGGACAGCGAGGCGCCGCGCGTGTTCGACCTGGGCGAGGGCCACTTCTCCGGTCCCAGCGGCTTCGTCGATCCGAAGACCGGGCGCACCATCGTGTTCTCGATCGCGCAGGGCGAGCGCACCGCGCAGGGCGAATGGGACAGCGGCTGGGCCCACAATGCCGGCCTGCCGATCGAACTGAAAATCGGTTCCGACGGCGACCTGCGGCTGGCGCCCATCGACGAACTCAAATCCGTGCGCCAGGAACTGCTGCTGGACCTGCGCGACACCACGCCGCAAGCGGCGGCGGCGAAACTGGCCTGCATCACGGGCGACCTGCTGGAAGTGGAACTCGAACTGGCACCAAAGCCCGGCGTGCAGGGGCGGCGCGGACTGGTCGTACGCAGGACGCCCGACAACGCCGAGCATACCGACCTGGTGGTCGATCCGGCACGCGGGCGCTTCGAGATCGACCGCGAGCACACCACACTCGACCCTGAAATGCGTTCACGCGGCATACAGGGCGGCGCCTTCGACGCCGGCGGCGAGTCCCTGCGCCTGCGCGTCTTCCTGGACCGCTCGATGGTCGAGGCTTATTTGAACGAACGCAAGAGCATCACCAGCCGGGTGTTCCCGTCGCGGCTGGACGCCACCGGCCTGGCACTGATCGCGGTGCCGGATGACCGCGTGCTCCGGCTCAGGGTGTGGCGCATGGGCGCTTCGAACGGCAAGCCGGTGGTGCCGGCGCAACCGGCCGGCGCACGCGCCGCGTCGACACGAGGATAGAAACAAGGACTTTGACATGGCATCCATTACCTTGGCCGGGGTCGGCAAGACCTACCCGGGCAAAAACAGTACCCATATCCAGAAAGACCTCTCGTTTTCGATCGGCGACGGCGAATTCGTCGTGCTGGTCGGGCCTTCGGGCTGCGGCAAGTCGACCGTGCTGCGCATGATCGCCGGACTGGAAGAGATCAGCGAAGGCGAGATCCGTATCGACGGCGAACGCGTCAACGAGACGCCGCCGGCGAAACGCGGGCTGTCGATGGTGTTCCAGAGCTATGCGCTGTATGCGCACATGAGCGTGTTCGAGAACATCGCGTTCGGGCTGCGCCTGGCGCGCGTGCCGAAATCGCAGATCCGCGAGTCGGTCCATGCGGTCGCGAAGATGCTCCAGCTCGAGCACCTGCTGGAACGCAAGCCGCCGCAGCTGTCCGGCGGCCAGCGCCAGCGCGTGGCGATCGGCCGCGCCATCGTGCGCAAGCCGCGCGCCTTTTTGTTCGATGAGCCGCTGTCGAACCTGGACGCCGCGCTGCGCGCCGACATGCGGGTGGAGATCGCGCGCCTGCACAAGCAGCTGGGCGCGACCATGATCTACGTGACGCACGACCAGGTCGAGGCGATGACGCTGGCCGACCGCATCGTGGTGCTGGGACCGTCGGGCGTGCAGCAGATCGGCGCACCGATGGCATTGTACGAGCGGCCCGCCAACGTGTTCGTGGCCGGCTTCATCGGCATGCCGAAGATGAACCTCGCCGAAGGCAGCGTCGATGCGCGCGGCCGCCTGGCTCTGGGGCCGGTCGCGCTGGACTGGCACCACCCGGCCGCCGCCGGCAAGGCGGTGACCGTCGGGATCCGTCCCGAGCACCTGGTGCCGCGCCACGACGGGCCGATCCGCGGCAGCGTGGTGCTGGTCGAGCGGCTCCGCGCCCCACGTCCACCTGGAAGTGGCGGGCTTGGCCAAGCCGCTGGTGGTTTCCACCAAGGCCGAGCCTCCCGCATCCGGAACGCCGTGGGCGCTTGCGCCAAGCGAGGGCGCACTGCATGTATTCGGGCCGGATGGAGCGCGCATCGACCCGCAACCATCGGCGCAGGCCGGCATTCAACGCAACGGTTTATCGGAGGTCGCATGATCGTGGTCTGTGGCGAAGCTTTGTTCGACGTATTTGCAACGCAGGAGGCGGCCGCCGGCATCGACCTGGCGGCGCGCCAGGGTGGTTCGCCCTTCAACCTGGCCACCGGCGTGGCACGCCTTGGCGGCAAGGCATCCTTCTTCGGCGGTCTTGCGCACGACATGTTCGGTCGCAAGCTGCATGCGGCACTGGCGGCCGAGGGTGTGGACTTGTCGGCGGCGCCGAGGCCGGAGGCGCCGACCGCACTCATGATGGTCAGCCTCGACGAGAAGGGTGTGCCGCACTATGCCTTCTATGGCAGCGCGACCGCCGAACGCATGGTCGGCCTGGAAGACCTGCAGCGGGTGCCGATGGAGGCCGAGGCGATCCATGTCGGCTCCTACTGCATGGTGGTCGAGCCGGTCGCATCGACGCTGCGCGCGCTGGTTGAACGCCAGCGTGGACACAGCCTGATTGCGTATGACCCCAATGTGCGCCTGACCATCGAGCCGCACGTCGACGTGTGGCGCGACGCGCTGCAGTGGATGCTGGCGCGCAGCGACGTGCTGAAGATCAGCGAAGAAGACATCCACGCCATCTGTCCGGCGCTGCAGGTCGACGCTTTCGTGCGGCAGGCACTGGATGCCGGCGTGGCGCTTGTGGTGGTGACGCGGGGCGAGCACGGCGTCGTCGCAGCCACGCCCGGTTTGCCGTCGCTGGTGCTGCCTGCCGTCCCGGTGACGGTGGCGGACACGGTAGGGGCGGGCGACACCTTCCAGGCGGGCCTGTTGTCCTGGCTGCAGCGCCATGGATACCTGAGGCGCAGCGCGATCGAGGGGCTCACGCGCGAGGCGCTGGCCGAGGCGCTGCAATTCGCGGCACGGGCGGCAGCCATCACGTGCTCGCGGCAGGGAGCGGACCTGCCTTACCTGAATGAAGTGGTGAATGAAGCAATAGCGGCGTCGCCACGCATGAAATGACAACGATAGTCATTTGCAGTGCTTGACCGAAGTGGACAATACTTAATAGAGGAGACTTATCCCATGCCTTACGCAATTTCCCGTTACATCGGATGCTCGGCCGCCCTCGTCATCGGTTTGATGCCGGCCCTCGCCTTCGCACAACAGCAAGGCGCGGCCGCCCCGGACCAGAAAGCGGAGGATGCCGGCAACGTCGTCATCGTTACCGGCGTGACCCAGGCCACCACCAAGAAGAACGCCACCTTCTCGATCAATACCCTGAGCGCGGAAGACATCCAGCGCCTGGCGCCGATGAGTACCGCCGACCTGCTGGGCAACCTGCCGGGTATCTATGCCGAAGGCAGTACCGCGGGCGAGGCGGGCAACAACATCACGGTGCGTGGCCTGCCGGTGGCGGGCGGCTTCCGCTACTCGCCGCAGCTGATCGACGGCCTGCCGGCGTTCGAGGAGCCGGATACGCCGTTCATGAACAACGACGTGCTGGTGCGCGACGACCTGATGACCGACACCGTGGAAGCGGTGAAGGGCGGGCCGGGCGGCATCCTGTATTCGAACGGACTGGGCGCCATCGTCAACCACGTCACGCGCACCGGCGGCAAGTCGCTCGAAGCCGGGTACAAGATCGAATACGCGGACTACGGATTCTGGCGCCATGACGCCTTCGTGGCCGGGCCGATCAACAAGAACCTCACCGGCGCCATTGGTGGCTTCTACCGTCGCAGCGACGGCATCCGCGATACCGGTTATACGGCGGACGGCGGCGGCCAGATCCGGGGCAACCTGGTGTTCACGAGCGACGACAAGCGCACCACGGCACGCATCGATGGCCTCTATCTCAACGACCGGACCGCGTTCTACCAGAACCTCCCGATTTCGGTGCCACGCTTCACCCAGGCCGGCACCCCGTCCAACCCGACGGTGCTGAGCCAGGGCGGCATCGAGCCGCTCGGGATCGATTTCGCGCACGGTTCGGTGGCCTCGCCCTACAACCGCCGCTTCACCATGCTCGGCGAGTACGGCAGCCGCGAGATCGACCAGGCCGACGGCCTGCATCCGGATTTCCGCATGCTGACGATGAAGGTCAGCCACGATCTCGAATCGGGACTGCGCCTGTCGGCCAACCTGCGCCACACCGGCGGCACGAACGGCTTCAATTCCGTCTTTACCGGGAACGACACGGCCACCGCGGCCAATTTCCTGAATGCGCGCTACCAGAACGACGTGATCTCGCCCGCACATGGCGCCGCACTGAACTGCAACCTCACGAATGCAAAGCTGATCGGCTACTTCAACGTGCCTGCAAGCGGTGCCTGCGGTGCGTTCGCCAACATCAGCCGCGAGGACTTCATCAAGAACTACGCCAAGGCAAGCGGCGTGGCCGGCCGCTGGCTGAACGACGGTTCGACGGTGGCACCCGGCGCGTACATGAATTTCCTGATTCCTTACATCGCCCGCATGGAAGCGCGCAGCGACGTACTCGATTTGCAGGCGCAAAAGAGCTTCAACCTGGCCGGCAGGCACGACCTCACCTTCGGCGTGTACGGCAGCCGCTACACCTTCGATCTCAACCTGCAGAACTCGCTGCTGGTGGGCGAGAGCGCCGACCATGGACGCCTGGCCGATCTCTACGCCGTCGACGCGGCCGGTCAGCAGGTCGGACCGTCGCTGACGCTGGACGGGGCCATCCTGCCTGGCTGGGGCGGGCACGACAGCCAGTTCAAGGGCAAAGGCAAGGCGCTCTACCTGCTCGACCACTGGGAAACGCTGCAGAAGCGCCTCAGGATCGATGCGGGCGTGCGCTGGCAGAACCTCGACGCCGACGTCGTGCGCCGCAACCGCGATACGGTGGTCGACCTGACCCCGGCCAAGGTCGTCGTCGGCTCGACCCAGGACACCACGGCGGACAATGAAATCTACTTCCCTGCCGCGCCGCGCCTGCTCGACAAGAAGTTCCACGCGCTCGGCTGGTCGGTGGGGGCCAACTACGCCATCAGCAAGCCGCTGGCGGTGTATGCGCTGGCGTCCAGCTCGTTCCGCCTGCCGAGCGTCGGCGACCTGATCGACCTGGCCAACGCCGGCACGCAGATCGTCAACGGCCAGGCGGTCGACATCGATGCGGTCGAGCGTATCCGCCAGTACGAGGGCGGTGTGCGTTACCAGACCCGCGGATTCGGCGCATCCGTCGCCGTGTTCTACAACAAGTTCTCGCCGCGCAGTGCCGTCAACGTGTACCGCGATATCGAATCGGCCCAGTGTTCCACTCTTGGCGGCATTACCCAGATCAACTCCTGCCCCGAGGTGGCGCAGCTGTACAAGCGCGGCGTGAAGAACGTGGGCGCCGAGGTGGAGCTCAGCTATCGGCCGGCGCTGATCGACGGGCTGGAACTGAAGGGGAACTTCCTGCTTCAGCAACCGAAAGTGGAGGGCGCCAACTACACCGTGACGCAGGAAGACAAGACGCCGGACGGCGTCATCACCGGCTATCACTATGTGCCGGTGAGCGAAGATGGGCGCCGGCCGCGGCGCCTGGCCAAGTTCATGGCCAACTTCACGCCGTCCTACGACCTGCGCCCGGCCACCGGTTTGCCGCTCACGATCTACGGCCAATACCAGTTCACCGGTGACCGTTTTTCGGAAGCGACCGACACCAACGTGACGCTGCTGCCGTCCTACCACATCATCAACCTGGGGGCGCAGTATGAAGTGACGCCGCGCCTGATGGCGCAAGTTCATGTGGCCAACCTAACCAACGAGCTGACGTTCACCGAGGGCGACCCCTTGTACAACGATTTGTTGTCGCCGGACGGTACGCGCAATCGCGGTGTGGCGCGGCCGCTGTTCGGGCGGACGATTCGTGCGAGCCTGACGTATCGCTTCTAGGTGTGTCGGATCGCCGGTTAATCTGCCCGGTGTGCGAATAGCCCATCCGACGGTGTGGTTGCGATTTGTCGGATGGGTATGTCGAACACATGTTCGGTTGCAGGAACCGCGTTGGTTGTGCGGCGACGCTGGCGATGTATGATCGGCTCAGCGCTGGGCAACGGGACAAGTTTCTTCTCAGCTGAACTGGCTAGTCAGGTTCGGTAATCCCCCCACAAAAAGAGCGCGATCAGAAGTAGAATTTTCTACTTAAGACACAGAAGTCTCTACATGAAGACGTCCCGCTTTACCGACAGCCAGATCATCGCCATCCTCAAGCAAGCCGGCAGCCCGGTACCGGAGCTGTGCCGTGAGCACGGCATCAGCAACGCCACGTTTTACAAGGGGCGCTCCAAGTTCGGCGGCATGGACGCCTCGCTGATGGCACGCATGAAGGAACTGGAAGAGGAAAACCGGCGCCTCAAGAAGATGTACGTCGAGGAGCGCCTCAAGGCCGAGATCGTCGCTGAGGCGCTCACAAAAAAATGGTAGCGCCATCTCAGCGGCGGGAGATGGCGCAGTGGGCCGTAACAGAGCGCTCAGCTACGGTCAAGCTGGCATGCATGGCGTTTGGCATCAGCCAGACCTGCAACCGCTACAAAGCGAAGCTGGACGCGGAAAACGTCCTCATTGCCGACTGGCTGGTGCGGATGACGAACAACCAGCGCAACTGGGGTTTCGGGCTGTGCTTGCTGTACCTGCGCAATGTAAAGGGCTTCAAATGGAACCACAAGCGCGTCTACAGGATTTACCGCGAGCTCGAGCTGGAACCTGCGGATCAAGCCGTCAATCGCCTGGTGCGTGAGAAACCGCTGCCGCTGGCGGTGCCGACCGCGATCAACCAGAGCTGGTCGATGGACTTCATGCATGATCAGCTCGCCGATGGGCGCAGCATCCGTCTGTTCGATGTGATCGACGACTTCAACCGCGAAGGACTGGGCATCGAGGTCGACTTCTCGCTGCCATCGGAGCGGGTGATCCGATCGCTCGACCGGATCATCGAACGGCGCGGCAAGCCGGAAGCCATCCGCTGCGATAACGGTCCTGAATACATCAGTGCAGTGACCTTGGCGTGGGCCGCAAGGCGCGGCATTCGCATCGATGTCATCCAGCCTGGCCAGCCCCAGCAGAATGCCTACGTCGAGCGCTACAACAGGACGGTCCGCTATGACTGGCTTGCCCATCACCTGTTCGAGACCCTCGACGAAATCCAGGAATTTGCCACCAACTGGTTGTGGACCTACAATCACGACCGGCCCAATATGGCGCTCGGCGGTATTACGCCGAAACAGAAACTAGCGCTCGCCGCTTAACCTCTACTTTTAGCGTGCTCTAAAAATGGGGGGATTACCCAGATACCCGTCGACGACAAGATTGCCAGCGTCAGCGACGATGGCGCTTACGACACGAAGGATTGTCATGAAGCCATTGTCTTGCGCGCCGCGCATGCCATCAGCTCGATCCGCAAGAACCCGAAGCCCTCGAAGACAAACCGCTGCGGTGCTGATGCACCCAACGCCATCTTGCGGACGACAAAGCGGGTAGGAAGGGCAATATGGAAGAGATGCCCCGGCTACCAACGGCGAAGCCTTCTCGAAACCGAAATGGCGCCGTTCGGGCGCTGTAATCGAGGTGGTACAATCTTTCCAACCGAATCCACGCGATCCGTCGACATGAAACCATCTATCGCCTTACAGGCCCACCGGGAAGCCATTCGCAAGATTGTGGCCGGTCACCACGCTTCTAATCCCCGGATATTTGGGTCCGTGCTACAAGGCTGCGATACCGAGGAAAGCGACCTAGACCTGCTCGTCGACCCGACGCCGGAAACCACGCTGCTCGACATCGGTGCGATTCGGCACGAGCTGTTGGAATTGCTAGGCGTGCCGGTCGATGTGCTGACGCCCAAAGCACTGCCCGAGACCTTCCGGGCGACCGTACTCGCGCAAGCCGTGCCGGTATGAGCGAGGACCGGCAGCGCCTGATCGACTATCTAGCGCACATGCTGCAAGCAATCGAGAGGATCAACCGCTATACCTAGGATATAGACGAGCTCGCGTTCCTACATAACGAACTGGTACAGGACGCCGTTATCCGCAACCTGGAAATTCTCGGCGAAGCCAGCAACAACATCCTGAAGGATTACCAGGACTTCGCCGCGGAGCATCCCAAGCTGCCCTTGGCCTTCGCATACCAGATGCGCAACGCTGTCGCGCATGGTTACTTCAAGGTCGACTGCGAGATCGTATGGAAGACGATCCACGCAGATCTGCCGGCCTTGTACAGCCAAGTACAGCATGTGGTCGAGAATCTCGATTGAACTGCGGTACTTGCCGAAGGCTCAGCGGCGACGTTTTTCGCTCATGGCATCGAGGATGGCATCAAGTTTTTGAGAGCGAAGAAAGGGACGAAAAATCAAGAGTCTAGAACGCTTGTTGACATTCGAGTGGGAGTAAGCTTCCTCTCGGGCGCTGCACTTTTAAGGTTTCGAAACGAGCTCGCTTCGGCGAGCTTTTTTTAAGATCAATCGATACGGCGAAGTTTGCCTTAAGGCCGCTCATACCGGTAATACCTTCGATCGAGGCTGGCAAGTGGCTATCGAACTCGCACAGTAGGTCAGCTTGCCTAAGTAAAACTCTCCCAGTGCGGTAGCAAGCGTTGCAGCTGCATGCAACTGGCCTGATGGGATCAATTCCCACTCTCAATGTAAGCATTCGGAGATCAGAGTTCCGCACCGTGTTTCGTCACTGAATTTCGACGGCTCACGTACCTCGCACTTGTTTCAGCGTAGAAAGCGCCATAGCGGCTCCCAAGTGCCTGAAAATGCGTCGCGCTGCATGAAGTCGCTCAGCGTTTTCGGCAGTTGCCCGCCGGGACTGCATCAAGGAGCCTGACCAGGTGTCAGCGGCCGGCGACCTCGACGATTTGCCGGTAGCCTCTTTAAGTTCATGCAAGCCGGCTCCTCGATTTGCCCGAGCTTTGCCGGCCACGACGGCACTGCCCGCATACGCCAGAATTCGCGCTCAGTTCCTCGCCTTGGCGGCACTGCCGGGCTGGCTGGCTGAGCAGGAACGTCATTCAACGGGCCAGCCGGTCGATGTCGACATGTCGCGCCCGGTTAGAGTTGCGTCATGCCACCGTCGATGACAAGGTCGATGCCGGTAGAAAAACTGCTTTCATCCGAGGCCAAGAACAGCGCGGCGGCTGCGAGTTCTTCAGGGCGACCGATACGGCCTAGCGGGACATGGGTGGCGGCCTGCTTGCGGAAGGCTTCAGCCGCCTCCGGCGATCCGACCTGGCCCTCGATGATGGGTGTGTCGACAGGACCGGGGCTGAGCGTGTTGACGCGAATGCCATCGGACACCAGTTCTGCCGCGGCGGTGCGAACGAGCGAACGTATTGCCGCCTTCGTGGCATTGTAGACGCTGTGGCCCGGGAATCCCTTCGTTGCCAGGCACGACGACACAAGGATGACCGAACCGCCGCTGCGCATGAGCGGCAGCGCCTTTTGGACGGTGAAGTAGGTGCCCTTCACGTTAATGTCGAACATGCTGTCGAAGTGTTCTTCGCTGGCCTCCCGGATCGGACTGGCTGCGATCACGCCCGCGTTGGCGACAAGCACGTCGAGACGTCCGTGTTCCTCCCGGACTGCGGCGAACAGCCGGTCGAGACTGTCGAGGTTCGATACGTCACTCTGGACAGCCCTGGCGGCGTCTCCGAGCGCGCGGGCAGCCGCCTCGAGTTCCGCGATCCGGCGTCCGGTGATGTAGACCTTCGCGCCTTCTTTGATGAAGCGCTCGGCGATGGCATAGCCGATTCCGCTGGAGCCGCCGGTGACGACGGCGATTTTCGAGTCGAGTTTGCCCATGGTGGATGTTGATCCCTATTCAGTGAAAAGAATGCAGCGTAGTGCGTCTCCGCACCACTGGTGACTGCGCTGCTATATTACGAACGGACGATGTCCCCGTAAATTCGCTAAAAGAGCACAACACTTGTGGGAAAACGCACCATGGATCATTGGGATGAAATTCGTATGTTTCTCGCAGTTGCGAAAGGAGGAACGGTCCGTGCCGCTGCGAACGCTCTGGACGTCAACCATGCAACGATCATCCGCGCCATCGGCCGGCTCGAACAAAAACTCGGCGCCAAGCTGTTCGACAAGCTGGCGACCGGCTACAGGTTGACTGACGCGGGCAGCGACATCGTGGAACTCGCCGCGCAGATGGCCGCCACATCGGCGCAGATCGAGGCCCGTATCTTCGGGCGGGACCAGAACGTGTCTGGACCCCTGCGCTTCACGCTGCCAGTGTCGTTCGCCACCGACCTGTTGATGCCCACGCTGGCAGAGTTCAAGACCCGTTACCCGGATATTGCCCTGGAAGTGCTGAGTTCGATATCGGTGGTCGATCTGGGCAAGCGGGAAGCCGACGTCGCGCTCAGGGTCGTCATCGGCAATGGCACGCCGCCCGATAATCTCTACGGCATGCGGCTCTGCGCATTTCATGTCGCTTACTACGTCAGTCGGACGGTGGCCGCAGCCGGCTCCTCTGCATATTCAGCCTGGCTGCTCGGGCCGGATGAAGTCGCGCCCGCGGACTGGGTGCCCGGCGACGATATGAGGATGGCGGCAACCCCGGTCCGGTTTACCGAGATGCGATCGCAATTCGAAGCGGCACGCGCAGGGATGGGCATTGCGCTTCTACCATGTTTCCTGGGCGATGCCGATCAAGCGCTCGTCCGGGTATCCGGCAGTCCGGTCAAGCATATCGGGGATGTCTGGCTGCTGACGCATGGCGATACCCGGCGCACGAAGCGCGTGCGGTTGCTCTGCGATGCCGTCCGCGAGCTTATTCGTGACAACGCGGATCGTTTGGCGGGCCACGTCCACGATCGTTGACGGCGGCTCTGTGTCCTGCGTAGCGAATCGCGACGGCTTTCATGAAGTCCGGTCCGTATGCCGGCGATGGGCTAATGGTTCTGTCTATGTGGAAAAGCTGGTGCTGAAGCCGTCCAACTTACTTGGAACTTGCTTCCAGCACCGAGGTGTCACCGCGCATGTCGCACTGCCTGAGGCACCCTTCGTCAAAAAGCCAGCTGTTCGGCAAACCAATTGATGACCAAGCGAGACTGGCCAGCCGGCTCCGGCACGCGCGCCTGAGGAATGCGGAGCTCGGTACGATCTACCGAGCCACGACTCTATCGGGCGAGGCCCCCGGGCCGGCGCGGGCGGCGAACTGAGCGAATGATGCCGAGGCCGGCAACCAGCATTGCCCAGGAGGCGGGCTCCGGAACCTCTGCTGGAGTGAGGACGACATTATCGATCGCAAATTCCGGGAATTCCTGGCCGCCGGTGATCGTTAAGGACGAAATGTTGACGAAGTCTTTGAAGTTGAAATTCGAGAATGACCCAGCCAGATTTTCTTCCACGAAGATCGTGTCCGTGACGACGCCATTCACGCCCATTGCGGTGAGCGTCAGAGTCAAGGGGCGGCCATATCCAAGAAAGGTCTGGGCGACATCCAACGATGTAAAAGAGAACAAGCCCTTGTTCTCGAGATCGAAGGTAATACTGCTCTCATTGAAACCATAAAACGCCGTCGTTCCATTTGAAGCGCACCCGGTACTGCACATACCTAAATGGTCAGCAGGATTATCCATGAGATAAAATCCGAATGGACTGATCGGCGAATAGCTTATTTTGAATCCATCTTCCAGAAAGCTGTAGTCGTAGTAGCCGTA
>Ga0308163_10001227_pt1 | contig 30223 bp, 23 predicted proteins | sample PhyTR1_FD_201037 | JGI IMG/M metagenome (GOLD analysis project Ga0308163, IMG submission 201037) | Phyllosphere microbial communities from UC Gill Tract Community Farm, Albany, California, United States - DLSLT.R1 | ecosystem: Host-associated > Plants > Phyllosphere > Unclassified | place: USA... | reverse complement strand
TCTCCTTGGCGCAGCGCAGCGCTTCTTCCATTTCGCGCCGCTCGGTGATGTCGAGGATGACGCCATCCAGGTACTGGACGTTGCCTGCCTCGTCATGCACGCCGTTGCCGTTTTCCCAGAGCCAGCGTACGCTGCCATCGGCGTGCAGCAGCCGGTATTCAACCAGGTACGGCCGGTCTTCGCGCATCGCCGCGCTGGTTTCCTTGCCCACCCGCAGGCGGTCTTCGGCATGGATCATCGCGCCGAACACGCGGCGCGGCGGGCTGCCCAGGAAGTCGCGCGCCGGATAACCGGTCACGCGTTCGACCGCATCGCTGATGAAGATCATCGGCCAGTCGTCGTTGATCGCGCTGCGGTACGAGATGCCGGGGATATTGCCAATCAGGGAGCGGAACTGCTGCTCGCTGGCCTGCAGCGCGCTTTCCATCGCACGCCGCTCGCTGATGTCGGTGACGAAGCAGACAAACAGGTCCTGCTGGTCCAGGCGTGCGTGGCCGATCGCGCCGCGGATCGGGACTTCGTGGCCATCCTTGTGCAGGCACCAGGTCTCGGTGCTGGTCTTGATGCCATCGAGACTGCCACGCGCCAGTACGGTCAGCACATTGAAGTCGGCGGCGCGACCGCGCTCGGTCAGCAGCAGCCCGATGCTGCGCCCGACGATTTCGTCGCGGCCCCAGCCGAAAATGCGCTCGGCCGAGGCATTGAATTCAGTAATGATGCCGTCGCGCCCGACCGTGATCACGCCGTCGATCGTGGTGGTGAGCAGGGCGCGCATCCAGGCTTCGCTGCGCGACAGGTCCTGGAACATCTGGCGATAGCGCAGCAGGCCATTCACGCCCAGCACGGCCACCGACAGCGCCACCGTGGTCACGGTGATCGACAGCGCCAGGAAGCCGCTGCTGGCACTGCCCGCGCCGCCCGGATCGACCGTGCCCGAGAAGCGCGCAGCCGCCATGCCGGTGTAGTGCATGCCGGCGATCGCGCAGCCCATCACGCAGGCCGACAGCAGCAGGCGGCGCGATTCGGACACCGACTGGAAGCGCGACAGGCCATGGCGCACGCCCAGGGCCAGCGTGGACAGGATCACGGCCACCAGGATCGAGACCGCGAACGTGAACGGATCGTAGTGCAGCGACAGGCGCATGCGCATGCCGTCCATGCCGGCATAGTGCATCGCACCGATGCCGGCGCCCACCAGCACGCCGCCCACCAGCAAATGGGACAGGCGCAGTTCGGGACGCGAGATCAGGCTGAGCGCCACCCACGAGGCACCGATGCTTGGCAGCGCCGACAGCAGCGTCGTCCAATGGTCGTAATGCACTGGCGTGCACAAATCAAAGGCAAGCATGCCGATGAAGTGCATCGACCAGACCCCGGCGCCGAGCGCCAGGCTGCCCGTGCCGAGCGCGATGGCGCGGTGCGACGGATGGGCGCTGGCCTGGCCGGTGACCTGCAACCCCATCCACGACGAGAAGATCGCCACCAGCAGCGACAGCCCCACCAGCGTGGGGTCGTAGATCCCGTAGGTGAGCAGGGATGGGTCTTCAGGGACGGCGAACGAGGGCAGCATAGCGGGCTTAAGGTTGTTGTGAAGTAAATAAAACTTCCACATGGCACTAACCTAAAGTATCGCATTTTCTGAATTTGACGTGTCGTTGCACACGAGAAAGTTGGACGAATTGTTGTGTTTTGTAGCGTCGTCGCGACCACGCAAGGCTGTTCATTGCGTAAAAATCATGCTCGCTGGTATGCTGGAGACATAAAGAGCGACTTTCGTCTTCCCCGCGCCCCGCGCTGGCGGGCGGCCATCCCAAGAGAACCACATGCGATTTTTGCAACTCTGCATCGGCGTTGTCATCCTGGTAGGCAGCCCGGCGGTATTGGCGTCGGGGGCCCCGCCGCCCGCGCCCTACCTGTCGATCACCACCGAGAGTTCTCCACCGTCGAGCATGCTCGAAGACGGGCGCGTGGTCGGCATTGCCACCGACAAGATCCGGGTTGTCATGGAACGGGCCGGCGTCACCCACGACATCACGCTGCTGCCCTGGAAACGCGCCTACGCGGCCGCACTGCAGCAGGCCAACGGCTGCGTGTACTCCGCCACCCGCACGCCAGAACGGGAAGCACTGTTCAAGTGGATCGGGCCGACCGACGTGGCGCAGTGGGTGCTGATGGGCCGCATCGACCGGGCCTGGCGCATCGCCAGCCTGGAAGACGCGCGCGGCCTGCGCATCGGCACCTACGCCGGCGACGCCCGCGACAGCTATCTGCGCAGCCGGGGGCATGTCGTCGACACGTCGCCCCACGACATGCTCAATCCTCCCAAACTCCTGCAGGGCCGCATTGATTTGTGGGCCGCCAGCTGGCGCGCAGGCAGCGATGTGCTGGCGAAGAATGGCTGGGACAAGCAGATCGTACCGGTGTTCGTGTTCAACCAGGTCGCCGTCTACCTGGCCTGCAATCCGGCCGTTCCCGATGCACTGGTCAAGCGCCTGAATGTCGCGTTCGAAGCGATCGAGCGCGACGGCACGGCACGCGCCATCGAGCGGCGTTACGAGCGGCGTGCTACATCACGGTGACAGCGCCAGGTGCGTCATGGCATGTCGTGTGACAGATCAAGGGCGCGCGCGAACGCGTGGTCGCAATATCGGCATCGCGGCGCGCTGGATTTGCCCGGACGGCAAACCTTTGCGCGCCGTACGTTCGATACCGAAGACGATGAACCTGCAGAGACGACCCGGCCGCATGCCGCTGCTGCTGGAGCGCAGCTTGCACACATGCTAAGCTGCCCCATTCTGCAAAAAAGGTGAGTTCATGAGCGCGTTGGTGAGGACAGGGATTGTAGGGCTGGACGAGATCCTGCACGGCGGTATCCCACGCAATAACAACCTGCTCGTCGAAGGGCCGCCCGGTGCGGGCAAGACGACGCTGGGACTGGGCTTCATCTACCGCGGCGCCGTCGACTTCGACGAGCCGGGCGCCATCGTCTCGTTCGAGCTCGACCCGGCCAAGCTGCTGCGCGACGCCGCCGGCTTCGACTGGGACCTGCAGGGCATGATCGACCAGGGCAAGATCAAGATCATCCAGACCAGCCCGGCTGTGCTGATGAGCGAATTTCGCAGCAGCGACGGCGCCTTCTCGGCCGCGCTGCTGGCGATGGGCGCCAAGCGCCTGCTGATCGACGGCCTGACGCCACTGCGCCTGTACGCCGAGGGCAACGACATCCCGTTCCGCGAAGACGTGCACCTGCTGATCGAGGGCCTCACGCGCCTGGGCGTGACGACGATGGTCACGGCCGAGAAGGATGCGTCGCTCGGCGGCGTGCTGGCGCATGAACGCTTCGTGTTCGACACCATCATCTCGCTCACGCTCGAAGAAGCGCGCCGCCGCGTGCATCGCCGCCTGACGGTGGCCAAGTCGCGCGGCCAGGATTTCATCGGCGGCAGCCACACCATGCGCATCGAGGCGCACCAGGGCGTGCACGTATACCGCCGCGCCCAGTCGCGCCCGGTCATCTCGCCCGACCAGCCGACCTCGGAAGAGCGCCTGTCGACCGGCTCGGCCGCGATCGACAAGATGATGGACGGCGGCATCTACAAGGGCTCGGTGACACTGGTCAGCGGCATTTCCGGCACCGGCAAGACCGTGCTGAGCGTGCAGTTCCTGAGCGACGCCATCAAGAACGGCCACAAGGCCCTGCTGGTGAGCCTGGACGAACACGCGCGCCAGCTGATGCGCAACGCCAAGCCCCTCGGCTTCGACCTGCAGGCGCTGGTCGATGCGGGCGACCTGTTCATCCATTATGAGTCGCCGCTTGAACTCGAACTGGATGTGCACTTCGACCGCATCATCAAGCTGGTGGAAAAAGAAGGCATCGACTGCGTCGTGTTCGACTCGATCGCCGTGTACGAAATGACCAGTCGCAGCGAAGTGGCTGATTACCTGTACGCGCTGGCGAGCTTCTTCAAAAACCGGCTGGCCACGACGCTGTTCAACTATGAAAGCCCGGAACTGCTGGGCGTGTCGCAGATCAGCGAAGAGCTCAAGGGCTCGCACCTGGTCGACAACATCATCCTGCTCAATTACGTCGAAATCTCCACGGTGCTGCGGCGCGCGCTGGCGGTGCCGAAGGTGCGCGGCAGCCGCAACCTGCAAGTGACGCGCGAATACACGATCGGCGTGGGCGGCCTGAGCCTGCTGGACGAAAGCGACAACAATACCCAGGCCGTACCGCAATTGCCGTTCTCGTCGTATTACGGCCTGCTGTCGCGCTCCCCATCGCGCCAGAGTCCGATGATCGAGGAAGCCGTCGCCAATGGCGAGCCTTTGCCCGAGTCGACGCACCAGCCGGCCGAAACCAACCGGTGATCACCGTCGACCTGCCCGACAAGCCGCCCATCGACTGGGACGACTGGCGCGCGCCGCTGCGCCAGTACACCGAGGCGACCGGCCTGGTGACGTCGGTCTACGACACGGCCGGCGTGCGCCGCATCGGGCCGCTGACCGGCTCGCGCATGTCGACCTTCCTCGCGGAGCAGTCGACGCTGTGGGCCGAGGACGGCCCCGGCACGGCGCTTGAGCGCAGCCTGGCGCGTGACGTCTGCCAGCAGGGCACGCCAGCGGCCAGCGAATTCAGCGAAGGCTTCTGCGTGCGCGCGCTGCCACTGCTCTTGCATGGCAACGTGTATGGCGTGCTGGTATTCGGCTGGCGCTTTGCCGATTTCAGCTCGCCGCTGGCCTGCGAGCGCATCGGCCGGCAGATCGGCGTGTCGGGCCACCTGCTGTGGAGCGAGGTGCGACTCGATTCGCCAGTCTCGGCGCAGCGCATGGCCACCTACGAAACCCTGCTGCGCACGCTCTCGAGCACGCTCGACCGGCAGCGCGAAACCATCGACGACCTGACGCGCGTGAACCGCACGCGCGAGCTGTTCCTGGCGACCGTCTCGCACGAGATGCGCACGCCGCTGTCGGCGCTGTCGATGCGCATCGAGCTGATGCTGCGCACGATCCCCGACCTGCCAGAGAAAGCCGTCAGCGGCCTGGAATCGATGCGCGTGCACGTGCGCCAGGAGGCCGGCATGGTCGACGACCTGATCGACGCGGCGCGCACGCTGACCGGGCAGATGTCCATCGTGCGCAAGCCGATCGTGCTGGGGCAGGTGCTGCGCGAAGCCATCGCCACGGTGGAGCCGCACGCGCATGCCAAGCAGATTCTGATGCAGGTGACGCCGGCCGATTACGGCGCGGACATCCGCTTCGAGGCCGACGGGCAGCGGCTGCAGCAGGTGTGCTGGAATTTGCTGTTCAATGCGGTCAAGTTCACGCCGGTGGGTGGGGTGATTCGCATCGGGATCCGCCGCAGTGGGCGATGGGTCGAGATCGATATCGCCGATTCGGGGCAGGGCATTGAGGCGGACGATCTGCCGCATGTATTTGGGGCGTTCAAGTTGCAGCAGCATGACAATGCGACCGGGCTGGGACTGGGGCTGTATATCGCGCGGCGGATTGTGGAGCTGCATGAGGGGACGCTCAGTGTCAGCAGTGAAGGGCGGGGGAGGGGGGCGACGTTTGCGATTCGGTTGCCGGTTGGGGGTATTGGACTGGCGGCGCCTGGTGATCCTGAGCCCGGGTAGCAAAAAACCCGCGCTTTCTGACCAGTGGCACATCTACGTGTGTCGGCGCTTTTTACGCACGACGGCTTTCGAGGTCATCCCGATTACGAGTGAGTGCAGCGCGATGAGGCTCTAACCCGATCGAGTGGAAGGGGTGCCGATAGCTTCCCGAAAATCACCGCGTCGCTGCGCGGATCTCTTTGAGAGCATGCCGAACCTCTTCGGGCTGGGCCTCGACACTGATGCGTTGTTTGACCAGCTCTCGCCGAAGCGCGTCTGCTCCGCCGTAAGCCTTCGCAAGCCGGGCAGCAAAGTCCGCAGCAAGACGCTGCATCATGTCAAAAGGGAACTCGTCGTCGAAAACTCTCGCCGAGAAGAGTTGCCGCGCGTCGCCGTCCAGCACGTCGCACTTGTCCCCGTTCACGCCAAGAATAAAACCGGATCCGCCCGCCGTGTATTGCTGGTCAATGCTTGCCGGTTTGCTGTCGACATCGTAACCATTGAGCAGATAGTACGTCCGCCCGGAGGCATCGCTCGCTTTGGCGAAGACAAACCACACGCCGGAAATCTCTTCGCTATCGTTCAGCGCATGGCATTCAGACGCCAGCTTGGCGGGAAGCGGCTCGAACTTTACCCGCTCGCGATCGTATTGCAAGCCCAACAGCGGCTCTTGAAGCAAGCGGGGCGGCGGCGCGCCCAGGGCCGATGCACATGCCAGAGCGAGCAAAAACGGAGCGAGAAGCTTATGGACGGTAGAAGACATGTGGTGGCCTTTGCTTACGGTATTCCGCTCCGCCCCAAAAATCGCGCTGCTTGAAGTCGGAGATCCAGATCCGGCCATCGAATGCCGCGATGTGCCCTGAGATGTTGCCTTTGGGATAGGGTTGAATGACAACGATGTCTCCTTTCATCGGAATAAAGGTATCGGAATTCTCCACGTAGAGCCTGTGAAATTCAAGCCTCAGCAGTGTCGGGCCCCAGTTCTTGGCATCGATCGGATGCGTTCCCCTGGCATGGGCGCCGCCCGCTTCAAGGGCCTCCCGCACATACATCGCGCAACGGGCAATGCTTCGCGGCCTGGCTTTCGTCCTGAGGTGGTGCGTGTAGCGTTCAATATCGACTGACATGATGAAACTAGCCGATCTTGTTCAGCGGGAGATCACATCCACTCAGCATCTGACCACCGGCGCCGCCTCCGATCTTTTCCTTGCTGTATTTCCATTTCACCTTCGCGGACGTCGAGCAGACGCTTTCATGCAGGCGCGAGGCAGATTCAATGTACGGAATCACATGGCTGTTCAACAGATTTTTGAGCTCGATTCCCACATGTTTGAGCTGTTTATAGTCGCCTTCAGTACGCGTGAACCCGGACTTCACCGTTGAAACACAAGCGCTGTTTTCCGACTTCCTTTTTATTCCATTGGTTCGTAGATAAAGGTCGGTCGTCATGACTTCTCCTACGCATTTATTGAGAAAGCCATTTTTGCGCCTGCATGCGAGTTCGTTGTTGGATTACCTCAAGGAAATCTCACATGTAGCTAGCGTAGGAGTAGCTAGGTAGCTGGTGTCACGTCTGACATTCGGACATAGCCTCAGCTATGAACGAGTCAAGGCCAGACTCCAGGTTTTCGTTTTGCCCCGGCTCCAATGCCAAGTGACGCAGTTGGAAAAGCTGACACATCTTTAGCTGCGCCCTTGAAAAACGAGCGAGTTTGGCTACATCAGAGTTGGCGTCAAAATATCAAACCTGACCGGCAGTGTGTGACCCGCGGTGTGTGCTGCAGAAGACCATGACCCCACAGTGTCATGCGATTCGATTGTCGGTAGGTTGTGCTGGGCTGACGGCGCTTGACGATGCAAAGGCCAGATAGCAAAAAACCCGCACTTCCTGGGAACGGTGACGGGTTTTTAGCATAATACGAATGCGTGATGCGAGTAGGTGGTGCTCCGGCCGGAATCGAAAAGAGGGCTAGAACCCGCATGAATGCTAGAGTCCGCCGTTTTCCTCGGCAGAGATACCGCTAAAACTACCGTCAAATCTTCGCGCAGCCACCCGCTCCCACGCAATCTCACCGAGCCTCAGCCCAGCGCGACAGCCAGAGTTTATCATGTTGGTTCGCGCGGTTGACTTTCCATTTTATGATCGGTCCAGTCTGCCGTCGCCGCTATCTGACAGCCTTTAGAGCAGGGTCTGTCCGCGCGTTCCAGGTCAGTGCACGCTGCTACGGTGGTCCTTCGAGATACCGCAAATGCAGCCATTGCCCTCGGCCGAGTCACTAACTCCTTTAATGAGGTTTTGAACAGTTTTGCCGACCGGGAGGCTCGCATGTCGGCGGCCTACGATCTTCTGAAGCTTGCAAAAAAGCACTCACACTCAGATTAGATGACATAATCAAGGGTCAACGAAGCAAATTCCCTTGAGACATTCCGATGGCGACTGAACAAGCCCCCTCTGCGTCACCTGCGCCTATGCGCGCGGGTGGGCGCGCAACTGAGGCCGGCATGGCCTTTCAGGCTGAGGTCGCGACGTGGTTCGCGGTTCATATCCTCGTGTGCCTGCCTGTCGGCAGACGGTTCGGCATCAATAATCAGGCGCTCCCCGTCGCTATTCGCCTCGAAACCGGCGATGGCCTTGACGACATCGAGGTGACACAATCAGACGGTGGCGCAGTCCATAGCCAATGTAAGACCAGCGCAAACATCAGTACTGGCGAAAACGCACCTCTCGCCAAGACCATCGGACAACTAGTGCGCTGGGTAGCTAACGCAAAAGCGGCGGGTAGCCTTCCGGACCCGATCCGTAACGCCGCGCTGCTCGCGGTGCGCGCCGACGCCGCACGAAAGCTGGACAACCTCGAAACCGGTTGTCGCGCGTTCGACCTTGGAGGAAGCTGGGCGGTGACCTACCCCCAGCGCAACCAAGCGGAGCGCGACGCTCTTGACGCGCTCGAAGCGATCGTAACCCCAGCCTGGACTAATCATCGTGGGGCACCACCTGGGGACGACGATCTCACCGACCTCGCGCGCGTTTTCCACGTTGCGCGCTTCGCCATGGAAGAAGGCCAGAGTGACTGGAGCGAATGCGCCCGGCTGCTTGGCCGTCATCTGTTTGGAGACGAAGCAGCTGGCGATGCTCCGCTTCGTGACCTGAAGGGCATCATGCGTGGCTTAATCGGCAATGGTGCCCCTGCTGATCGCGCCGGGCTGCTGCGGGCGCTACGCAAGCTGGGGCATCAGGATGTCAACTCGCCCGGCTATGACGCCGACATCGCGAAACTACGGGACTTGACCAATAGCGAGCTCGCACGGCTCGCGGTTCATGGCCGTTTGCCTCTTGGTCCAGGCTTGCCGATCACGCGAGAGAGCGACACGCCGCTCGTAGCAGCGATCCTCGCCGACTCACTGCTCGTGGTCGGTGAACCGGGCGCCGGAAAAACTGGCGCGCTCGTTCATGCCTCCGCTGCTATCGCAGCCGCCGGAGATACTGTTGTGTTCCTGTCCGTCGATCGCTACCCCGGCGTCGCCATCACGGCCGACCTTACGTCCGAGCTCGGACTCACGCACCCGCTTGTTGATGTTCTTAATGCCATGCCAGGCCCTGGTCGCAAGATCCTTATCATCGATGCGTTAGATGCGGCACGTGGCGGGCCTTCCGAAGCGGTATTCGCTGGACTCATCGAGAGTGTCCGTGAACGGCTGGCAGGGGACTGGATCGTCGTCGCATCGATCCGTACCTTCGATCTCAAGAATGGTCGTCGCTTCCGTCAGACCTTTGGCGGTTCGCCGGCCGATGCTGCTTATGCCGATCCTGCGCTCGCGACCGTGCGTCACTTTCTCGTCCCACGCCTGAATGAAAGTGATCTGGCCACGGTAGGCGCAACGTCGCCGGAACTAGGCGCCTTACTTACCTCGGCGCCGCCGGCCTTGGCCGAACTGCTTCGCAACATTTTCAACCTTTCCCTCGCGGCTGAGCTGCTCGCTGATGGGGCTGACCCGGCGGCGTTCAGCGGCATCCGAAACCAGTCAGGGCTTATTGATGCCTATGAAGACGCGCGGCTCAAGACGACCTCAATGGAGGAAGCTGCACGGGCCGCGGCTGCGGCGATGGCAAGCCGGCGCCGCCTTTCGGTACGCAAGGTCGTGATCGGGCATCCTTCACTCGACGCGGTTGTCCAAGCCGGCGTGCTCTCGGTATCCGGTGATTTGGTGAGCTTCGCGCACCACGTGCTGTTCGATCACGTCGCCGGTCGGTACTATCTCGAATGGGATGATCCCAACGCACTACTCGCCCAGCTCGCGGGCGACACCGCGACCGCGCTCCAGCTCGCGCCGGCGCTCCGCTTCGCAGTCGAGCGCCTTGGGCGCATCGACAACGCAGGCCGCCCGCTTAGCTGGCAGCTACTCATCGGTGTTTTCTCCGCAACCAGCGTTGACCCCGTGCTAGGCAATGTGGCTCTACGGACCGTGGTAGAAAGTATCGAAAATAAAGAGGATATCGCCGGGTTGGTAACGCACGTTGCTGCGTCACAGACCGACCCTGCACTCGTCCCACTACTCGAACCGCTTGCGCGCTTTGCTGCAATGAGCGTCGGGGCGACCCGCCCTACCGCCCCAGAGCATGCCCTTGCCTGGGCCCGGCTCGCAGAGGCGCTCGTAGCGCCGCGCGAGCGCGCGTTGCTCTTTCCGGCGTACGTTTTACTTCAAGCGCTGTTCGAGCATGGTGATTTGACTGATCCCGTTCTCCTTGACGTGTTCGGCCGTGCTGCGCGTGGCATGCTCAAGCTGGCATGGGAAGCATCGCCGCCACTGACCAGTATGAGCCCGCGCGTGATCCGCTTCGTCGGCAGGAGTTTTGGCTCGGACCCGGCTGCGTCACGTGCGCTGCTAGACCGCGCCCTGCGCGAACCGCATTTTTCGCAATACGCTGACCGAGAGGCAATCTGGATCGGTGAACAGATCCTCTCGATCACACGGGCCGATCCTGAATTTACCGTCGAAATCTACGCAACCCTCTACGGTAAGACGATCAGCGATGACGCCACCTCTTGGTTCGGAGGAGAGCCGAGCCGGATCATGCCGCTGTCGTCTAACCGTCGACAAGATTATGAAAGTTGTCGTTGGCAGCTCGGCAGCGCTATGGACAAGGTCCTTGCGATCACGCCCTACCATGGGACGCGTGCGCTTATCGATGCCCTAATCGGCAAGGTCGCGACCCAGGGCTATGGCTCGAGCCGCGAGCCCAGTTACGTCAACTTGGGTACCACGACAATTGAGCTGCACGGTTATCAGATCGAATCCAATGCGTGGGAAGAAAAGGAAGATGAGCGTAGCCGCCACGATGATCTGCTACGTCACTATGTCGGCTTTCTTCGCACCTGCGATGCCGCGACCTTCGAGACCAGCGTGGTGGCGGCGTCACGCGGCTATGCTACACCCGCAGTCTGGAGCCGGATCTTTGGCATTGGTAGCGAGCGCGTCGCTGAAGTCGGCGGTCTGCTCTGGCCGCTGATCGAGCGCCCTGATTTTCTCGAGAATAGCGGAACCATGCGCGACGCGGTTCGCTTCGTTGCCGCTGCCTGGCCATCGGGGTCATCTGAGGCCCGCGTGCGATTTGAGACGATGGCGCTTGACGAGACCCGCTTCAAGGACAAAGATGACCTTCATCGATGGCATCATATTCTTGGGCGGGTTTTTGCCCTGGTGCCGGAAGATATGTTTGAGCTAAGTGCGATGCGGACGCTGCGCTGCGCCCTCGACACAGAAGGCTTTCTGGTCAGGAATGAGCCGATATTCCGTTTAACTACTTCTGTCGGTGATCCCGACGATTTTATGCGCAGCCGGTTGCGTCGCGCTGGTGTGGAAACTGACACGGCCCTGAATCGGGACGTACTTGCAGCATCTGAAGCACTCTACGCCCATGTCGGGCGCACAACGTCTGAAAGCCCGGCACCTGATCTCGCTGCGCTGTGGAACGAGGTAATGGCACTGCTCGCGCTACTCGACGCGAATCCGGGCCTGCACGATCAGCTCGCTCGTCCGGCCTGGGGGCACATATCCAATGCGGTCGAGCGAGTCGCATCAAGCCCAAATTACGCCCCTGGGGCGAACGGTCTGCCGGACCTTGCGACTATGTTCTCGGTCCTCGATCGGCTTTTGTCGAGCCGCTACCCCGAGGCGAGCGAGGATTAATCATGGGCATCATCTGGGGGAATTGGGACGTGCGTGTGTATGCAGCCAATGCGTGGGTACGCCTCGCGCTGCGCTTTGCAGCCGAACATCCGTTAATCATTGATAAACTTGAGGCGGTTCTTGCCGACCCCGTGCCATCAGTTCGGATTCAAGCGGCCCAGAACCTTCAGGTCATCTCCGCAGTCGCGCCTGAGCGTATGTGGGCAATGGGCGAGCGGATCGCGACCCAAGAAGCACATATGGAGGTGCTCACCGCATACCTTAACGATTCAATGGGGCGCTTCAGCCACTCAGACCCGGAGCGGTGCGAAGCCGTGCTGGCAATCGTTAAAACGCGTCTCGACGGCGGCCTTGATAATGAAAATAAAGGGCACAGCTATCTTCAGGAATGCTTAGGTGGCTTGACCGCGCAGTTGTTCGTTGGGCAAGGTCGCGCGCTTCCACGCGCTTGGCTTGAAGAATGGATAACCGACCCGAGGCGTTATCATGATTTGCTCAACGGATTCACTTCGCCGCTGCGCGCAGCGTTTTTTAACCGCTATGAGCCGGAAGCTGAGCCGGAGGCACGTGCGATGTGCGACCGTGCACGGGAAGGTCTTGCCCTTATTCTTGGGTCAATGACCGCGATCGCGGCCGAGGCCTATGGTGTGTTAGTGTCCGATGCCGACCAAGGCGAAAAGCTGGCAGCACGTGAGAAGTACAAGGCGGCGGAAATGGTCATGCACCACGCGATAAACCAGCTCTACTTCGGCTCTGGTGCCTATGCCGATAATCCCGAGCGCAGGCCAGGCCTCCCCGATAGCGCTGCAATGGCACGCTTCCTGGATGACTACGCCGACATTCTCACGTTGTTCGCGAGATCGCGCGAGCCAGCGACGCTCCACCATCTGATCGAACTCTACGAATTCCTAATCCCTGGCGACCCGGTGAGGGTCTTCGAGGCTATCTACTCGATACTGCTCGGACGTGGCGAGGAAGAAGGTTATCACCATGAAAGCCTTGGCAGTACGGCCGTTGTTGGTATAGTGCGGTGTTATATTGCCGACTACCGGACAATTTTCGAGGATGAAGGTCGACGCACTAGACTAGTCGCGATCTTGCGACTATTTTCCAAGGTCGGATGGCCCGAGGCGCTAAATCTTCTTCACGACCTTCCTGATTTGCTCCGCTGAACATTTCTAGTAGAGGGCGGTGTGCAGCCCAAGGCTGTGGTATTCCCTCTGTATGTAGCGTTGGTCGTGGCACCTTCTCGCCATGCGTATTTTGACAGCCATCCGATTTAGGACAGTTCGACTTCAGTCAGGAAAGCTGGCACCACTTTCTTAACTGTCTGAAACCCATTTGTTGCCTTTTGAACAGTCACATCCATGATAAAGCATTCGTTCAGGCGTCTAAGGCGAGCACCACTCGCAAAGACAACCTCTTTTTCGTGCTTAAGGTCACCTTCAGGGCCAAACAGATAAGCCTTTGTTTGTGGTCGGGTAACGCGCATTACCATAAGTTCTACCCGATTCGCATCATAGGCTTTACCTCTCCACTCAGCGCTTCTCAATGCGATCTGTGGACAAAATGTCGTTGACAGTGGTCGCTTAGTGATAAAAGAATCTCTATCAGTGAACCAACATCCGCCGTGAAGGAGATATTGCCCATCTGCAAGTAAAACACCGAAACGGTTGATGTCGGCATCTACGGCAAGCGGATCGTAGTCCGGATAAGATGACTGATAGTCACTGAGGGAGGCGGGCGTGGATAGGGGCATTTGCTGACGCAAGGCATTGAAGGCAAAATTATCTGCAAGCGCGCGATCAATGAAGTTTTCTAATGCCTGATCCACAACTGTTCGTATCATGTGGTCTGCGGCTGCGGACGCAGACTCAATTCGGCGCTCCAATCGATCTTTTACTTGGTGGCTCATGAAGCCATTCTCCCTGTAATGATCGAGCATTTCTTGCTGTGTCGCCTTTCGATATGACCACACTTCAAAGGGTGTGGAGAAGACATTAATAATTTGACTCTGTGTCATGAAGACATTACTCCGTTGTGTAAGTCTTGCCACTTTGGCAAGCACTCGTCCTGAAGGCCGACCTGACATAACGCCTCTTGGCTCAAGACTCGACAGGGGCGGATAGAAGAGAGGCCCACTCGCCCTCGTTATACGCTCAGCTGTTCGCGAGGAAGTTCAAGCGGTGGCTGGACGTAAAAGATGAACTGAAGGTGTGGGACCACCACTTGCGGCTTTAGAGCACAGCAAGCGCCAAATTCGTCACCGGAACGGCATGGGCAATGGGCAGTTGCGAGGTAGTGCGACAAGGACGATTGCGGTATGGTCCTAGTTTGATTTTCCGTATGCCACCCGTGGTACGGTGATGTAAGCCGGTCAATCGCGAACTGTAATAGGCCGTAATTGTACTGGTCACGTCTCGATCCATCTTCCGAACAAAGGAACGCGACCGAATATTTTTGCACAGGGTTTTCAACAGCGGAAATTGACAACAATTCACATTTCGTGATGTTGTGGTGGCACTGCTTTCCGTCGTAAATTTCGCCTTTTTCATGTCCACAGGGACTGCGCAACGACACCTTGGCGCCGCAAATATTGCACTCCACTCGCTTCTTAAGAATTTCAGGACTGAAGAATACCTTATACGGATAAATCACTTGCCAACGCTCCAGCATGGTTTCGATATATCTTATGCGATGCGGGTCCCCGGGCCCTTCAGGAAGGTGCCTCTTCAGTGACCTGAGCGTGATTTCGCACTGTTCAAGCGCGCACCAAGCGTCGTAGAACCTGTACTCCTTCATCAGCGTGAACGAGTTCTCAAAAATGAGCTGAGCATGCCCAACAGCCTCCGCTATCCACAGTCGCTTCGCCTCATCCTGGTCACCAGCGGCAACAGCGGCTGTTTTGGCAGTAGCTACTCTTTCAAAAAATGCGGGAACATGCGCGACCGACTTCGCCGTTTCGGGGTACTCAAGCAGAAGTAATACATCGTCGGCAGACAAACCCGCATTCGAAATATTCAGCACTTCAGTGGCGTCCATGTTCGCTCGATTTAGTTTTTATCGCCCGGACTCTCATGAGCGGCTACATGATTCGACAGATGTCCATGCATCAAATCAGCGCTGCCAGCTTGGCTCCTGGTCCTATCTGAGGTCTGCTTCGAGCTACCGCCAGCTGACGTGGCTGCAGAGCTTGCGGTCATGCATTCGCGGGAGAGCTGGCCTACCTTATCCGCCATCAAGTTGAAGTCCTTAGCGTCCCCTTTGAAGTTGACCTTCATGGCGCGGCAATGCTGGTCTTCGACGATGAGGCTCATTTCGACGCTATCTCCGGGCTGCGCCTTTAGCACATCGTACAGGTAGTTGGTCAGCAACCCGACTACAAGCGGCGCGACTAAATAGTTGACGAGCATGGTGCTAAAGCGGTACTCGTCGCTGTGCAGCGCGATCTCAACGAATTCCTCGTCGTCAGCCAACACCTCGACCTTGGCTTGGCCTGCCAAGGCCTTACTCAAGAAGCGCGCGACTGCAATCGTGTCCTGGTGGAACACGAAAGGGACCCTTTCTCGAAAATCCTTCAGCGGGACAATAAGTACATCCGCAGCAGAGACTTCATCGCGGATTTGCTGTGCAAGTCCTTGAGCGAGCCAGAAAGCGCGGTGTTGTTCAGTCTCACTGGCTTCAATTGCACTTTGCATAATGTGACTTTTTGAAAGATGTCTATTCGGAATAATTTGCGAACATATATGAGCTGGAGCAAATATTTCAAGGACCTCCAAGTTAAGAAATTTTTTCGCGCTGGCACCCTGATAGTTTGCAATGAGGTTCCATTCTTGCCCTAAGGGATCTTGAGCAGGGAGAAACGATGAAAATGGATGTGACGCGCATTGATGGCAGCTGGAACCTCGGTTATATACTGGATAAGCACACGATAAAGAGCGCACCAGCCGGCTACTATGAAAATGGGCGGACGAAGTGGGCGAAGTCCACATCCGTTTGGATATGCAAGGAAGCCTAGGTACGTAGTAGAGGGCAAACCCACTGAGCGTGGACCCTCCGCTCACCGGACAATACTCGTTCTATTCCTGGCTGAGGGTCGCGTAAGTGGCTATTTATCACATCGTGACACACTCGTCAAGTTTCGCTGGCCGATCCTCAACGCGAGGCAGATGACGAATTTAGCTGACCTGACGCAAGCCGCCGGCTACGGCGATAGGCACCAATTCGACGCTAGCCTGATCGAGCATCCACCGGTCGATCTTCTCGTGCCACATGTGCAGTAGATCGATGGACGCGGCTTATAATGCTTCTCTGCAATTGCGCTCGGCTGATGTCCCATGATCTGGGCGACCACGCCGGCCGGCGCCTTGACCCACTCCGCGAGTGTCGCGAACGAGCGGCGCAGGCTATGGATAGTCATGTCCGGCAGCCCGGCCTCTGCCAAGGCACGTTTATGAGCGGCTGCCGGCTCGACAAGCCTGCCGTTTGCAGATGACCGGCTGGAGAGCACCCACTCGTTATCTTTCTGGCGCGGCAGCGCCTGGAGCAGTTGGGCGAGATAGGCGTGAGCGGGATCGCACGTGTTCTCCGGATCTTGTCGAGGATGGCTAATTTCAGCAACCTAAAGTCAACATCTGCCCAGCAGAAGCCGACCATCTCCCGGCGTCGCGCGCTGGTAAGCAGGAGCGCCTGCAGATGGACGGACTGCACCGGATTCGACATCTTTCTCACCGCATCGAACCATAGTGCGAGCTATTTACGTTGCAGGCAGTCCGCACTGATCTCCTTACGCTGACGGGCGGCATCGCGTCACGTACTGCCTGGGCCTTATACGCATTCGCGTCGATCAGATCGCCGTATGTGGCATGGCGCGCGCACCAAGCGAGAAAAACGCCAGGAGACGGAAAGCGAGCATCGCACGCGAGGGCTTGGTCATCGTCTCGGCCGCCAACAGTTTCCGATGCGCTGCCCCGTGAAATTGCACAGGCGCACATCCAGCAAGGACGCCAACGGGCCAGGCTTGGTAGGCTCTTGCCGCGCTTTTTCGGCTCGCCACCACGCCGCAAGCTCTCCCGCATTAGGTAGAGGCGATCATTCGTGGTCGTGCCGCTGGCCACATTGGTACTGTTGGCATGTCCGGGAGGTCCGCAACCGTGTCGAGCACCTTGACGGGGAGTGCGTTTTAAACTAGTCCGCAATCTTCTACGCGTGCTGCATAATTTCGGTGACTAACAGCCACTCGGGCGCAGAACGCGGGCAGCGGCATGCTCAACGCGGTGTGCTGACCTGTGGATAACTTGGCGGGTGCTGGCGGCAAGAGTAAATCGGATAAGCAGCCTCGGCGAAAATTTTTTTCCTTTTCCCTACGCCGAAAAAATTTTGAGGGCCGGACCTATGGGGAAACGCGGGCCTGGGGTGGACTTTGCCCTCCCCCCGGGGGGGAGGGGGCATTGCGGGAAGCCGGTCGAACGCGGAGGAAAACGCTACCATACGTCATGACTAGACTTTCCTCTCTTACACTATACCGCTGTCCTGCATGCCCCGGATACTTTACCCGCTCGGTTCTCACTTCTCTGCACTTTTACAATGACGTGCCGAGCTGGTCAGATGGAAAGAATGAACAGTGGTGGGTCGGGCTTAGTGGCCCTGCTGGGCGGTGCCCAACGTGTCATGCCGTTATATGGGTAGACGACGCCGGTGAGTTGATGCCTGCGCCACGAGAGCCACGAGCGATAGGTGCACTGACCCGACTATGGCACCTGCTGACAGGTGACCGGAGTGGTAGGCTTAGAGATGAGAAAGAATGGGCTGCATTGCCCGACGCGATTAAAGATGCCGAGCACCTCGTCGGACTCAATACTACGCAGGACTATATCGATGCCCTCGCACAGCTCGGCCCCTTGACACCCGACCGAGAAGAGTACCTGCGTAGGAAGTTATGGTGGGCATCGAATGACCACCTACGCAGAGAAAGCAACGCTCCAACCCTAGACGTCGACGCGGCGAGAGCCAACATGGAACGTCTGCCGGCCCTACTGCCTTCTACGGCGCGGACCCTGGAACGAGTTGAACTGTACCGTCAGCTAGGGCGCTTTCGGGAAGCCCTTGACCTGATTCCCGCTGTCCCGTCAGATCAATGGGTGAAGGCAGGCCTTCAGCGGCAGTGGGCCGAGGCCGGGGACTCAACAATGAGGATCATCCCGCCGCAAACCGCAGCTCACGCTTGCAACTCGCAGCGAGGAGCTGTCGTTTGGTAGTAGGCCATGTGACAGTCTTGCCCGCGGTTAGAAAGCACTAGGCCGGCGCTTTCACAATGGCCAGAACAGTAGACCTAGAAACGTCATGCAGGCGCGCTAAGGCACTAACGCTCTGCTTGGCCGCATAGCCTTGAACGATCGCTTGACGTTGTGCTGCCGTCGTTTTAGGTGGCCTGCCAAGCATCTTTCCTTCAGCCTTAGCGCGTGCCAGTCCTGCCTGTGTGCGCTCGATGATCAGGTCGCGTTCCATTTCAGCCACAGCGGCCAACATGGCCAGCATGAGCTTGCCAGCGGGAGACGTCAGGTCTAGTTTCCCGAGCTGGAGCACCACGACCTCAACCCCGAGGCCAGCCAATGTCTTAATCGTCGCAAGCACATCTGGCGCATCCCGGCCGAGACGGTCCAGCTTCGATACAACGACTGTGTCTTTCTTCCTTAACTTCCCAAGCATGTCGCTGAACTGATTGCGCTGGGCTGCGTGGGCCTTGCCACTCACTGTGTCCGCGAACCAGTACTCCACTGCATACCCAGCGCGCTCGATCTCTATGCGTTGGTTGTCAGCTGTCTGCTCTGCTGTTGATACTCGTCCATACCCGAACACTGCCATCGTCACTCCCTGCATGTTGAAAAACCACATCAATATATATCAACATGTTGATATGTTAAAAGGCTATTTTTTCGACATATCTTTGAGTTAGCTCGACGGGGTGTTAGAAAACGGTCGATTGTTAACACAACGGTCCACATACAAATTATTTTTTTCCATTCTTCATTGCATCTTGGTAACATGGGGCATTCATACATGTTAGAGAGCATCGTTAAATATGGAAAGCCTGCAAGTTAAAAATTTAAAGAGTATCGCAGACTCCGGCACGATATATATAAAGCCTATAACTGCGTTTGTTGGAAGAAACAGTTCAGGAAAGAGTAGTCTGATACGCTGCTTCCCGTTGTTTAAGCAAAGTGCTGAATCCAAGACTCTGGGGACTGTCTTGTGGTCTGGAAAGTATGTCGACTATGGCAGTTTTGACGAATCTCTCAACAATATAAACCGTTTAGATCAGAAGGAAATATCGTTTCGATTTTCCTTTGCATGTGCTACAGCAAATCAACGCGCATTCTTGCCTCAGGGAACTAAAGTCGATCTTACTATCAGCGTGCATGGGGACGAGTATAGTAAAAGCAGTTATACCAATATTGAGTATTCGGTTTTTGGTAGTACGATCTCCATGCGTGTCAATTCAGATCTGAAGATTTTATCTCTATATATTAACGAATTAGAATTTACAAGAGCGGCAGCCGAACTATATAGGGCATATAAAACATACTCCATCGCACCGGTTTTAATCGCCACAGGTAGTCGATCCCTAGCAGGTTACGATAGCGGTTATTCCTCTCTTGCCAAAGAAATAAAACAGCACGTTCATCATAAAACGTCGGATGATCGGGTGCGAATGATTGCGCGCAGCCTAAGACTTTCGGATAACGCTGGAATCCTAAGAACTCTGAGCAATAAGTCTCTTGTCGGAGATTTTGCGGCAGCACGAATATCAAATTGGTCCACTGAAGCCCCAGCACTTAAGAAAATTAAAGATCAAATAATTCTCACAAATTTAGATAAAATCGTCGACCAAATCACCGAAAATTTTGCAGCGTTCTTTTTTGCCTCTCGATACATTACTCCATTACGTGCGGCCGCAGATCGCTATTATCGTATTAAGAATATTTCCATCGAGGAATTGGATCCAACTGGCAGCAATCTGGCCATGTTCCTTCATGCAAAAAAAGAGTCGGAAATCGAAGAAATAAATACTTGGCTTCGGGCGGAAATGGGCTTTGCTATAAAAATCATTGGATCTCATGGCCACGCTTCGATTTTTATTATAGACAATAGCAGCAAAAATATGGCGAATATTGCCGATACAGGCTTTGGAATATCACAAGTTCTACCGGTTTTAATTCAAATATGGCAGCTATCAAAACATCCTGGAAGAAGATTATTTTCCATTAATGCCCCAACAACCATTGTTATTGAGCAACCTGAGCTACATTTGCATCCAAAGATGCAATCTCGTGTAGGCGACGTGTTCTGCAAGGCTGTAAAGCTTGCGCGTGCGAATGGGATCGATCTACGAATCGTTATCGAAACACATAGCAAGGATATTATCGAAGCCATCGGAAAATGCGTCGAAAATGGAACGATTACAAAAAGCGATGCTGCAATTTACCTAGTTGATAAAGAGCATGGCGTGGAATTATCGGAATTTGACGAGGGTGGCTTTTTGACGCATTGGCCCTACGGATTTTTTGACGGAGAATAACGTGTTGTTCTGCATAAGTAATGCCATGGCCCGCAGCATTTGCGCTGGTGACATTGATAGTATTGACTGTTTGAACCGCTTACTAGATTCAAGAAAAAGTGGCCTTCTTCTGATGTACTCCACTGACCGCACAGCAAAGCTGGTTAGCGATTACTTGGATGGTATGGGCAATAAGCGACTAGCAGACTTGTTTAAAACAGTAAGTCGCAGATTTCGCGAGAAAAAGGGCATGCTTAAGGAGTTAAGCCGATTCGTTTTTCTTACGACAAAAGTCACCGGAAGGCCGAAATTCAAAGGTAAGGTCATATACACTTCGCCCAAGAATGTGATTAGTAGCAATTTATTATATCCTCCGATATTGCTTGGTGAAAATCTGACGGATTGCGAACTTTATGTGAATGCAATTGCTCAGCACTACACAGAATTACCGCGCTCACTTAGAGAAATTCGCCTGTCGCAACGGTTTGAGCCTGGAGGCGGGAACAACACGCATACATCCTACTCCCGGCATAAAAATTTGGGGATAGATCTTTGTTTATGCATCGTAGACTCGGACAGGGGTTTCCCAGCGGAAAGTGCAGGAGATACAGCGAAATTCGTTCAAAATGTTGACAAAAATGGACAGTCCCCATATTGCAGCCATCTTCTCATCGACGCTTATTCCGCTGAAAATCTATTGCCACTGGATGAAATAAGTCGCCAATATAGAATTGGTAAAAGCGAAAAACAAGTGGCTGCGTTTGAAATAGTCGATAAAGTTCGCAAGCTTCCTAGCTGGAGGTATTTGCCACTTAAAAAAGGGATTAAGGGAAAGGATTTAAAAACTAATAGTGCGCGGTCTACATATTGGAATTCGGAACTTGCTCAAGTCGGAATTAACCAGTTGTGTTGCGCTGTTCTTAATTGCAGCTGCGATATCATTCCTAACGTGAATGAAAAAACTCTTGCAAGGGCTTTAGAGCCAGCTAATTCCAGTTGGCAGCATACTTTGAATAATGAAAAAAATAGTGAGATTCGTGAGAATTACAGGATTATTTCTCAAGAAGTAAGATCGTGGCTCTGCGTAGGTGCGGCCCTCAGATTGTAGCTGGTGCGAGGTGCAGGAAGTAGAAATAATAAGCAGGCGGATTATCTCTTCCTCAATAATACGAGCCGCAGTATGGATTTGGGCGCGTACATTAATCTAGAGTGCATTCGCCATGCAGCCTTACCGGTCGAGCCAGTCACGGACGTCCTGGTAATAGGTTCTAGTTACCTGTGCAACTTGCTTTACCAGACGAAGATGCCGTCTGCGCCATTTGTTTGGCCGACGTGTGATCGCATAACAATCTTGCTCGCTGCCGAGTGACACCAATAGCTTTGTCCGAGCAATCCGCGCTCGGTCGGCTGCCGTGGCGGCAAGGTTCGTCCGGTATCGCAGCGCATGGCAGTGCCGACAGGCCAGCTTGTCGCCCCGGAAGTAGAGTGATTGAAAATTCCCCTCGTGCGCGCGAGGGCATTTCAGGAGGGGGCGTACATGGTCTCCAAGGCACTGAACGGGCACGACGTCTACCACCCACTGCTGGCTGCCCAAGAAGACCGCCAGGCGGGTCTCAGCAAGTACGGCAACGGTACGCACGTTCCCATCGTCCAAGGCGAGCCTAGACGACCCTGTGGCCTTCGCAGCCCGTATCAGCTTCGGCAGGTTCACCTCGAATGCATTTTCGAGGACCGGCACTCTTGGGGCCTTTGCTTTTTTCATTTCAGGTACCTAAAAGAAAAGCAAACCGGACACATGCATGCACGGTTCATGGGTGGGTAGGATCGGAGCGGGATCTCCAGCGCGTCTGTGATTGGCACAGGAGTGCAGCTAGATTACTGGACGAAAAATAATTCGATTGCCTGATCGAGCCGGCTCGCGCCCTGCCGCGCCGCTAGTTCGATCCACCGGCGGCCAGCACAGGCGCGCCATTGCGTGGGTACGGGGCTGAGGAAGCGTTGCAAGCAACACCGCGTCGCGCGACTCCGGTTGGTGCTGCATGCCCGCGGCGTATCTACGGCGTACCCCATCATTGTAGAGCCACACAAACACTTGGCTGAATAATAAGTAGCGATCAAAAGCAAAAGCCGCTTGCGGTCTATAAGCTAGGCCACATGCGGCTTTTAGGGTAAATAGTATATAAAAAGAATACCTCTCTTTCTTATACATTCTCTTTCATACGGCCCTATGCCGCGCCAAGAAGGGTACTGCTTTGATTGCTTTTATTGCCGTTATTGGTCTTGGTCCGCTTGCCCGATGAACTCGGATGCGATATATGCTTCGCGCGTCTTACCCTTCCCACTGGCCGACTTCGTATCGTAACGGCAGATGTTACGGTCCGATTCCAGATTCTCGAACACGCTTCGACCCATGCGGGTTTCTGCCCCCTTGAACTTTGCGGACTTCCTGGCCAGCTCGAAGACGGTTAGTCCACGGCGCCCGGCCTCCAGAATCAGATTGGCTACGTCGTTGCACAGGGCGGCGAATGGAGAGTCGGCGATGTTATCAGCCATTCGGCTGATCGCCCTGTCAGCCCAGAAGGTCACGTAGTCGATCGCCCAGCGAGCGTGCTCGACGTCGATCACATCAGCCTCAGTGGAGTGCGCGACGATTAGCGAGACGCGCATGGCGATCTCCCAACCGCGGCTGTACATCTCGGCCATGCCGTGCAGTTCCAGCTCGTCCATGCGCGCGATGCAGCGCAGGTCGAGGTCGTCGAATAAGCAGCGTGCTTTTCCGGAGAAATCCAAAACAGTCGGCACCGGCTTTTCGCTATGCACAGCGTCGACGACATCTGCCAAATTTCCGCCACTCTTGATACGGCATTCGCGGACCCAGCGAACCAAATCGTCGGGCATCTCGACTGGATCGACAGAGCGAGAGGGCTGGCGCCCGAGATCGGATTCAACGACGATGAGACGATTCAAGAAGCCATCCGTCAATGCACCCGATCCTACTGCCTCGTAGAACGGAGTGGGCGTGGTCATGCCCAACACCATCAGTGCTGGGTTCTCTACAAATTGTGGTCCCATGCTGGCACGTTGAGTCTGGTTCATGGCGGCGGTGGAGAATGCCTTAGGATAGAGCGTGCCGTGGCAGCGGCCGAATACCTCCATGAGTCGTTTTCGCGCCGTACCGCCATTGGTATTATTCTTCGCGTTTGCGGTCTTCAGCATGTAGCCAAACTCATCAATGATCGCGATGTGGGTAGGATGGACGCGCAGCATCGAGTCACTGGCACTGTCGGACGTGTATTCAGACGCGGGGCACATGGCAGAGAACTTCGCGGCTTTTAGTATGCGCTCGATAACGGTCTTCGCATGTTCTTTGCCGGCGCCTGATACTCCGATGTTAAGGAAGAAAAGCGACGACCAGTTGGCGCTGGTTGTGCGGAACTTGCGGCCCATGGCCACGCTGCCAAGCGCCGGCGCCGCCTGGACGGCGAACACGGGCTGCGGCTTAATGGCCGTGGCATTGGTCCAGTCAACCATCAGGCCCAACTTGCCAGGAATGGTCAGCAGATGGGGCGGGATGTCGCATACGGATTTGGCGGGCACGATGACTTCATCAGGCACGACGACGGTGTTCGCGACCGTGCCGCACTCTGCTTCGACGACTCGTTTACGGTTCAGGCTTTCCAGTAGCTTGCTGATGTCCACATCTTTGATGCGTTCTTCAGTGGCCATCATGCGGACCGTTTCGTAGGTGACGCCGACACCCGGCTTGAAGCTGTTCCACGCCTTGATCACAGCACCGGCATCGTACTTCTCAGAGCAGGTCTGGCTCCACTCATCGGCGATGTTGAACATCTCTTTGGACTGGTTGTAGCAGTGCAGGCCCATCAGGACCCTGAGCCATTCGTCCCGGCTGCATGCGGCGGAGATCACATCCAGGTCCAGTTTGATGGAGGTACCCTCGTAGGGCAGCAGCGGTGCGATGTTCGAGGCGACTTTTACGCTAGCCTCGTTCAGCTTTGCGGCCTTGCTGAACTTGTCGGACACCCACTGCGGGACGTCTGCGATTTTTTGGCCCTCGAACAGGTCGCTGGAAGCCTCCATCTCGTAGCGGCGGCCAGATGCGTAGACGGAGCCGGGACCGACTACGTAGCCGTTGACCTTTAGGTCAATGTTCTTCCCAATCTTGTCGGTGAAGCTGAGTAAGCAGTCGGCGAAGAAGTAATAGTGGCTACCGCCCGCGCCCGTCAGCACCTCGACGGTTTCCGGCAGGCGGCCGTGGATTGCTTCCAGCGCCTCCAGCGCCTCGGCACCACCAGGTTTATAGCGGTCCACGTCCACGACGATGGGCATTTTGCCGGTGTCGGCAATTTTGCGGCCCAGACGCACGCCGTAATTCAACATGGGATATTTCGCGAACCACATATTGATCCTGGCCGGCTCGGTGGTAGCGGTATCCATCGACTCCAGAAATGCGGGTGCTTGCCCGGCGTGCAGATCGGGTTCACATTGATACCGCCGCAAGTGCACCTGCCTTCAACAATGCTGTGCAGGGGGAAGACCGGGAAGCCTTTGAAAGCCATGAGGAGAGCTTGTGCATGGGCCGGCGAGACAGTTGCGGAGATATCGTAGGGATTGCTCTGGAGCGCCGCTACAGGCGCGGTAGGCATGTTATCAATGGCAGGCTGTACCCGCGGATGGCGGGCTGCTTGCTCCACATTGTTCGTGGCGAAATCGTGCTGGGTGGGGCTTATGGTGACAGCGCCATTGGACGCTGCGGCGGTTGTCATGCCGCGCGCGTCGGACTCAATGGCTGCGGTCTTGATCTGCGCAATGAAGTGCCCAGCGGTCGGGACGGCATGGCTGGTGGGGGCATCGTACGCAGGGCGGTTGATGGTAGTAGGGAAGGACGCAAGCTCGGTGACTTGCGTCCTGTCCTGGTATTGGAAGTTAAGGGTTTCGGTCATCGGATCGAAGTTGATTACGCGGGCAAAGTAGCCCGCGTCTGGGTAAAGGGTGGAGTTACGGCTGCTGGGCTTCCAGCTTGGCGACGCGGATCTTGTCCAGGTCGACCAAGTAATAGGTCAAGACGTTGTGGCTGGTGACGTGGGCGACTTTGGGCAGCTCGTCGCGCGTGATGTTGCAGAATGCCATGGCCACCTTTTCCTCAACGACCGTGAAGCTTCCGAACTGAGGGTAGCCCGACATCGGCGCGGCCGCCGGGGCACGCGGCCTGCGGTAGTCGCTCAGCCACTCCGGGTTGCTTTTGATCAGCAGCAGCTCGTCCAGCGAGAAGCGGCGCTGGTGGATGTAGCGTTGGCCGAAGATGTCACGGTGAAAGGCGATGAAGTGGTTGAATGCAGGTTCGGTGGTGCCCAGAAATTCGGCAGCTTGCTGCGCATCGAAAATGGGCATCGAGGCCAGTACGATGCGTTTGTCGGCCAGCGGCGCGGCCTTCAGGGCGAGGATCTGCTGGCCCACTGAAACTTCAGTCATAGTGAGCTTGTCCTGCAAGTCATTGTCGACTTCGGCGTTCCAAGCGGTCATCAGTTCGTGCTGCGCATCGCGCAGCTGGGCCGAGGTAACGCTGAAAGCGGGCGCGTTGAGCATCAACTTCACGTTGGCGGCCAGTGCGCGCTGCGGTTGGAGGTGGCTCATCAGCAGGGTTTTCGCCGTTTGAGCAAGCAGAGACGAGGTCATTATGCGGCCTCCTTGTGGCGGGCTGCGACGAAAGCTTCGATCTCGTGGGCATACCAGCCCGTTACGCTGGCGCCGAGTTTGAAGGGCTTAGGGAATTTATCATTGCGAACCCAGCGCCAGATGGTGGCCGGGCTGACCGGCAAGATGCCTGGTTTCGAAGGCGTCGTCGCAAGCTGAGAAATACGGATAATTTGTGGTTTCATTTGATACTCTATAAAGCGCCATGACGGCTGATAAGAGTATTAAAAATGATTAAAAAATTTCGTAACCCCTTGTTTTTACTAGCATTATTTCTAGTTTCGACAAGAAAATACTAATATGTACGTTCATATACATATCCCGACAAAAATCCGACATTTTCATCCCAAGAAAAAAATTGTTAATACGAAAAAATTCGCTTGGCTCTTAATGCAAACATCTTAGAAATTTCGGATTTCGTTGTCGGGATACAGCGATCAATCTGTCTCGCTTAGCTATCCCGACGTAGGACATCCAAATAATCTGCCCAACGCTGCATCATCAGCCGGCGTGCAGGGAGGTGGGCTGTACGGTTGTACGCGCGGCCATTGGCATCCTTGACGGTGTTGGCGAGTTGACTCTCGATGTAGTCCACACGCTCTTCCAGCACTTCATCCAGGATGGTGCGTGCCATGGCACGGAAGCCGTGGCCGGTCATGACATCTTTGCCGAAACCGAGACTTCGCAATGCCGCGTTGATCGTGTTCTCACTCATGCAGCGATCATTGGTGCGGATACTCGGGAAAACATATTTACCGTGCCCCGTCATCGTGCGCACCTCGCGTAGGATATCGACGGCTTGTTTGGCCAGCGGGACGATGTGATCGCTCCGCATTTTCATCTTGTGCCCAGGGATGCGCCACTCGGCAATCTCTAGATCGATTTCCACCCATTCTGCGCTGCGCAGCTCTCCTGGGCGTACGAACACCAGTGGCGCCAATTTCAGCGCGCTGGCAGCATAAGGATGGCCACTATAGCCATGGATTGCCTTGAGCAGCTTGGCAACCTCGTGGGGTTCGGTAATTGCCGCAAAGTGGTTTGCCTGCACAGATGCCAGCGCGCCTTTGAGGTCGGCCGTGACATCGCGCTCCGCCAATCCGATGGCCACTGCGAAGCGAAACACCTGCCCACATAGCGATTTGACCCGGTGGGCGGATTCATTCGCGCCGCGCGCCTCGATTCTCTGGACCACGACAAGCACATCGCGCGGTTTGATGGTGGAAATGGGCAGCGAACCGATGCCGGGGAACAGATCCTTGGCCAGCCAGTTCTGTACCTTCTCCTGCGTGGTGGCGGCACGCTCTGACTTGGTCTTCTCCAGCCACAGACGCGCTACTGCCTCGAACGTATGCTCGGCGGCGATCAGTTTGGCGTTTTTGGCGTCGCGCTTTGCTGCACCCGGATCGATGCCTTCCGCGAGCAGTTCGCGCGCCTCCTGACGGCGAACGCGGGCTTTAGCCAGGCTGACATCTCGATAGACGCCCATTGCCAAGGTCTTGCGCTTCCCGAGGAAGCGGTAGTCGAAGCGCCAGTATCTGCCGGCAGAGTTGACGAGCAAGTACATCCCTTGCCCATCACTGTGTTTATCTCCGCCAGGTTTAGTTTGTTTAACCTGTCGGACAAAGGTATCCGTTAAGCTCATGCTCTCTCTCATCGTGACGGTATCTGTTCATCGGTATTTGTAGATACCGCCAAAAATGACGGTATCCGTGTGCGATGGGTCGAAGCCTGATGAGATGAAGTAAGACAACAAAAAACCCGCTCTCCATAGGGAGGGGGCGGGTTTTAAGATGAGATAAGACGGTGTAATTCATGGGTTTGGTGCCTCCGGCCGGAATCGAACCGGCACGCCTTACGGCGCTTGATTTTGAGTCAAGTGCGTCTACCAATTCCGCCACAGAGGCCCAATCGCAGGCGGGCATCTTAGCACATCGATTGCTCAGCTGGCCAGTGCGCCGCGAAATTCGCTGTGCGGGCTGCCAGATGGACACGCCAGCGGCAAGCGCACGCTGGCTAACACGTCATCCGATGCTGCAACAACCGCAAGCTCCCCATCGGCCCGACGATCTCCAGCACATGCTCGCGCACCGCGACATCGATCGCGCCTTCCTGCCCGCGCAGCCAGGGGCGTGGGCGGAAATAGCGGATGCTGGTGCTGTCCGCAGTCGTGCGCCGGTAACCAAGCGCTCCCAGCGCCTCGTCGAGCCGGTCGATCATGTGGTGAGCATCGATGCGGCTGCGCATTTCAAAGCGGCCCGGGCCCAGCATGCAGATGGGGAGCAGGCCGCCGACGACGGCGGGCATGACGAGGAACGGCATCGGCGTGCCGGGATCGATCAGATGCAGGGCCAGTATCAGTAGGGGTAGTCCGGCCAGCAGCGTGAGCGCCCATGGCAGCGACTGGCGCCAGGTGTCGATGCGCTGCAGGAAGCCAGGGCGTTTCCTGATACGCTCGATTTCAGAAAATGTCACGCTGTTCATCCTGCTCTCCCTGGCTGCCTGCATCAGTCCGTGTTCGCGCCGATCAAGAAAACTGGTGCAATATCCAGCCAACTATTATTTGAATCGTCATTGACTTGATCATTGTGACAAGCACTTAGTGGCTGACGTTTGACTGCGCGCAAACACGCATTCGTTGAAGCCAGCTTCTCATAAAGACAACACTTGCCGCGCACAGGTGATTTTTGGCCCGTTCATCGACCCAGAACGAACAAGCCGCACAGAAGTGCGGCTTGGCGGGGGAGTGCTCAGGGCTTCTGGCGGAACAGCCGGAAGCGTTCGTCGCGGTCCGAGGCGCGCCGGCCTTCCCACAGGGGCACGGCGTCGCGCACGTTCCACTTTGGCAGCAGGGTGGCGTCGCGGCGGTTGCGCAGGCTGTCCTGCAGCAGCACGTAGTCGCACTTGCCGCCGGCGAGCGTGACGAATGGCAGGCGGCCGTAGAAGGCAAGCGAGGCGCGCTGGGCGGCGCCGACGTTGGTGGCGATGCAGTTCGCGTCGGCTGGCAGGCGGGCGGCGATCTGCTGGGCCACGCCGGCGTAGCTCTTGCCGTAGTTCAGGTCGGGCAGGAACAGCGTCATCAACAGCACCCACAGCAGGATAAGGCCGCCGGAGGACAGCACCACGGCGCGCCACAGCACTGCGGGCTGGCGCGACAGGCGCCAGTGCACCAGCATGATCCAGCCGACGCTGGCGCCGGCCGCCACGATGAAGGTGACCACGCCGATTTCAGGCGTGAAGCCCGGCACCAGCTTGAGCGCGTTCTTGGCCAGCTGTGCCGGCCAGCCGGTCAGCTTGGCGATCCAGAACAGCCAGATGATCGCGCTCAGCATCGTCAGCACCATTACCGAGAACCAGTCGATGGCGTTGATCGCGCCGCGCTTCATCGTCGGCAGACCAAAAGCGGCCATTAGTGCCAGCGGCGGCAGCATTTTCAGGAAGTCGCTGTTTTCTGGCGACGGGTCGGCCAGCATTTGCAGCACCAGCGCCAGGAAGAAGAACACGGGCAGCACGATGTGCAGCATCTGCTGGCGGCGCCAGGCCCAGATCGCCCACAGGGCGAATGGCCAGGCTGGCCAGAAGAACCAGATGCCGATCCGGAAGAAGGCTTTCAGCGCCGGCCAGCCGGGCAGGCCGATCTGGCGTGCGTTCCAGTTGAGCCAGTCGGCGACCGGTGACAGGCCATAGGGCTGCAATACCGTGGCCGGCGCGATCCAGATCAGCGTGATGCCGAAGCCGACACCAGCGGCGACAGCCAGGTCGCGCAGCGCGCGCGGCGTCGGTAGCTCGAGGTAGCGGGTGCAGGCGAACAGCGCCACGATCAGCACCAGTGGCGGCAGGAAGCCCTGCGTGAGCGCCAGCGTGCCAAGGGCAAGGCCCACCAGCACCGCATTGCGCGTGCTGGCCAGTTCGACGTAGCGCACGGCGCGGTACAGGAAGAAGGCGAGCAGCGCGCCCTGCAGCGTCGCTGCGAGCGTCAGGTGGCTTTGCAGCAGCAGGCCCAGGCTGCCGAGGTAGATCAGGACGGCGGTATCGCCCAGCATGCGGCCGTAGTCGTCCGGCTCGGGCTGGCCGCCGAAGGCCAGGCGCAGCGGTTGCGCTTCGGCGCGCCGGCCCAGGTGGAAGGCGGTGTACCAGAGCGACATCGTGCCCAGCA
>Ga0308163_10001226_pt1 | contig 30224 bp, 30 predicted proteins | sample PhyTR1_FD_201037 | JGI IMG/M metagenome (GOLD analysis project Ga0308163, IMG submission 201037) | Phyllosphere microbial communities from UC Gill Tract Community Farm, Albany, California, United States - DLSLT.R1 | ecosystem: Host-associated > Plants > Phyllosphere > Unclassified | place: USA... | reverse complement strand
AGGCAGGTGGCCAGGACCAGGCGGACATAGGTATTCCGGAGCGCGAGCCGGAGTTGATACAGAAAGGGCATGAAGGACTCGGATGGTAAGCCGGACTTGCGGGTCAGGGCAGCGGCAGCGACAGTCAGTTGTTTGGAGCGAGGCGCAGGTCGCGGCAGCGTGTCGAAAGCACATGCTGCGAGGCAACATACTGTGCATGACTATAGCGCCGCCGGGACACTTTGTGGCAAGGCTGCTGAAAAAAAAGGCAGGCTAAACAACAGCTTGGCGATGTGCCAATGCCGGTCTGTCAACGAGTTGCAGGACATAAAAAAAGGCTATGTCACCGACAAGTGGGGGAACGTCCCCAAGGTGGCCCTGAGCAAGCTTTCGGGCGACAAAATCCTCTTGGCATCGAGTATCCAGCGCCAACCGAGATAGTTGGGCAGATAGCGTGTCGCCACGCCATGGAACGGGCGCAGCCATTGCCGCAGGCGGCTGTGATAGGCGTTGACATTTTGCACGTGGATCGCGCCCCGCACCCGGATGCCGGCCCGCAGATTCACGGCTTCATGCAAGATGCCTGCTTCCCGCGCAAACACGGGATAGGCCGGATGGCCGTCGCTGACCAGCAGGATGTCGCGGTCGATCACAGGGGGCAGGCAACTGTGCAATTTCGCCTTGGTCAGCTGCCCCGGGCCTGTGACGAAGTCGATGGTTTGCCCGGTGCGGTCGCGCGCCACCAGCACGCAGATGTGATCGTTTGAAATACCGCGTTGCCTCGCTTTGCCGCCGCGCCGGCGCGCCGGACGCGTCAGGTGCCGCGATCCTTTCTGTGACTCCGGCACATACATCTCGTCGGCTTCGGCGATGCCATGCAGGCAGTGTGGCCGGTCGGTCCTGGCCAGCGACAGAAAACGATGGCGCCAGCGAAAGCTGGTGTTGCGATGAATCTGAATCTGCTGGGCAGCCTTGCGCACGGAAAACGAGTTCAGCATGCAGCCGGCATAGGCCAGCCAGCGTTCCTTGTGGCGCAGATGCGCCAGTGGCGTGCCGCTCAAGGCATTGAAAGTTTTGCCGCAGGGGACGCAACGATAGCGTTGCAGTTGGTTGGCATGGCCATGCCGGTGAAAATGTGTCGAACTGCAAGCTGGACACTGCAAGTGCGCCTGTGCCGCTTGTTCGATCACGGCGATACCCGTATTGCGCGATGGATCGTCGCGCAACAAGTCGATGCTGATCAGGCGCTGACGCTGTGACAGTTGCGTAAGCTGCCTGTGAAATACATGCCATTGGGAAGCATCCATTGCACTCTCCTGGAAGGAAATAACTGATTAGTTAGACCCCCGGCAATTCCAGAACGTTCCCACGTATTACGATGACATAGCTTAAAAAAACCCGGGAAATTCCCGGGTTGCGTGCGGTGATTATTTCACCCGCTGGTACAGCCTGAAGCGCTCGGCGTCGTCGGTGGCGCGCCGGCCTTCCCACAGCTTGATCCAGTCGGCGCCATGGTGTTCCTGCATGGCGTCCTTGCCATCGCGGCGTTTGCTGTTGTCCTGCAGCAGCAGCAAGTCGCAGCGCTGGTGCTCGACGCCGGCAAACGGCAGCTGGCCATAGTAGGCAAACGAGGCGCGCTGGGCCGGGCCCACATTGGTGTTGATGCAGGCGTTGCCAGCCGGCAGGTTGACCGAGATCTGGTGCGCCACGCCGGCGTAGCTCTTGCTGTAGTTCAGTTCCGGCAGGAACAAGGTCATGATCAGCACCCAGATCAGGATCAGGCCGCCCGAGGACAGCACCACGGCGCGCCACAGCACGGCCGGCTGGCGCGAGATGCGCCAGTGCACCAGCGCAACCCAGCCGGCGGTGGCGCAGGCGGCAACAAAGAACGCGATCAGGCCCAGTTCAGGTTTATAGCCCGGCAACAGTTTCAGCGCATTGTGGGCCAGCTTGGCGGGCCAGCCGGTCAGGGCGGCAAACCAGAACAGCCACAAGACAAAAGCGCAAATGGTCAGCACCATCACCGAGAACCAGTCGATGGCGTTGATGGCGCCCCGTTTCATGGTCAACAGGCCGAATGCGGCCATCACGGCCAGCGGCGGCAGCAGCGGCAGCAGCTGCGCCGGATCGGGATCGGGGTGGAAGATGGCCAGGATGGACAGCATGGCAACAAAGGTCATCGGCACCACGATATGCAGCACATGGTGCTGGCGGCGCCAGGCGTACACGGCCCAGGCGGCGAACGGCCAGGCAGGCCAGAAGAACCAGATGCCGACGCGGAAGAAATACACGAGGCTCTGGCGGTCCGGCATGCTGAACTGGCGGCAGTTCCAGTCCATCCAGGCTTGCAGCGGCGAGTGGCCATACGGCTGCAGCAGTTCGCCCGGCAGCAGCCAGACCAGCGTCAGCAGGGCGCCGACCAGCACGGCGATCGCCAGGTGGCCCAGCGTGCGCAGCAGCGGCAGGCGCAAAAATACCGAGCACAGTACCAATGCGACGGTCAGCGCCGCCGGCGTGACCCAGCCGCGCGTCAGCGTCAGGCCGCCCATCGCCAGGCCCAGCAGGACGGCGTTGCGCAGCGAGGCGCGTTCCACGTAGCGCACGGCGCGGTACAGCATGTAGGCCATCAGCGACACATACAGCGCCTCGGCGGTGATGTCGTGGCTGTGCTGCAGCAGGCCCAGGCAGCCCAGGTAGATCAGGACGGCCGCGTCGGCCAGGGTGCGGCCGAAGTCGTCCGGTTCGGGCTGGCCGCCAAACGCCAGCCGCAGCGGCTGGGCGTCGGGACGCCGGCCCAGGTTGAAGGCGGTATACCAGACCGACAAGGCGCTGATGACGAAAATGCCGATGGTCGACATGCGCGCGGCAAACACTTCGTTGCCGATCCAGCCGAACAGCTTGATGAAGATGGCGCCCAGCCAGAACGCCAGCGGGCCTTCGTCCGGTATCGACAGGCCGGCGATATTCGGCCACAGCCAGTCGGCCAGGCCGCCATGCGCCATGGTCCACATGATGCCGAAACTGGCGGCGTCATCGTTCTTCCACGGTTCGCGGCCGATCAGGCCAGGCAGGATGTACAGCAGGCCAAGCGCAAACAAGGCCCATCGTGGCAGCGCGAGTGTGGCAGCGGCGGGAAGGCGGACTGGCTTCATCGATGGTGGGTATCAGTAAAAATAGTGAGACGCATTGCGTATGGCGTCGGGTATGCGGCAGTATAAAGTAAAGCTGGAGAAAGCAAAAAAGGCAGCCGTGGCTGCCTTTTTCGTTGGCAGCCGAAGCTGCCTGCTTTTGCCGCACAGCGGCAAAAATCAGCCTGCTGCGACTGCGGTTTTCGAACCAACCGAACCGAACTTCTGACGGAACTTCTCGACGCGGCCAGCCGTGTCGACGATTTTGTGCTTGCCCGTGAAGAATGGGTGCGATTCAGCCGACACCTCGATTTTCACCAGTGGGTATTCTTTACCGTCATGGGTGATTTTTTCGCGGGTCTGGATGGTCGAACGGGTAACGAATTTGAAATCGCACGACAGGTCGTGGAAAACAACTTCGCGGTAATCTGGATGGGTATCGACTTTCATGGTCTTCTCTCTAGTTTGGTAGCCAAACAGCACTTCGTCGGTCGTCTTGCTTCTTGACCCGATTGCCGATCACTTGCCAGGGTTTAAATAAATGCAACCGTCGATTATATAGCGGTTTAAGGCTGGCGGCAATAAAAAAGCCGCTCATCGAGCGGCTTTTGCATGATTGCGTAGGTCGGATTAGCGCGCAGCGCGTAATCCGACAACACCACCGGCCTCGCCAACAATGTTGTCGGATTACGGCCCGCAGGGCCTAATCCGACCTACGCTCCACGTGGGCGCATTTACCCGCCCCGGCGCATCATGTCGAAGAATTCAGCGTTATTTTTAGTCGCTTTCATCTTGTCGAGGATGAACTCCATCGCTTCGATCTCGTCCATCGAGTACAGCAACTTGCGCAGGATCCAGATTTTCTGCAGTTCGTTCGGCTTGATCAGCAGTTCTTCGCGGCGGGTACCCGATTTGTTCAGGTTGATGGCCGGGTAGACGCGTTTTTCGGCCAGGCGGCGTTCCAGGTGCACTTCCATGTTGCCGGTACCCTTGAATTCTTCAAAGATCACGTCATCCATGCGCGAACCGGTTTCGATCAGGGCGGTGGCGATGATGGTCAGCGAGCCGCCTTCTTCGATATTGCGCGCGGCGCCGAAGAAGCGTTTCGGACGTTGCAGCGCGTTCGCGTCGACACCACCGGTCAGGACCTTGCCCGAGGCAGGGATCACGGTGTTGTAGGCGCGCGCCAGGCGGGTGATCGAGTCGAGCAGGATCACCACGTCTTTTTTCATTTCGACCAGGCGCTTGGCTTTTTCCAGCACCATTTCAGCCACTTGCACGTGGCGCGTGGCCGGTTCGTCGAAGGTCGAGGCGACCACTTCGCCGCGTACCGAACGCTGCATCTCGGTCACTTCTTCCGGACGTTCGTCGATCAGGAGCACGATCAGGGTGATGTCGGGGTGATTGGCCGTGATCGCATGCGCGATGTGCTGCAGGATCACGGATTTGCCCGATTTCGGCGACGCCACCAGCAGGCCGCGCTGGCCTTTGCCGATCGGCGCGATCAGGTCGATGATGCGGCCGGTGATGTTTTCCTGGCCATTCATTTCACGTTCCAGGCGCAGCGGCTCGTTCGGGTGCAGCGGCGTCAGGTTTTCAAACAGGATGCGGTGTTTCGACATCTCCGGCGATTCGCCGTTGACCTTGTCGACTTTGACCAATGCGAAATAGCGTTCGCCATCTTTCGGGGTCCTTACCTCGCCCTCGATCGAATCGCCGGTGTGCAGATTGAAGCGGCGGATTTGCGAAGGGGAGATGTAAATGTCGTCGGTGGACGCCATGTAGCTGGCGTCAGGCGAGCGCAGGAAGCCGAAGCCGTCAGGCAGCACTTCCAGGGCGCCGTCGCCAAAAATCTGTTCGCCCGATTTCGCGCGTTTTTTCAGGATCGCAAACATCAGCTCCTGTTTGCGCAAGCGGGCCGCGTTGTCAATGTCAAGACCGATCGCCATCTCAAGCAGGGCGGATACGTGTAGGGCCTTTAGTTCGGATAAATGCATATATGTTGAATGTCCCGAGACGGGAGGTAAAGGTAGGGGAGGGAACTGCGTGGCGTTGATTAATTATCAGGGAAGGGACAGCGTATGGTGCTTCAAGCCGCTTCCCGGTCTATCCAATCAGGCGGCGCTGCGGGCGCAGCGCTGCCTATCATACATTAAATATTGCTGTCGACGAAAGCGGTCAGCTGGCCCTTGGCCATGGCGCCGACTTTTTGCGCCGCTGCTTCACCGTTCTTGAACAGGATCAGGGTCGGGATGCCGCGGATGCCGAACTTGGCAGGCACTGCCTGGTTCGAATCGACGTCCATCTTGGCGATCTGGATGCGGCCGGCATATTCCTTGGCCACTTCTTCCAGGATCGGCGCGATGGCCTTGCATGGACCGCACCACTCAGCCCAGAAATCAACCAGGACCGGCAATTCGGATTTCAGGACGTCTGCTTCAAAAGAAGCATCGCTAATGTGTTTGATATTTTCGCTCATATTTTCCTCAAATGAGGGTGGGATCAATAATGCCTGGAATTAACCATACGCTGGTTCGCCATCCACGCTTCCTGAAGTACATCTGGCAGGTGGGGGCGATGGGCACAAATTCAATGTTCTTGGAAGGTGCGACCAGGGGTATGCAGGCGGGGATGGCTGAAATAATAACCCATTTTTTAAAAGCGTGGCGATTATTGCAGAAAAACTTGGCGCGCCTGGCCTTTTAGCCGGGCATCGCCTGGCCGGGCGTGCTCACCTGCCGCTGCAGCGCGATCATGTGCTGCAGGTCGGCGCTGCTCAAGGGCTTGGGAAAAGTGCCCAGAATATGCAGGCCATTGGCCAGCGCCAGCCGTTCGGCCGCCTGGCGGATCGCCGAATGCAGGCCCGACAGCAGCACCACGCCGCCGTGAAAGCCCATCTCGGCCGCCATGCGCAAAAATTCGATGCCATCCATGTCGGGCATCGACAGGTCGCAGATCAGCAGGTCGGGCTGCTGCTGGCGCAGCGCGTCCAAGGCGGCCATGCTGCCGGTCTCGCTGCGGATGTCGAACTGGCCCAGCTGGTCCAGCATGTCGGCCAGCACGTCGAGCATGAAGACGTCGTCGTCGAGCAGCAGCACCCGCAGCGGCGCATGAGTGGGATGATACATCGCAATGTCTTTCCGTGAAGGTGCCATGCTTGCCGCGATTCAGTCATCGTTGGCAAAGCTGGTGTTGTTCATGATCTGTTCGGTAATCTGTTCCAGCAGCGGCCACAGCTGCCTGACGATATGGCGCGCCTGCTCGGCTTCCTCGTCCGGATTGCCTGTCGGCAAATTTTCCAGCCGGTGGCACAGTTCTGACATGCCCAGCGCGCCCACCGTGCGCGCCGACGACTTGATGCGGTGGCCCAGTTCACGCACCTGCGCCACGTCGCCGCGGCCCAGCGCCGCATCGATGTCGGCAAAGCCGTCCTGCGTGGTCTGCAAAAACTTGAAGGCGAACTTGCGCACTTTTTGCGGGTTATAGCCGAGCAGCTTGGCCAGGATCGACAAATCGATGATCTGCGGATCGCCGGCCAGGGTGGTCTTGAAGGCCGGCGCGCTGCGCGTGCGCACCGGTGGCGGCGGCGTGTCGCGCGGCGGCAGCCAGCCGGCGATGGTCTGGTACATCATGGCCGGCTGGATCGGCTTGGAAATGAAATCGTCCATGCCGGCCTCCAGGCAGCGCACCCGGTCTTCGCTGGTGGCGGTGGCCGTCATGGCCAGCACCCGCAAATGGGCCAGCCCGGGATCGGCGCGGATCAGCCGCGTGGCCTGCAAGCCATCCATCAGCGGCATCTGCACGTCCATCAGCACGCAGTCGAACTGCGTCTGGCGCAGCAGGTCCAGCGCCTCGACGCCATTGTTGGCCAGGCAGACCGAGGCGCCGGCCTCTTCCAGCAACTCCAGCGCCACCTGCTGGTTGAAGGTGTTGTCTTCCACCAGCAGGATGCGGGCGTGCTTGAGCGCTCCCATCACCAGCGCCGCATCGGCGTCGGCGCTGGCGCGCATGGCCTGCGCTTGCGCCGTTTTCAGCATGGTGTCGAGCAGGGCGGGCGCGGCCTGGCTCGAGATGCCCAGGCGGGCCGTGAACCAGAAGGTGCTGCCCAGGCCCGGGCTGCTGTCGACGCCGACGTCGCCGCCCATCAGCTGGGCCAGCTGCTTGCTGATGGCCAGGCCCAGGCCGGTGCCGCCATATTCGCGCGTGGTGGAGGTGTCGGCTTGCTGGAACGACTGGAACAGTTTGCTCATTTCATCCTGCGACAGGCCGATGCCGTGGTCGCATACTTCAAAGCGCACCAGGCAGTGCTTGTCGTCGCCGACCACTTTCTTGACGATCACGGTGATGCTGCCCTGTTCGCTGAACTTGATGGCGTTATTGGCGTAGTTGATCAGCACCTGGCCCAGCCGCAAGGGGTCGCCCACCAGGATCGGCGGCAGTTGCGGGTCGATCTCGAACAGCAGTTCCAGGTTCTTGCCGGCCGCGCGCGGCGCCACCACCGTGTTGAGGGTCTGGATCACATGGTCGAAGCTGAAGTTGACGTGTTCGATCTTCAGCTTGCCGGCCTCGATCTTGGAAATGTCGAGGATGTCGTCGATGATGCCCAGCAGGTGTTCGCCGGCAAAGCGGATCTTTTCCAGGTAATCGCGCTGGCGCGGCTCCAGGTCGGTTTTCAGGGCCAGGTAGGCCATGCCGATCACGCCATTCATCGGCGTGCGGATTTCATGGCTCATGTTGGCCAGGAACTGGCCCTTGGCCAGGCTGGCTTCCTCGGCCACCTGCTTGGCCTGGTCGAGCTGCTCGGTACGCTGCGCCACGCGCTCTTCCAGGTGCTCGTTCAGTTCGCGCAGGGTATTCTCGCTGCGCTTGTGATATGTGATGTCGGTCAGGCTGGCCACCACCATGCCCACCTTGCCGTATTCGTCGCGGATGGCTTCGGTGTTCACCGACAGCCAGCACAGGTTGCCGTCCAGCTGCTGCACCCCCATCACCACGTCGCGCATGGCCTGGCCGGTCGACAGGGTGATGTGCACAGGATGGCTGCGCTGCTCGAAGGTGGAACCGTCTTCGCGAATCGCTTGCCACAGGCTGCCGCCGGCGCGGCTGGCGGCCAGCATGCGCTCGGCGGCCGCATTGCTTTCCAGAATGTGGCCTTCGCTGTTCTGCACCACCAGGCCGTTGGTGACGGCGCCGAACACCGACGCCATGCGCTGGCTGGAATGGGATAGCGCAATCGAGGCCTGGCGCCGCTCGGTAATGTCGGTGATCATCGCCAGCGTGCCGCCCGGCTCGCCGCTGTCGGACTGGATGCTGCTGCTCGACAGCAAGCCCCACATGCTCGACTGGTCCTTGCGGAAGAAGCGGAAATCGACCTGGTCCGGCTGGCTGTGCAGGCTGCCCAGGCTGTCGAGTCGGCGCTGCATCAGCAACTGGCTGTCGCGGTCCATGAAGTCGAGCAGGGGGCGGCCCAGCATTTCCTGCACCGTATAGCCCAGCATGTGCGCCATCTTCGGATTGACGAAGGTGGTCTGGCCGCTGCTGTTGGTCATCCAGATGCCTTCGGCCGCCGTCTGCACGATCAGGCGGTAGCGTTCGGAGCTGGCGTGCAAGGCTTCCTCGGCGCGCTGGCGCTGCGTCATGTCGCGCAGCGACACGATGGAATACACCTGGCCGGCCAAGCGCAGCGGCGACAGGCTGACCTTGGCCGGGAAGTGCGAGCCGTCGCGGCGGCGTGCCATCATCACCCGCCCAGGCAGGCTGTGGCGTGATTGGGCATCGCCGGCGGTCTGGCCTTGCGTGCTATCCGGCACCAGCTGTTCCAGCGAGATGCCGATGATGTCGGCCAGCGGATAGCCGAAGCAGCGTGCGCCGATCTGGTTGGCGAAATGCACGCGGCCGTCGATGTCGGCGATCAGCATCGCTTCGGGCGCCGCTTCGAGCATGCTGCGCATCAGTGATTGTTCGTCGACCTTGCGTTCGGCGATGTCGCACAGGATGCCGCTGGCCTGCACCGGCGCGCCATCGGAGGCGCGCACCAGCACCGCGCCGCGCAGCAGCAGCCAGCGCCATTGGCCGTCGCCATGGCGCAAGCGAAATTCACAGATGATGGGTGCCGGCGATTCGCCATCGAAATGCTGGCGGAAAGCACTCTCCAGGCGGGCGCGGTCGTCGCGGTGCACTTCGGCCAGCCAGTCGGCCAGGCTATGCTCCAGGCTGGCTTTCTTGTCGCCCAGCATGCTGCGGTACAGGCCGGACATGCTCAAACGATCTCCCGCGCGCTGCCAGGACCAGCCGGCCAGCACGGCGCCTTGCAGCGCCTGCGCCGCGGCGACACCGCTGCCTTGCTCCGCCATGGCGCCGGATTGCCCGCCGTGCAGTTGCCGGCGCAACCGCCATGCTTGCCAACCGGCAAGACCGGCCAGCAGCGTGGCGCTGGCCGCCAGCCACGGCCATGGGCCCGGGCCGGCGCCCGCATCGCTGGCGGCCACCGCTGGCGCGGCCCATGCCAGCACCGGCCAGCGGCAGGCATGCAAGATCCGGGCGAGCGGATCCAGCGCACGCCGCCGCTGGCGTCGTGCGCTGGATCTGGTGAGGCTGCGATGCGACAAATGCATCCCTTTCTGCTGCGTGGTGGGGCCTGGCTCGGGCGGTCTGGTGCGGGCCGGCACACGGCCGGCATGCTGTTCTGGCGGCAACTATAGCACCGAATATTTATGCCGACTATCTAACTTCAATCACTGTGGCAAAGGCATATTTTTCCTCACGGAATCGCCAATTTTCTGCCGGGCCGGTGAGAATTCGAGAGAAAAAATCAGGCAAATCATGCTAATAAAGATAGCATCATGATAGTTGCCGTAGATTAACTGAACGAGCCGGCAAACTGGTAGCGGTGGCCCGGATGCCACATGGTGGCAATCGAGGCAATCTTGCCGTCTGACCTGGTCTGGCGGCGCAGCACCAGGCATGCCTGTTTCATGTCGATCGCCAGCATCTCGGCGATATTACGCGGCGCCGACAAAGCTTCGATGCTGTAGGTGGCGCCCTGCAGCGGCGCGGCCGCCATCAAGTATTCATTCGGCGTGATGGTGGCAAAATCCTGCGCCATGTAGTCCGGGGCGCAGGCGGGATTGACCCAGCGGTCTTCGACCTGGATCGGCACGCCGTTTTCAAAGTGCACGATCAGCGAATGGAAAAGCTTTTGCTCGGACGGCAGGCCGAACTGCCTGGCCATCAGCTCGGACGGCTTGACGTGTTCGAGCACTTGCAGCTTGCTGCGGTGCAAATGGCCGCGCGCGCGCACTTCATCGGCGATATTCTTGATTTCCAGCAGCGTTGCCTGGTATTTCTGTTGCGCCACATAGGTGCCGGCCCCCTGGCGCCGCGTCAGCACCTGTTCGCTGGTCAGTTCGCGCACGGCGCGGTTGACCGTCATGCGCGAGACGCCAAACTGCTTGACCAGCGCCTGCTCGGACGGGATCACGTCGCCTTCCTTCCAGCGGCCGGCGGCGATGCCGGCCAGCAGAAAATCCTTGATGCGCTGGAAAATGGGCGTATTTTCTTGTGTAATCTGGTCGTCCAATGCAATCTCTCCGATGCGCGAGGCTAGCCGCGCGCCGCCACATGGCGGCGCGCTGGCCGATTTTAGCACCGCCGCCCCTGGCGTAACCGGCCTTCGAATTCAAAAGCAAGAGCCGGAGTGCGGCCAGGCTCGCCGCGTGTCACGATGGCGGCCAGTGATGAACAAAACGGGAGTGCGCCATGGAGCAACTGTATACAAACGACGAAGCCCGCTGGGACGCGGTGCGCCAGCGCGACGGCAAGGCCGATGGCCAGTTTTATTATTCGGTGCGCAGCACCGGCGTGTACTGCCGCCCGTCGTGCGCGGCGCGCCCGGCCCTGCGCGCCAACGTCGCCTTCCACGCCAGTTGCGCCGAGGCGGAAGCGGCCGGTTTTCGCCCCTGCTTGCGCTGCAAGCCGGGCCAGCCGCCGCTGGCCGAGCGCCAGGCCGCCATCGTCGCGCAAAGCTGCCGCCTGATCGAGGCCAGCGAGGCCCTGCCCGACCTCGATACCCTGGCGCAGGCGGCCGGCATGAGCCGCTTTCATTTTCACCGCGTGTTCAAGGCGCATACGGGCATCACGCCGAAAGCCTACGCGGCGGCGCGCCGTGGCGAACGGGTCAAGGCCGGCCTGGCCCAGCCAGGCAGCGTCACCGATACCCTGTATGCGGCCGGCTTCAATTCCAGCGGCCGTTTCTATGCCGCCACGCCAGGCTTGCTGGGCATGACGCCGGGCGCCTTTCGCGCCGGCGGCAGCGGCGCCGTGATCCGTTTCGCGATCGCCGCCTGTTCGCTCGGCGCGCTCCTGGTCGCCAGTACCGACAAGGGCGTCTGCGCCATCCTGCTGGGCGACGATGCTGAAATGTTGCTGCGCGACTTGCAGGACCGCTTTCCGCAGGCCGACCTGCGCGGCGCCGAGCCGGACTACGAGCAGACGGTGGCCAGGGTGATCGGCCTGGTCGAAACGCCCGCGCTGGGCCTGGACTTGCCGCTCGACGTGCGCGGCACGGCCTTCCAGCAGCGCGTCTGGCAGGCGCTGCGCGAGATACCCGCCGGCAGCACCGTCAGCTATGCGGAACTGGCGCGGCGCATCGGCCTGCCCACCGGCGCGCGCGCCGTGGCGGGCGCCTGCGCCGCCAATGCGCTGGCGATCGCGATTCCCTGCCACCGCGTGGTGCGCAACGACGGCGCGCTGTCCGGCTACCGCTGGGGCGTGGAACGCAAGCAGCAACTGCTGGAGCGCGAGGCGGGCAAATGAAAACGGCGCTTGACTGGCAGGCCATCGAGGACGACCTGAACCGCCATGGCTGCGCCGTGGTGCCGGGCCTGCTGGACCCTGGCGCCTGCCTGGCCCTGGCGGCGCAATATGAGCAGCCGCAGCGGTTCCGCAGCCGGGTGGTGATGGCGCGCCATGGTTACGGGCGCGGCGAGTACCAGTATTTTGCCTATCCACTGCCGGAACCGGTGGCCGCCTTGCGCCGCGCCCTGTATGCGCCACTGGCGGCGATCGCCAACCGCTGGCAGGCGGCGCTGGGACTGGAGGCGCGCTTCCCGCCGGAACATGACGCCTTCCTGGCGCGTTGCCATGCGGCAGGGCAGGTGCGGCCCACGCCCTTGCTGCTGCGCTACGGCGAGGGCGATTACAACTGCCTGCACCAAGACCTGTATGGCGAGCATGTGTTTCCGCTGCAACTGGCCGTACTGCTGTCGCGCCCGCAGCTTGACTTTACGGGTGGCGAATTCGTGCTGACGGAACAGCGCCCGCGCATGCAGTCGCGCGTCGAAGTGGTGCCTTTGCAGCAGGGCGACGCCGTCATCTTTGCCGTCGCGCAGCGCCCCGTGAATGGCGTGCGCGGCAGTTACCGGGTCAGCATGCGCCACGGCGTGTCGCGCCTGCGCTCGGGTGTGCGGCATACGCTAGGCGTGATTTTTCATGACGCGAGCTGAAGCCGTGGCATGATGGCCACCTACCGGTGGCTGGCTTTGGTGCTGGACGCGCGCAGATGCCGGTGGTGCCGCCGAGGAATGGTTCAGGGCGCCGACGCAGGCGCTGGACAGATTTCGTCCCGCCATGCGGGCATCTCGCTGGTAATGGGAACGACTTGCTGTTCGCCATTGGCCGTGGCCGTGATACAGAACTTGCCTTTGTAACCGTAGGTGGAGTCAGATGGGTCATCCGGCCTGCCGTTCAGGAAGACGCTGTACATCGTACCTTCCTTTAACTTTGCGGCAGCAGTGGCCTCTGCTATTGCCGGCGCGTGTCCATATAGAAAGCACGCCTTTGCATGGATGGGCAAGGTGGTCGTGCCGGAAAAAATAAAAGACCAGGCTTCTTCGGCGGGTTTGCCCGATATATCGTAGACCGTCAATGCGCCAAGCAAGGGCGTGCCATTGCGCGCTTCTTCCTTTTTCGAAATGGTAAAGCATGGTTGACCATTGATGGCGTGAACCCTGGCATCTGCCATGCGCGACCATGCCTGGGCTTGGCTGCAAGCCAGCGTGGCAAGCAGATAAAACATGGTGTGCCGGTATTGCATGGTGCGCTCCGTACTATTTGGAAGGTGAATTGACGGGACAGGTTTCATCGATCCACTCCCGCATATCGCTGGTTACCACAACAAGTTCATGGCCACCGCCTGCTTTGGCAGCCAGACAGAATTTTCCTACGTATCCGCGTGTGGGATCGGAGGGATCGTCGGGCCTGCCATTGAGGAACACGTCATACAGTCGTCCGGTCTTGAGCGGTGGTGCCGGTCTTGTCTCCGCGCCTGCAGGTGCTACTCCATACAGGATGCAAGAGCTGGCGCGGACAGGAATAGTGACCATGACAGGCATGATGAAAGACCATATCTTGATCGCCGGTTTGACGGAGAGATCGGACAGGCTCAATGCGCCAATTTGCGGAATGCCGTTACGCTTTTCTTCCTTTTTTGAGATGGAAAAGCATGGCAGGCCGTTCACCAGGTGCACTTCAGCGTGAGCCATCCGTGACCATGCAGATGCTTCATGGGATATCAAATAAAGGCTCATGCTCACTATTACGGCCTGGAAGATTTGCTTTGCTCTTCCTGTTCTTGAAAAAATCATGGAGCACCTCTTCATAGAGTTTTAGCGAATAGCGATAGTCCGATTGATTCATGTCATCTGGAGAATTTAAGTATTTCAGCGTATAAAAGTCTGCAAGTAAGTCTCCTTGAGATTCCATGTTGTAACTGGATAAATTCTTACCTTTTTGTAATACATATTTGTAATCCAGGCCAAGCCTGATTGCTCCCCGTATCGCGACCGGATAACCTGACTGGTACTGCCAGACATGTACCATTTCATGAATAAACCAATTTTTTTGTCGCGCGTCTTCCTTGAAAAAATCCTCCTTGAACTCCGACTCATGAAAATAAATCTCCCCATTTGGCGTCATGGCCACATCCTTTGGCTGCAAGCCAAACCATAAATACGGCTCCGCATGCACCTTGACCTTGCGGTAGTCGATGGCATCCTCGAACACCATCCACGCCATATCGATCTCACCCTTGGTCAGCGGGCGTACCTTGTCTTTCACCATGACTTTTTTTACGGATGAGCCGACATCCTTGTCGGTGGTTTTGACGTCCTGCAGTTCGACGGTCTTGCTGGCAGATTTGGCGCGCGCAGGTGATGCGGCGCAGCAGGGCGATTGATCCGCAGGTGGAAAAAATTCGGCCTTGACGATGCGCTCTTCCTGTTTGCTGGCGATACGGCCCGTGCGCCCCTTGCCATCCGTCGTCCCGGTCCACGTCTCGCCATTGCTGACGCTCAGCCGGTAAGCGGCATGCGCCAGCGGCACGTTGTTTTGCGAGACGAATTCCAGCTGCTCGTCAAAGCCGCAGCACCAGCATTCACCGGCCTGGCCGGCGCGGCGGTGCATTTCGCAGCCGCTTCTGGCGTCGCGCAAGGTGGCGCCCAGCACCGGCTTGCCACCGTCGGAATAGGTGACGACCATGCTGTCGAAGCGTGCGCCCAGGCTGTCCCGGTAGTGCGTGACGAGTGCATAAAACACATCGCAGCCGGTGGTGCTGATTACATGGTGGCGTGTCATGCTGGGCTCCGCGGTAAAACGCCAGCGTAGGCTGGCCAGTGCCAGGGCCTGTTGACTCAACGCAAGCTGCCGGCGCCTGCGTTAAGATGCTCGCCACCCATGCCACTTCCACGAGATAACGATGACGCAATCCTCTCTTGACACCCGCGCCGCCGCCAACCTGGCCGCCGCCCTGATCGCCGATCCGTTCTACCGCAGCGTCACGGTCGCGTGCGGTGACGACGAAGCGGCGCGCCTGGACATGCTGGCCGCTTACTTCGAGCTGGCGCTGGTCGAAGGGTTCCAGGCTGGCCGGGTCGACCTGGCCGACAGCGCGGGCAATGGCGCCGCCATCTGGACCACCGATACGCCGCTGCCGCTGCGCCAGGCGGCGTATGCGCAGCGCGAAACAGCCTTGCGCGAACTGCTGGGGCCACAGGGTGCCGCCAACTTTGCGGCCATCGTCGCCAACATGGAGCACGCGCTGGCGCCGCACGGTCTGCAGGATGCCTGGTATCTGTCGATTGCCGGTATTCACCCCGACGCGCAGGGCAGGGGGCTGGGCGCCTCGATACTGGCGCCGGGCTTGGCGGCGGTCGATGCGGCGGGCGCCGTGTGTTTCCTGGAAACCTATAACGAACGCAGCCTGCCGTTCTATGGCCGGCTCGGCTTCGAAGTGGCAGGGCGCTATACGGAAGCGGTCACGGGAGCCGATTACTGGCTGATGCTGCGCCAGCCGATCCACCCTGCAATGCCTGATTGACCATTTGCTGCATTTCTATACACTCGTCTTTTCTGTGAAGACCTGGAGATGGACATGCCGACCCCGCAACTGCGCCCCGCCCTGACCGTTTTTGCCTGCCTGCTCGCCAACGGCGCGGCGCATGCCGACACGGTGATCGACAACGCCAATGGCTACACCCTGAACGCCGCCGGCAAGCTGCTGCGCTTCAAGGCGCTGGCGTTTGACGATGCGGGCAAGATCGTCGCCGTCGGCAGCACCCTTGATGTGGCGCGCAAGGCCGCCAAGGGCGCCACCCATGTCGACGTGCAGGGCAAGACCGTGCTGCCGGGCCTGATCGACGCGCATGGCCACGTGTTCGGCCTGGGTGCGATTGCCAGCGGCGTGATGCTGTATGGCTCGTCCTCGCTCGATGTGGCGGTCAAGGCGGTCGGCGAGTTTGCGCGTGCGCATCCCGAACGCGGCTGGGTGATCGGCAATGGCTGGAACCAGGAAATCTGGAAGCTGGGGCGCTTTCCCACGGCGAACGAATTGGATGCGGCGGAAAGCGCGCGGCCGGTGTGGCTGCGCCGGGTCGATGGCCACGCGGGCTGGGCCAACAGCCGTGCGCTGGCGCTGGCCGGCATCACGCGCGATACACCTGATCCGGCCGGCGGCAAGATCGTGCGCGATGGCGAGGGTAACGCCACCGGCGTATTGGTCGACAACGCCATGGAGCTGATGGACAAGGTGCTGCCGAAACCGGGCGAGGCGGACAACCGCGCGGCCCTCGATGGCGCGCTGGCGCAGCTGGCGCAAGTGGGCCTGACCAGCGTACACGACGCCGGCATCGACGTGGCCCAGGACCGGCTGTACCGCGACTACGCCGATCAAGGCAAGCTGACGGTGCGCGTGTACGGCATGATTTTTGACGTCACGGCGGATTTTGACGCGCTGTCGAAAATGGGCCCCCTCAACAGCCATGCGCATGACCTGTACGCGCTGCGCGCCGTGAAACTGCTGTCCGACGGCGCGCTGGGCAGCCGTGGCGCCGCGCTGATCGAACCCTATAGCGATGCACCCGAGACGCGCGGCCTGCTGTTTTATAACGATGGCGCGATGCGCGCGCGGATGGACAAGGCCATGCGCGCCGGCTACCAGGTCAATGTGCACGCCATCGGCGACGCCGGCAACCGCCAGCTGCTGGACGGCTACCAGGCCTTGATCGGCCAATACCACAATGCCGGCCTGCGCCACCGCATCGAACACGCGCAGGTGGTGCGGCTGGCCGATATCCCGCGCTTCAAGACCCTGGGCATCGTGCCGTCGATGCAGCCCACGCATGCCACCTCCGACCAGAACATGGCCGAGCAGCGCGTGGGGCCCGAGCGCATCAAGGGCGCGTATGCCTGGCGCACTTTCCTCAAGCAAGGCTCGCGCATCGCCTGCGGTTCGGATTTTCCGATCGAGTCGCCGAATCCGTTCGAGGGCATCCACGCGGCCGTCACGCGGCAGAATAACGAAGGCATGCCGGCCGGTGGCTGGTATCCGCAGCAGGCCATGACGGTCACCGAAGCGCTGCGCTGCTTTACGCTGGACGCGGCATGGGCAGGCCACCAGGAAAAAGTCATCGGCTCGCTGGAAAAGGGCAAATGGGCCGACTTTATCGTGGTCGACCAGGATCTGTTTACCGTGGCGCCGACGGTGATTGGCAAGACGCAGGTGCTGCAGACGTGGCTGGCGGGGAAGCGGGTGTTTGAGAAAAAGTAAAACAAAAGCGGTTGACTTGCTTGTATAGACAACCTATGCTTGTCACATCAAAGCGGGCCATGCATGCCCGCTTTCCCCCTTGAGAGGAGACAGCATGAACAAGATGGACAGCGATCCGCGCTTCGACGCCAGCCGCAGCATCCGTGCCCCGCGCGGCACCGAACTGGCCTGCAAGAACTGGCAGATCGAAGCGGCCTACCGCATGGTGCAGAACAATCTCGATGCCGAGGTGGCAGAAAATCCGCAGCACCTGGTGGTCTACGGCGGCATCGGCCGCGCGGCGCGCAACTGGGCCTGTTTCGACCAGATACTGGCCTCCCTGCGCGAGCTGGAGGAAGACCAGACCCTGCTGATACAGTCCGGCAAACCGGTCGGCGTGTTTCGCACCCACCCGGACGCGCCGCGCGTGCTGATTGCGAACTCCAACCTGGTGCCGAAATGGGCCAACTGGGAACACTTCAACGAACTCGATCGCCAGGGCCTGTTCATGTACGGCCAGATGACGGCCGGCAGCTGGATCTATATCGGCACCCAGGGCATCGTGCAGGGCACGTATGAAACCTTTGCCGAGGCGGGCCGCCAGCATTTCGGCGGCGACTGGGGCGGGCGCTGGATCCTGACGGCGGGCCTGGGCGGCATGGGCGGCGCGCAGCCGCTGGCCGCCACCATGGCCGGCGCCGTGTCGCTCACCATCGAATGCCAGCAAAGCAGCATCGACTTCCGTTTGCGCACGCGCTACCTGGACAAGCAGGCCGCCAATCTGGACGACGCGCTGGCGCTGATAGCCCACCATACCGAACGCAGGGAAGCGATCTCCATCGGCCTGCTGGGCAATGCGGCCGAACTGCTGCCGGAGCTGGTGAAACGGGCCAAGGCGGGCGGCCCTGTGCCGGACCTGGTGACGGATCAGACCTCGGCGCATGACCTGGTCAACGGCTATCTGCCGCGCGGCTGGAGCGTGTCGGACTGGAAGGCGGCGCAGCAGGACCCGCAGCGCCATGCGCGCCTGGCGCAGGCCGCCGCCGATTCCTGCGCCGCCCACGTGCAGGCGATGCTGGACTTTCACGCCATGGGCGTGCACACGGTCGATTATGGCAACAATATCCGCCAGGTGGCGTTCGACCAGGGCGTGCGGAATGCCTTCGATTTTCCCGGCTTCGTGCCGGCGTATATCCGCCCGCAGTTTTGCGAAGGGCGCGGGCCGTTCCGCTGGGTGGCGCTGTCGGGCGACCCGGAAGACATCTATAAAACCGACGCCAAGATCAAGGAATTGTTCCCGCAGCACGCGCAGGTGCACCACTGGCTCGACATGGCGCGCGAACGGATCGCCTTCCAGGGCCTGCCGGCGCGCATCTGCTGGCTGGGCCTGGGCGAGCGCCATATCGCCGGCCTGGCGTTCAACGAGATGGTGCGCACGGGCGAACTGAAGGCGCCGATCGTGATCGGCCGCGACCACCTCGATACGGGCTCGGTGGCCAGCCCGAACCGCGAAACGGAAAGCATGAAGGACGGCACCGATGCGGTGTCCGACTGGCCGCTGCTGAACGCTCTGCTCAATACGGCCGGCGGCGCCACCTGGGTATCATTGCACCATGGCGGCGGCGTCGGCATGGGTTACTCGCAGCATGCGGGCATGGTGATCGTGGCCGATGGCACCGAAGCCGCCGCGAAACGCCTGGCGCGCGTGCTGGTCAACGACAGCGGCTCGGGCGTGATGCGCCATGCCGATGCCGGCTATGAAACAGCGGCCGCCTGCGCCAGACGCAATGGCCTGAACCTGCCCATGATGGACTGAAAACATGACACCAAATCTGAAAAGCTGGACCTTGACCCCGGGCGCGATGACGCTCGCCGATTTGCGTGCAGTCTGGTCTTGGGCCGCGCCGGCCACCCTGAACCTGGCGGCGGAAGCGTATGGCGTGATCGAAGCGTCGGCCGCGGCCGTGCGCGCGATCGTCGCCAAGGGCGACGCGGCGTATGGCATCAATACCGGCTTCGGCCTCTTGGCCAAGACCCGCATTCCCGATGAAAAACTGGAGCAATTGCAGCGCAACCTGATTTTGTCGCACTCGGTCGGCACCGGCGAATTGCTGTCCGACGCGGTGGTGCGATTGATCATGCTGATGAAGATCGGCAGCCTGGCGCGCGGCTATTCCGGCGTGCGCCCGCTGATCGTCGACACCCTGATCGCGCTGTATAACGCGGGCATCATGCCGGCGATTCCGGCCAAGGGTTCGGTGGGCGCTTCGGGCGACCTGGCGCCGCTGTCGCACATGACCCTGGCCATGCTGGGCGTGGGTGACGTGCGCATGCACGGCGTGTTGATGCCGGCGCCCGACGCGCTGGCGCAGGCCGGCATCGCGCCGGTGGTGCTGGCGGCGAAAGAGGGCCTGGCGCTGATCAACGGCACGCAGGTGTCGACCGCGCTGGCGCTGCATGGCCTGTTCATGGCCGAACGCCTGCTGGAAGCGGCGATGGTCACGGGTGCGCTGTCGCTCGACGCCGCCAAGGGCAGCGACGCGCCGTTCGACGCGCGCGTGCACGCCGTGCGCGGCCAGCCGGGGCAGATCCTGGCGGCGCAGATGTATCGCCAGCTGGTGGCGCACAGCACCATCCGCGCCTCGCACCTGGAAGGCGACGAACGGGTGCAGGACCCGTACAGCCTGCGCTGCCAGCCGCAGGTGATGGGCGCCTGCCTGGACCTGATCGTCAACGCGCGCCGCACTTTGCTGATCGAAGCCAATGCCGTCACCGACAATCCGCTGATCTTCCAGGACGGTGCGGGCGCTCTGGCCGAGATTGTCTCGGGCGGCAATTTCCACGCCGAGCCGGTGGCCTTTGCGGCCGACACGCTGGCGCTGGCGATCGCCGAAATCGGCGCGCTGGCCGAGCGCCGCATCGCGCTGCTGATCGACGCCACGCTCTCTGGCCTGCCGCCGTTCCTGGTGCGCGAGCCGGGCATCAATTCGGGTTTCATGATCGCGCATGTGACGGCGGCCGCGCTGGCGTCGGAAAACAAGTCGCTGGCGCACCCGGCCAGCGTCGACAGCCTGCCGACCTCCGCCAACCAGGAAGATCATGTCAGCATGGCCACCTATGCCGGGCGCAGGCTGGACGACATGGCGCACAACACGGCCGTCATCGTCGGCATCGAGCTGCTGGCGGCCGCGCAGGGCATCGATTTCCACCGCCCCCTGAAAACCTCGCCGCAGCTGGAACACGTGCATCATCAGCTGCGCCAGAAGGTGCCGTTCTTTGACGCCGACCGTTATTTCGCGCCGGATATCGAGGCGGCCCGGCAGATGGTGCTTGCCGGCGACTTGAGCCTGACCTGCAAGCAGTTGTTCGCGCCGCTGTACCAGTAAAAGGCGCCAGGAGACCATCATGGATTATCAATTTCACGCCGGCGGCATTCCACTGCTGGTATCGATGCCGCATGTGGGCGTGGATATCCCCGACGAGATTGCCGCGCGCATGACGCCGCAGGCGCTGCTGAAGATGGACACCGACTGGCATCTGCGCGAGCTGCACGGCTACTTGCGGCAGATGGATGCATCGGTGCTGTCGGCGCGCTGGTCGCGCTATGTGATCGATCTGAACCGGCCGCGGGAAGACACGAATCTGTATCCGGGCCAGGACACGACCGGCCTGCTGCCGATGGACACCTTCCACCGCGAGCCGCTGTACCTGGCCGGCCAGGAACCCGATGCACAGGACCGGCAGCGGCGCGTGCAGCGCTACTGGGCGCCGTATCACCTGCAGCTGCAGCAGGAGCTCGACCGCCTGCTGCGCGTGCATGGCGCGGTGGTGCTGTGGGAAGCCCATTCGATCGCCTCGCGCGTGCCGCGCTTTTTCGACGGCAAGCTGCCCGACCTGAACTTCGGCACGGCCGACGGCGCCAGTTGCGATGCCGGCTTGACCGAGGCCGTGGTTGGTCTGGCGTGCGACGGTCAATTCACTGTGGCCCTGAACGGCCGCTTCAAGGGCGGCCATATCACGCGCCACTACGGCCAGCCGGCGCGCCGCGTGCACGCGATCCAGCTCGAGATGTGCCAGTGCCTGTATATGAACGAGGCGGCGCCGTTTGCCTATCGGCCCGACCTGGCAGCGCAGGTACAGCCGCTGTTGCAGAACATGATGGAAGCGGCCGTGGCATGGGTGCGGCGGTGAAGCTGTTTGCGCGCCATGCGCTGCTGCCGCAAGGCTGGCGCCGCGACGTGCTGCTGGCCTGGGATGCGCATGGCGACTTGACCAGCGTGACCGATAACGCCGTGCCGCCCGATGGCGTGGAGCTGGCCGAGTACGTGCTGCCAGGCATGGTCAACCTGCACTCGCACAGCTTCCAGCGCGCGCTGGGCGGGCGCACGGAATTTGCCGCTGATGGCCCTGGCAGCCATGACAGCTTCTGGACCTGGCGCGACCTGATGTACCGCTTCGCGCGCAACATCACGCCCGACCAGATCGAGGCGATTGCGGCCCAGCTGTTTGTCGAATGCCTGCGCCACGGCTATACCTCGGTGTGCGAATTCCACTACGTGCAGCGCCAGCCGAACGGCGCCTGGTACGATCGGCCGGCCGAAACCGCCGAGCGCGTGATTGCCGCCGCACGGTGGGCTGGAATCGGCGTCACCATGCTGCCGGTGTTGTATCGTTATTCAGGATTTAATGACAGCCCGTTGAAACCGGAGCAGCGGCGTTTCCGCACCGATGCCGACGACGTGCTGCGCGTGATCGAGGCGTTGGCGCCGCTGCGCGACGGCCAGACCGAGGTGGGCGTGGCGCCGCATTCGCTGCGCGCGGCCTCGATGGAGCAGGTCAACCAGGTGGTGGCGGCCTTGCCGGCCGGGCGCCCGATCCATCTCCACATCGCCGAGCAGCAGGCCGAAGTCGATCAGTGCCTGGCCGCGACCGGCATGCGGCCGGTGCGGTATCTGTACAATCAGGTGACTGTCGACGCGCGCTGGTGCCTGGTGCACGCCACCCATCTGGACGCAAGCGAGATTGCGCACATCGCCGCCAGCGGCGCGGTGGCAGGCTTGTGCCCCACCACCGAGGCCAACCTGGGCGACGGCCTGTTCCCGCTCGCAGCGTTTCTGGCGGCAGGCGGGCGCTTTGGCATCGGCAGCGACAGTCATGTGTCGCAAAGCCCGGTGGAAGAACTGCGCTGGCTCGAGTATGGCCAGCGCCTGCGGCAGCAGCGCCGCAATATCGCGGTGTCCGCAGAGCAGCGCCAGGTGGGCGACTTTTTATGGCAGGGCGCCTTGCAGGGCGGGGCGCAGGCGGCGGGGCGGCCGGTGGGCGCGCTGGCGGCGGGCCGCCGGGCCGACGTGCTGGTGCTCGACGGCGCGCATCCCAGGCTGTGGGGCCTGGCGCTGCACGAGGTGCTGGGCAGCCTGGTCTTCAGCGGCAATGACAACCTGGTGCGCGACGTCATGGTCGGCGGCAGGTGGGTGGTACGCAACGCACAACATGTGGCGCAGCAGGCGATTGCTGCGCGTTTCAAGCAAACGATGGCAGAACTGAGGGAGTTTCAATGAACCGGCTAATCCAGTACGCAAGCCTGCGGCCCACGCCGTGGAAGAACGGCGGCGGCGTCACCACCGAACTGGCGATGTCGCCGCCCGGCGCCGGCCTCGGCGATTTCGACTGGCGCGTGAGCCTGGCCAGCATAGCCGAAGATGGTCCGTTCTCGCAGTTTCCCGGCGTGGACCGTACGCTGGTGATGGTCGCCGGCGACGGTGTGCTGCTCGAGGTCGGCGACCAGCGCGTGGTGCTCAGTCCCAGCGAACCGCTGGTGGAGTTTGCCGGCGAAGATCCGGTCCATGCCACCGTCGGCGGCCAGTCCACGCTCGACTTCAACGTCCTCACCCGGCGCGGCAGCTACCGCCACCGGATCGAACGGTTCGAGGTCTGCGGCAGCGTGCCGCTGCCGCGCCGCAGCGGCACCACGCTGGTGTTCCTGGCCGATGGCGAGAGCCTGTCGGTGAGCAGCGCGCGCGAACGGCTGGCGCTGGTGCGCTACGACCTGCTGGTGCTGGAAGGCAAACAGGACTGGACGCTGGAATCGGCCCAGGCCACGGTGTTCGTCGTCGACCTTATCGCCAATTAAAGGCCACCCATGGCATGGGATCTGCTGTTGACCAATGTGCACCTGGCAACCATGGCCGGCGATGACGCCGATAAGGGATACGGCGAGATCCTGGATGGCGCAATCGCCGTCAAGGACGGCCGCATCGCCTGGCTGGGCCCACGGGCGGCAATGCCCGCAAGCCAGGCCGCCACCGTGCACGATGGCGGCGGCTGCTGGCTCACGCCCGGCCTGATCGACTGCCACACCCACATCGTCCACGCCGGCAACCGCAGCGATGAATTCGAAGCGCGCCTGAACGGCGCCAGCTACGAAGACATCGCCCGCGCCGGCGGCGGCATCCTGTCCACCGTGCGCGCCACGCGTGCCGCCAGCGATGCCGAATTGCTGGCGCAAAGCCTGCCGCGCGTGCTGGCCCTGCTGGCCGAAGGCGTCACCACCATCGAAATCAAGTCCGGCTATGGCCTCGACCTGGAGTCGGAAGCGAAAATGCTGCGCGTGGCGCGCGCCATCGGCGAGCAACTACCGGTCGGCGTGCGCACCACGTTTCTCGGCGCGCATGCGCTGCCGCCCGACTACGCCGGCCGGCCTGACGACTATATCGACCTGGTGTGCCATCAAATGCTGCCGGCGGTCGCCGGCGCCGGCCTGGCGGATGCGATCGACGCCTTTTGCGAGCGCATCGGTTTTACGCCTGCGCAAACGCGGCGGGTATTCGACGCGGCGCAGGCGCTGGGCCTGCCCGTGAAACTGCATGCCGAGCAGCTGTCGGACCAGGGCGGCGCGGCGCTGGTGGCGAGCCTCGGCGGGCTGTCGGCCGACCACCTGGAGTTCTTGAGTGACGACGGCATCGCCGCCATGGCGCGCCACGGCACAGTGGCCGTGCTGCTGCCGGGCGCCTACTATTTTTTGCGCGAGACGCAGCCGCCGCCGATTGCCGCCCTGCGCGCGGCCGGTGTGCCGATGGCGGTGTCGACCGACTGCAACCCCGGTACTTCGCCGATGACCTCCTTGCTGCTGGCGATGAACATGGCCTGCACCTTGTGGCGCTTGACGCCGCAGGAGGCGCTGGCCGGCGCCACCATCCATGCGGCGCGCGCGCTGGGCCTGCGGCATGACAGGGGCAGCCTGGCGCTGGGCAAGCGCGCCGATTTCGCGCTGTGGCGCATCGCCCGTCCTGCCGACCTGTCGTATGCGATGGGATTGAATCCCTGCGTGGGCGTGGTGCACGGCGGCGTATGGCGCACGCCGGTGGTAAGCTTGCCCGATTGATCATTCGTCGGGGAGCGCCGCGTGCGCGTCATTCATTTATTGGCTTTTATTGTTTTCTGCTGCACGCCGGCGGCCCATGCCATGGACAGCGGCACCCTGAAAGTGGGCTCGAAGCGCTTTACGGAATCGTATATCCTGGGCGAGATCGTGCGGCAAAGCGCCGCGCCGCAGGTCAAGGCCGAACACCGCCAGGGCCTGGGCAACACGGCTATCGTGCTGGCCGCGCTGCAGGCCGGCAGCATCGACCTGTATGCGGAATACACGGGCACGATCGCCAGCGAAGTGCTGAAACATGACCAGCCGATCACCCTGCAGCAGATGCGGCGCGAACTGGCGGCGCTGGGCTTGGGCGTGGCCGTGCCGCTGGGCTTCAACAATACCTATGCGCTGGCCATGCGCGGCGACGACCAGAGCATCGCCAGCCTGCTGGACCTGGCGGCCCATCCGGCCTTGAAATTCGGCCTGTCGCATGAATTCATCGGCCGGGTCGACGGCTGGCCGGGACTGGCCACACGCTATGGCTTGCCGCAGCGCCCGCGCGGACTCGATCACGGCATCGCCTATGAAGCGCTGGCGCAGAAGCAGGTCGACGTGATCGACATCTATTCGACCGACGCGAAAATCCGCCAGTACGGCCTGCGCGTGCTGGCCGACACGCAGCAGTATTTTCCCCGCTACGACGCCATGCTGCTGTACCGCCTCGATATGCCCAAGCGCTTTCCCGCCGCCTGGCAGGCTTTGCTAGGCCTGGAAGGGCGCATCGGCGAACAGGCCATGATCGCCATGAACGCGGCGGTGGAAATCGACGGCAAGAGCTTTGCCGTGGTGGCCAGCCAGTTTCTGGCTGCGTCCGGCGGCGCCAGGCCGGCGGCCGCCGGTGCGCGCGCCGGTCTGCTCGATAAAATCATCGGCGACGATCTGTGGATCCTGACGCGCCAGCACCTGACCCTGGTGCTGCTGTCGGTGGCGCTGGCCTGTGTGATCGGCGTGCCGCTGGGCGTGCTGGCGGCGTTTCATGCGCCTTTGCGGCAAACCGTGCTGGCGCTGGTGGGTGTCTTGCAGACCGTGCCGTCGCTGGCGCTGCTGGCGATATTGATTCCCGTACTGGGCATGATCGGCATGGTGCCGGCGCTGGTGGCGCTGTTCGTCTACGCGCTGCTGCCCATCGTGCGCAATACCTGCACCGGCATCCTGCAGATCCCGCCGGGGCTGCGCATGGCGGCGCTGGCGCTGGGATTGACCAAACGCGACCGCTTGCTGCACGTGGACTTGCCGCTGGCCTTGCCGGTGATACTGGCCGGCGTCAAAACTGCCGCCGTGATGAGCGTGGGCACGGCCACCATCGCGGCCTTTATCGGCGCCGGCGGCTATGGCGAGCGCATTACCATCGGCCTGGCGCTGAACGACAACGACATGCTGCTGGCCGGCGCGATTCCCGCCGCCGTGCTGGCGCTATTGACGCAGGGTATCTTTGAATTGGTGGAGCGGTGGGTGGTGCGCCGCGAGGGCAATCTGCGCGCTTGATCTTGCGCAAAACCCAGGCGCCGGAAGATGCCACACTGAATCTCCCGCGCTGCAGGCAACCTTTTGCGTAGCCGGTCCTCAACCGCTCAAGGAGATTTGCATGACACGCCACTTTGTTGCCTGCTGTATTGCTTTCTTCTACAAAAACAGACAGCACCAGGGCGGCGCCGCGCAGCAGCATATCGGCTTGCATGGCACGTTGATTGAGCCACGGAAATAGTAACGAACTACCGATGAAATGTAAGAGCTGGTAAGCAAATGTAAGGGTCGGCCTGAACCTATTGTGCAACGTTTATATTCAACTCCGTTGATTGAATTCTCCCCCTCCCACTTGACAATGGGTTCTACCCTGCGGTGCCGCTAGCCCGCAGGGTTTTTTTTGTCTGGTGGCGCCTGACCTAACCTGCTGCGCGTCGGTATAGGCAGCTTGCGATGCTCACCGTACCAACGTACGGTTGCGCTTCTCGGCTACCTCTACCTTCCGCTCGCGACGGTTTGGTCAGGCGCTGTGACGTCGCAGGAAGATGCTATTGGTCTGCTTTGGGTGTTCCCGCCGACAATTGCGTCAATGCATCCCCCGTCACCCGGCAGATGCGCCAGTCGGGCATTACGTCGGCGCCCATGCCCTGGTAAAAATGGATGGCGTTTTCGTTCCAGTCCAGCACCGACCACTCGAAGCGGCCGCAGTTGCGCTCGACGGCCAGTTGCGCCAGGGCGACCAGCATCTGCTTGCCGTAGCCCTTGCCGCGCGCCGCCGGTTTCACGTACAGGTCTTCCAGGTACAGGCCCTTGCGGCACAGGAAGGTGGAGAAGTTGTGGAAGAAGATGGCGAAGGTGACGACCTCGCCGTTGTCCACACCGACCAGCGCTTCGCAGGCGGGCTGCGGGCCGAACAGGCTGTCGTGCAGCATCGCTTCGTTGGCCAGTATCATGTGTTCGAGTTTTTCAAACACGGCCAGTTCGTGGATCATGCCGAAGATGGCGGCTACGTCGGCCGCTTGCGCGGGGCGGATGGCGAGGGTGGACGAGTTGCTCATGGTGCCTTTGCGGTAGGTGTGGCGGAAAGCGAGGAGGCGATGCGGGTCTTGCGCGCGCCCGAGCTCAAGGCCCAGGCCACGCTCGACAGGCACAGAACCATGCCCAGCCATTCGATGGCGGCCGGGCGGTAATGTTCGAACTGTATCGACAGCAGCACGGAAATGACGGGCGTGACGACGCCGATATACACGGTCTTTTGCGTGCCGATGCGGGCGATCAGGGTGAAATAGGCGCTAAAGGCGATTACCGAGCCGAACAAGGCCAGGTAGACCAGGCCCATCCAGTAGCTGGCGCGCGTGGGAAGGGTCCAGGCCTGGCCCGTCGCCAGCGCCCAGACCGCCACCATCAGGGTGCCCCACAGCATGGTCCAGGCCATGGTCAGCATCACATTGCTCGAATGGCTGCGCACCTTCATCACCAGCGCATTGCCGACCGTGCTGGCGACCGTCGCCACCAGCGCCAGCATGAAGCCGAGCAAAAAGTGGCCGTTGCCGCCACCGAGAATCTCTTTCAAGGCCGCATCGATCGACTGGTAGAACAGCAGCACGATGCCGCAGATGGCGACCGCCCCCGCAAAACAGGTACTTAACGTAATCGGCGTGCCGAAGGCGACGCGGTTGAGCAGCGGCGTCCAGAACACCATCAGCGCGAACAGCACGCTGACCAGGGCGGAGACCAGGTATTGCTCCGAGCTGTAAGTGCACACATAGCTGAGCGCGAACGAGGCCAGCCCCTGCAGCATCATCCATTTTTGCGCGCGCCAGGGCAGGCGCAGGGTATCGCCGCGAATGGCGCACCAGGCAAACAGGGTGGCCGATGCCAGGCCGAAGCGATACACCACGGACACGGCGGGAGCGACATCGCCCAGCTGCAAAGTGATGGCCCAGAAGGTGGAGCCCCAGATCAGGCAGGCGGTGATAAACAGGAGGGGAGAGGACATCGCGACAGTATACGGTGTCGCCCGGGGCTTGACCAGCGCGGCATCGGCGCCACAGCGGCGCTTGAGGCAAAACAGAGATGAAGGAAAATGTTGAATTTATGAAAATATTTATATTATTATTAATTCAATATTTTCCGATTTCAACTCTTCAGGGAGCCCATCATGCCAGCCTCATTGCACTTCAAAGTATGGACCGTGATCGTCTACGTGGTGGTGACGACCTTGATCGCCATCTGGCTGCATGAAGGCATGGCGCCGGCCGCCACATTGATGGCGACCGGCAGTTTTGGCTGAAGCTTAATGCGTCACGCGCGTGGTGCGGCCATCGGACAGCAAACGCACGCGTTCACCGGGACGGAATTGCTCGTCCGCATCTTGCACGATGGCGCGCAGGTCGCCATTGTCCAGGCGAACGGTGATTTCAAAGCCGGGTTTGTTCGCCGAGTTCGCTTCGATACTCTGGCCGGCGATGCCGCCCGCCACCGCACCGAGGATGCTGGCCGCGATGGCGCCCTTGCCGCCGCCCACGGCCGAACCGGCCACGCCACCGAGCGCCGCGCCGGCCAGCACGCCGGTGCCGCTTTCGCCCTTGTCGATGGTGACCTGGCGCACGGATTCCACGGTGCCCATGCGCACCGACTGTTCATTCTGCGCCTGGCGTGCCTTGTACACATTGGCTGAATTCGGTTGGACGGCGCAACCGGCCAGGGTGGCCAGCAAGGCGACGGCAATAATCGATGTTTTCATGTTCAACTCCAGATAGAAAAGTGGTGGTGCGCCGATCGCGTCAATGGCATCGGCTGCGCATTAATGATAAGACAAGTTGCCGTTGATAAACAGCCTGCAATGGTAATAATCTGTTACCTCAACGCTAATAAGCCAGCCGCAAGCGCCGGTACGCAAAGCCCAGCACGAACAGCGGGCCGATCAGCAAAAAGCGCAAATCGTCCAGGAACGACGGCTTCTTGCCTTCGATCTGGTGCCCGATGAACTGGCCGATCCAGGCCAGCACGAACAGCACCAGCGACAGCGGCAAAATCACGATCGGCTGCATCGCCGCCAGCGCGATCAGCATCAAGGCCAGCATCGCCAGCATGCCGAGCGCAAACGGCCGCGACAGCTTTGCATAGTACGCCAGGGCGGCCACGCTGCCCGCCAGCGCCACAGCCGCATGCACGCTCCATAGCAAGCCCAGCAGGCTGAACACGATCAGCGGCACGCACACGATGTGCACCCATTCATTGACGGGATTGCGGTGGCTGTCGCCGTACCGCGCCAGCAGGGTGTCGATGGTGCGCATGGCAGTCTCTGTAATGGATTATGCGGAAATTCTACACCGGTTTGCCGGCGCGCCGAGCGCGTAGAATGGTGGCTTCCTTATTCCATCCAGGAATGCCGTTGACATTACCTCTCGCTACCACTGCCCCCCGAAAACGCTGCTTCGATCCCGTCGTCAATGCCGGTACACGGCTGCTGATACTGGGCAGCCTGCCCGGCGAAAAGTCGCTGGCGCACAGCCAGTATTACGCCCATCCGCAAAACAAATTCTGGCTGCTGCTGGGGGAAGTGCTGGGCATTGAGCTGAAAAGCCTGCCGTATGAAGAGCGCCTGTCCACCTTGCTGGCGCATGGGGTCGGGCTGTGGGACGTGGTGGCGCAAGCCCACCGTTCCGGCAGCCTGGACAGCAATATCCGCGAGCGTGACGACAACGACCTGGTGGCGCTGGCCGCCAGCTTGCCGCAGCTGGACACCATCGCCTTCAACGGTGGCACGGCCGCCAGGCTGGGCTTGAAAGTGCTGGGCGAGCATGCGCAGCGCTATCGCATCGTCAGCCTGCCATCGAGCAGCCCGGCCTATACGCTGGCGTACGAGGCCAAATTGCAGCAATGGAAAGCCCTGCAAGCCGCTTCATGATTTATTGGGCGACGTATGCAATACGCTGACGTTTTCGAAAAGTGCCAGCTTGTCAGGTAGTGCTGTTCAGTCAAGCTGTCCGACGCATGTCAATGCGTAAGGTGTACAAACGTAAAATGGCGGGCCGGAGACGCGAGCCTGAGAAAATGCCGATGGCGGCGTTGCAGCTCCTCGCCGTACATGCGTACTGTCTTCGTCGCTGCGCCTTGCCCTCGACATTTTTCAGGCTCGCTTGGCCCG
>Ga0308163_10001225_pt1 | contig 30226 bp, 23 predicted proteins | sample PhyTR1_FD_201037 | JGI IMG/M metagenome (GOLD analysis project Ga0308163, IMG submission 201037) | Phyllosphere microbial communities from UC Gill Tract Community Farm, Albany, California, United States - DLSLT.R1 | ecosystem: Host-associated > Plants > Phyllosphere > Unclassified | place: USA... | reverse complement strand
AATCGCAGCGGTAATTAACTGGATTCAGTTGCAAGGTTACAGAATGATTTTGGTTCCTTTGGGATTAGTTGAAATTGTAGGAATTTATGGGACTGTAGCAAATGTGGGAACCAGTGGTATGAGTGCATTATCTACAATTTATTCGCAGTTGTTTATACCAAACCTTTATAAAAGCAATGGCGATTATCTAAAGACCTATATGATGTATGCCATATTGTCAATATGCGGTGTTTTAGGTGTAGGGTACTTTATGTCAGACTTCATTATCGCACTTTTAACTAAAAGTGATTTTGTTAAATTTTCCTCCGTGATTGTTTTTGGGATTATTTCTGAAGGTGGAAATTTTCTTATCTCAGCGCTTACAGTGTACCTAACTATTCATAACTTAACTAAAATCACAATAATATCCTCCATAACAGGGTTGGTGGCATTTGTTGTCTCATTTGGTCTATTGTATCTAACTAACTTGATTAATGTTTACACAGTCGGTATACCCATTATATTTACCCAACTTATTATTACAATTTATTTAGCATTCATTGTTAAAAATTCCAGAAAACTTAGATCAAATGCATAATATAACTTTTGTTGTTTTTACTTATAATGAAGAAGCCAGAATTGAAAGGGTTATCAGAAACTTTCAAAACTTTGGATCGATTTTGATTGCTGATAACAAAAGTACAGATAGGACTGTAGAAATCGCTTCAAAATATGGTTGTGATATATTAATTCGTGAAGAGAATTATGATTTTGTAGAGAACCAGCATCTAGTTAATTTGATTTATGAAAAAGTATGCTCGGAATGGATTTATTGGAGCTTTGCTGATGAGATGTTAAATATTGATACACTTATAAATTTGACTGAAGTCATTAAATCTGACAAATTTGATATTATCAATATGGATAGGAAAAATTATAACAATGGTAAATTTTGTTATAATATGTTTCATGGATATACCCATAAAGTATTTCGAAAACATTCTATTGATTTCAGTACTAATACTATACATGGTATGGGTGTGCCTACAGTAAAAGAAGACAGAATTTGTACATTGCCAGATAAATACTTCATACACCATTTCAGTTCATACACAGCGTCTTCATATTTAAATACCATAAATAAGTATACAGATGTTGAAATAAAGGGTGATGTTAAATTTAATGGATCACTTTCAAAAATATTATGGCAGTTCAGTAAACGACTATTAAAAAACTATTTCTTTGATGGAGGCTATAAAGCTGGCTTTACTGGTATGGAATCTGTATTACTACTTTTATGCTATGAATGGGTTAAAAATATAAAACTGTACGAGCAGGAACAGAAACTAGATAGAAGTACGATTGAAAGTAAAAATAATGAAATTAGAGACAGTATTTTAAGAGATTTTAACCAAGATAAACAATAGTCTAAACATTATGATAGATCAAAATCTACTATGCTTTTGTATCCCAACTTCAAATAGAGTCGAGATCTTGGAAGAGTGTCTACAAAATCTAATAGAACATATTTCATTATATAAGTTTGATATAGTTATTTCTGACAACTGCTCTATTGATAATACTGAGGCTATAGTTTTAGAATACCAAAAGAAATATCCACAAATTAGATATTATAAGCAATTACAACCTTTACCTGTAGATGAAAATTTCGCCTTCGTACTATCTAAGTCGACGAGCGAGTATACTTGGTTAATCGGTGATTCATACAGGATTAACCCCGACTATTTTAAGGAAATCATTGATCAGTGTAACTTGAGTAAGTATCCACTAATACTTCTAAATTCATTTGACATGATCAAAAATATACCAACAACTATATATCATGATCTGGCAAATTTATTACAGGATCTAGGATGGTATTTACCATTTATGTCTGCATATATTTATCATAAAGATTTACTTAAGAGTGCCAATTACATAAAGTTTTATAACTCTAACTTTGTTCAGATGGGAATAGTTTTTGATTATTTCGAGTTGAAAAATTTTCAAATCTATTGGTTCTCAAAGAATGCAATTACTTCAACAACCCTTAAAAAGCAATCTTGGCATAACGAATTTTTGCAAGTATTTGCCAAGAATTGGACAGAATTTATACTGTCACTTCCAAGGTCAATTAACTTAAGTATAAAGGAAAAATGTATTAAGGATCATGGAAGAAATCATAAATTATTTACACTAAAAAACTTAATTAATTTTCGCGAACGCGGTTGGCTATCAATCGAAGTTTGTAAAAAATATCGAGTATATTTTAAATATATTTCAATTTACTCATGGCCGATTGTTGCATTGATCTCAATAATACCAAGGCAAATATTGACCGTGATCAGGGGAAATATAAAAAAATGATAAGATGTGTAGTAGCACACTTATATCAATTAAAGAAAAGCATTAGAAATACACATAGTCATGAAAAAAGTTCTTATAACTGGAGGTGCCGGCTTTATTGGAAGCAATCTCGCATTGAAATTAGTAAATAAAGGGTACCAAGTTACAATTCTAGATAATTTATCTCCGCAAATTCATGGTGAAAATGCAGTGCAAGAGTCGGAACTGTTTCTTTCCATAAAAGATCATGTACAATTTTTTAAAGGATCCGTAACTGATAGGGATTTGTTTTCATCAGCTTTACTAAATCAGGATATTGTTGTTCATTTTGCGGCTGAAACTGGTACCGGACAGTCTATGTATAATATCCAAAATTACACTGATGTTAATATTGGAGGCACTGCTTTGATGTTAGATTTATTGGCAAATGGGAGAGATACATATCAGGTCAAAAAAATAATTGTTGCCTCTTCTCGATCAATATATGGGGAGGGTAAATATATAGCCAATGGTAAAGTTATATACCCTAAACATAGAGGTTCTGATCAAATGGATGCAGGCAACTTTGAAGTTAATTATGAAGGTATAAATGAGGATTTAATACTCGTTGCCACCGATGAGGAATCAAAAATACATCCCTCATCCGTATATGGAATAACAAAACAAAACCAGGAGCAAATGGTGATGACTGTATGTCCTACAATAGGCATCGCGCCTGTAGCCTTTAGATACCAAAATGTCTATGGTCCCGGACAATCTTTATCTAATCCTTACACTGGTATATTGTCGATATTTTCCACATTAATTAAAAACGGAAAAGATATAAATGTTTTTGAAGATGGTAAAGAAAGCAGAGATTTTGTTTATATTGATGATGTTGTTCAGGCCACTATTTTAGGGATAGAAAAAGAAGAGGCAAATGGTGAGGTTTTCAACGTAGGATCTGGAGTTCCAATTAACGTGTTAACAGTGGCCAGCACCTTATTGAACAATTACGGAGGATCAAACAAGCTACAAATCTCTGGTAATTATAGGTTAGGAGATATCAGGCATAATTATGCAGACCTATCAAAAATTAAGGCAAAATTAGGTTTTGAACCAACGATATATTTTGAGGAGGGTATAACGAAGTTTGTGCAATGGGTAAATCAACAGGAGATCAAAGAAGATAAATATGATCAGTCTATCGTTGAGCTTAAAGAAAAAGGATTATTAAAATAAACATTATGCCAGCCATAGGATTAGTAACAGTTTTATTTAAGAGCGATGAGGTTCTCATAGACTTTTTTAAGTGCATATCACAGCAGACATTCAAAGATTATCATTTGTACCTTGTTGATAATTCTCCAAATGATAATACAGATAGATTGATAGCTAAGCTTGTAAAAGAATATCCTATTACTGCTTTAACACATGTTAAGAATCCGTCCAACTATGGTGTAGCACAAGGCAATAATCAAGGAATAGAAATGTCGATAAAAGCAGGTACGTCATATACCTTACTTCTTAATAATGATATTGATATTGAGCAGACCCATTTAATACAGCGGCTTTATGAAATCGCGCTTGAAAATCACGAACATCTATTAATTCCCAAAATCCTTTTTTATGATACAAAGAAAATATGGATGGCAGGAGGGACGTTCGTAGATTTTAAAGGTACTAATCTTCACTATGGCGAAGGGGATGAAGACAGTGAAAAATATAGCAAAGTCGATTATTTTGAATATGCACCAACGTGCTTTATGTTAATCGATAATATAGTTTTTGAAAAAATAGGTTTAATGGATGAAAAATATTTTGTCTATTTTGATGATACAGATTTTATGTATCGAGCTAAAAAGCATGGTTTTAGAATACGCTATCAGCCTGATATAACTGTGCTACATAAGGTCAGTTCGCTCACAGGAGGATCAGAATCTCCGTTTTCGATTTATTATAGCAATAGAAATCGGATCTACTATATACGTAAAAATTTCAAAGGATTTAAATTCCTAATAGCAATGTCTGTCACATTATCTACAAGGATTATCAAATATTTGCGCTATCCAAAAAAAGAAAAAAACAGCTTGTATACTGCTGTTTTCGATGGATTAAAATTATAATTGAATGATTAGATCAAAAAGACTATTTGGTGAAATTAACCATAACGGACTATTTTTATTCGGAGTCTTATTTTATTTGGTTGCTCCCCTGATAATTCTTCAAACTGATATCTTCGACGGTCTACCTGCAATTGATCCATGGAAGACTAATGTTTTAGACAACAATCATTTAATAATTTATATTCTGTTAGTTATTGAAATGGTTATTTGTTTTTATAGTGGATCATATCTGGCTACAAAATATACTAATCCATGTTTCTCTACAACTAAAGACCTTGGGAAAATATCAAGTAGGGTACTATTGCTTGTTGTAGGATTATTTGTTGGTTTCTTCATCTTTCAACTTAGAGCTTCAGCATTTCAAGGAACTGCTTCTTTTAATGAAGACGATCGCTTGCAGGGAATCCTCTCCACTGCTAATTTGTTATTGTTTTATATCCATTTTGTATTGGAACAACCTAAGACTACAAAAAGATTATTTTTAATAATATTCGTAGTCAACAGTATATTTTTACTTGGGTTAGGGGGCAGAATGTATGTAATTATTCCAGCAGTTGCTTACTATATACGAGCATATAATAATGCTTCAAAGACAGGTAAATCCTTAGTGCCTTACGTAATTATACCTGTTGTAGGAGCATTGTCAGCGAGTTTAATAGGGGCAATACGAATAGGTGAAAAATTAGATAAGATTATGTACTTTATTTTTGCTGAACCCATATTCACATCTTATTCTTCCTTTTCTTACGTCAATCAAAATAGTATACCATGGATTGCTACACCGTATTCATTTTTTGTCTCTTTTCTGAATTTTATTCCGTCATTATTTTGGCCAGGAAAAGCGGAAACGCTAACAAAATTGGTAGGTGATTGGGCTAAATTTGATAATCCACTGGGCGCTATCAGCGTGTTCGTATCTATATACGCTAATTTCGGAATTCTCCTCAGTGCTGTTTTTGTTTTTCTTTTCGGGGCTATGTATGGTTACTTATATAAAGCATTCAAAACATTTAAGATTAACAAAAATATATATTACTGTTTTTGTGGTGTACTGCCTTTTTGTTTTTTTCGTGACCCAATCGGTGTTCCAATTAAAATATTTATGACTTCGTATCTTATAATTCCTTATTTACTGCAGTTGTTTAGGAAATTGCTAAAAGTAAGATAGATATAGGTAGCAGGTTGAACTCTTTTTTACACTCATAACTAATACGTATATGAATTTAATATATGATAACTTAATATATAGTTTACAACAAGCTGGAGGAATCTCTACTTATTGGGCGGAACTTTCAGCCCGTCTAATACGAGATGAAATAGATGTAAAGTTTATCGAATCTGAAAATATAAATATTGTTCGAAAAGAGTTGAATATACCTAATAAAAACATCCTTCAAGACAGATCGTTACCTCTCATTATTAATCGATTTTTATCATTGCCTTTACCAAAAATACATAATAGTTTTATTTTTCATTCAAGTTATAATCGAATTAGCGGAAATAAGAATGCAATTCAAGTAATGACTATTCATGATTTTGTTCATGAGAAATTTTATAGTGGATTGAGACAAAAATTGCATACTTACCAAAAAAATATGGCGTTAAAGAATGCACAATTAATATTAGCTGTATCGGAAAATACTAAAAGAGATTTGCTTGAATATCATCCTGAAATAAATGAAGCAGATATAAAAGTTATTTATAATGGTGTTTCAGAAGATTTCCAAATGTTTTCTGACAAAACTGAAGTCCCATTACCTTATTTGTTATTTATTGGATCTCGAGAGCATTATAAAAATTTCACCTTTGTTGTTAATTTACTGAAGGAATTACCTGGCTTTCATCTATATATTGTAGGAAGACCATTCACAGAGGCAGAGAGCAGTCAGCTTTCTGTACTCAAAGGTCGTTTTAAGCTTTTTAACAATATTGATAATATTAAGCTTAATGAATTATATAACAACGCTTATGCACTCCTTTATCCATCTTCCTATGAAGGCTTTGGAATCCCATTATTAGAGGCAATGAAATGTGGTTTGCCATTTATTGCTCTCAATAAGTCATCTATCCCAGAGGTAGCAGGAAAGTCTGGAGTTTTACTTGAGGCACTAGATATTGATTTATTTAGAGATGCGGTACAATTTATTGATCTCAATAGGAACATACTAGTAAATAAAGGTCTGGAGCAAGCCAAACAGTTTTCTTGGGAAAAGTGCTATCAACAAACTGTTTCAGTTTACCAGAATTTAATTTAAAAATGAAAATATCAATAATAACAGTTGTCTACAACAACGAAAAAACCATTGGGGATGCAATAGAATCTGTCACATCTCAAACTTATAAAGATGTTGAATATATAGTAGTAGATGGAAAATCTACAGATCGGACGAATGAAATCATTCATAGCTATAAAAATAAAATCACCAAACACATTTCTGAGAATGATAAGGGTATATATGATGCCATGAACAAAGGTGTCAGACTTGCTACAGGTGATATAATAGGAATTTTGAATTCCGATGACTTATATGAGGATAATAGAGTATTACAAGATGTAGTTGACAAGTTTGAACAATCACCTACTCTTCGAATACTTTACGGAGATTTGGTGTATGTATCTAATGTTGATACATCAAAAATTATTAGGAAATGGCAATCAGGACCCTATCACAAATTCTTTTTTGAGCGGGGAAATGTACCGCCTCATCCTGCTTTATTTGTTCGTCGGGAAGTATATGATGAATGTGGGCTTTTCAATTTGGATTATAAGTTAGCTGCTGACTATGATTTTATGCTTAGAATTTTTAAAAATTTTGGTGAATATTCATCATATTATTCTCGTTTGATGGTTAGAATGCGATTAGGGGGCGCAACTAACCAAAGTTTAAAGAATATCATCAGTGGCAACCGGGAAATATTAAAGTCGTGGCACGTGAATGGTTATAAGGCACCAATAATGTTGATGCCAATTAGGTTAATTAAACGTATAATCCAATATCTATGAAAGTTTTAATAACCGGAGCAAATGGTTTTTTAGGTAAAGAAATTGTTGAAAGCTTATCTAACCATAAAATTATAACACTCTCCAGATCCAATTCTGATATTAATTGTGATTTGTCAACTTCTTGCCCAAATTTAAGTGGTGTAGATTTTGTAATTCATTGCGCAGGAAAGGCACATATGGTACCTCTAAATGTAGCCGAGCGTAACGCTTTCTTTGATGTAAATGTTCAAGGTACAAGAAATCTTCTGCTCAGCCTTTCTAAAATGGAGAAGCCTCCTCAAAGCTTTGTCTTTATCAGTACTGTTGCTGTTTATGGTTTAGAAGCCGGAAGCTCAATCACTGAAGAGGCGCCACTAAATGCAAAAGATCCCTATGGATTAAGTAAAATTGAGGCTGAAAAAATAATAACTCATTGGTGCCAAGCCAATAATGTAGTATGCACAATTTTAAGGCTCCCATTGCTGGCAGGACCAAATCCTCCGGGAAATTTAAATGCAATGATCCAAGGAATCAAAAAAGGATATTACTTTGATATCGGTAAAGGAACTGCAAAAAAAAGTATTGTTTTAATTTCTGATGTGGCGAATATAATTCATAAATTTTTTGAGATTGGAGGTGTTTATAATTTGACTGATAGACACCATCCACAATTCCGTGAGATTTCTACGCTGATCGCTCGACAGCTTGGTAAAACCAAGCCTAAATTAATGCCTTTAATGATAGCTACCTTTTTAGCAAAGCTTGGAGATTTTCTGGGCAAAAAAGCACCAATAAATTCTGTAAAAATGAAAAAAATAATATCCGATCTCACATTTTGTGATGATAAAGCTGTTACGGAATTAGGCTGGAATCCTTCCTCGGTAATAGATAACTTTCACATTACAAATAAATAGTTTATACATATGTCGATTTTTATTATTGTATTAACTGCAGTCTCCTTATTTATCTTTGAATTGTTTTATTTCAATTTAGCGAATCATTATAATATTATTGATCAACCGAATCACAGAAGTTCTCATAGCAAAATTGTATTACGAGGTGGCGGAATAATTTTTCCGATTGCATTATTAATTTATCCAATATATTATGGATTAGAATATTGGTACTTTTTATTTGGTTTATTTTTAATTGCATGTATCAGTTTTGCTGATGATATTAAACCAGTTGCAAATAAGCTACGTATTGTTTTTCACCTCGGAGGAGTGGCGTTAATGTTTGAGCAACTTGGTTTATATAGCCTTCCTCTATACTGGATTATTATAGCGCTAATCTTTGTTATTGGTACTATCAACGCAATAAACTTTATGGATGGAATTAATGGAATTACGGGGTTATATGCGTTAATAACTTTGTTAACATTGCTATTTATTAATAATTCGGTTGAATACATTAGTTCAAGTCTCATAATTACATCAATAATGTCAGTATTAGTTTTTTTGTTTTTTAATTTTAGGGCAAAAGCTAAATGTTTTGCTGGAGATGTGGGTAGCGTAAGTATTGCATTCATAATCTTATTTTTGGTCTTATCACTAGTAGTAAAAACTCAGAATATTATTTACCTGCTATTATTATTAATATATGGTTATGACACCGTAACCACGATCATTTTTAGGCTAATTAGGCGAGAAAACATTTTTGATGCTCACCGAAGCCATTTTTATCAGTACTGGGCTAATGAAAGGAAAGTTTCACACTTGTTAGTAGCAACAACATATGCGGTATTCCAGTTATTATTTAATATTGTTATAGTATTCTTCTTATACAAGTCCATCCTTGCTACAATTTTAGTATTATTAATAGGACTTTTGGTATTTGTTAGCATCCGTTTTTATATAGAAGGTTCTGCTAAACTGTTAGGAAGATAAAACTTTGGCAAGGAATTATATGTAACTTTACATATTTACCATTTGATTTATTTTTATGATTAAACATATACATTTTTTAATAGTGTTATTAGTGCTTACGTCTTGCGCGAAGAATGTTGATAGCAATGTTGAAGTCTATAACAATGATTTTGAAAACAATAATCTACAAGATCTCACAGCAGGTACAGTTGTATCTTACAATGGAACTAAAGTATTAGGAACCTATAATAACGGTGGTTTTATCTTGAAACTTGATGACCTTCCTAATCACAACTTAATTGATATTACTTTTGATCTGTATATTCATGATAGCTGGGAAGGTAACCAGCAATTACAGGACAATGCCGCGGGCCCAGATATCTGGCAAATGATTGTGAATGGACGAACCTATATTAATACCACCTTCTCTAATATCGGTTGTTTGCCTGGTAATTTTTGTCCTCCTCAATCTTATCCTTTAGATTATCCCAATAACAATAGTAATCCTAAAAGTGGTGCTTCACAGACTAATCTTCCAGGTTATTGCAGTCAGACATCCAATCCTACCGGTACTTCCTTATATAAGATTCATAAGACTATCAATCATTCAGAGAGTACGCTTCTAATACAATGTTTGGATCAATTAAAACAAAAGAATACTGCTGATCCAAAATGTGATGAGAGTTGGTCAATAGATAATATTAAAATCAACGCCATCAATATCCGTTAATGAAACTTACATCAATGAAAAAGAATATTATTGCTGCTATTGTGCTGTTAATACTTAGTATATCTTATAGTAATATTTACGGGCAAAGTTTACCGGTCGGTACAGCTGCCTTAGAGGATTACTATAGAAGAGCACAGTTACTAGGTGAGGCAGATTCCTCTGTGTCATTTATGATAAGACCGCTATATCCAAAATTAAGTTTTAAAGTCAGGAATGTTTACTATCAGGACAGTATAAGACGAAAAGATAATTTCTTTAATGACAGCATATATACCTCTAGAAATGGTAAACTGAGATTAAATCTATTACCACTTTCCATTTTGACGCAGATAAACAGCCATCATCCATATGGCTGGAACGATGGCGCAATGATACCCTCTAAAGGATTGCAGGGGTTAATCAGTGGAGGTATATTTATGGAGTATGGTATGCTTAGTATCCAGTTCAAGCCTGAAATTGCATTGGCTACCAATCATAAGTTTGATACATTCGATTTAGGTCATTATGATATTGTGACTGCCAGATATTATGATTTTTATAATAATATAGATTTACCGGCACGATTTGGAAATGACGTTTTTTCAAAAGTTTATTGGGGCCAGAGCAGTATCCGGCTAAACTACAAAGCTTTATCATTTGGATTATCTACAGAGAATTTATGGTGGGGTCCGGGAATGCGTAATTCTCTATTAATGAGTAACAGTGCACCCGGATTTAAACATCTGACTTTAAATACAAGAAAACCTATTGCAACACCTGTAGGATCTTTCGAAGGGCAGCTTATTGCAGGGCGACTGGAAAATTCTGGATATGGTGTTTTGGAGCCGGAAAGATCCTTATTAGGTGATACTTTATATGTGCCGAAATCAAAAGACTGGAGATATATTAGCGGCTTAACTTTAACATGGCAACCAAAATGGATACCCGGGCTATTTTTTGGGTTAGCTACCAGTGCACAGCTTTATCATAACGATTTATCAAAAGTGGGAGATTATCTGCCATTCTATTCATCTACAAATAGTGTAGTAGGCGACCAGCCCTTAAATAAAAGGGATACCCGTAGTTCTATCTTTATGCGCTGGTTATGGCCAGAAGAACATGCGGAAATTTATTTTGAATATGGTAAAAATAATAATTTCAGTACTGTGAGGAATAATGCGCTTGAATCCTCAAGAAACAGGGCCTATATTTTTGGAGTGAGAAAAATGATGCCATTTAGTGCCGCAAGAAATGAAAATCTGATGATTAGTATTGAAGCTACGCAATTGCAGGAAACTAAACCTTCAGATATTCTTAATGCTAATAGTTGGTATGTCAATAAATATGTTCGACAAGGATATACAAACAGAGGTGAAGTTATTGGAGCGGGAATTGGTCCGGGCGCTAATCTGCAGACGCTTGATATAAGCTGGATCAAGGGCTTGAAGCGGTTAGGTATTCAATTTGAAAGATATGTTCATAATAATGATTTATACTTCTATACTTATCTGGATAATCAGGATGCCAGAAGACATTGGACTGATTTAAGTGTTGCCTTAAATGGTGAGTGGAACTACAAAAACCTGATACTAAATGCAAAATTGATGGGTGTCAGATCTCTAAACTATCAATGGTATCTATACCAGTCCCCAACCGACATTGTTTGGGTTAACGGCAGAGACGCATTTAATTTACAATTCCAGGCTGGATTAAGTTACCGTTTTTAAGAAAGTACAAAATGAAAAAAATATATCTCATAATTTTAATAGTTATTGCTAATAACATATACTCTTCTAAAATTCAAGCTCAATCACTTCCTGTTGGTACAATTGGTATAGAAGACTATTATAGAAGAAAACAGTTGCTAGGTGAGATAGATTCTACTATTTCATTTTCTATTCGACCACTGTTCCCTAATATATCAACGAATACAAGAAATATTTATGATCCTGATAGTACGCTTAATTCTAATAGTTATTTCAGTTGGTCCGGCGCAATACCCTTTGCTCCTCGCAAGGGAGTATTTCAGATTTTACCCATAGTATGGCAACAGCAATATAATTCCCATCATCCATATGGTTGGAATGATGGGGCTATGATACCAGCGCGAGGATATCAAACTACAGTTAGCGCCGGATTGTTCGTGAAATTTGGACCTTTAAGCATTCAGTTAAGACCCGAAATAATATACGCACAGAATAAATCATTTGAAGGATTTGCTCAGGGAAAATCTGATGATGATTTGACTAACTATTATATTTTAAATAATTTAATTGATAATCCTGAAAGATTCGGTACCGGGTCATATAAGAAAGTTTTGTGGGGACAAAGTAATATTAGGCTAACATTTGGGCCAGTTTCAATAGGCCTGTCAAATGAAAATATATGGTGGGGGCCGGGAATGCGTAATTCCATCATGATGACCAATAATGCACCCGGCTTTAAACATATCACATTGAATACCGTTAAACCTGTAAAAACAGGTATAGGTTCTTTTGAAGCTCAAATAATTGCTGGCCGCCTTGCGGCTTCAGGGGCCTCACCTCTAAATGGGGCATTAACATCAACAGGTCAGGATCTATTTCAGCCATTTAGGGATGACTGGCGCTATTTGACAGGTTTCAATATCAATTATCAACCTAAATGGGTGCCTGGCTTATTTGTAGGTTTTATCAGAGACTTTATGTCTTATCACAATGATAATTCTGGTCTAAGCGATTATTTGCCTTATTTCAGCTCTGTTCAAAAAGCTGGAAACCTTGAAGGAGATCCTATTAGCAGGGACCAGCGATTAGCTCTATATGCGAGATGGCTATTTCAAAAGGCTCATGCAGAAATATATTTTGAATATGGTCTTAATGATAATTCTTATAATTACCGTGATTTTCTAGGTTCTCCAGATCACGGTCGCTCATATATTTTTGGTTTTAACAAGCTTATTAGGTTACAAAATACAAAAGAGCAATTTATTGAGATAAATGCTGAAGTTACACAAATGTCGCAATCAGTGGATCGTTTGGTACGAAGTGCCGGTGGGTTTTATCAACATTATCAAGTTAGGCAAGGTTATACTAATTTAGGTCAGGTTTTAGGTGCAGGAATAGGTTCTGGAGGAAACATTCAATCCCTGAACGTTAGTTGGCGACATGCACTAAAATCTTTTGGTATAGGTTATGAGCGGTTTGAACATATGGTGGATTTATCCGATTTTGCGTTTCCTGATATAAATGGAAATAGCAGACGTTGGGTTGATTTTGCTCTGTCACTCAATGGACAGTATGATTATAAAAACTTTATATTCTCAGCAAAAATTCAAGGCATTAAATCCTTAAATTATCAATGGAGATTAAATGGTTATTCTCCTGATCAGTACTATATACCAAATAACGATGTTTTCAATCTTCACGGAGAGTTGGGGGTAACATTCAGATTTTGATAAATAAATGTGATACTGAATAATCTTTTTAAATTACTACTTTAGTGAAAGTGTATGATATACACTTAGAACAATTATTTAAATTATTTGTTACACAACGGAGTACGCTTCAACACACCTTTTGTAGAAAGAGTATTTCCAATTGAATATATAAGCATAACGAATGAACAACTTTTCTACTCGAGACACGTATGTACTAATAATGGCAGGCGGCGTTGGTAGCCGATTCTGGCCAAAGAGTCGCAATAATTTTCCGAAACAATTTATAGACATATTAGGAATTGGAAAATCATTGTTACAATTGACTTTTGAAAGATTTTCCAAAATATGTCCACCGGAAAATATCTATATTTTATCCAATGAACAATATGCAGGATTAGTCGCTGAGCAATTACCAATATTGCCATGTGACAACATCATTTCTGAGCCAAGCCGTAACAATACTGCACCTTGCATAGCATACGCTTCATTTAAAATAAATCAGTTAAATCCAAGTGCTAAAATCGTTGTCGCACCTTCTGATCATTTAATATTGGATGAAACTGTATTTTTAGAAAAGATTGAGCAGGCTTTAGCCTATGTCAGCAATAATGATGCTTTAGTAACATTAGGTATAACCCCAACCAGGCCAGATACAGGTTATGGCTATATTAATTATGGATCGGCCGATGAAAATGGTGTGAATAAGGTATTACGCTTTTTGGAAAAGCCTAATCTTGAAAAAGCTAAAGAATTTGTAGCAAGCGGTGATTACTTATGGAATGCAGGAATTTTTGTTTGGAAAGTAGATTCGATATTAAGTGCATTAGCAACTTATTCTCCTAGTATATTCAGCCTTTTTGAGAAAGGCAATGTATATTACAATACTTCAGAAGAGCAAAGTTTTATCTCCGAACAATATCCTCTTTCTGACAATATATCAATTGATTATGCTATTATGGAGAAGGCAAATAACGTTTATACAATCCCGGGCGAATTTGGCTGGTCTGACTTAGGAACGTGGGCCTCTCTGTACGAAGTGGTAGAAAAAGATGATAATAACAATGTGTTTTCTGGTCATGCGGTAAATTTATCAGAGACTACAAACTGTATGATCCAAATTCCAAAAGACAAAGTTGCGGTTGTAAAAGGTCTTGACAATTTCATTATTGTAGATGATGGAAAAGTGTTATTAATTTATCCTAAAGCCAACGAACAAGAAATAAAAGAAGTCTCAAAAGCTATAGTAACCATTTGTGGCGATAGCTTTGCTTAAATAATTAAAAATATATCATTACAACGCCCCTTAAAAAAGTTTATTTATGAAAGTTGCCCTTATAACAGGTGTTACAGGTCAGGATGGTGCCTACCTGGCAGAGTTCCTATTGAAAAAAGGATATTTTGTTCATGGTCTTAAAAGAAGATCGTCGATGTTTAATACAGATAGGATTGACCACCTTTATCAAGATCAGCACGAAAATGGTGTGAATTTTAAACTACATTTTGGAGATTTAACAGACTCAACCAACTTAATCCGCATTATTCAGGAAACGCAACCTGATGAAATATATAATTTGGCAGCGATGAGCCATGTTAAAGTCAGTTTTGACACTCCGGAATACACCGCGAATGCTGACGGAATTGGTACATTAAGATTATTAGAAGCTGTAAGGATTTTAGGTCTTGAGAAAAAAACAAGGATATATCAGGCCTCTACTTCAGAGTTGTATGGCTTAGTACAGGCTGTTCCTCAAAGCGAAACGACACCTTTTTACCCACGATCACCATATGCAGTTGCCAAAATCTATGGTTACTGGATCACGGTAAATTACAGGGAAGCTTATAATATGTATGCTTGTAACGGTATATTATTTAACCATGAAAGTCCACTTCGTGGTGAAACATTTGTTACAAGAAAGATTACCAGAGCTGCTTCAAAAATTGCTTTAGGACTGCAGAAATGCCTTTATTTAGGGAATTTGTCAGCTCAGAGAGATTGGGGCCATGCCAAAGATTATATTGAGGCAATGTGGTTGATCTTACAACAAGATGTTGCAGAAGATTATGTAATTGCAACAGGTGTTACTACTACTGTTAGGGATTTCGTTAAAATGAGTTTTGCTGAATTAGGGATCACAATCGAGTTCAAAGGTGAAGGTGCAGAAGAATCTGGTTTTATTGCAAGTATTGATGATACTACTGTCACAGAACTAGGTCTTAATAAATCAGAATTATCTGTGGGCATGGAGGTCGTTAAAGTGGATCCTGCTTATTTCCGTCCAACGGAAGTTGACTTATTGCTAGGTGACCCGACGAAATCTAAAACAAAACTAGGCTGGGAACCTAAATATGATCTCCCACTTTTAGTTAAAGACATGATACAATCAGATTTACATTTGATGAAAAAAGATGAGTATCTAAGACAGGGTGGTTTTAGAACTCTAAACAACTTCGAATAATCTAATTAATATACAGTAGCCGTTCAATTTTTAGGTCATCTTAATTATTGAACGGCTTTTTTATTACCTATAATCCTGTACAGCATTAAAAAATCTATTGAGCTTAGACTTTTGGATCCGGAATTTTAGAAATAAGCATTTCCCTAATAATTATTACGGTAACTTTATACTATGTTTTTATATTTAATCTGCGGTAGTATATACTTGGTACGGTTTTTTGAGTAAATTTGTGATACACTTAAAATAGCCATTTTGTTCAGTCAGATAAACATAGTACCACGGTGGATAATTTTTACCCTCGATTTGACGATTTGTTTTATATCATTATCTATAGCTTATCTGATAAAACATAATTTCGACTTTTCTAATTTAGATTATACAGAATTTAGTAGAAATGTCCTAATTACAACTGTAATAAGTACATCAGTATTTATTACAGTAAAAAGTTATGCAGGTATTATCCGTTATACAAGTGCACAAGATACTTTTCGCATACTTTATGCAGTTATAGTAGCAAATAGTACTTTCTTTCTGCTAAACATGATTTTTGTTGCGACTGGTAACAATGCATTAATATCTAATGGAATATTAATTATTACAGGTTTAGCTAGTTTTTTATTACTTATTACTTACAGAGTTCTTATTAAATATTTTTTTATTTACATTAAAAATCTAAAGCTGGACACTGTCAGAGTAATGATTTATGGAGCTGGCGAAGCAGGTGTAGCCACTAAGCGCACATTTGATCATGATCCTGTAGTTAACAAAAATATCATTGCCTTTGTTGATGATGACCAACGCAAGATGGGTAAGACCATTGACGGAGTAAAAATCTTAGATGCTAAAAACCTGGTTGAATTAATAGTTGAGCATCAGTTAGACGAAATTATATTTGCATCCTATACTATACCCAAAGATAGGAAGGCTGAGATTGTAGAAGTTTGTTTAGAACATGGAATTAAAGTTTTAAACATTCCGCCGCCTAATGTCTGGACTGATGGTAAACTACAAACTACGCAGATTAAAAATGTAAATATTGAGGATCTTTTAGGTAGGAAGACGATAGATATTGATATAGAGGGTATTGGGAATCAATTAAAAAATAAGAGGATAGTAATTACCGGTGCTGCTGGATCAATTGGTAGTGAAATTGTTAGGCAGCTAACAAAGTTTGAAGTAGGTTTAATTATTCTTTGTGATCAATCGGAAACAGCATTACATGATCTTTATTTAGAACTTACTGAATCTACAAAAAATCAAAACTTTCATGCATTTATAGGTGATGTAAGAGACGACAAAAGGATGGATAATCTGTTTAGCACTTTTAAACCTCATTACGTTTATCATGCTGGGGCTTATAAGCATGTTCCTTTGATGGAAGAAAATCCCTGTGAAGCTATTAAAGCAAATGTTCTTGGTACAAAAACTATAGCGGATAAGGCAGTTAAATATGGTGTTCAGAAATTTGTAATGATTTCGACTGACAAGGCAGTAAATCCAACCAATGTAATGGGTGCTTCCAAACGTATTGCTGAGATTTATGTGCAATCTTTAAACAATTCTTTACATCATAGAGATCATGTTTTTAGCAATGGGTTGAGCTATATTAATGAGCTCGAGGTAAAACCTATTACAAAATTTATTACAACTCGTTTTGGAAATGTGTTAGGATCAAATGGTTCGGTTATCCCACGTTTTAAACAGCAGATTGAAAAAGGTGGTCCTATTACAGTTACGCATCCGGAAATTACCCGCTATTTTATGACTATCCCTGAAGCTTGCCGGTTAGTGTTGGAAGCCGGATGTATGGGTACAGGTGGGGAAATCTATGTATTTGATATGGGTAAATCTGTCAAGATAGTTGATTTGGCTAAAAAGATGATTCAACTAGCAGGTTTGGTACCCAATCAAGATATTCTAATAGAGTATTCTGGCTTAAGACCTGGAGAAAAGTTGTATGAAGAACTATTAAATGATAATGAAAATACAATGCCTACACACCATGACAAAATAATGATAGGTAAAGTAAGAGAATATCAGTTTGATGAAGTGCAGCTGCAAATTTATAACTTAGTCGAACATGCCAGAAGAAATGAAGACATGGAAGTGGTACGGCAGATGAAAAATTTAGTAAAAGAATTCAAAAGCAAAAATTCTATCTACGAAACACTCGATGCTAAATCCCAATAGCGTTTTGGAGCAGTATGGCTAAAAACTATTTTTACAATCTACTGCTATCCCTTGCTAATTTACTTTTTCCTATACTCAGCTTTCCATATGTATCCCGTGTTTTAGGTCCGGAAGGTATAGGTAAAGTACAATTTATATTTTCCTTTGCGCAGTATTTTGGTTTGGTGGCCAGTATCGGTATACCTATCTATGGTATGAAAGAGATTGCTAGGTATAAAGATAACCTTCAAGGAAGATCACAGGTATTTTCGGAACTTATTGCTATTTACTTGTTAACCAGTGCATTCCTGTCTGTCTTATACTTTGCTGTCATATTTAGTTTCCCTTATTTTGCAGCTGATAGAAGTATGTACCTGAGTGCCTCTTTGATGGTATTATTAGGCTTTTCCTACATCGAATGGGTTTACAGTGGTATGGAAGAGTTTAAATCTATAGCCCTGCGTTCTGTAGCATTTAAAATAGTTGGGCTTGTCTTGTTATATTTATTCATCAGGTCGCGTGCAGACTTTCATCTTTACCTGTATATTATGATGTTCTCTTTCCTGGGCAACAACATCTTAAGTTTCTTCCTGATTCGTGGTAAACTGAAACCTGTAACTATAGGCTTGAACCTGAAAAAGCATATTCGTCCACTGTTGCTTATTTTAGGAACTACTTTGGCCGCAAGTATGTATACAGATATGGATACAGTATTATTAGGGTTTCTATCAAATAATACTACCGTGGGCTTATATACTGCTGCTGTAAAGCTAAGTAAGATTGCAATCCCCTTTGTAACCTCTATGGGTGTGATCCTCATGCCCAAAGTGGCTAAGGATTTTGCAGAAAAAAAATTGGATGAAGTCCAGCTTACACTTGATCAAACATTTCGCTTCCTTGTCTTTTTTGCTGTTCCAATAGTTTTTGGTCTGGCACTTTTGGCACCAGAATTTATCGCATTATTTTCTGGTACTGAATTCTTACCTGCTGCAAATAGCATGAGGCTATTATCTTTACTTCCATTAATAATCGGGTTTGGACATCTTTTCTTATTCCTTATTCTTGTTCCTGCAGGAAAAAATAAAGAAATGCTTTTTTGTGTATTGGGTGGGCTGGCCGTAAGTTTAGTATTAAATATAATTTTAATACCTCATTTTAGGGAAGTAGGCTCTTCTATAGCAAATATCCTTTCTGAGCTTGTTGTAACAGGGATGTATTTCTATTTTATCAGGAAGCATTTTAGTTTCAGCTTTGAATGGTCACTGCTTATTAAGGCAATTATCACTGCTTTACTTTTTATACCTCTGGTTTGGCTTTGGAGAACATTGGAATTGCCATTGATATATAGTTTACTGATTTCAATAATTTCCTGTGTACTGACTTATGCCGGTATACAGCTATTGGTCTTTAAAAATAATTTTATATCCGATATACTGAACTTTGTAAAACTGAAATTCAATAAAACAGGGGTATGATCAAGATCGCGGTAGTGATGACAACTTATAATGGTGAGAGCTATCTGGAACAGCAGATAGAATCAATTCTGTCTCAATCATTATCACCTGATACGCTAATTGTTTGTGATGACAGATCCACTGACAGTACAGTAGAGATTCTTGATAAATATCAGCGGCAGGGAAAATTAACTTATGTAGTCAATGCAGAGCAGCTGGGGCTGATTGAAAATTTTAAAAAGGCAGTATCACTTGCACCACAGGATGCTTATGTGGCACTTTCAGATCAGGATGACCAATGGCTACCTGATAAACTAGAACAGTCAGCTCGTATATTGCTGGAAATAGAGGATCCTGGGTTGCCGTGCATGGTTTATACTGATTTGATGTTGGTAGATGAAACAGATAGGGTATTAAACCAGTCCTTTAGGAATGAGTTAGGACAGGACAGGTACCACCATAACTTGCAGACTTTACTGTTTGGGAATTTTGTGAATGGGTGTACTGTACTAATGAACCCTGTTTTAAGAGCTCGTTTTGCCGAGATTCCAGGCGATATAAGGCTGAATCATGATGGATGGATGGCTTTACAGGCTTATGCGTTTGGAAAGGCTCAGGAGCTTAAAATCCCCCTTGTTCGATATCGCAAACACAATACAAATGTAAGTATAGCTGCTGGTACCAAACCTCGTAACCGGTATCGGAGTACTTTTCAGCAGATGGTTAATTCGCTAACAGGCAACGATGACTTCCTGTCAGCACAATTAGAAACAGTGACCAGGTTTTACGAAACTTACCAAACAGAGCTTTCTGCAATTTATAGCGACTACTTCCGCGAATTCATTTCGCTGCAGAACAAGCACTATATATTCAAAAAACTAGCCTTTAGAAAAACAGTTAAAAGGTTTCGGCTTTAGATTTTCTGGTAAGAATTAAAAACAAGGCATAAATAGCTGCGAAACCAAAGACAAACATCATGATGGTAGATGCATACTTCATCTTGTTCTCTTTTAAGGGAAACTCTGGCTGATCTACAATCTGCACGGTAGGCGTTTCCTGGGCAAGCATAGTTTTACTGGCTTCCAAATTTTTAACCGTCTCCGTATAAATACTGCTCAATAATAGTTTGTCTCGTTCTGTAATATCAACAGCTGCATTGGAAGAGGTGTAGGCAGGGTTCAGGTCCAGTAAACCCTGGTTGGCAGCTGCTGCCGCATAAGTTTTCCTGTTCAGGATTTTCCCTACACTATCTGCCCTTAGCTGCAAACGGTTTACATTACTTCTTAACCTGCTTGTTTTAGTTTGTATAAAAAAGTCAGTACCCTGTTTGATCATGCGAATACAAAACAGCTGTGCCATCTTCTCATCGCGCATGGTAGTATTCACCTCAAAAAAACCCAGCTTTTTATCTGGCTTGGCAATAGCAAACTCACCACCGGTAATCTTACTGGTAATTTCGTGAATCAGACTATCCTGTGTCCGGCTATATGATTTCGCACCTACAGGGAAACGAATGATCTGACCATCTTTACTATACTTTAACCACTTTTTATTTAGTTTATAGACCTCCGCATACCTGTCTGCCAGTGAAACCTTCCCTGTACTGTCATAGGCCGAAAGGAGAGTTGCCTTAATCAGTCGCTGACTTTTTAACAGCTCCTGAACATTGTCGCCAGCTAAAACACCACTTGCTCCACCAATTCCATCAAGGTTAAAACCAAATTGACTGGCAATACCGGCCAGGCCGCCTGCACTTCCTGATTTTGCATCATCAATTACGAAAGTGAGTCTGGCAGTATAGGTAACCGGCCATTTATAGGTTACGGCTGCACCAATAGCAGCAGCCACAAGCATGACCAGCAGCATCGACTTCTTGAAACTGAATACATATTTCACATCATCTGCGCGATCACTGATTAGCTTCTTAAAGGAAAACTCCGGCTCGTATGGGTAGGATGGTTGTTCGGTATTCATTTTATTTACTTAAGATAGCAATGAGGCTGATTAATGCGGTTACTGCTGAGGTGATCCCACCAATTTCACCTAATCCTAATTTTAGGAGTGAACTGCTGCTGGTTTTCTCAGGAACGATAATTTTGCTTCCTGGTTTTACTGCAGGGTAGTTGCGGAAGAACAGGAAGTGGGTAACCGGTTTATTCAGACCATCAGGGTATTTCACGTAAGCACCTTTTAGCCTGGCATTTTGTGTTCTTCCACCAGCAGCATTCAGGTAATATTTAAACCTGCTGCCGTGATAACTTACAAATTGTGGATTATTAACAGATCCAGCAACTTCTACGAAAGTGATAGTGCGTGGTACATAGATACTATCGCCAGGCAACAGGATCATGTTTTCGCGCTGTCTTTTATTGGTGATCTCTTTAGTCAAATCCAGATTGATTCTCACACCCTTACGATAAGTTTGGGTGTTCTCTAACGATCCGTATGGAGTCAATCCTCCGGCTCTTTTAAGGAAGTCCTGCGCAGTTTCATCTCTGCGCTGAACAGAATACTCTCCTGGAAATAAAACTTCGCCAGATACGCTGATATTCCCTAAGGCCCTGTAATTGACAAGGCGCGGTACATAGATATAATCTTTAGGCTGCAATTCGATATCCGGTACCGTTCCACTTGACGGATCCAGGTTAACAGTAAATGTACTCACCAACTGGTTGGCTACACTATCTTGCTTATTCTCAATAATCCTGGATATTTCTACATGATGCTCTGCAGCCTCTTCGGTAAAACCACCGGACATTGCAATTACATCTGCCAGTTTGATGCCTTTACGGTAGGTGAAAATCGTAGGGTTACGTACATTACCATTTACGGTGATGATCTGGTCTTTGATAAATTCTGCACGGTCCTGGATCATAATAGAGTCTTCACGCAGCAAAGGAAAATCGCTGCTGCCATTAATCACAGCTGCAGGGTTAAAAGAGACAAACTCTTTTTCCAGGTTAGGTAAAGTCCTTTTAATATAACCGCGCTCCATATAGGCTTCAGGTTTTAATCCCTGGGCATTTTTTAATAAGGTGCCTAAGCTAAAACCCGCAGTAAGCTCATATACGCCGGGACGGTTTACTGCACCCTCAAGGATAACCCGGTTAGCAAAACGGTTGGTAATGGCACCAATTTCAATGAGGTCGCCATTTCTTGGACTGTAATCGCTGAACAGGTTAGCAGGAACATCTTTTACTTCTCTTTCTGTTTCATTGATCTGCTGTATTTTGGCGGTTCCGCGATAAGCGATATCAGTAAAGCCACCGGCATAGGCCAGCAGGTCTGACAATTTTTCATTTGTTTTTAACTCATAGATAGCCGGGCGTTTCACCTGGCCTTCAATACCCACACGTCTTTTATATACGGGGATACGGATTACATCCTGATCTTGCAGCCGGATATTTCCATCTTCAATGCCTTTCTGCAGAAAAGTGTAAAAATCTACGGTGCGGTATACTTTGTTGTTCCGGATCAATTCAATATATCTCAATGAACCATTTGCATTTGGTCCCCCTGAGTTGTATAAGGCATTAAACAGTGTGGAAACCGAAGACAGGGTGTATGAACCCGGGGTTTTAACCTCACCGATTAAGGTTACTTTAATGCTGCGTGTACTGCCAAGGTTAACAGCAACCTGCGTTTGTCCGCCGCTGATGGCAGGATAGATCTTGATCAGTTTGTTCCGGATCAGACCGGTAGCCTGTTCAATGGTAAAACCGTTTACATAAACCAGCCCTGCATAAGGTATTTGCAGGTTTCCTTCTGGAGTAACTTTGGTTTTAACGGTTGACTCGTTTAATCCGGTTACGAGGACAATAACCTCATCGCCTGTACCCAATACATAACTTTTTGGGGTGGCTATAGTGAAATTAGGTTCAAATTTGATAGTAGTCTGGTTAAAGAACTCCAGTCCGTATACCTGCAACGGGGCTTTTGGTAATACATCTGGTATAGATCTTCTGATAGGTTTCTGTATGGTCAGTGTAGTATCTCTTGAAAAACTAATATCTGGTTTTGCAGGATTATTAGGTACCGAAGCGCCCTTTTTATTTAGCCCCAATAAGGTAACACGGTTTTTAAACTCTTCAACTTCTCCTGCAGGTAGTCCTTTCTGTTCCATCAACTTGTACGCCTCTTTTTCAGGAACACCAGTTTCTTCCAGTTTTTTCCATGCCTGGGTAATCTGCTCGTCAGTTAGCTGAGAGACCTTTATATTCTGAATGTTACTCAGGGAAATAGCCTGCGCCCTGCTTTCCTGTGTGCTGAATATGAAAAAGGCAAAAAGTATTATAGATAGAAATTTAATTCGCATGGAAGATTTTTGATTTTTACCGTTACAAATATAAGGTATTAAAAACATTAATTTAGAAACCATAGGATACTGCCAAACGGAATTCATTTGGCACCGCATTGGTCTGTTCTGCCGGTCTGATTACCCCGCTCTGGCGTTGGTAAGCAGTCTTGATATACAGTTTATGTACCAATTCATAATTAGCCTGGATCAATAACTGTTTTTGGGTTTCTACAGGTCCCTGGCTTAAGAATTGCGGCTGCGGTTCTGCCCAGTACTGGTCTGGTAAGCTGCCTTCTCTGCCTTTGCGGATATAATCAAACTGCACGGAAGTGGTTAAACGTGGAATAGGGTTATATGTGGCCCAGGCGCTTACCCTGTCGGCGTTCTGACCGATCCAATCGCCCAGCAGATAGGTTTGATTGGTGTAGGTTTGTGCCGGAATCAGGTTGTTGTAAGCAAAAGGATTAACGCGTGTGTACTCCATTCCTAAAGTAAGGTAAGGGATAAATACATCCGTTCTGGTAGCGCCAATATTATAACCTAATTGGTTCCTGCTTTTGGCTTTATTGAAAATACTTCCGGTACGGATTTCATCAATAAACAAAGAGGCGTAGATATGAGTTTTAGGAATGTGGTTTCTGGAACTGACATTAAAAAAGAATTGTCCGTTAGAACCGGTAGACAGTTTGTACCTGCTGTCATACTGATCAAAGGCTTTAAAGAACATAATTGGTATGAGGTATCCTACCTGAAAGTTATCACTGGTAACCATAGATTCTCCTACACTCAGGCTTAAGCCCTTCAATGGTAGGAAAGTTAAAGTATGGCTTACAAAATATTTGTTCACGTATTGTTCACGGTCTGTACCATAGAGGTCATTTCCTTTGCTGTATGAGGCAGCGGAATCGATCACAGCAGAGTTTAGGAAGGCATACATATAATTGAAGCGTAACCATTTCAAAGGCTGATAATCTAACCTGATCATTGGGTAAGCCGGTGCTTTATCTGATAAAACTACCCTCCCATTTTGCCCATAACCCCATAACATCTGGTCCTGGCCCACGCTGATGGAACCGTTATTCCAGCTATAACTGATAGATCCCCTGAAATTACTGTAGTTAACAGTTTTTGCATTTGGATTGATATTAGCTGTTCTGATAATCCCTGTTTCAGGTGTAAACCTTCTCAGGCTGTCGATCCCATTGCCGCGGTCTGTAATATCCTGAAAATAGAACTGATAGCCAATATGTTTCCCCGCATGGCCCCAGAAGGTTAAACCTGTAGCGGTTCGGAAAACACTTTTACCGCTGCCGTTAAAAGTCTCGAAGCTTAATGCAGGATCGCCGTTAAGGAAAAAATCTTTGGTCTTAACAGATAGAAACCTTCTTCTGCCAAACTGGTCTTTTTTGAAAAAGGTGGTAGTATCCTGGATATCGATATTGAACTCAGCATATTCCTGCTGAAAAAAGGCTAGTTCTTTTTGTTCTGTAATACTCAGCTTATCGAACTGAGATTGTAAAGTGCTAAGATAAGCAGCAATGTCTCGGCGGCTAATGGGTTGGATCAGATCATTGTATTCAATATTCCCTTTTTGCGCCTGTCTCGACAAATACTTATAAATAGGGTTATTAGGGTTTTCGTAGACAACTTGTGAGAAGCCGGCAATGCTGCTTAGCAACAGGCCTATAAAAAGAAGTATGGAGCCTTTAGTAGGTTTCATGGATTGATAATAATGGTATTTTCTGGATATATATGCAATAATAGAATAATAATAGGAGATGATAGGTGATTCTTTACAAACCGGGGACTAATTCCTGCAACCTGCTATAGTGTTTCCGGGTATTGATTAATTGGTGTATATGTGTTTTAGCATTGTCGCCCATTCGGTGAATCATATCTGGATCTGCAAATAATAGGCTGATAGCCGCAGCAAGCTGCTGCGCGTTGCCAGGTTCAAACAACATGCCAGTCTGATTGGGAATAACCATTTCTGGTATAGCACCAATAGCAGATCCGATAACTGGTTTGCCTAAGGCCATAGCCTCTACAGCCGTAAACCCAAGTACCTCATACCATTCTGATGGGCAGATCAGAAATTCTGCACCGGCAATAGCTTCCAGTGTTTGCTTTTTGCTTTGTTTACCCATAAAAGCAACATTGACAAGGTTATGAATACGTGCATAAGCCCGAAGCTCATCTTCCTGCGTACCAGTACCTATAATTTTTAGCCTTATGGTTGGGTTGTCTTTCATCGCCGCCAGTAATGTGTGGGTTCCCTTGATCTGTTCGAGGCGGCCCACAAATACGAGATACCGCTCCTCACTGGCTAGGTGTGTAGAAAGCCCGGCTTCCATCTGGTATTGGTTCTGTGTTATTTGCTGCAGGGTGTTTTCTATCTCTGTATAGTTATAGCCATGATAAAGCTGCACCAGTTTTTCGGGAAAGAAGTTGAAGGACTTAAATTTCTGGTAAAGGAATACGGAAGGGCAGAGGTAATAATCTACGTATTGATAGTAATTCAGATAGCGGTGAACGTAGTTCTCCGTAGCTGCCACAATACTGGCCGGTAGTGAACCTTTTTTGCACTTATTGGTGATGCAGTTATAAAAGGCACCACCAAAACATTTCTCGCAGACCTTGCCATGACTGATAAAAGTACTTTCAGGGCAAATAGGAGTATATTCATGCAAAGTCCAGATGATAGGAATACCTCGGTCTTTTAAAGTTTTTAGGATTACCGGGGTAATATAATGATGGATTACATTGATATGTGCCAGATCAATTTTAATAGTATCAAGCAGTTTTTCCAGATTATGTTTGGCTTCATTGGAATAAATACTTGTTTTAACAACCCTTAATCCCGCAGTGATACTTTTTTTATTTAGCTTCTTATAATCAATATGATTAATGAAATACCTCGAATAAGGGCTTTCGAAGTTCCTGCCGTCAGTCATGGAAAAGGGAACAACAGTATGTCCGTGTTCCTGGTATAATGAACTGATATGCTCGACATAGGTCCAGTCCCCACCGCTTGGATACCAGGTCCAGTTTGCCAATAGAATATTCATAAATGAATAGCTTGTATATTTTTTTTAATTAATGGCACAATTTTTATTCCTGTGTGTGCTAGTATTGGTGCCAAAGATGGTGGAAATTCATCACTTAATTATATAAATAATACCTGTAATTATAGTTTTGATACCTGTGAAACAATCAAAAAACATTTTTGATTGAAGAAAAAAACGCTAATTTTGGAACCAAAGATAGGTTCTAGTATTCAATTAGCCATTGAATCGTGGTAAAGTGTTGATTCAGATGACTTTAATTTCGTAATGAGGAAAAAAATTTATATCGCTGGTGCTGGCGGAATGCTTGGTGAAGCTTTTTACCGTGTTTTCAAAGATGAGTACGATATCAAGTGTACAGACAAGGATGTAAACGAAGACTGGCTCAGTCTTCTTGATTTTCGCGATTTTGATAACTACCGCAAAGATGTACTTGATTTTAAGCCAGACTATCTGTTCCATTTAGGAGCCTATACAGATTTGGAATACTGCGAGCTGAACCTTGACGATACCTACCTGACCAACACTACCTCGGTAGAGAACGCGGTATTCATTGCCAATGAATTGCAAATACCTATTTTATACATCAGTACTGCCGGGATCTTTGACGGTACAAAAGACTTTTACGATGATTGGGACGAACCTAATCCGCTAGGCCATTACGCACGTTCAAAATATATGGGCGAACGTTATGTACGTGAAAATGCGGAAAGGTCTATCATCTGCCGTGCAGGTTGGATGATGGGCGGAGGACCAAAAAAAGATAAGAAGTTTATTAATAAACTGATCAAACAACTGGCTGCCGGTGCCCGCGACCTGCATATAGTAAATGATAAAGATGGTACGCCAACCTTTACCGTTGACTTTGCAAAAAATGTTAAATTACTTTTTGAAAACGAATATTGGGGTTTGTATAACCTGGTATGCGGCGGGGAAACCAGCAGAAGGGAAGTGGCAGAGGAACTTGTAAATATACTGGGGCTAAGTGATGAGGTGACTTTTCATGAAGTCAGTTCTGACTACTTTAAGGACACTTATTTCGCACCACGTCCGCCTTCTGAAAGGCTAATCAACAAAAAGCTGGAACTGCGTAAAATGAATATTATGCGCGACTGGAGAATAGCTCTGGATGAGTATGTATCTGGCTATTTTAGCGACTATATAAAGGCAAACTTTCCGCCGAAGCAGGCTTTGATAGTTACTGAATCGTTCCGGGTTAAAGAAAGCGCTTAATCCATCTATGCGTATTGCTGCATTTGGTTTCAGATCTGTTCCGCCCGCGAAAGGTGCCGCCGGTGCAGATAAGTTTGCCATGGAACTATTTCCGCGACTAGTGGCCCGAGGACACCATGTTGTTGCTTATAATAGACAGTACCCTGATGTTTTTGTGGACATTAAAGAGTACAAAGGTGTACAGATTAAAACTATCAAAACTGTGCAGCGTAGTGGCTTTGATACCTTACTGCATTCGTTCAAATCAACCTGTGATATTATCTTTCATAATACCGCTGATATTGTTCATATCCAGAATGGGGGAAACAGTATTTGGGCTATCCCACTGCGTCTTTTTGGAAAAAAGGTTTTTATTAGCCAGGATGGTGTAGACTGGAAAAGGGATAAATGGTCTTGGTATGCCAAACTGTATCTTCAGTTTTCTGCCTATCTCACTGCTTATCTGCCTAATGAAGTTATCTTTGACAATGTAATTGCCAAAAAACTTTTTGAAGACAGGTTTAAAAAACAATTTACCTTTATTCCTTTTGGTTCTGAGATTGCCGCCTGGCCAGAAAATACTGCTGTGCTGGACCGCTTACAACTGGAAAAAGATAATTATTATCTGTTTATAGGCCGTTTTATCCCTGATAAAGGCCTCCATTACCTGATTCCCGGATTTACTGCATCCAATGCTAATAAGAAGCTGGTATTGATTGGTGGCTCTCCAAACCCGTCTCTTTATGAACAGCAATTGCTAGACCTGGCCAATGAACAGGTATACTTCCCGGGCTTCTTATACGGCGATGAAGTAAATACGCTGATCAAAAACGCCTATTGCTACATTCAGCCATCTGATGTGGAAGGGCTTTCCCCAATGGTTTTAACCGTAATGGGACTGGGCGTACCTTTAATTGTAAGTGATATTGAAGAGAATGAATATGCTGTTAAGGATACGGCACGGATGTTCAAAAAAGGCAATATTACATCCGTAACTGAGGAAATCAACTTTGCTGAAGCCAATCATAACGAGATGAAAGCCCTGGCTGCAAAAGCTCAGGAACGTGCTTTAAGTGTTTTTAACTGGGAGCATGTAGCTGATCAACATGTACGTGTGTTTACAGACAAATAATCAAGATTTATTATTTCTGAAGTGTAGCTGAAGCAGCTCTACCAGCTGTATTGCTGATTTTTTCCAGGAGAAATTTGCTAATCTGAGTTGGCCTCTATGCCGCAAGTTATTTCGCAGCTCCTCATCATCTATCACCATTTTCATTTTCTGGGAGATATCTTTTGCATCAAAAGGATTAAAAGTGAGTACCGCATCAGCACCAACCTCAGGTAAACAGGTATTGTCTGCCACCAGTACAGGTAAGTTATAGCTGAAAGCCTCCAGTACGGGGATACCAAAGCCTTCATTTACCGAAGGAAATATATACATCAGGGCATTGGCATACATACTGGCCAGCTGGTTGTCTGATAAGTATCCAGTTAAGATTACCTCGTCCTGCAAATGATGAGCTGCAATAGCCTCCAAGATCAGTTCGAAGTCATTACTATCTTTACTGGCGGAAGATGGTCCGGCAAGGACAAGTTTTACGGAGGTGGGAATTTGCATTTTGAGTTCTGCAAAAGCCTGGATCAGTAGGGGTATATTTTTCCTCTTGAACATGGAACCGACATGTAGGATATAATTCCCTGTCAGCAGCTTGAACTGCTCTAATACCTGGTTATCTGGCATTCTATCCAGTGTCTTTGGGCCTTCATATATAACCTCTAATTTTTCTAAGGGAATATGGGAATACCGATGAATCTGTTGCCGGGCATACATACTGGGCGTAACAATAAAGGCGGAACGTTTTGCTGCGGGAATAGCCGTGAGGTGATACAGTTTTAGCCAGAGTTTGCCATAATGCTCGGGGTTTTCGAAAAAGAAAGCATCATGAAAGACTGGTACAGTCTGATACCCCAAATGGAGCAGCGGGACAAAGTTATCTGTACATAAAAGATAATCACATTTGTTGAGCATAGCTTTGACCGGCAGGATGACCTGTTTCCATAATTGGTAGCGGAAATGTTCCAGATATTTTGCGATCTTTCCGGAACCGGTATAAATGGGTATAGTGGTGTCAAGAAATACAAAAGCAGCACCGGGATGCTGCAGGTTT
>Ga0308163_10001224_pt1 | contig 30239 bp, 26 predicted proteins | sample PhyTR1_FD_201037 | JGI IMG/M metagenome (GOLD analysis project Ga0308163, IMG submission 201037) | Phyllosphere microbial communities from UC Gill Tract Community Farm, Albany, California, United States - DLSLT.R1 | ecosystem: Host-associated > Plants > Phyllosphere > Unclassified | place: USA... | reverse complement strand
GCGCTGGTTATGGACATACAATCACGACCGGCCACACATGGCACTCGGCGGCATCACGCCGATTCAGAAATTGGCCCTCGCCGCATAGCCTCTACTTCTGGCGCGCATCATTAATGGGGGGATTACCGTTCTGCATTTCTCTAGTCGCGCATTCCCAGACACACAATACGCGCCAGCCCGAGGACATCAGGCTGGCGATCGCTTTCTGATCTCGCTCTGCGTTGCCTTGTAGTTTCGCTGACCAAAACTCCGGTCTTGTTGAAGGAACCTTGAAGTAGCGGCATCCATGGTGCACATGCCAAAAGCAGCCATGGACAAAAATCGCGACCCGTCTGCCAGGCATGACAATGTCAGGCGAGCCTGGCAAATCACGGCGGTGAAGTCGAAACCTCAAACCCGCCGCGAAGAGCAGGCGCCTCACCAAAACTTCGGGTTTGGAATTTTTCCCTTTAATGCCAGACATCATCCGGCTTCGAACATGTGGTTCTACGATGTCTGCCACCAAGCTTCCCTATTTACGTTGCGTCGAATTTATCCCGCTTTGAGCTCCGGTATGTCGGTGGCCAGCGCCGAATAACTCGCGCTCATCACCTCATCCTTGCACTCAGGCTTCTTGGCCCATTCCGACACCATACGCCCACCCGCCGATTTGTGTAGCACATCATTCACTTCCTTGGCCCACACGCCCATCTGAGCGAGAAACTCAGGCGACACAGCCTGCTTGGTCCAGATGCGGTCCAAATCGATGCGGCTTCCGAGCTTCTCCGACATGAGGGCCACGGTGTAGGCCGTGACGTTGGCTTGAAATGCAGGAAACATGGGACGCAGATATTTTTGGGCATCGCGATAAATCTTAGCCTTTGCGATCATCGCCTTGAAGTCCTGAACATTTGGCAAAGGAATTTCCTGGCCCTCCGCGGGAGCAAGACTCGCCATAAAGCGATCAAAATTCTTTTGTGATCCCAGGCTTACGATGTCGGGCTTGCGGTCCCAAGCGGTCAGATACTTGGCTAAATCAGTTTTTGTAATACGACGCGCAGCCGGGATCGCATCTTTGAGCGCTTTGAGTTTTGCTGGAGTGGAGCCCTCCCGGGTCAGCAGGGTGTTGTAGCTGCCCGAGGCCCGCTCGTAGAACCACTGGCCGACGCCATCTGGACAATAGACTGAGCGCGAGAGTTTTTCGATCTCGACATGGAATGGCTTGTTCGCGGACAAGTCCGATTGTTTCACCGCGTTTTGACTGTTCGCAAATCGGGAAATGTCTGAAACGAGAGCCTCCTCCTTTGACGAGTCCGTCGTCTTCATAACAATGATCTTGGCCGGGACCCGCACATGGCTCAAGTCTGTCAAAGGGTATTTCTTTTTGGTGAAGTAGAGCGAAGCCGTGGTCTGGCCGCCGTTCACGATTTGAAGCCCTTTGAGCCATGCGATGCCGGACGAGCCATCACTCGTTTTGCCCAAGATCATTTCGTCGGCTACAACGACAATGCCGTTGTTGTAGGCCATGAATCGTTCAGGCGCGGATCGCAGCGTGCCTTGTATCCCAGCGTTGACCCCTTTGCCCTTCACGCTCAGGAACGAGCGGACATTCGCTTCGAGCAGCCGCGCTCCGAATCGTTCATATAGGAGGCGCAAAGCTTCTCCCGGCACGGCCGTGAGCGCGTAGTCGTAGTCATCATTTTCACCAGGCACGAAGACGCAAGGCAAAGGAGCGCCCGACACCTCCGCGAAGTCCACCACCAACTCATCGCGCGGTTTGCCTTCCGACCAGTGACGATGAAGCCTTTCGATGTCCATGACCTCGAGGCGTACGGATTTGCCGCCGACTTCCCGAGTTTTAAAGCTCTTGGACTTCGCGACCTTGTCGGTAATGACATAAACCCGAATCTGTTCCAAGTCGTTATAGATCGCTTGAAGGGTCTCCGCGAGCGACCGAACATTGGTTGATGGGTCCAACTTGGGGGCCATCTTCCCTTCTGCGCAGAGTGTCAGAAAACGAAGGCATTGCTCCACTGCCGTTTTTGTCTCGGAATCCGGAATCGGAGTGGGATCGTCCACGCCCGCGTAGAGACTGACGAACAAATCCAGTTGATCCAGGTCCTCCGAGATGGAATATCCACTCAGCCGCAGATTTGCTGAGCCGAACTTGCCTTCAAAGTGGCATTCCACGGGCTCGAATGTCATGCCGATTTCCGACATGTGATCCATCACGATGCCCGAAAAAACCAGCTCCTCATACAGCGCCCCATCTCGCATTTGCGAGCGGACGCTGGCCTGCGTCTCGCGCAGAAAATCTATCAAAGTCATATCCTCATTGCTCCTAGTCTTTTTAATGCGCCGTCAATCTCGAGGACCGCGCCTGCGGCCTTGTCCAGATCGATCTCGTAGCTTGCTTTCGTGATGCCCAGAGGGACATTTCCGAGAGTCAGGCGCGGGAAATATTCGTCCACCTCGATGATGCGAGTGCCGGCCTGTGTGTAACGCCTGACATAGCGGTCGGCATGCTGCTCGATAAACCCTGCGGCGAGCAGCCGTTCTGCGAAGAGGCGTTCAGCCTCGGCATCCCCCTTGACGATGCATTGCATCTCATCGACTATCTCCGGCAAGGTCTTGCCGATGGTGGTTTGTTTCAATCGAACACCGGCCACAAACAATGGCTGACGAACAGAATCTTCAAGCTGCTCGAGGGAGCCGATCTTTGCAGGGAACCCGATCGCAGACAGCGTGGTCTTCACTTCGAGCGCTCCGGTCCCTAGCTCAAAATCTTGAAGCGCATCCAACGGACCAAGCCATGATCCGACAGCGAGAGCCGCCGGCACCCCTGCATCCATGATTAAGCGCAGCACGGACAGCTCCCCCACCAATCCGATTTCCTCCTCAGGCCTGAGTGCCTGAAAACCTTTCCTCATGAACTCTTGCCAAGCTCCCACGCGGCCTAGAAACACTCGCAGCAGTTTCTTCTCGTTCGATCCCACCGCCGCAGCATCATCGAGCGCTCCGACCACGTCTGAGGCCATGCTCGCGAAAAGATCTTCACTGCCTGTGGCCTTCCTTGTCAACGCAAGCCATAACCTGGCGTCGTCTTGTGGATTCACCTGCTCAACCGCGAAGCCTTGGCCTTCCGGCAGTTTGTCCGATGCGGACAGTCGCATGGAGGGAAACCCCACCAATACCGCCTCCGCGTTATCTGGCGAGCGACGGCCGGCCTGCAGCTCAAGCGGCAATGCGGGAGCAATCGGAATAGCCCGCCAGCCGGCCTCTTCGCCAAGCCCGGACAGCGACGCCCACGCCATCAAAAATTCGTCACTCGGTCGGGCCATATTCTTGTTTCCAGTAGAGGAGATTGACTTCGTAAGCGACGCTGATCGGTTTCGCGCTGGCGGGGAACGCAATGGCAAACGCCATGATCGGCTTTGTCCAACCAGGAACAATAGGCGGGGAGATTTTTGTGTCGCCATCGTATGCGTATGGGGACAACGGATACAGCAACAGCAAGCCCCGTTGGGCGTCTGCGCCCAATACTTTGCGGGCTTCCCGTATCCCTTTGCCGCTGGGTTCAGAAGGCAAATCCTCCTTCTGACGACCACGAGCGGCGTCAGGTTTCCAGGCGGCCCTGGTTAGCTCCAAGGCCTTCTCCCACTGCGCGCTGTCCAAGTCGATGCTCTCGTCTCGAGGCCCAGTCAGAACTCCGATGGAAAACTTGGTATCGCCGTCAGCAACAGGTTTTTCCAATTTTCGAGTTGGAAATGATGTGATCTCGATATCGCCAAACGAGTGAGGTTCGCCATCACCATTCCCACGCCCAATAAGAGCTACGTTCCAAGTCGAGAGCTGGCCTATTTCCAACATCTTGGTGATGAAATCAGAAAGCACACCCGCTTTTGCGCTGGTTGCATTTGGATGGGTGGTGTAGGCCGAAAGGAAATTTAATATCTTTTCAGCTTCGATGTTTTTCCACAGACCAGCATTAGGCCACGCTTGTGAGACCCCGTTGCGCTGATGTGAAAAATCGTGATCGAAAGGCTTGCCAAGACTGCTGACGAGTGAATCAGCGGCGTTCAAATTTGCTTCTTGGATTTTTGCGTCTCGGTGGAAAAGAATGGTCTGAGGCCTCGTGCCACTGTAGCTCAACGAGAGCGTTTCGGAATTGCGCATCTTTATAGGAGATGTCACCGTCAATACTTCATGCGATTTAACTTTCAGTCCATACTGATCCGGCGTCAGGCCGGTTTGCGCCATGAAGTCAAATTCCTCGCGCAGCTCTTCGGAAGCGTCAGCGATATGTTCAAACCACTCGATCAGGTCCGGTGATGTGTAGAGACGGCACAGGTCCAGGTAGCCAGGACGGTAGCCAAACCACCGCCCCATCTGCATCAGCGTGTCATACATTTTTGTGGTCCGCACAAAGTAGCTTACGCATAAGCCCTCTAGGGTCAAACCTCGCGCGAGCTTATCGCCCCCCACGGCGATCACTTTCAATGACGCGCCAGGCGTGGCGTAATCCAAGGCGTCCTTCGCTGTTCCATTGATGGAGCGAACCTGAATGTCGTCCAGCACGTCGGGCAACGCAGCCACCACTTCGTCCCATGATGGAAGCTTGGGAGGTTGCTCTTCTTTGGTGGACAAGGCTGCCACTTCGTTGCGAGTCGGGACAAAGTCATCCTCCCAAAGCTGATGAAGTTGAGCGAGGAGAGCATTCGAGTCCGTCCCTCTGATGATCCGCTGTTTCATCCGACGAACCACTTCCTCGACCTGAGCCTTCACATGATTCTGCACGTCGACATAGCGGGTCACGTGAACCAGCATCGAGCTGTGCTGCTTTCCTTGCCCGCGCAGTTCTCGAACAGCGCAGGTCAGCACAAACGCCTGGATGGCTTCATTCAACGATGGCGGCACGGTCTCCTGACCTTCGTAAAGAGGTTTGTGCGCCTTGTTGTGCTTGGGTGGCATCCACCCTGCTTGGGTCATCTGGTCAAAGTTATCCAAGATGTCACGGGACAAGGGGAGCACTCCTCGGCGGCCGTCGTTAGTCATCTTGCCGAACATGCGCGCTGGGCCGACGTAGTTTGAAGGCGCCGACAGGTTGATGATGAAAGCCTTGGGGAACAGATCCGGGCCCTCTTTGGCGGTCGCGCCTTTTTGATGAATGAAGATGTTGGCAAATGGGGTGGCCGTGTAGCCCACATAAGCCTTGCGAGTGAATGAGTGCAAAATCTGACGAATAAGGCTGTTGATCGCTTTGGGGCGGTGCTCCTCGTCCGGGTCGCCGTTTTCATCGAAAGCTTGCTCGCCGGTGTCCACGGACGCGTTATCGGCCTCGTCGTCGATGACGAGCAGGGGCAACTTAGTGACCAGCTTTCTACCATCCTCCGAATCCGTGGAGTCCGCTACACGCGTTTGAATCCAGTTGAGCAACGCGGTCAGCACAGTTTTCTGCTTTTTGACCACGAAAAGCCATGGCCGCTCTTCGGGCGAAATGCCGTGGAAGTGTTTTGCGATAGCCTTGCTGAAGTCGCCGTTATCCGCTCTGGTGGTAGCGGAGTTTGTCTTCAAGTCCTCCCCGAATTCTGCGACGCCAATCGGCATTCCAGGATCTCGACCTGACGTGGTCTCATATCCTAAAAAGCTCTCTTCAAGACGCATTTGCGTCTGTGATCGCAAATTATTGTGAAGGCCTGCGAGGACAATAATAATTTTATAACGGGCGTCTGCCGCTTTGCAGATAAGTCCTGAGTAATTGCTGGTCTTGCCCGATTGGACATGCCCAACTACAAGACCACGACGGTCCCACGGGTCGGCGCGCTGTGGATCCTCAAGCAATTCGAGAATGCTATCCGTGGCCTCGTCGAGACCTTCCACGACAGTGTCGGACAATTTTGATTCCAGGAAGTCGCGGTAGCGACGCCAATAGAGCCAATCCTTCTTGCGCGCGGCGTTCAACCAATCTTTGTGATTGGTGTTGTCCATCATTGCCGTGGACTTGCCCATCCAGTGGCTGAAACGCTGGATCAGCGTGGAGATGATTTGCTGTTGCTCGATGGCGATCGGCTCATCGTCCGTGAACATGTCCACAGCTTTCTGCACTTTGGCCGCGATGTATGCAGGCGTGATTTTGGATTTGTCTTTCTCGGCTCGAATAAGACGCTGCGCGGTGGCGATGACGTTTTCGATCAATTCGTTCTGCGCTGCTATGTCCTCAGCTACTGTCATATTTTAGCTCCCAAGTTTTGCGACAAGTGTTGGATATTTTTGGAATGGCTCGGTGCGCAGCATGGACTTGCGCGCCTCCTCCGCACTGAGGCCTTTGCGTTCGATGAGATCTTCAAAAAGAACAGTGGCCACTTCGATGATGGCTGCGTTTGGCTCCCCGTCAAAGTTAGTTCGCGGCGTTTCCTTGTTCTCTGCGGTATCCAGCCAGATGCGTTGAACGGGCACGGTTTCTTCAATCACTCGCAGCATCGACTGAATGAGCGGTTGAAGGCCCCCCGCGCTCGCCAACACGGCCGCGATGGATGGGTGGTTTTGATCGATTCGATAGCGCATGCCGGATTTGAGACGGTCCACGCGCCAGGCCTGTTCGATGGGCACGTTGCCCTGCGCCGGGGCGGGCGTCCCGCGATAGGCGAATACCCGGCGCGCTCGTTCTCGAGTATTCTCGGCGAGCGTCATCAACCACGGGCGCAGCGACACCGGTGGCCTCGCAGTGGATTTTCGAACGTCAATTTTCCAATCAGCGTCTGCCGTGTTGGGGATGTCGAGTCGAATTCGGGCGAGGCGGTGCGCCTCTTCACGATTCCAGGCGCGAGCATTGCCCAGTCCTAGCCATCCCCCGGCAACAAGGAGACGCTCATTGCGATACACGTAAAAGCCTTGCTGCGCGGTCCATCCTGCAGGGCCAGCATTCTCTTCAAACTCAGCAGCGGTCAGCTTGTCGCGATGTGGCAGCACATGGCATTGAACCGCCACATTCCCATAACTGGTCGAGTGGTTCGTGACCGGTGAGGTCCACGGCTTCGCAGAATCACCCGACATGAATGGGTCCCACGGGGCGACGGGTTTTCCATTGAGCAGCAATTTGAGTTTGGCGCGAGGACCCTGAAGCAAGCGGTGAAAAATCATCGCCAAATGCGCTTCGACGGTGTCGATCAGGTCGTTGAAATTATCGACCGAATAGCCGTCAGTCACAATCCGATCCATCAACTCCCAGAGCACCAGCGTGCCAGATTTCGCATCGCTGAGCGCGTCGAGATGGACGGCGGAACCAGCTGCCGGCCCTTCAAACAGGAGCCATCCTCCTTCCGGATTCGCAGCCAACTCGTCCAAGTCCCAACGCAAGCAGCCTTCCGTTCCGTTTTTGATGGTCTTCACCGTCAAGCGTCGGCATTGCGAAAACGACGCCGTCTTCAGCCCCATCCCGAAACGGCCAAGGTCATGGGAAGCGCGGACATCGAGTGGGTTTTTATCACCCAGTCGCATCGCGCGTTCAAGCTCGGCATCCACCATGCCTCGGCCGTTATCCATGATGGAAATGCGACTCGCCGCGCCGTTCCAAAAAAAATCAACGCCGACTTCTTTCGCGCCGGCGGAAATGCTGTTGTCGATGATGTCAGCCAGCGCCGCAGACGTCGAATAACCCAGGCCCCGAAGCGCCTCAAGCATCGCCATTGCATGGGGCGGCGCGCTGCGTGTTTTCAGATTCATTTCCAATGACCTTTTCTTCGCAAATCAAACCTATGGCGACAGCGCCATGAAGCTTCCAAGCGCTCGTCGAGCACTAGATCGCCTAACCCACTCCAAATTGAGACCGACTCCCACCCGAGAAAATCTTTGGATGTCATCGGGCGTTTAGTGATGGAGCCACTTCATTGGATACAAAACCCTCAGGCGCTGCCATCTCAGTGAACAGATCCCCTTTGAACTCGTCGGATCCCTCCAATGCCGGCGCCATCCCGGTGTCCGCAATGCGCGCTTCCGTTTCCACCGTGTCGGCGGCCCCGTCTGCCGACGCCTCGGAACTTGCCTGGCTTCTCGCCCGCGCTGGCACGCTTCCGAAGAATGCCAATGCCAGCGGATCTGAGTAACTGGGCTTGCGTAACTTGCCAAGAGCTTTAGCTTCAATCTGACGAATGCGTTCCCTCGTCAGGCCATAAGCTGTGCCCACTTCTTCGAGGGTGTGTGGAGCGATCCCTCCAAGCCCGAAGCGCAGGCGAGTGACTTTCTCTTCTTTCGGTTTAAGCGACGAAACCACAGCGTCCACCGTGCGGCGGAACTGCGATTCGACGCAGGACTCGAAGGGGTCTTTGGACACTAAACTGTCGTGGGCGCTCGCATCGATCAACGCGTCGTCAAATCCATCATCAATGGGTGCGGGCTCTTCCGGAATGCTCTCAAGCATTTTTAAATTTCGCAAGCTGATGCCTAGGCGCTCAGCAAGTTCATCCGACTTGGGCGGGCGCCGTTTTTCCGATTCAAAGGCTCGGGTTTCCTTGGAAATTTTTCGAAGACTGTCGTGAACATGGACAGGAATCCTTATGGTGCGTGCCGTGTCCGCGACGGCCCGCCACAGCTGCTGTCGTATCCACCATGTTGCGTAGGTGGAGAACTTGTAACCTAGTCGCCAATCAAAGCGCTCGACCGCTTTCATCAACCCGATATTTGCTTCCTGAGCCAAGTCGTCAAGGGGCTCGCCACTATACAAATATTTTTTCGCGGTATGGAAAGCCAGCTTTAAGTTGGCCGCAGCCATCTGGTCGCGAGCGTTCAGGTAGCCCGTCACGGCCGCCGCAAATTTTTTGGCCGATTCGCACCCATCGGTGGCGGCGGTCTTCGCCAATTCCAGCAAAAATGCCGTGCTGAGTCGAAGCCCCTCAAGATGCTCCTTGATTTGATCAGCGCGGTTCGCCGGCTGCGGATTATCCACCAGCTCGTTTAAGCGAAGCAGCGCATCGGAGAAAAAATTGGACATGCTGTCCGAAGCGGCCACAGATTCCTTCGCATCCTCGTCACTGTCGTCGACCACAGTTTCGGCTGCTACCACAACAGCTTCATCGTCCGCATCGTCCATCTCGGCTTGCGCTTCAAGCGGCCCTTTTGACACGGAAAATAATGTCCGTCTCTCGGCCTCAACCTGGCGGCCAGTTATCAAGACCTCCACAATGCCCATGGGCCAAACGGCCAAGGCAACCAGGGCTCGCCCGTATTGCTCCTCCATGCGCTGAGCGAGGGCGACCTCCTCGTCACCGGAGATCAACTTGAACTTTTGGAAGTCCCTGAGATAGATGCGCAACGGTTCGGCGCGCCGGGAAGCCGCGCTGTCGATGACGCGCATGGCGCTGTCAACAAGCTCTTCTTCGTCCTCAGTCTCATGAGGCGACACGGACACCGTGAAATCTTCGCTTGGGGACGCATATTCAAAGCGCTCATCGATTTCAGCCCCCAAGTCGTTCACGACCAAGGTCAGCAGCGCCGCAAACTCTGGATTCGCGCTGCCGGCCTCGTTCACCGACAGTGATTCAATTTCGCTGCTCGGCACGCTGCCTTCTCGATGCGCCCTCAAGAGTAATAGGCGCAAGCGTTGCCGGGCCTCCAGATCGTCTGCGCGTATGAACGGAACGGATTGGTCCGGGAGGAACGCGTCGACATCGTCCCAATCCGCCGACGAGTCAAACGGTTCGTGCGCTGAGATGGCCGCTTGAGCCGCGCTCGCCTCGGCCACCAAAGCAAGATCCATTTCAGGCGGCAGCGGATCTTCTTCTGGCTCCCAGTCGGGCAGAGAAAATCCGTCCTCGTCGTCTTCAAAGTCGAGAGCAGGCAGGAATGCAGCAACAAGAGGGCGGTCGCTGTCTTGCACCGATCCTACTTCGAGAACAAGCTGGGTATCGATTGGCTCCGTAACAAGAGCGGTGACGTCATCAATAGCAGGAGGCTGCGGTGGATCAGCAATCGTCGGGGGGGCAGGGATAGCCTTGTCGAGATTCAATACCTCCGCTGCTTGCTGAGAAGCAGATGCGATGGCGATGTCGTGTGCAGTTCGGCCTGCCGGGTCACGCAAAGCTCTGTCAGCCCCGGCGTTCAATAACAGTTGGCACATGGCAGCTTTGTTCTTCGCTGCCGACAGCATGAGCAGGGTCAGCCCGTTCGAGTCGCGAGCATTGACATCATCGCCGCGATCAATATGGAGCTGGACAGCGCTTTTCACGCCAGCCATGACGGCGATCTTGAAGAACTGATTGAGGGGAGGCATGCTATCTCCGCCCATATTGTCTGGAGCGTGATTTGCAAGCGCTCTGATGCGCTGCATTCATGTAAATTAAAACGTATTAAAAATAACAATTATGTTTTGGCAATTCTACAGTAGTTTCCTCAGGTAAGCATCATCCTATAACTTTCTTCTGATTAATTACATGGTATTTCTGCTTGGAAATAGGTCGTTCCTTGCTGGGGGGAGAGATTGCTGGTAGACGAAACAGCGCACTTTAATTGATGAGTGATTAGTGTGGTCCCGAGGTGGATCCATCACCGACGCTATCTATAGGTGGTCGGCTAAGGATTGCCACTGCTATGCATATTGGAAATCTGAAAGTGTTATCGAGGATATTCGCGTCTTAATTTTTTAAATAGCAAGAGGTCATCGATTGCCCTACATCGAAGTAGGGTATAAGAGAACCAATTGACATCCTATCCGTCAGAAGTTTAGACTCACGCGCACCGTAACCTTCCGAGGGGAACGCCGTGAAACAAATCGAGCTTGTTAAAAAGCTAACTGAGCTTGATTACCACGGCATCTATGTCTTTGCCCGCCGGGATGTCGAGAAGCTGTTTCCCCAAGAACCTGACAAAGCAATGGAAAAATCCCTCCAGCGGATGGTCGCTGTAGGCCTCCTGCAGCGCGTCGCGAAGGGCCTCTACCTTAACCCCGCCGCCCGCAGCAAAAACCGCTGGATCGCCGAACAGATCGCCCAATCCCTGCGCCCCGGCCATCTCTCGTACGTCAGCCTCGAGTCGATCCTGTCTGAATATGGCGTGATCTCACAGATCCCCATCAGTCGCCTGACAGTCATGACAACCGGGAAAAGTGCGATCGTTGAAACCCCCTACGGCACCATCGAATTCACGCACACCAAGCGCAAAAGCGCCGACATCATCAAGAACACGATCCATATCAAAGACCGCCCACTTCGCATTGCCACCCGGCAGGCTGCCGTGCGCGACCTGTTGCGCGTCGGGCGTAACGCGAACATGATCGATCCGGGTGCGCTCGACGAGACCTGACTGAGGAGGGCAGCGATGAATTCCGAAAAGAAGAATTTCCATGAGCTCGTGGACCTGGCCATCGCCAGCCCAGGGCTGTCCGCGATGCGCCCGGTTGTCGAGAAGGAACTGCTGCACCACGAGATATTTCAGGCGCTCGACGCTGACGGCTTGCTGAAGGGCCTGGTGTTCCAGGGCGGCACGTCGCTGCGCCTGTGCCGTGGTTCCGACCGGTTTAGCGAAGATATCGATTTTGCCGGCGGCTCCAATTTTTCCGCCGCGACAATGCAGCCAATTAAAGACTGCGTCGAGCAGCGCATTGGCGATCGTTTCGGTCTTGACGTCTCGGTACATCACAAGCCCGCCAAGGCGGGAGTAGACAACGCCAGGAACGTCCACGTGGAGAAATGGTGGATATCAATCGAAACCGCACCCGAGCTGCCGATGATGCCAAGGCAGAAAATCAAGCTGGAAATCGCCAACGTTCCTGCGCACACCCGCGAGCTGGTGCCGCTGCGGACGAACTACGATGTGCTGAGCGGCATGCCCCTGGTGCTGGTCAATACCGAGTCGTTATACGAGATCATGGCAGACAAGGTGCTGGCATTCCCGACCTCGCTGTTTGACGCCAAGGGCAGTCCTGGCAAACTCGACTCCGGGAAAATCCGCCATCGCGATATCTGGGACCTGGCCTGGATGGCAGGTCGCGGCGTGAAGCTGGCGCCGGAACTTGTTGGCGCCAAGCTTTACGATTACAGCGTCAAGGATTACCCGGACCTGCTCGGCGCCGCCATCAAGCGGCTGCCCGAGATCGTGGCCAGCCGCGAATTCAAGGACCAGATGACGCGCTTTATTGACGCCTCGACGGTGGCGCGCACGCTGGCCGTTGACGGATACACCGATTACCTGGCCGCCTCCGTTGGCAGCTTGTTCTCCGAGATGCAGCAGGCACTCGACCGGCCACTGCAAGAGTCCGTGACAGCAAGGCAGTCCGGGCCGTCGCCGGAGGCGCCGCAGATGCAAGCGGCCGGTCCGAAATCCCGAGTAAAACCGAAGCAAAAGCCGCGTCTGTAAAAATCAGAAGTTACCTGCGCGTTGTGGTTGGGTTTGTACATGCCGATCCCGACAACCACCATATTCAGAGCGGCAAACAGCGTCATCGTCAAATTTGCCGCGGCCCCGGCGTCACCTTTCCTGCCAGGGATTTTGATCAGCTTTTATAGGAGAGCTTGTCTTTATGAAGACTTACTCCGTTGTCGCCGCCGAGGTTTCCGAGCCATGATAGGATTCTCATCGAAGGCTTGAAAATCCACGCCTCCACTTGGAACCGACGTTACAAATCATGCCCCCGAACTTAAATCCAAGCTGCAAATAGTCGATTCCGAGAAAGCCAAATTTGACCGGCAACGTCCGCTGCCGCCAAATACCGTCGCCTCCCTGAGGGAAAAGCTGATGCTGGAATGGACCTTCCATTCCAACGCGATCGACGGCAATACGCTCACCCTCCGCGAGACCAAGGTCGTACTGGAAGGAATCACAGTCGGCGGCAAGTCGCTGCGCGAGCACCTGGAAGCTACCAACCACCGCGATGCCATTGTTTATGTCGAGGACATCGTGGCGAAGCAGGAAGCCCTGAGCAAGTGGCAGATCAAGAACATCCACAGCCTGATCATGAAGGGCATCGTTCAGGAAGAGGCAGGACGCTACCGGCGTGAGAACGTCGTCATTTCGGGTGCGAGTACGACAGATGCTCGTTCGCAGTAGGCCTGCGAAAGTGCGGCTGGCGGTACTTATTGGTTTCTTCCGCGAGCTTGTCGTAGTTGACGCCGGAAACGAGCGGGTTTTTGATGCGACGACACTCCTCATCCGCGCAGCGGAATGTAAAGCGTTTCGGATTTTTCTCCGGCAGGTCGAAGTATGCGTTCTGGGCCTCGTAGATATCGACGACCTCGTCGAGCTCAACGCAATATGCTTCCTGGATGTCCATCAACCGTGCTTGTCGAAGTGAATAGCTATAACTCTACACTACGAGCGGCAACTGCCGTAGAAAACAGTATCGTCTCAGCCCACCGCTCGAACTGATCTGTTGGAACGCCGGATGAACGTCAAGCGGCGTTTCAGCGGCCGCCTGTCACCACTGCAAGCGTCAACGGCAACTAGGCGGTCGGGGCCGTCGCCGGCTGCGCCGCCGACGAAAGCGGCCGGTCTGAAATCCACGGTAAAACAAAAGCAAAAGCCGCGCCCGTAAAAGCCAGAAGTTACCATGCGCGCTGCGACGGGGGCCGTCCATGCAGACCTCGACCACCACCATGCTCAGGCCGCCAAACAGCGCCATCGTCAAAACGTCCGGCGACCTCGACGCCATTATTCCACTGCCGGCCTGCGCCGGGCAGCCATAGCGATACGCTCACACCCCGGCCCCCTGTCAAGCACAACCACGCATATTTCTTTTATTGCAAAGCACGCCTGTTTTTTCACCAAACTGAGCACGGGGGGGGGGAGGCGGGGGGGGGGAGAAAAAATTTTGACCCGATTTTCATAGGAGGGTTCGACGGACAGCGTCTCCGACATGCTAACGATCATTGTCCTTCCGGAGTCGATGGTATTCTTGATGGTTCCGGCGTTCCGTTACTCAAAAAAAGCGATGAATTCAGATGCTTAACGCTGCCATTGATAATCGAGTGGGTGATTTAAGGTCTTTCGGAGACTATTGTCCGCTATCGAAAGATGGACGCTCATCGCGGTCGATCTACAACAGGGCTGAGTACGCCGAGCAGCGGCGTCACATACTGCAGACGCCTACCCGCGCCACCTTCCATTCGGCATATCCGTAGTGCTGCTCCGGCAGCGTGGGCCGGGCCGGCTGGTCCATCGCGACGAAGGCGTTGGCGCGGCTGCCTGGCGGTTTCTTGAACGGTCGCTGGTTCAGGCCGGTCAGCAGCGTGCGCAGCGACCGGTTCAGGTCGTTGAGGCTGAAGAAGCGTTGGTGGCGCAGCCGCGCCAGCACCGAGCGCGTGACCACCAGCACGCCTTTCTCCACCTTGGCCTTGTCCTTGGGCCGGTGGGTGCGGGCCGGCAGCACCGCCACGCCGTAATGCTCGTCCAGGTCGTGGTGGGTTGGGTGACGTCCGGCTCGTAGCGAGGCCGTGTCACGCCGCTGCGCAGTTTGTCGAGCACCCACCGTTCGGTACAGCCGCCGAAGAAGGCGAGCGCGCGCCTGTGGCTGTCTATCCAGTCCGGCAAGTGCTGGCTCCAGGTGGCTTCGATGTAGGTATAGTCCGACGGCGCCCAGAACGGCCACGAACACCTGGGCGTTGCGGATTTCGCCGGTGCTGTCGTCGGTCACGCCGACGGTCTGGCCGGCGTAGTCGATGAACAGGCGCTCGCCCGGCGTGTGGGTTTGCCGCATCTACGTCGTCAGTTGCTTGCGCCAACGCCGGTAGTGCTCGCAGAACGCGCTGTACTGGTAGCCGTCCATTGCTCAGCCTTGTATTCTTGCCACAGCAGTTCCAGCGTCACGCCCTTGCGGCGAAGTTCGGTGTGCACGATAGGCCGAGCCGGCACTGACCGCTGCACCGACGACGGCTCGCTTGGCGGGAACAGTAGCTGCTCGGCCGGCGAGTCTTTTTCCAGTGCCTCGGCCATGACCAGCGCCTGCTTCGGCGACGGCAGCAGGAATACCGGCCGCGCCGGGCCGCCCGGTCAGAACACTACCGCCAGCAGCACGAACTGAAACAACAGCGCGCCGGCCAGCACGGTGCCGCCGATGCGCACGGCCAGCGTGTCGAAACGCAGTTGTTTCACAGGTTCTCCATGGCCGGCGCGAATAGATAGCCACCGCCGCGCACGGTCTTGATCATCTCGGATGCGGCATTGTCGAGCTTATGCCGCAAGCGGCTCAGCTGAACGTCGATGGCGCGGTCGAACGGCATGGTGGAGCGCCGACGCGTCCAGTCCAGCAACTGGTCGCGGTTCAGCACCCGTTGCGGATGCGTCAGGAACACCATCAGCAGGTCGAACTCGGCACCGGTCAGCTCCACCGCTTGGCCCTGGGCATTGGTCAGGTGGCGCGAACCGGCGTTCAGCGTCCAGCCGGCAAAGGTGTAGAGCCGGGCGGCGATCTGCCGCGGCAGGTGAGTGTCGTGCGTGCGGCGCAGTACCGCGCGCGTCCTGGCGACCAGTTCGCGCGGGTTAAACGGCTTGGCCAGGTAGTCGTCGGCGCCCAACTCGATGCCGATGATTCGGTCCACTGCGTCGCCCTTCGCGGTGACCATGACGATCGGCATCGCCAGCGGGCCGCTGCGGAGGCGGCGGCAAATCGACAGTCCGTCCTCGCCTGGCATCATCAGGTCAAGTATTCCCAGACGGGCTATGCCAAGCGTGAAGTGGAAGCGTGGCGGCGTACCGTCAGTGATCGCGCCTACCTGCGATCGGAAACTACACGGCCCTCCTATGCGCTTCTGGAGTACTATGTCAATTCTCGGTTAATAAATAAATTAACGACGGTGACAATTGGTGAGTTTATTTCCACCAACTTCCATGCACAATCTCATTAATAAGTTTGCATGGAAATACAATGGACAAGTTTTTGCCACCTTCAACCCAAGATATAGTGAAAGCGCTGCGGCCAGGCGGCGGAATGCTTGAGGCAGCCAGCGCTTCCATCTATGGAGGCGGGACGCAAGAGATGGATACGGCTGATCTTCGTATCCAGCTGGATCGCTTTGATGAGTCGCTCGCTGCGAAGGGACTGGGACTAGCGGAACGATCAGCGCTACTAGACGGTGTGGAAGAGGCAGTACTGGGCGCGACAAAGCTACGTCCAGTCAGCCTCAACGCGCATGTAGGCTTGGAGGCGCTAGTTTGTCTCATCGGGCGTCCGTCAATCCGGACTAATAACGGCGACATCGAACTCTCGGACCCCTCGCTTGAGGAATGGAGACACCGTCTGGTTCCCTTCACCTACGACGGAATGCTGGCCCGGCGCGCGCGCAGCGTGGGCAGGATCGATCTGGACGGTGCGCACCAAGGGACCGGGTTCGTAGTCGGTCCGGATCTCGTGCTGACCAATCGCCACGTTCTGCAGCATATTGCTGTACCGGTACCACGTTGCGAGCGACCAACCCATTGGGTGTTGAAACCAAGTGTTACGATCGACTTTGCAGATAACCCCGACCCTACAGTGGCTGATCGGCGTTTTCCGCTCATCGATGTGATGGGATGGGGAGAGAACGAGATTATCGACGGCATTACATCGCACTCATTGATTGATATGGCCCTACTGCGCGTACAACTTGACGATGCCGAGACCCCGTTTCCTCCACCACTAGAATTGCGGCGCGATGTCCGGGCTTCTGAGCGGCATCGCGCAGTGCTGGCAATTGGTTATCCGGCACCTCCGCAAGTTCTGCCCACTGGTCCCCATGGTCAGTTCGACATCGAGATACTCGAGCGACTGCGCGTGCTGTATCCAGAGTACGGCCGAAAATACGTTTCTCCCGGATATGTCACGTGCCAGTCCACCGGCATTGACGGAGAGAACGACCAGTGGACATTTGCTTATGATGCCACCACGCTCAATGGCAACTCTGGCTCGCCTGTACTTGGCCTGGAAGGAAACTTAGGGGTGTGCGGCCTTCACTATCGTGGTGCGTGGCGAAAGGAAAATTTGGCACATGCCATGGGCCGTTTTACAGAGCTACCTTTCTTGTCCAGCGGAGATGTGGCATGGCAGTAGCGGCAGACCATGTAATCGATCAGCCCGACTACGTGCTCATCGGGAGCTTGATCACAATGGGGCCGGAGCAATTCAGCAGCTTGTACGACGGTTTGGCGGCACAACATGGAGGACGCTCCTTGCGGATGGTTAACCTGCTGCGTAAGCCATCGGACGATGAACGGTTACGCTACCTGTATCCCTTGCAGGAAGCCAACAAGCGCGGATGGCTCGAGAACCTGATTGAAGCGCTTATCCTTGCCGAAGGGGTTGAGGCGAAAACCGCCCCGCCGGACGTTCAAGTTGAACTACAATCCATGCTTACCTCGGCCGGGTTCGTCGACTACTCGTTGATGCCTGCACTGATGCGCGCAGGTCCCTGCATTTGCCTTATTAGGATTCTGCCGTCGAACACTACCGGATCTGGCTTTTTGATCGGCCCTCAGGTCGTTCTGACTTCCTGGCACGTAGTGCGCGAATTATTGTTACCGGAAGACCCGCCCCTTGCGCGTCCTAATAGCGCGGGACGGTTAGAGGTGCTTTTTGATTTTCATGGCAACTTGACTGGCACGCCGGTGGCTGTGATGGACGACTGGCTTCTCGCAGCAAGCCCGGCGCATCAGTCCGAGCTGCCCGATGCAGCTCTGTCGGCGGACGGCACGGACTTCAGCCAATACCTCGATTTTGCAATGATCCTCCTGAAGGAGCCGGTCGGGGTGGATCGTGGCTTCCTTTCGCTACCGGCCGGAATTGTTCTGGACTTTCCCTGTGAACTCGCCTTGCTGCAACATCCTGGAGCAGCGAAGCTCAAGTTGGCACACGGCCAAGGGAAACGATACTGGCCCGATGGGCAGCGATTCCGCCTGCTCCACGAAGTGAACACGACGTTGGGCTCTTCAGGCGGCGTGGTCCTTGATCAGCTCGGCCAGCCCGTTGCACTTCATCAGAGCGGCAGAGTGCTGGCTGGCACCAAAATCAATGGAGCGATTCCGACGGCCTGTATCGCGGCTCGCGGGATTGATGTTGGTGTGATCAAAGGGTTGACGCTACGCCATCAAATTACGGGTCCAGATGGCCCTGTTCCTGTCTTTGGACGCACCGTTTTCCAGGAGTGGGTCGCAGATGCGCTTGTGGGTAATGCCACTGCAATTACAGTACAAGGTGAGACAGGCTCAGGGCGCAGCTTTAGCACCGCTATCCTGCATTCCATGCTGCAGCAGACTTCAAACTTCATTGCCAGCATGTCTGCAATGACACTTCCTAGCAACGCAGAGCATTTTGCGGCCGAATTGCTGAAAATGCTGGATGCGAAAGAATCTGTATTGTCAGCGCTCCCAACAGCGGAGTCCAGCAACACAACCACAGCGGCTTGGCTGCGTGATGAGTTGGCACCGTTCTTGCGCTCTGCACTTGAAGAGGCGGCCGGACCACGGATAATGTGGCTGGTAATCGACGACCTGAGTGCGACGTTCCCGCGCTCCGATAGCTTCGAACTGTTGGTTGACTTGTTACGCGCGCTGCCCACCTGCCGCTGGCTGCGGGTGATATTGTTGGGAAATGGCATTCCTACTGAATTGCGTCCTGACGACGAGGATGTTGAACGCCTCGGCACTATCAGTCGTTTTGAAATCGAAAATACGATACAGCGTCGGATGATCGCACTGAATGGTAGTGCAGACGAGAACACTGTGCGTAGATTGGCGGACGATGTTGTCAGCAGAAACATTCGTGCGGGGGCCATGCCAACGCTGGCCGAATTGGTCCGTAATTATCGGCAATTGGTCAACGACAACGAATTGAGAAGGGCATCGTAATGGAAAACCTTACTTCGCTGCCCGCTGCCGCCGAAATGCAGTACCGATTAGGACTCGCTAGAGCGGCACTAGTTAGCACCTTTGACCCACACACACTGCTTGATCCGACCTCCTCAAATGACGACTGGCTTGTGGCAATCGAGCGCCTGGCAGAAGACTGCGCGGAGGTGCATGTGTCCGGCGGTTTGCGCTGGCGATTATTAGTACCAGTGCGTCAAGCGGCGCTGCAGGATTTACATGAACGCGGTCAGTTGGCCAATGTCATGCAAGAATGGTCGGACCCTACGGATCCACTATCATTCTGGCTCAAGACGTTGATCGAAGATACTCCGATTGAATTGTCATCCCTGGCGCCCTCCGATCTTGATGTGCTACGCACAGCGGCATCTTTGCTTTTCTTCTTGCCGCAAACACGCCCACTTCTTGTTGACTGGCAGATTGAGCACCGAGCACGCGTAGATGGAATACAGCTGCTGCGTTCGGGCGGCGTAGTGGGAAGAGAAAGTCAGCTGCGAAGGATGTTGAAATTTGCAGAGAACGCAGGCCGTACCGCTGCAGCGACGACATTATCATTGACTGGCCCTGGTGGTAGTGGGAAATCTGCGTTACTGGCCGAGTTTGTACATAGGTTAGAGCAACAGCTACCTAATGCAGTCTGGGTTTGGATGGACTTCGATGCTGTAACAATGGTGAACGGTGGGGCTGCCGTCTGGCTCGCCGAGCTTGCGCGGCAACTCGGCTTGGCCAACTCCGCATGGGCATCGCGGGCAGAAAGCTTCCGACAAGAAGCAGGGCGGATATCAGGAGCGTCTGCTAAGCAGCAGAGTTACCAGGAGCGTGTATCGATATCAAAGACCATAGGATCTCTGTGGCACTCGCTGTGGAGCGACATGCTGCGCGAGCGGTCCATCGTTCTGATTTTGGATACCTTGGAAGAGATCGCTGTGCGAACCGATGAGGTGGCCAATACCCTGGACGACTGGCTGGGATCGTTGATGTATCAATACGACGTTCGTAATCTGCGGCTGGTCTTGGCTGGCCGTGTGGTGCCCGATCTGTTGTTGAACGAAGTGCTCGGGGTAGCGGCGATTAAGCTGGAGAACTTGCCAAAGGCGGCGGCAGCCAAACTGCTGCGGCGTGAGCTAGACCGCCACAGTACAAACAGTTTGCGGCTCAACACGCGGAGCGTGGTGGAACGTTGCGGCAGCAATCCTCTGGTTATCAAACTCATTGCAAAATGGCTGGCTCGCGACCCCGAGCAGGCCTTGGATGCAATCCAAGAGGGAGGGCTGCGTCATGCAGATCCCGCGATGATCCAGCGGCTGCTTTATCACCGCATTCTGAAGCGAATGCGAACCGAACCGGCGATAATAAAATTAGCCTGTCCAGGACTGGTCCTGCGCCGGGTCACGGTTGACTTGATTCAATCCGTCCTAGCTGTGCCGTGCGGCCTTGGCCCGGTTTCACAAGAGGATTCGAAACGGTTGTTCGCGCTATTGGCTGACCAAGTGTGGCTGGTGCAGCATGAAGGAAGCGGGACACTCGTTCACCGCCGAGATCTGAGGCAGCTTATGCTTCCGCTAATTGCTGCGGATGATCCTGAGAAATACGCCGAGATTCATCGCGCGGCGGCGCACTATTATGCTGGAGGCAAAGCGGCCGAATTGCCTAGCGAGCGACAGCGTTTGGAATCCCAATACCATCTTCTCATGGCTGGCGGCCCGATTGATTTTCATTCCGTGCACGCGGAATCCTTGCTGGCTTCGATCGGCAGCGATATCGACAGTGTTCCCAATGAACTTGCTGCACGCCTGAAAGCCGCATCTGATCGATCTTTGAGCGCCCGGGAACTCGCACAGCTGGACAAGTCTTCTGCGTCAGAATATTTAGAACGTAAAGCCGAACGCAGCTATAAGTCGAGTGGCATCCCCGAAAAAATACCGAGACTTGAGCTTATAGGTCAAACCGGAAAAACGCCACGACCGGACGGCAACAGTGTGTTACGCGCCTTCGACAACGCAGATTTCGAACATGTGGCGGATATCGCTCCGGCGTTGTTTATACGTGCCTTCGATGAAGCATTTAAAGGCAGATTCGGCAGAGAAAAACATAACCTAACCGAATCGTCGCTGTGGAAGGCGGCGCTGGCTGTGCTGACACTCGGGAATGTTAAACAATTAGCGAATCTTATTGAGGAGCGACTATACAGCTCATCTAGGAACGGCCAATTTAGTGCACGCTTCAACTCTGCTTCGCGCCAGAAGCTTACTTTCGGTGACGCCATGATTACGATGCTAGAGTTGTTGGGGGGCATCCGCGGAATCAGGCCGCCAGAGCCATGGCAGCAATACCAGTCGAAGATTATTACGCTGGACGAGTTCCGCATAGCCCAATTGGATCCTGAAGCGAGGCAACGATTCTTTCGTCCTGGACGCGAGATTGGCTGGCAATTCTTACAGTTTATGGATACGGATTTCCGCAAATATTTACGCAACCTACCTGATCCTGAGACTTTGGTTTCGGAGTCGGATATTTTTGAAGGGAAGTTTGGCAATGCTGCAACGCTGTCAAAAATCAAGGCATTGGAGGGCCGCACTCTGATTCTGCACAATATGCCGATAGGAACGGCAAATCATTCGCTATTTTTCCCCGGCATGTTACCAGAATTGCACACCGTGGTAAGAGGCATACTGAGCGCGGAGCGGCTTACGGTCACCGCTGAATTTCCATTTGATATGCCGAAGGGGCCGCCAAGTGGATGGCCGGAGGAACTTAAAGGCGTGCGTTTTGCTCGTGCAATGAAACAGGACGCCAACGGTTGGCTGTCTATCTTGGTCGAGACCGCTGATCGTTTCGGGTTGTTGCGCCAGCTGTTGTGCAGCGGAGGCATCTCAAACTCGCGACGCCGTCAAGTAGTGGCCTTGCTTAATGCTATGGAAGGCCGTTTCCGCGCTCTCAACTGATGGCATTGGTTGCTGTCAGCTCTACTTATGTAATCATTCTCGGAGATACCATGCTTGTAAATCTGCTTTATCGACCGCGCCTTGCGGACCTGAAACCGCTAAACAGCGAAGCCCAGACCCTGTCTCAGGTGGAGGCTTCTGCCAGAAATAGTCCGGTTAGCGATCCCGTTACTTTCGAAGGGCGGTTGGGCTATGACACAGGATTCCTTCCAGATCTGGCAGTACCGTGGCCAACATTGACGGAGGCAAAACAGGCCGACTTACTTTCGACAGCTGCGAGACTGGACTATATGCATTTTTCCGTCGCGATGTCGCGTTCGCGTCGTATGGCTTTGTTCGTAGGGGTAAATATAGACGGGCAAAGCTCGATATCTATCCCACGGGCTAATGAAATATGGCGCTATGACGGGCGTATACCTAAAGAGGCACAATTCGGAAATGAGCTCTATGCCGGCAATTTGCTCGACCGTGGTCACTTGGTCAGGCGAGAGGATCCAAACTGGGGAGGGGACGATGCTCAGACAGCAAATGAAGATACATTTCATTTCACCAATTCAGTGCCGCAAATGGCCGGCTTCAATCAAAAGACCTGGCTCAGCTTAGAGAATTATGTACTGAAGAATGCACGTAGCTGGCAGGAGCGCGTTACTGTTTTTTCTGGTCCGGTGTTCCGCGAAAGTGACCGCGAGTATCGAGGCGCTCGCATACCTGAGGCGTTTTGGAAAGTGATTGCTTTTCTATCCGAAGACGGCTCTCCTTCCGCCACAGCGTATATTATCGAGCAAGCGCTCGAACTGGGACAGCTCGAAGCGACGTACGGTGCTTTCAAAACTTACCAGTGCAGCGTTTGCTCGATTGAAGAACATACAGGAATCGACTTTGGCTCACTGCACGACTTCGATGGCTTTAGCAACGAAGAAAACGCAACCGGCGTCACGGTACGCAAAGTCGTGAACGGGGCTGAGGATATTCTGGTGTGAATTCAGTTTCGGAAATTCGACAGTAAGCGTCCAGCCGCCCCATCTATGAACTCTTGGAAGGGATCACAGTCGGCGGCAAGCCGCTGCGCGAACACCTCGAAGCTACAAACCACCGCGATGCCATCGTTTATGTCGAGGACATCGTCGCGAAGCAGGAGGGCTTGAGCCAGTGGCAAATCAAGAACATTCACAGCCTGATCATGAAGGGCATCGATCAAGACGAAGCGGGGCGCTACCGGCGCGAGAATGTCGTTATTTCCGGCGCGAGCACGACGCCACCGGATTTCCTGCACATCGACCGGGAGATGCAACAGCTGATCCAATCGCATGAGCGATCTGCACGCATGCACGTCATCGAGCGCGCAGCGGAACTGCATGCCAGGTTCGTCAAATTCCATCCGTTTGTGGATGCCAACGGACGAACGGGTCGCCTGCTAATGAACTTTGAACTCATGAAAGAGGGCTACCCGCCGACGGTCATCCGCAAGGAAGACCGGCTGGCCTATTACGACGCGCTCGACGACGCTTGCCTCACCGGAGATCATGGTCCCGTCACCGGCCTGGTAGCGGACGCAGTGCTGCGGTCGCTGGAAATGTACCTTGAATTGCTACCGCAGAAAAAGGTCGGGCCTCTCGCGCAACAATGGCACGCCGTGCCGGGCATCTAACAGTGCACCGGCAGTATTGTTGCTATGTCGGCTTCGGAAATCATCCAGGATGCAGGTGATGGGAAGCATATGGTATGGGACCGGCATAAATTTCGTTCCGAAGATCTTGAAGTAGGCAAGGCAGTCACTCTCCACGATAGCGGCAAGGTCTTCACTTCAAGAGCAAGGAAACGCCTTACGCGATAGCTTTGACGCGGAGTCCAGCCGATTTTGCTGTCGCCAACGCGAGAAACTGCCCATGCTGATGCCCGACGTCAGGCTGCTACGTCCATCCGACGCCAGCATCACCGGTGCCTGCGCCGTAGCGTCGGATTGCGGAGTATCGGCGAGTTCACTCGTTGACGCTTTCTCTCGTAGCCGCTACACGGTCCAGTCCTCCACCCGCAGCCCCGGCACCCGGTCAAATTCCCGCCGATTGTTGGTGACCACGATCAGGCCGCGTGAGCGCGCATGGCCGGCGATCATCTGGTCATAGGGGCCGATTGGCATGCCAGTGCGCGCTAATTCTGCCCTGATCTGCCCTGTATGGGCTGCGGCATGACCGTCGAAGTCCAATACCTCCAGCCTGGCGGCGAAGCCTTCCACTTCCGCCAGGTTGCGCGCCGGGTTGGCCGATTTCTCCACCCCGTAATATAGCTCAGCCAAGGTCACTGTACTGATGCACAGTAGACCATGATGCCTGATGAAGTGCTCCCGAACGTGGGCAGGCTTGTTCTTGATGGTGAAAATGCAGATATTGGTATCGAGCATGAACTTCAACATTTAAAACGATTCCCTTTGCTGCTCCGCAGGCTGCTCGCGCTCTAGCATGAAGTCGGCGGTGGCACCTGGCCCATCAAACCAGCTTTCCCATGACGAACCTGCTGGTGTAATGAGGCGGGTTTTGCCCAACACCACGACATCAACCCGCTTAACATTGCCAGGAAAAGCGACGGCCTTGGGCAAGCGTATTGCCTGGCTGCGATTGCTCTGAAAAATGGCACCTTGATCCATGATTGGCTCCCCAGTATGTACAAAACCCATATCCCATTTTAGTTGAATCCAGGGATATGTCAATGGCATATCCGGATTGTCCTAGTGTCTGTGAGCGCGTGAAAAGCTGTCGCAGTGAAAGATTGTGTGCACGAGGGCTAGCCTTCCTGCTGAGCCACCTCTCGAACTCAGCAGTTGAGACGCCGAATAAACTTCAGCACAATCATTTCAACGCCGCGCCTGGGTGGACCGCCCGGAAGCCGCGCTAGGGCTCATCCGCAAGCTGCTTCACCCTTTGAATGCCCCGGAATTTTGCCCGGAAGCACCGGTAACCACTCAAAAAGACGGCCATCCAGGCCGTTAAGCCCAGCAATACGAAATCAGGCAATACAACGCTCGACAGCAGAATTTCCTCTGGTTTTTATGTTGCTCCTGATGCAATTTTTAGGCAAAAATCGCGGTTTTGAAGGAACATGTTGATTTTAAAGGCAAAAGACGGCCTGCAAAGCCGTCTAGGTCGGTTCGACTCCGATCCTCGCCTCCATAAAATCAAGTAATTAGCATTTATCAGACAAGCTCAGTAAGATTTGACGCATCCCCAGAAAAGCGGTGCGCCTCTCGTCGCAGCGGTCAGACCTTGCTAGGAAAAGGCAACGGTTGTTAATGCCCGCCGTGAAGTGGGCATGTTTAATCTTGGCCCTATGCGTGCTGTCTGGCGCTTTTCGGAGTGCACTCTCGAGCGCAACGGGAAAAATTTTAACCGTGCAGGTACGTAGCGGCGGGTCGGAGCAGGTAAAGGCGGCGCTCCAGTCCCACTGGATAATCATCGGCCGGCGTGAAACTGACCCATTGATGAACTGGTCAGTCTGAACGTCGCAGTTCCGATATCATCTGCGCCGCTTCAGACACAATCACTGCCGCAGCTACAGCCCTTACGGCAACTGCAACGGCCACAACTGTCGGATTCTCCGACTGCGGATTAACCGTGGTTGCCTCATTGGCAGGGATTGACGGCGCAATATCTAACGCTTTATCGACCTCAGCATTGTTGTTGGCCGGACTCTTTGGATCAACTTTATACTTCTCGTGCCAGGCTAGTGCGATTTTCGCAGCGATAGCGAAGGATGCAAACACTAGCGTGACGATGGGCATAAGGAGGAGCAACTTGGGAATGACATCATTCGTGCGGATCATGCCATCGAGACCGCTGCGTATGGCGCATAACTCCTTAGCGGGGGTGTTCAGATGCTGGACTTGTGCCTTCAACTCATTGCTAACAGATTCCACATCGTGTTCGGACCTCGTCGCGATATACATTTCCAATCTGAGAAAATTCTTTTCGGCATTTGCGCACGCCTCTGAATTGGAAGTTGTGGATGCGCATTTCAATACGCTGCGCATATCTGCCGAAATGCCTTGCAGTTGCTTCGACCTGTTATTTGGAGACAGATGATCGAGCGTGGCCCCGATTTGTGCAAACTGCGCAACGAACGCAAGAATTCCTATTCCAGCGGATATCTCTGCCGTCAATTTCAAATTGGCCGTCCAAGTTGGACGTTGCTTCAAAGCATAGCGCATTTCGAAAATACTGGGAACCGTCAAAACAATCGCAGTGCCCACGAACCCAAGCAGGAACGTACGCATGTGGCCCTCTAATATGGTCCATTCTATAAATTTATTAGCGCCAAAAATTGTCCCGGACAAGAGACATATGATACCTAGCCATCCTTACCAATTGAAAAATACTCGATCCAGTATTTTTAAATGAAGCTTTTCATCGTTATTTGGTGTCGCGGACATAAAATGAACCTCCGTCTATGAATTTTTAGCGTATTTTACGACGCTTAACGTTGATCAGGAGGCATGACGATCAACTTAACCAACTGTGTTTAAACTGCCATGGGTTTTGTAAGACGCTCTTGAGCATAATTCAAAGCAATAGGGGTGCAGTGGTTCAATGGAGCCGGACCCCAACGGTAAGGTTAATGGGGCAAGGGAATCCAATCCGGTAACTTGCTCGCCCGGCGATCAATAGGCTCGGCGCAGTCCTGCACATAGGTAAGCTTCCCAACTTGAGCATTTAAAAGAATTCCCTTTCCTGCTCCGCAGGCTGCTCGCGCTCCGGCATAAAATCGGCGGTGACGCGTGGCCCATCAAACCAGCTCTCCCATGATGAACCTGCTGGCGCAATGATTCGGGTTTTGCCCAACACCACGATATCAACCCGCTTAACATTCTCAGGAAAAGCCACCCACTCGTAATGTCCGCGGAGTACCTCACGGTCTGGACTTCCTGCGGAGCCACCTCTTGTACTTAGTAGTTGAGGCTGAATAACTTCAGCACAATCATTTCAACGTCGCTCCGGGTTGTACACCGCGTTGGCGCGCATCCGTAAGCTGCCTTTCCCTTGCCTGCAACGCGGCAAACTCGCGCTCGGTGATGCCCAGCACCGTGCCATGGCGTTTCTTGACCTGGCCCAGGTCGTAGCGGTCGGCAGCCAGCGCCTGGAATGTGGCGGGCCGCGTCACATCGTCCGCCACCAGCGGCAGATACCCCTTTTTCGCCTTGTACTGCTCCATCCACAGCCCCCATTGCCCGGACTGGTTATACGGAAACAGGATCGGGCCTTCCAGCTGGCCCGCCTTGCCGGTGTGGGCCAGGTCGCCGATCTGGCGCCAGGTGCCGAGCAGCGCATCGCTCGCTTCGAAGATGCCATCGCCCGATACGCGCACGTAGCGCAACGACGGATCGGCATCGGCGGTCTTGACGATTTGCGTGTCGAGCATGAAGGCGTCGTCGGCGCGGCGGATGTAGAGTTTGGCGGGCGTAAACGTGCGGAAGTCGCGCGTGCGTGCGTAATAAATGCGCCCTCGCTTCTGGCCGGCTTCCATGGTGACGGTGGTCCAGTACACGAAATAATCACCGTGCTGATCGTCATAAATCGCTTCCGGCGCCCACATGCAGCCGGCGCCCGGTATGCTGGCGGCAATGTCGATGCGGCGCGGCGCGGACCAGTCGACCAGGTTGCCCGACTCCAGGCGATGATGGCGGTACTGCCCCGATGCAGCGCGGTGTCCCAGCCTTTGCCGCTGGCAATGCGCAGGTCGGTGGCCAGCAGGACGAACTTGTCGCCGGCCGGGGCGCGTACCAGCGCCGGGTCGCGCACGCCGCGCTCGCCCACGTGCGACACCAGCATTGGCCGGCCGCCGTGCAGGTCGGTCCAGTGCAGCGCGTCGCGGCTGGTGGAAAAATAGATCTGTTCGCCGTCGGGCAGGGACTCGTCGGTGAAGTAGGCGAGCAGGTACGCGGTCAGTGGCGTCTGATGTGCGGCGGCACGGCTGGTGCGATGAGGGTGCTGCATGCGGCAGCCAGGGCGCCTTGCATCACGCGGCGGCGGTGGATGGAAAACATGCTGTCTCCGGTTTGTTTTTGAGCCACCGATCTTAAGCAATGGCTCGGTCCGTGATCTATTCCGATTCGACATGGCTATACGGCGATCTGGCATGGCCTTGCCGGGCAGCCTACATTAAAATTTTCCCACATAAACAGGAGGAGACACGCATGCAGCGGGTAACACCATCAAGCAAGACAGCACGGCGCTGGCTGCCCGGCGCTGTGCTGGCGCTGGCAGTAGCGGGCGCCTGGACCACCGCGCCGGTGCACGCTGAAAAAGCTGCCGACCCTGCCAATCTCACCATCCGCAACGGCGACTTCTGGCGCGACACTGCCGGCGCGCCGATTTATTCGCAGGGCGGCGGCATGCTCAAGGTGGGAGATAAATATTACTGGTATGGCGTCAAGTACGAGGAAGCGGAGCGTTACATCGCCACCGGCAAGCACGATGGTTCGGCAACAAAATTCAACGCGGTGACCGCGTATTCGTCCACCGACCTGGTCAACTGGACCAATGAGGGCGAAGTGATCAAGGCAGCGCCCGCCGGCAAGGTGTTCGAGCGCGACGCCTGGCTGGGGCGCCTGGGCGTGGTGTACCATCCGCGCACCAGAAAATATGTGCTGATCACCCAGTACGGCAGCAAGACCGTCGGCAACGGCGTGCTGTTTGCCACCAGCGACACGCCCACCGGGCCGTTCACCTACGAACACCTGCAAACCCAGATCGCCAATGTCAACGGCGCCGCCACCGGCGACCAGACCGTGTTCATCGACGACGACGGTCAGCCGTACCTGGTCTTCAGCAATTCCGGCGAACGGCGGCACCTGTACGTGGCGCCGCTGCGCGCCGACGATTTTCTGCAGGTGGAGCCGGCCAGGCTGGTGCACCGCGCACCAGCTGGCGGGCGCGAAGGCAATGCCATGTTCAAGCACAACGGTCTGTATTATTTTTGCTCGTCCGAGCTGCATGGCTGGAATGCTTCGCGCAGCTATTACATGACGTCGAAGAACATCGACGGCCCGTACACGCCGGAGCGGTTGATCGCCGGTACCGAGGCTGATTTTTCGCACGTGTCGCAAAACGGCTTTTTCATTCCCGTGGCCGGCGGCAAGGACGGCATGGTGCTGTTCGCCGGCGACCGCTGGAGCAATTATGCGGGCAACGGCAATGGCTACAACATCTGGGTGCCGCTCACGTTCGACGGCGCCGCACCGGTGTTCCATTCGGTCAGCGAATTTTCGCTCGACGCACGGCGCGGCACCTGGCAGGTAGGCAAGGGCAACAACTACGTGCGCAATCCCGGCTTCGAGGCTGACCGCGTGGCGCAGACGGGCGTTACCGGCTGGACCACCAGTTGGACCAATCTGAAAGGAGCTAGCCCCACCATCAACGTGCAGGACGGTCGCACCGGGCGCTGGGCACTGACCCTGGTGCATGACCAGCACACCATGGGCAGCACAGTGCAGAACGTCGTGCTGCCCAATGGCCGCTACACGCTCAAGGCGTGGGTCAAGGGCAGCGGCGGCCAGAGCGTGGCGCGCCTGTATGCGTACGGCCACGGAAGTCCCGAGCAGGAAAGCGTGCTGACCGCGCCGCGCGCCGCATGGACCGAGGTGCGGGTGCCGAATGTGGACGTGAAAAACGGCCAGGTGCAGATCGGCTTGTATTCCGAAGGCCGGGACGGCCAGTGGCTGAAGGTCGATGACGTCAGCCTGGTGGCCGAGCAGTAATCACACGGAAAAAAAGCCGGCGCCGCGTGAGCGCGCCGGCTTTGCTTGCCCGGCGCGCCTAACGCCAGCCTTGCTCGATATGTTCCAGGCTCTTGCCGCGCGTTTCAGGCAGCTTGCGCAGCACAAAGAAGAAGCCGGCCAGGCAGATCACCGCGTACAGCCAGAACGTCATGCCGGTGCCCATTGCCGCGTTTATTAGCGGGAAGGTATAGGTGAGCAGGAAGCATGCGGCCCACAGCGCCGTGGTGGCCACCGCCATGCAGGCGCCGCGCACGCCCAGCGCGACGTGGATCACGAACAGGCCCGCGCAACCGAGCAGCATCAGCCGGCGCCGGCCCCAGCGCTCCACGGTGGCCAGCGCCACCAGCGCAAACACGCAGTTGACCACGCCGGTAATGACGATGTTGAACAGCATGTCGGAAACGGCATAACCGGCCGACGCAAAAATCTCCTGTGCGTCATTGAAAATCACGTTGATGCCGCACCACTGCTGCAGCACGGCCAGCACTTCTTGACGTGAGGGATGATATGTGCGGCGCCTCTCCAGCTGGCAAGTCTGGCGACTGCTTTCGGGCAGCGTTACGCCGGCAGTCGTAGCGCTGTCGCGGTGGCATCCACCGACGAACCCGTGGTTGCAAAGCGTTCCCGGTACAGCTTGGGCGTAATGCCCAGTTTTTTCTGGAACACCCTGCGCATGTGCGCTTCATCGGTAAAGTGCGCGCGCGCCGCCACGGCCTTGAGCGACAGCGTCA